>ENA-ORDC01001471-ORDC01001471.1-marine-metagenome-genome-assembly--contig:-NODE-1471-length-17230-cov-4.331662_pt1 | contig 17230 bp, 27 predicted proteins | sample MGYA00237783_ERZ508515 | MGnify/ENA primary metagenome ERZ508515 (study PRJEB26186, sample SAMN06268792) | marine metagenome | isolation source: Eden Landing Ponds, San Francisco, CA, USA | place... | reverse complement strand
GTTAGACGGGGGTGTTGTCGCGGGGTGTGTTCCGTCGCTCTCCGCCCCTCCCCTTCAGTTCCCTTCACACACAAACGGCTTACTTTGAGTGAAGAGCCAACAGCCGTCACACGCGATGTTCGCCGGCATCCGCCCAAGACGACGGACGTCGACCTCGACGCCTACACGTCGCCCATCAGCGGCCCGCACGTCGGTCGAGGCCGTCCAGCCGCACGTGCGCCCGCGTCAGTACGACGGCCGCCGTTCGCGGTCGGGGAGGATCCCGCCGCGGAGGAGCAGCTCGCGCATCTCCCCGTCGTCCGCAAGCCGCGACGACCACCGACGTTCGCGCGGCAGCCCGAGGCGTTCGCCGGGCGCGGGTAAGCCATTCTGCTTCTCGAGATCCCGAGGTCTGACGAGCGTGACTTCCCACCGTCGCGCGATCTGTTGGGCGCGCCGTGACAGCCCGGTCGTCGTCACCAGCACGGGGCGCGCCTCGATCGTGTACGCGATGGCGATGAGGCGCCACATCGTGGCCGTCGTGATCTCGTCCGACCGCCAGTCCTTGCACTGGCACAGGGCCCGCCACCCGCGTTCTCGGTGAACGGCGAAGACGTCAACCTCGAAACCCCCATACCGTGCCTCCTCGCGCGGCGTCCCAGCCCCAGTCGTTGAACGCTTCTACGGTCTGTTCCTCAAGCCACGACCCCGCGCCTTGTCCGCGTCCGGGCGTCGAATCGCGGGGCGGCAGGTCTGATTCCGACTGCATACAGGACGGTTGAGGGGCGCTTTTCACAAGAAGGCGTGCCGCGGGGCGAAAGTGGTCTGATTCTGACATAAACCCAAGTATCAAGTGGGTGGTTGGGTAGGCCTTGACCTGTTGCGTGACTGGGGAGTTCCGGGGGCCTACGACGAGTCCCCGCGAAAACCGCCACGAGCAATCGTAACGATGGCCTACGAAACAGGCCCGCCGTCAAGCCCAACGCGCGCGAGGCTGGTAAGCCTCTCCGGCGTGGGCAGGGTTCCGTCTTGTCACGTGAGTGGGGAGAGGAGGGTTCCTCTCCCGCCAGAGTTCCCTCGCCTCGCGCATCGAGTTCCCTCTCCTCTCGTGAAAACTGGGGTTCCGACTCTCCACGCGAAGGACAGGGGTTCTGGTTACGCGGACAGGGTGGGGTTCCCGTCTTTCTGCGAGAGCGCGGATCCTCGCCGAACATCGTGGCAACTCTGCCTCGAGGTGTCTCGGCAAGTCCGGGTTCCCGACTCTACCGGCGGTTAGTTAGAAACAAGGTCAAGTTCGATGGCCGTGTACCCGTCTTCGTCGGAGCGATTCTCCGGGGGTTCCATAATCCGCCATCGGATATTCTCTGGTTCGACTTCCCGTCCAGCGATTAGCAGTTTGATCTCGTCATCGTCGGTGTCGATTGTGACCTTCTCTGGCACACTCGAGATTCGGTGATACGGCGGGAAAAGTCACACCCGCATCCGGGGTGGGTTTCCACCCTGTTTCTGAAACACGGGTGGCCCGGTGTGGCTCGGCCTACTCCCCGCCGGGTAGGTCATCGAGGAGGTCATCCACGTCCTCGAGGTTCCCGGCGTCGTCGAGCACCTCGGCGCGTTCAGCGGCGATCTCCGCGTCGTCGCGTCTGTCTGCCCACAGGCGACCGTCGTAGTCCGACCTGAACTGGTGGCGCGACAGGGCGCGGGCCACGTCCTCGGGATCCACGTCGCGGCGTTCTGCGGCTTCCGGGAGCGACTCCCAACCGGTAGCGACCATCCCGACCGCCTCGGCGAAGCGTTCGCGGTGGCCGTCGTCGAGGTCGACACCGAGATCCTCGGAGACCTCCTCGGTCGAGTACCGGCGGCTCTCGTCCTCAACCTCTTCGATGCGCTCGTCGATGGCCTCGGTCTCGCGCTCCGTCATCTCGTCGTCGCCGGCGTCAGTCATCGGCCCATCGCGTGTCGGAGTAGTCCTCGGCCAGCTCGGCGTCGGTCGTGCGGCGGTCGAGTGTGACGGTCTCAACGCGCTCGCGGGCCGTCCAGCCCGCCGGCCAGTTGGTGTTCGTGGTCATACACGCGTGTTGGCTCTGCTCCCGTGTATTCGTTTCCCCGGTATGGCTTGTTAAGGGCGTTTTCGCGGCCTCTACGGTGGTTTTAGGGTTCTGGAGGACAAAGGTTCAGGCGGGCTAGGTGGAGTCATCCACCCTTCTTCAGCGATTATGACCGACGAGAACACGAACAAGCGACGCGAAGCCGCCGAGGCCGCCGCCGATCTGCGCGACGCGATGCGCGAGATCCTCGCCGCTGCGGGTGAGGACGACGAGGAGATCGAGGCGGCGCGACACGCTGCCGCCGCGCTCGATGGGATCGAGGACGCTGAGGAGGCGCTTCGTCTCTGGCGTGACTGTGAGGAGGACGCGATTGAACTGCTTGATGAAGAGCCGTACGACGACACCGAGGAGAACGAGGAGTGAGACCGTGGGGATCGAACCCACATACCCCGTATTATCCCGTATCTCACGGGAGAGGATCTGACCCTATGGTGGGGGATTCAGGCCATTCCTAGTTCGGCCAGCACGTCTCGCAGGCGGGTTGGCCGGACAGGGCACTACCATACCGACGCGACACCGCCAGTCGCGCCGGCCGCGGGTCAGGCGGGGTGAGCGCCTACGTCCGCGACCCGGCTTTGGTCGGTGGCCCCGTGGAGTCGTCGGGGCGTCCGTACCAGATGGATCCGCGGTAGAGCGGTAAAAGTCACACCCGCATCCGGGTGGGGGTCAGACGCGGTCGAAGTGGCTGTACTCGCGCTGCGTCGTGAGAATCGTCGCGTGCCGCAGCCGGCGCTGAACCGCGTCGAGCGACTCGCCCTCGCGTTCGATCATCCGGTAGGCCACGCTGTGCCTCAACGTGTGCGGCGTCACGTCACCGGGCTGGCCGCGTCCGTGCGTCGAGTAGGGCCGGATGTCGGCTTCCCGGGCGAGCTTCTTGACGACGTTCTCGGCGGCACGCGTCGTGATCCTCGGCGAGGAACGCGAGGGGAACAGTGCCTCAGTGTCCTTCCAGCGGTCGCGGAGGTAGTCGCGGATCTCGGCGACACCTTCACGGGTCAGGTCGATCGTCGCCGGTGGCGGACTCTGGTTGTTCGGGTAGTCCTTCTGTGCGTGGCTGGGAAGTCGGAGGGCCTCGTCGTCGAGGTCGATCATCCCCACGTCGAGGTTGCACGACTCCTCGACGCGGAGGCCCCAGATGTAGTAGGAGCGGAGCTGGAGTCGGTCGCGTGCCTGCAGGTACGGCGGGCTGGCGTCGTACACGGCGTGGCGCATCTCCTCGTACTGCTCGGGCTTGATCCAGTATTGCGGGGACTGTTCGTGCTGGTCAACTTCGGAGTTCATCAGCAACTGGGTGATAGTCACTGCTCCGGTAAGTGAGCTGCCCGAAATCGGCGGGTTCGGCTGCACCGACGAGACTCAACTTCGGTTTCTGTATGTAGAATCCGAACCCCGTCTGAGACCTTGTCAGGGTGGGTCGTTCAGGCTCGGCGGTTGATGGCTGTTCTGACCGAGGGTGGGTCGGTCTCCCACCAGAGGACGTCGTACTGGTTCCGTGGGCCAACATCGAGTCCAAGCAGATGATCCAACACCAGAACCTTGTCACCGTTCTGGAGGTCGTCCCCATCAACGACTTCGTCGACCGCCTCTTCAATCGCTTCCCGTTCGGCGTCGCTCATCTCGTGGTTCGACTGCTGGAATGACAGCGTTGCCCCCGGCTCTTCGTCAGTTGCGCGGTCTTCGATCTCTTCCAGCATCGACTCCACCTCATCCTTCTGCATAACCATCAGGCCACGGATAATCCGGTCACCCTCCTGCTCGACGATCTTCTGAACGGACTCGCGCTGTTCGGTCACCCCACTTCGATCCGTTGTGAACCCGCACGCTGGGCACTCCCAAATCGGTTGGTTAGGCCTGATTCGTCGGTAATTCGTTTCGCTGTCGAGCCCATTCCCACACCGCGGGCAGTTCGGATGGTCGACCCAGCCGTGGTACTGCCCTCTCGTCTCGCCCCAGATGAACGGCCAGTTTACACCCTTGTGCCGGAGTTCCCCGACGATGGTAGCCGTTTCCGGTTTGCTGCCCGAATAGGGTGTGTAGGGCCCTCTCGACTCGTCCTTCGATAACAGGTTAGCCAGCCAGCGGAGTCCACTCGTGATGGCGGCGTAGACGATGATTGCGATGAGGATGAGTTGGACGAGCGGATTGTTGACTGCGTTTACAACGTCGCTCGTGGTGTCGATCTCGGGGATGATCTGGACGACGAGAGAGCCGATAATCACGCCAGCAGCCCCAGTGGCGATTCTTTTCAGCCAATCTGTCATTAGTGACGAAGTGGTGACCCGAACCATTTGGTTCCTTGTATCATCACCCAACTTCTCGCGGGAAATGAGGACTAACCCAAAGTACCAAGTATGGCCCGTAGACCCCCGAGACAGTGGGCTTTTCCGGAACACTCCCCTACCTTCGTGTGGATGGCAAACGAAGCCAACCACGACGAGAACAGCGACCCAGACTACATCGCGTTCGATCTCGAGCGGAACCCCGCCGGCTTGCGCGTCGAGACGTCGCGCGATAACGTGTGGACGTTCCGCCGCGACGTCGATGCGTACAACGAAGGCGAAGAAGTCTGGATCCCGGACTTCGGCGACACTCCCTCGGCGATCATCACTATGCTCCGCTACGAGGGCTACAACATCGTCGACGCCGAATAGATAGCTTTCCTTTTCCCGTTCTTCATCGGAGCTCAAGGGGGTAGTTACTCCTCCTCGACGTGGAGAACCTCGTTCGCTTGTGGATCGACCGCGACCTTGGCCCCGCAGTCGGGGCAGTCGCGCAACTCCCCGTCCTCGGTGACGCCCGAAAACGTCACCTTCCCGGGACGGTCGCGTCGCGGGCACGTCGCCGAGACGACCGCCATCAGAGCATCTCCTCCTCCCACTCCCGCAGGCGTTCGTGACGGTCTTCGCGGTCAGGGATGGCGTGGATGCCAAGTTCCGAGACCTTGTGCGGCTGGCCGCACTCGGGGCAGGGCAGGATCTCGGTGGACTTCTCCGTGACGAGCGCGATCCGGGTGTCGCAAGCCGTGCAGGTGGTCTTCTTCGCAGGCATCACTCTGTTCGACGTCGAGGTTGACGGAAAAGGGCCGGCGCGGGTGGGCTGCTCACGCGGTTAGCAGCGTGATCTCCCACGTCTCGTCGTCGACGACGAGCCACACGCGTCCGTCGATCCACTCCTCTCGGACGGGCGGGTTCCGACCGCTCGCTTGGTCGTACTCGGGGTTGGCATCTCCTCGCGTCACCCACCCCGGATGTGGGGCGGGGCAGTTCCGCAACTCGGCACAGTTGTCGGCGTCGCCGAGGAAGCGTGGATCCGCGCGGTCGTACCAGTTCTCCCCGGCGTCGACGTGGAACGCGGCGCGATGGGCGGTCGTCGGGCTGCCCGGGGCGTCGTACTGGATGACGTCCCCGCGGTCGGTGTCGCCGAACCCGACATCGGTGACCAGTCGGTCGCCGCCGTCCACCGTCGGCTGCATCGAGCCCGTGCCGGCGGCGACACCCACGGGCATCACGCCGGCGAGTATCTGCATCCCGATCATCGCGTAGGGCGCGGCCCAGCCCACGAAGTCCCAGAGCGAGGCAAAGCCGACGCCGGCGGCCACGGAGAGGAGAGTTCGGTCGTTCATCGTTCCGTCAGCAGTTTGCGGTCGCGTTCCTCGGTGTCGGCGAGTTCCTCGTCCAGTCGTTCCTCGAGTTCGCCCTCGGTGATCTCGCCGGCGAGGTAGGCCTCGTGGGCGTCGGTGGCGGGATCCACGTCCGACTCGGTCTTGTCGTCTGTTTCTTCGATTCGTTCGATTTGGGTCATCTCGCCGAGGGTTCCGGCAAAGCAGATGAGGCCGAGAACGGCCACCCCTGCGCCAGCCTCGGGCGCGTTCCCGGCCAGCCCCGCGACGAACACACCAGCCATAAACAGACCCCAGTGAGCCACGTGCATTCGGCGGACGGGTTCTGGCGGCGTCTCGGGCGGGTCGCAACTCGGGCACGTATGGGAGTACTTCCACTCGGTGTCGTCGCCGAGAGCGAGATGTACCCACGTGTCCGGTGTCAGCGGGTTCCAGTACCCTTCGCCGATAGGATCGTCGATGCGGTGGCGGCGTACGTCGTGATCGCTGGGCAGCGGTTCACCGCACACGTCGCACGTTTGGACGAGTTCTGTCATCGGCTCCCACCCGCGCGGTCTCGCGCGATCTCGAGTTGGCGAAGGTAGGCGTACTCGACGCGCTCTCGCCCCGCGTCGTCGAGACTGACGCCGGCGTGCGCGACGAGCGCGCTGGAGAACTCGACGGGCGACAGCGGCTCGCGCGTACTCCGTCCGACCGAGACGAGCTGGCCGGCGTAGCAGCGGCGCAAGTAGGCCTCGTCGCCGATCTCGCCGTCGGCGTAGTCCTCGACCGCCTCGGCGAACTCGCTGGGGGCGAGCGGGGTCTCTCGCGTCATCGCGGATCACCCGCCGAGATCGGCGCGTCTTCGGTGACGCAGTAGAGCCCGTCGTCGTCATCGTACACGACGAAGCCCTCGTCACGGAGGCGTGAGAGGTGGTGGTTGACTAACTGGCGGTACGCGTCGTCATCAAGTCGGTGGACGAGGAGGCGGCTGGAGGCCGGCCCGACCTCGTCGAGAATGGCGAGGATCTCTCTCTGTGTCTTGTGCAGTTCGTCTGCCTTGGTGGCCATCCTATCAGAATTATGGTCTTTCGGAAGGAAAAGCCCAGTGGGCGAGATGGTGGGTATTACCCACTTCAAACGTATGGATTGGGTAGCCTTTCGGCCCGAAAGTCATTAAAGTGACAGTCTCCAAGGAAGAGATGGATGCGTCACGCAGACGACGAATCCGGCTCCGCGTCCACCGTGGACGTGGACAGTATCATCCCCGAAGCAGCCCTTCAGCAGGCCGCCGACGACCACGACGTCTCCCCCGACGCCCTCCGCGCCGCCCTCCGGCGCGACCTCCAGCGCAACCAGCGGATGGCCGACCGGATCCTCGACCGCCGCCCGGTCGTCCACGAGACCGACGACTACGCGGTAGTCCGCGCGTCCGACGGCGTGACCGACGAGACGCCGCTCCCCGTCCTCGCCGTGTACCGCGCGATGGACGCCAGCGACACCGACTACCTCGCTGGCTACCCGCTCGTCGTCCCCCATCTCTACACGGACACCGACGACCTCGACGGCTTCGAGAACGTCTCCGAGATGGAGGGTGAGAGCGATGACTGACGACGACGTCGGCCCCGACCTGCCGCCCATCGCCGACGCACTCCGCGAGATCGAGGAGCGCGCCGGGATGCACGACGACGATGACGACGACCGCGCGGAACATCTCGACCTCGACGCCCTCGGACAGACCTACGAGGCGTACGTCGCCGAGGATGTGACCGTCGATGGAGAGACCGTGGACGGTGGCGGTCTCGGCGCGGAGATCCTCCCCGCCGACGACTAGCTCCACCCAACCAGCCCTTCAACGGTCGAAACCGGGCGTCGTGCCCGGTCGCCCCCGGATTGGCCCCCGGCGGGCCTGATGATGACCGAGGCCCCGCTGACGACGCGCGACTCGGCCACCCTCCAACCGAAGATGAGCACTCAACACCCGACCTCCACGACGACCGCAACGCGCGACGACAAGCCCACCGTGCATCACTGGACGCACGACTACGACCTCGTGCATCTCGACGAGGACGCGTGGGAGATCATCGACCTCGTTGCCGCCGCTCGCTCTGCCTCGTACGAGGACGGGCGCACGACCGACGTTCTCCTCGGCGAAGGCGAGACCGAGGCGAAGCACGTGACGGGAGTCGCCGGCGAGGTGGCGGCCAGCATCGCGCTCGGCTTCCGACCGATGGAGGCCGTGGATCTCTCGGCGACCGCCGACGGCGACGACGGACGCGACATCATCGTCCGCGACGGCCCCGGCGAACACTCCATCGACGCGAAGGCGCACTGGTCGATGCCCGTCGACAGCCCGTCGCAGCTCGTCGTGCAGAAGTCGAAGGTCGCCGAGGAGCAGGCGAACGTGTACGTGATGTCGCAGGTGTGGGGCGCCGAGTGGGCGGTCGTTCACGGCTGGACGTGGCGCCGGCGACTCATCGAGGAGGGCCGCGAGGAGGGGCCGCCGATGTGGGACGAGGAGAACTACGTGCTGTCCGCCGACAAGCTCTGGCCGATCTCGTCGCTCCGGAGGATGGCCGACGGCCTCCAGTGGGAGGCGTAGCCGTCAGCCGTTGAGGATCTCGAGCGCCTCGCGGATGTGTTCCCTTGCTTCTCGCACGTGTTCGACCGCCTCGTCGTCGAAGTCCTCTTCTCGCGCTCGCTTGACCCACGACGCCGCTCCGTCCGAGAACATCGCCAGTCGCGCCATCAGGAGTTTCTCTTCATCCATTGCAGAGGTATCGACGTCACTGCTGTCGGATAAACGCCGGCCCGGGGCCGCGAGGGACTTATGTCGGTGACGTGATAACAACAGAGTGCCGCCCCTGATGGATGTCGGGCGGTCTGAACGCGCATCGTCCGTCAGTCAGTCCTTGTCGCTGTCGCACGGATGCGGTCTGCGTCACGCGGGGCTGTCGCCCCGATCTCTTGCTTTCGCTCTTCCGGGTTGCTCGCTACGAGAAAGAGGAACTAGTCGTTAGTCCGCCGTCTCCACGTCCTCGTCACCGCCGTTTCCGCCGTTCTTCAGCTCCTCTTCGAGTTCCTCACGTCCACGCTTGAACTCTCCAATCGACTCGCCAGCCGCACGGGCCAGCTTCGGGATCTTGTTCGCGCCGAACAGCAGCACGGCAATCAGTAGTACGACCAGCAGCTCCACGCCACCGGGGATACCGAGTTGTGCGATCATTCCGTCTGTTTGTCATACATCGAACAAGAAAAACCGCGGGCGCGAACGGGTGGCGTTCGCCGAGCGTTCGTTCGTTCGGGCACAGTCACCCAAGGCGCGCGCGGTACTGCGCACGCGTGAGGCCAACGAACGCTACGCCTCGCCGGCACGCCGCTCCTCCTCGCGCTGGACGGCATCGTGTGCGGTCGACTTGCTCATCCCCATCTCGTCGGCCACGTCGCCATAGGACAGGTCTTGCTCGTGGTACAGCTCGTACGCCCGTACCTGTCGGCGGATGACCTCCTCGTCGATCTCGTGGCCATCACCGCCTTCTCCGCCGTCCTCATCGAGCTGTCGGATCAGCTCCAGCATATCGCCGTACTCGTCCTCCAGCTCGCGTGCGGCGTCGAGAACCTCGTCTTCCGTGCCCCAACCCCACTCGCCGGAGTCGTCGGTATCGACCGTCATCTCGGGCTCCTCGATGCCCGAGAGCGTGGCGATCTCATCCTCACCGGTCTCCGTACCATCGAGGGTCTCGTACACCTGTAGCGTCTTGAGATCGCGCTTGAAGGCGGGGTACGCGAGTTCGCCGTTGAGAAGCGTCGGGTGAATGTCACCCGGTCGGTGGCCGATTCCGACGATGGAGATGCGGAACGGTCGCTTCCGCATCTTGCGGACGAACGGGCGCATCAGTTGCTCAACCTTCGCTCGGTCGGCCGCGTACCCGCTCATCAGACTCGACAGTTCGTCGGCGAGGAACAGCTTCCGCACGTCGGGGTGTTCGACGCAGTGCCGGAGCAGGGACGGGTAGTCCTCGATGTAGACGACGCCATCCTCAGCCTCGGCAAGCGACTTGATGTTGGTCAGGATCTGCCCACCGACGCGAAGACGCCACATCTCGGCGGCCGAGACGCCGGTAAACGTCTTCCCACTCCCGGTGTCGCCAAAGAGGAACAAGAGGAGCGACGGCCGTTCGATCAGCTCGCCGAACCGCTCGTATTCCACGAAGTCGATGTTCGTGCCGGAGTTGTCGGCAAGTCCAGTCGCGTGCTCCACCACAGCGAGGTTCCCGCTCTGAACGGCCTTACGAAGGTTCTCTCCGATGTCCCTCCGGACGGTCTCGACGTACTCCTCGGTGTTGTAGTACCAGTACGCCGTCTCGTCGGACTTCTCGTGATGGGGCAGCGTGTTCGGCTCGTAGTGCTCTCGGAACGACTCGAGGTACCGCACGGTGGACTGGTCGATGAGCCCCGCGTCACGGAGCGTCGGGAGTTCCTCGCTGGCGAGCTGTTCCCGAAGTTCGCTGAAACCGTATCCGTTGAGGTTGCTCTGCGTCATTCTTGGTCAGGGTTGAAGTCGGCGAAGTCCTGTTCGTCAAGCTGTTCGAAGGAGCTGGGATCCACGTTCTCCTCGGAGTACTCACGGAGAACCTCGCGGACAATCTGCTCCGTCTCGTCACCGCCGCTCTTGTCCATCGTCGCCTTCGCCTCACCGAGTTCCTCGTCAAGCACGCCGAACACGGCGTTGGGGTCGAGGTTCCGCTTCTCCGCCTGCATCCGGGCGATGGCGTCCCACACCTCGTGTTCGATGGACTGGCCGATGCTGGGAAGCCGTGCCTTGATGTACTCGCCCTCACGGGCACGGTCGCGCATCTCGCCCCGGGTCGTGTAGATGGCAGAGTGCCACGTCTCCAGTTCGTCGTCAGTCAGTTCGGAGCGGAGCGGGGCTTGCTCGACGATGGCGCGTTCCTCGTCTTCGTTCCAGTCTAGTTCCCGCACGCCCCAGTTCTCGGAGCCTCGACGGAACCACGCGCCGCTGTCGGCTTCTTCGCGACTCTCCCACCAGTCCGGCGGGACGAACCACGTCTGGGCCACGTCACGTTCAGAGTCCACCTCGACGACCTCCTCAACTTCCGGCGGTTCAGAGAGGAGATCGGCGAGCTTGCCACCGCCGATGTACCCGATGATGCCGGCGACCGCCGCGCCCCGAACCACGTCGATGGCCCACGCGGGGACGTCAAGGTGGCCGCTCATCACGCCCGCGGTGAGGCCGCCGATGATGAGTGCAACGACGGCGCTGTTGTTCGGAACTAGCTGCTTCAGCGATGCCTGAGAGTCGTTCTGGGTGGTCTGTTCGTCCTTAGTCATAGTCGATCCAACACCTCGTGGGCGCGGATGGGTTGCTCGAGTTCTTCCTTGCGGTTGCTGTACGCGACATAGCCGGTGACGATGACGCCGAAGACTGCGCCGACAATCAGGGCGGGCGTCGGGCGGATCGTCGTCAGAATCGACGTGTCCGCCGTTCCCTCGCCCTCGATGACGACCGGGTTGCCATCGACCGAGAGCTGCGTGATCTGGCCAGCTGGGCCGTCTGACGCCGGGTACCGCTTCGTCACCTCGCCGCTCCGGACGATTGCGTCCGTCTGCACGGCGGGCGTGCGGACGCCGGGTTCACCTTTGACGCTCCCACCGACGTCGGCGTACTGGACGGTCACGGGCGCGGCGTCCTCTGCGATGTACCACGTCACGGCCACCTCACCGTCGGTGAACTGGTAGTCGACGATGTAGACGCCGTCGGCGATCTCGCCGAGGTACTCGTCGGGCACGTCGCCGGCGGACGCGTCACCGTCCTCGGTCGCGTTCTCGGCAGCATCCTCGGCGGCATCGGATGCGTTCTCCTGTGCGACGGCGGCCGGCGCGACGCCGGCGAGGACGGCCACGGCCACCGCGAGGAGGGCAGCGACCCCCACCCGGATGCGGGTCATAGTACCACCACGGCCGCGAGGCCGAGGAGGTCGAACGGGTCGGGGATCAGGCTGGTTACGTCAATCAGTCCGTAGTAGTGGGCGGCGTACGCTCCGGCAGAGAGCAGCAGAATCGGCTTGATGAAGTCGGTGATGAAGTCCACCAACTTGCCCACGATCAGCAGTGGCAGCATACACTTGTCAACAATCCTTCAAGTGGGAAAACCCGCACGCAAGAAGGGGTCAGGGCGTCAGTTGTCGTCGAGGGCGAACCACGCGATAATCGTCGCGGCGCCCGCGAGCGGAACCCACGACGGGACGCCCGAACTGCCGAACAGCATCCCGACGATCCCCTTCTGGTTGAGGGTGGACAGTTCCTCGATGGTCTCCTGCTGGGCGTCGAGGAGCTCGTCCATCTCCTCCTTGCTGACGGCGGGATCCGACGTGACGTTGACCCAACTCGTGAACACGACCTCGGAGCGGTTCTCCTCGACGACTTCGAGCAGCTCGATGTCGCCACCGAGTTCGATGCGCTCGATGGTCGTCGTGGTTGTCGTGTCCGTCTCGGTCGTGTTCGTCGAGTCCGTCGACGTGTCGGAGGTGTCGCCACCGGTCTTGTAGACCATCCGCGCGTTGCGGTAGTCGCTGGCCGAGATGGTCGTCCCGGACGGGATCGCGGTGGCGATGTCGCCGTCCCAGTTGCTGGTATCGCGCTCGACGCGGATCAGGGTGGACTGGGTGGCGTTCGACAGCTCCACCGTGTCGCCCTCGGCGAAGTCGGAACCAGCCGTCACCTGCTCCGTCACCTCGTTGCCACTTCCGTCGTCGTAGACCACGGTGTACGTCCGGTCGTCACCCTCGGAACGGTACTCCGACCGGAGGGACGCGTCGTTGATCGTCAGGGTGGAGCTGTTGATGGAGAACTCCCACGACGCGAGCGTGTCCTCGGGAATGTCGGCGAGCAGCACGCCCTCGACCTCCTCGGTCACGCCGTCCTCGGTGTTGCTGGTGTCGGCCGAGACGCGGACGGTCGTGCCCATATCCACGTCGTCCGCCGCGTACCCCATCGCGATGTACTCAGCGACCGCCGCGCCCATCTCGTCGTCGCTGAACTCGCGGCGGATGTCCAGCGCGGTGAGGATCTCGCCGACGTCCTCGGCGGTATAGTTGCTGTAGACGGTGGAGACGTAGTTGCTAATCTCACCGCTGACGTTGTTGTAGAAGTCCATAATCGAGGTATAGACGTTCTGCCACTTCGCATAGCTGTAGATTTCAAGATTGCTCCCCGAGTCCGGATTAACCGCCAGTACGCTGTGTTCGTAGTTGGAAGGGTCGTCAACCCCGAGATCACCCCCGACAGTGGAGTAGTTGGAGTTGACCTCCTCGGGCCCGAACCGCTTGATCTGACTCCGGGAGATTGTACTCGCCACGTCCCCGTCGCCCGGATACGCTCCGGGCCAGAAGACGTACGGCGAGGCGGCTGAGGCGCCAGATGCGCCGAATAGTGGGATAGCTACCTGTACGTCGATTGTATCCCCGTTGGGGAGGGACGCCTCATAGAGCGACTCCGTTTCGCTGAATGACGGCGGATTGTCGCCCGGGGCTCCGAAACTGTCACTGTTTGTGTTTCCGTTCCCCCACGCAGGCGTGAACTTCTCCGTAACGGAGTTGTTGGCCTTGGCGAAGACATCTGACTCCGAGAGGCTGCTGTTCGATGCGGCAGCCCGCCACACCGTGTAGCGGTTCTGACGGATCTGTTTGGCGACCTCGTTCCATCTCGAGTAGAAGTCCTTCAAGACCTGTGAGATGTAGTCGTCAAGTGCAGCCTGCGCGTCCGCAGTCGCCTGCTCCTGCGTGTCCCCGTTCTTGAGTGCGTTGTGAACCGCTGCACGAATCTCTGACCACGCGATGGCGCCCAGACCGCCAGCCGCTGGACGGTCGGCACTGACACCAGTCTCGTCACGGAGGTCGTCGAGGAACGCGGACTGCATATCCACGCTGTTCACGACGTTGGTGTACGTGTTGGAATGGACGATGTCGGCGGTTTGGGATTCGGCGTCGGCCACGTCGTCAGTCCAGAAGGTCAGGTCGAAGCCGCCGTAGTCGGCGGCAGCGCCCATAATCGCGCCTGCGGCCGCGTACCCGGCGATTCCGACGGCGGGCGCGATGGCCTCAGCTTCTTGCACGGGGCCGTAGCCGAGTTGCTGGGCGCCCGCGCCGGTCGCGGCGGCTCCAGCCACGGCGGCGGAGCCGCGGAGGAAGTCGCGGCGGCTGATGCCCGAGTTGGGGCCGACTGTCTCGTAGAGTTCCTGTTCCGCGTCAGAATCGTCACTGATGGCGTCGTTCTCGCCGTTCTCAAGAGGGTCGTGTTCACTCATTGTTCTGCGAAAGAGTTGAAAACCGCGTCAGTAGTGCGCGACGAGGCCGTACGCGCCGATGAAGACCAGCGCGGCGACCGTCGCCACGTACGTGTTACTGGTGATGAAGTTCGAAACGGCGGGCACGAACTCGTGCAGCGCCATCAGAACCGGAGCCCCGAGGACGAGGAGTCGCTCGGGATCCGTGTCCTTGCCGCGCGTCTCGAAGTCGTCGAGGGAGCGGGAGTTGGTGATCCACGCGATTCCGAACGCGACGATGTAGAGCACGGCGGCGAGGCTGACGCCCACGTCCGTGCTGACCGCACTCGCAAGATCGTTTCCAAAGAGGCTGACACTTCCGATACCAGTCGCCACAACAGCGCCGACGGCAGCGAGCGGGAAGCCCGCCGCGTCGTTGATCGACACACTTTCTGGCAGGTCGAGTACCGACATACTGCGTCTGACACTATTCTGTCACGTCGGAAAAGTTACACACGCCAAGGGGTCGGCTGGCAGCCTCGCGCGCCGGCATTCAAGTCCGACTCTCACCACAGAAGGAAGTGCGTCCCGCCGGGACACGGGACGCGCCCCGAACCACCCCGGATGCGGGTAGGGGGGTTCGCGCATCGTGCTCGCCGAAGGGTGGGAGGTAGGGACGGTCGCGTGGAGGGTGGGACGATGACGCTTCTACGGACGTCGGCTCCAGAAAACCGCCAGAAGGGACGGATATGGTTGTCACTTGGAGTCGAATCAACGCCGCAAGAACCCCTGAGAACTGCCGGAACCCAGAGCTATCTTGCGGTTAGGTACGAACCCCGAGTGGTTGCGGCAGAAAGTGGGCCGGCGCGAATTCGAATCGCGGTTACGGCCACCCGAAGGCCGAAGGATACCAGGCTACCCCACCGGCCCGTGCGATAGCAATCGGATAGAAGATAGGGTCGGTTTTAACGGTTGCGAAACAGCGAGAAGCGGAGCGGTTTCACCGGTGGCCCGCAAGCGGGAAGTATGGACCGGCACGACGAACGCATTCCGACGGAGACGTTCGCCACCTGTCTCGACAACATGCCCCAGCCCTGTGTCGACCTCGTCGTCGAGTACGAGGGGGGTATCTTGCTCACACGGCGACAGAACGAACCAGCCAAAGGCGAGTGGTTCTGGCCGGGGAGCCGCCTCTACAAAGGAGAGCGACTGGACAACGCGGCGGCGCGCATCGCCGAGGAGGAACTCGGCCTCACATCGGTTGCGACGGAACGGCTCGGCGTCAGCGAACACTTCTGGGACGCGTCGTCGGTCGATGGCGTCGACTCCCGGCACACGATACCAGTTGTGTATCGAGTCGTACCCGAGGACGGAGCAGAGATAGCACTCGACGACCAACATGACGCCTATCGCGTCGTCACGGAACCACCGGCGGACGCGAACCAGTACGTCACAGAGTACTTCGAACGGTTCGATGTCGGCCAGTAGAGAGGGGAACTGCTGTTTTGAGGACGAATACGTGTCTGATGAGCGGGCAGGCTGTACGAGACTAGCAGGCAACCGAACAGAAGATTGATTACGCGCCACGGTTACTCACTATCTGAGTAACTATGACCATCCTCATCACTGGCGGCGACGGCTACGTCGGCTGGCCGGCCGCGCTGCGAATCGCGGACCGAACGGACGACCGAGTGCTGCTCGTAGACAACTTCGGCCGACGGGAGTGGGTCGAAGACGTGGGCGCGACGAGCGCGACACCGGTGGCCAGCATCGACGAGCGCCTCGACGCCGCCCGCGAAGTCCACGGGCTGACGAACCTCTCCTTCGTCGAGGGCGACCTCGCCGAGAAATCCTTTGTCGACGAACTGCTGACGGTCCACGAACCCGAGGTCGTCGTCCACACCGCCGCCCAGCCCTCCGCGCCGTACTCCCAGATCAACGGCGAGCGGGCGAACTACACCCAGCACAACAACATGCAGAGCACCCGCAACCTCCTCTGGGGCCTGGAGGAGGCCGGCCTGACGGACACCCACTTCGTCGAGACGACGACCACCGGCGTCTACGGCGCGCCGGAGTTCCCCATCCCGGAGGGCGGCGCCACGATGGAGCACGCGGGCGAGCGCGACGAGGTGCCCTTCCCCGCCATGGCGGGCTCCTGGTACCACCTGACCAAGAGTCACGACGCCGCCAACCTCCGGCTGGCCCACTCCCAGTTCGACATCCCGATCTCGGACGTCCGGACCGCGATCACCTACGGCACCGAGGTCGAGGAGACCCGCGAGGACGACCGGCTACAGACGCGCTTCGACTTCGACTACTACTTCGGGACCGTCGCGCACCGCTTTTGCGCGCAGGCGGTTGCGGGCTACCCGGTCACCGTCTACGGCAAGGGCGCGCAGCGCAAGCCCTTCGTCTCGCTCGAGGACGCCGTCGAGGGACTGGCGCAGCTGGCGCTCGCCGACCCCGGCGACCGAGCAGACGGCCTCACGGTCTACAACCAGGTCACGCGGGCCATCAGCATCGTCGAGGTGGCCGAGACCATCGCCGACGTGGGGAGCGAGTTCGACCTCGACGTCGCCGTCGAACACTTCGAGAACCCCCGCGACGAGGACGAGACCCACCAGATGGAGATCGACAACGACCGATACGCCGACGTCATCGACGGGCAGTCCCAGACCTTCGAGGAGGGCGTCCGCGACGTCCTCGGGACGCTGACCCGCTACGCCGACACCATCGAGGCCCACGAGGACCGGTTCCTGCCGGGCGTCCTGACCGACGCGGAGGAATGATGGACGTCCTGGTCACGGGCGGCTGTGGGTACATCGGGAGTCGGCTCGTTCCGCTGCTCCGGGCCGAGGACGCCGTCGACCGCGTGGTCGTCCTCGACAGCCTCTCGACGGGGTCGCCACGGGCGCTGCTGGGCACCCTCGGCGGCGACGGCGGCCAGGACGACGGCGTAGATTTCCGGCGGGGCGACGTCCGGGAGTACGGCGACGTCGAGAGCGCGACCCGCGGCGTCGACCGGGTGGTCCACCTCGCCGCCATCACCGGCGCGTCGAGCACGCACGACCGCCGCGCGGAGACCGTCGCCGTGAACCGCGACGGCACGGAGAACGTCCTGACGGCCGCGGGCAAGCTCGGCGTCGAGTCTGTCGTGTTCGCCTCCTCGTGTAACATCTACGGCCGGGCGACGAGCACCGACATCGACGAGACCACCGAGCCGGACCCGATCAACCCCTACGCCCAGGCGAAGGCCGAGGC
>ENA-ORDC01001469-ORDC01001469.1-marine-metagenome-genome-assembly--contig:-NODE-1469-length-17271-cov-4.239851_pt1 | contig 17271 bp, 15 predicted proteins | sample MGYA00237783_ERZ508515 | MGnify/ENA primary metagenome ERZ508515 (study PRJEB26186, sample SAMN06268792) | marine metagenome | isolation source: Eden Landing Ponds, San Francisco, CA, USA | place... | reverse complement strand
TCGTTTGTATCCTGCAAAAAGAATATGTAAGTCGACCTCCGAACGTATACCAGACATGAGAAACAGTTCGCCCCGGACGCTGAAGACGGTCGAGACCACCTGCAGCGTCATCGACGTTTTGGAGGAGAACGGTGGGGCCACCGTTACTGAGGTCGCCGAGACGCTGGACATCTCGCCCGGCGGTGCCTACAACCATCTGGCGACGCTGCACGAAGAGGGTTATCTAGTCAAAGACAACGGGCAGTACGAACTGGGCATGAAGTTCGTCAACAAGGGACGACACGTCATCGACAACAACATCCTGTACCGAGCCGGAAAGGAGGTCACGGAGAACCTCGCGGAAGAGACTGGCGAGTTCGCGCACCTGATGACCTGCGAACACGGCCGTGGCGTCTTCCTGCACAAGGCACGTGGCGAGCGGGGTATCTCGCAGGACTTCAACAACATGAAGCTCAAAAAACACGACTATCTCCACTGGGGCTCCACGGGTAAGGCGTATTTAGCACATCTCCCGCCTGAGGAGGCGCGGCGGATCGTCGAAGAACAGGGGTTGCCATCAATGAACGAGAACACCATCACTGACCCCGACAAACTATTTGACGAGTTCGAGACCATACGGGAACAAGGCTACGCCATCAACGATCAGGAGGAGATCATCGGAACGCGCGCCATTGGCGCGCCCATCGAGAACAATAAGGCTCTCTACGGGGCGATTAGCATCTCGGGACCGAAGAGCCGATTCACGTTCGACCGTCTCCACGACGAACTGAGCGAGCAAGTGCTGGAGGCCGCCAACATCATCAGTGTGAACATCACTACGCTTCAAAACCAATAGTACATGATATTTGTAGATGACAAACATAGTCATTTTCGACGTTCGTGTCCGCGTTTCCGTGACACATAAACGCGAGGTGCCGGTACTGGTGTACCCCACTAGCGCATCTATTACAGGAATATGGATGTAATGATCTGTGACATTGCTGTCGCAATCCGATTTGCGTACTGCAAATAACTGGTACACCAGAGGGTGAACACCTTTCTTGTGACTGGACTTCGGCCTTGCGCGCATGAGATGGTTGAGGACGTCAACGATTTCGGTGGTGCGACCAAGTTGCTCGCGGTTTGAACCGCAGTCTCGTCTCTATGGAACGGCTGAATTCCCGACTACCAAAATATTTATTAATATGCATGTTAGTCTTTGACGTGAAATGCGCTATGAGTTAGCAATGGATTCGGATACTGCGCTTGATAGACGGCGGTACCTAGGACTGCTCGGTGGAAGTGCTGTGACAGGAATCGCCGGCTGCACAGGTGGCTCGAACCAAGAGGGAACGGTGGGGACGTCTTCGGATTCGGACTCGGATCAGGACACTGACTCGTCGTCCGAATCAAGCTCCGGCAACCTACGCGGTGGCCATCTCCGGATCGCCATCACGCCGGAGACGACGACCATCAACCCGGTCATGATGCAGTCGAAGTTCCCCCAACGGTGGGGTGTGAAGCTGTTCTACTCCACGCTCACCCGTGTCGACTCTAACCTCGAACCGTACGGCGACTTGGCAGAGGACTGGTCGTCGAACGATGCCTCCGACGAGTGGACGTTCACGCTGCGCGAGGCAACGTTCCACGACGGAAGTCCGGTGACCGCCGCCGACGTGAAAGCGACGTTCGAGACGGTATACGACGAGGACGTCGGGAGCCCCGGCATGGGGACGATGGGCGATATCCAGCAGGTCGAGGCTGTCGACAAGCGTACGGTCAAATTCACCCTTGGGACGCAAAACTCCGACTTCCACAAGCTCGTCTCGAAGGGCTGGGGTTCTATCGTCCCGGAGAACATCGTCACCGACGCCGAGAAGCGCCAAGCACTCGGGACCGAAGAACACGGGTCAGGCGCCTTCACGCTGGAGTCGTTCGCTCCGGGCGATCAGCTTGTTGGGGTCGCGTACGACGATTACTACCGAACGGGTGACGATGGTGAGTCGCTCCCGTACATCGACCGTATCAGCCAGATCACCATTCCCGAGAAGAGCAACCAAGTCAATGCGCTACGGTCAGGCGATATCGACATCATCTGGCAGCCCGGCTACGGTCAGTGGGGACAGCTCCAAAGTCTTGACAGCGTGACTGCCCACCGGACGCCGGGCGGCGAGATTGCGAACTTCGTGATGAACGTGAGCGTTGAGCCGTGGTCCGACCCACGGGTCCGTCAAGCGGTCAAGCACGCCATCGACCGCGAGGCGATCCTGAACGCGGTTCAGGATGGTCTCGGGACCATCGGCCAGGACTCGCTGCTATCGCCGGCATACGAGTACTACTCGGATATCGGTGCACCCGAGCGCGACCTCGAGAAGGCGAAGGAACTGCTCGCGGAGGCAGGTTACCCCGATGGCATTAACCTCACCGAGGAATTCGACCTCACGCTCCAGACAGCCAGCAATATCCCACATATGCGGGGGACCGCCGTGCTGATGCAAGAGCAACTTAAAGAAGTCGGTATTGAGTTCGAATTGGAGACGATGAGCTATGACAACTGGAGTGCGACGGTCTGGAAGAAGTCACCCTTCTACGTCGGTGCCTACGGGATGCGTATCAGCGGAGCGAATTTCATGAAGCTCATGCTGCACTCGGAGGGCAACTGGCACGGTGAGTCTGACTGGTCGAACGAAGAGTTCGACGAGGTCGTCGACAGGGCCATCGCGGAGACCGATGTAGACCAGAAACAGCAGTACATGCAGACTGCACAGAAGCTCGTGCGCGACGAGGGACCGTACGCGATATCGTTCTACATCGACACCATCGGGGCCTCGAAGAACTATGTCGAGAAGTACAATCTTAATCCACTCGCCTACCAGATCTACCCAGATGAGTACGCACTCGGCTCGGACGCGCCGACAAAGTAATCGGAGTTCGCGAGAGGACACCGTCTGACGAGCACCGAAACCGACATCTACACCGCGCGGACTCTGCGTGCGGTTATGGCGATTAACGAGCCATGGGCCGGTTCGAACCGAGTCGAACCGACACACAGTCCCCCAGAGCGCGACGCGGCCCTTCGCGTCAAGTCACCGCGCAACGTTTCTTCCGATGCAATCCCACTAAGCGAAGTGGCGGACCCTGTTCCAACCAGCGATCGTACACAATTTCTATTACGTCAACTAGGTGTTGTATCTCACGGTGGCATCGCCTCCGCAACAGTTGATGATCGGAGAATGAAATGGTTTGTCGACGAGTTTTACAGCAGGTCCTCAGTCGGCGTCATCTCTTCGCTGTCGAGATGACACGAGACCAAGTGATTCGGGTCGTCAGGGTTGACGGCTTCGAGCGTCGGGACGTCCCGTTCGCAAACATCACCGATCTTCTGCGGACACCGGGTTCGGAACGGACAGCCCGACGGTGGGTCCCGCGCGCTCGGAACGTCGCCTTCGAGGTAGATCCGCTCTCGTTCCACGCTCGGGTCCGCTGACGGAATATTTGACAGCAGCGCGCGCGTATACGGGTGGAAGGGGGGCTCGAAGACCGACTCAGTCGAGCCGACCTCGACGAAGTTGCCGAGATACATGACGGCTATCCGGTCACTGATGTAGTTAACGACGCTGAAGTCGTGGCTGATGAGGAGATAGGAGGTACCGTACTCCTCCTGGAGTTCGGTCAACAGGTTGAGGATACTTGCTTGGACGCTTACGTCAAGCGCTGAGACGGGCTCATCAAGCACGACGAACGAGGGGTTGACCGAGAATGCGCGGGCAATGGCGACGCGCTGTTTTTCTCCCCCGGAGAGGTCCCGTGGGTAGCGGTTTGCGTAGCTCGGCTGGAGACCGACCCGTGTCAGGAGTTCGGCGACACGCTCGCGCTGTTCGTCCTCGGACTGGTCGGTAAACAGCTCTAGTGGCCGCTTTATCGCCTCCCCGACTGTATGCTTCGGGTTTAGACTTGAATGCGGGTTCTGGAACACTACCTGACACTCTGAACGGAACTCCTGCCAGTCACTGTCTTCCATCTCATCGAACGTCGTCTCCCGGAAGGAGATCTTCCCGTCTGTGGACGGGAGGAGGTTCAGTAGTACCGACCCCAAGGTACTCTTTCCACAGCCGGACTCGCCGACGACACCGAGCGTCTCCGCCTCGCGGACGTGTAGGTCCACACCGTCCACGGCCTTGACCGGTGGCTCACCGTCGAACACGTGGTCAAGAAACGAACTCTCACCGAAATATTTCGTGACGTTCTGCGCTTTGATGAGTGTCGGCCGTTCCGACCCTTCCCCGCGTTCAAACGTCTGGGTGTCCGCTTGGATGGGGTTCGCCACCGCATGCTTCCACCGCCGACATCGGGTCATATGTGATGGGTTACCGTCGACGCTCACCTTCTCAACGGAACCCTCTCGACATTCGTCGGTAGCGAACTCACACCGATCGGCGAAGACGCAGCCGTCCGGGATTGTCCGTAGATCGCCGATCTGGCCTGGGATCGGCTTCAGACGGCGGTCCTCTCCCTCCGGTAGCGACGCGAGCAACCCCTGGGTATAGGGGTTCGTCGGCGAACGGAACACCTCGTCCGTCGCTCCCACCTCCATGATCTCGCCGGCGTACATGATGCCAACCCGGTCGGCGATTTGGTTAATCACACCGAGGTTGTGCGTGATGAGCAGGACGCTTGTGTCCCGTTCCTCGATGAGATCGTCGATGAGGTCGAGAATTTTTGCCTGCGTAGTAACGTCCAGTCCGGTCGTCGGTTCGTCGAGGATGAGAAGTTTCGGTTGGCACGCCAAGGCGATGGCCAGAAGGACACGCTGCTGTTGGCCGCCGGAAAGTTCGTGCGGATACTGTGAGGCGTTCGTCTTCGGGTCCGGGAGATTGACCTCGTGAAGTACTTCGTACGTCTGTTCCATTGCCTCCGACCGCGAGACATCGCGGTGGGTCCGGACAACCTCCGCAATCTGGTCGCCGACCGTCATACTCGGGTTCAGTGACGTGTTTGGGTCCTGCGGAACGTGAGCGATCTCGTTCCCCCGGAGTTCTCTGAGTTCCCGTGAGGAGAGATCAAGGACGGGTCGCCCGTCATACTCGATTGTCCCACCCGTGATTCGGCCGTTTCCCTCCAGATACCGGAGTATTGCGAGTGCGAGCGTACTCTTGCCGCTCCCACTTTCGCCGGCGATACCGAGCGTCTCGCCGGGTTCGATATGGAGCGAAACGTTGCGAACCGCCTTAACCGCCCCGTCGTCGGTTCGATACTCGACGGACAGATCATCGACGGAAAGCACTGAACGGCCGTCTTGACTAGTATGAGTCTCACTAACAGTACTCATTCCTACGCTTACTGTGTACAGTCTCATACAAATATGTTTCTCACAGTGTCCGGTGACGGCCTATGAGATTCACAGGGGGAAAGATATAAGATAGTATGTGAGGGTTGAACTCATGTAGCATGTCCGCATTTAGCGCATACCTAGTCAAGCGGATGGGATATATCGGGGTGACCCTCCTGTTGATCTCCCTGATTATCTTCGCCATCACGCAACTGCTGCCGGGTAACGCGGCAGTCATGATCTTGGGCAAGCAGGCGACAGAAGAAAGCATAGCCGCCATTGAGCAGCAACTCGGGTTGAACCGCGCGTGGTACGTCCAGTATTTCGATTGGTTGGTCGGGTTTGTGACCGGCGACTGGGGGATCAGCTTTTCAAACCGTCAGGAGGTCGCGAAACTCATCTTCCCCCGCCTTGTCCGGTCGGCACAACTTGCAGCAATTACATCAATTCTCGTGACGGTAACAGCGATACCACTAGGTGTACTCGCCGCGATCAAGCAGGACTCTATCTGGGACCTCCTGGCTAGCGCGGGTGGCTACGTCGGTGTCAGCCTGCCTGAGTTCGTCATCGGGACGGCGTTCATTGCGCTCTTCACCGGGCCGGTCTTTCAGATTCTCCCCTACGGTGGCTACGAGCCGCTGAGTTCTGGGGTGGTCACGTGGGCGAAACATCTGATACTGCCGAGTGTCACATTATCAATTATTTTGACCGCGCACGTAATGCGGCTGACTCGGTCGGAAGTCGTGGAAGTTCTGCGGAAGGACTACGTGCGCTCGGCGCGGCTTAAGGGATTGAGTGAGACGAAAGTTATCTCCCGGCACGCACTCAGAAATGGACTGCTGCCGACGATCACCCTGCTCACGCTGAACGTCGGCTACCTTCTTGGGAGTATCGTCGTCGTGGAAGAGGTGTTCACCTTCCCGGGTCTCGGTAGGCTCCTCGTCCGGTCGATTCAGGCGCGTGACTTGCCGGTCATCCAAGTGACGGTCATGCTACTGGCCATCGTGTACGCCTTCTCGAATCTCACGGCTGACGTGCTGTACACCTATCTGGATCCGCGAATCGAATACGGTGAGGAAGAATAATGGCAACTGGCGAATCAACTACTGAGTCGGTACGGATTACGGAACCGTTGACAAGTCGTGTTTCGAGCGTCGTGTTCGGGCTACTCTCCACGAGAAAAGGGTTCATCAGCGTGTGCTTTCTCGCACCCATCCTCGTGTTGAGTCTCGCGGCACCATTGATTGCACCATACGATCCCACGGCAATCCACGTCGCCGACAAGTTCGCGGGGCCGGGTGGACAGTACCTCCTCGGCACCGACGACTACGGCCGCGACCTGCTCTCACGGGTACTCTACGGTGGCCGTGCGAGTATTATCATCGGACTCGCTTCGACTGCGTTCGGACTAGTCTTCGGCGTCCCCATCGGTATCGTCTCGGGCTACCTTGGCGGCCGGTTCGATGAGCTGATGATGCGGCTGATGGACACATTGCTCAGCATCCCTTCGCTGTTGCTGGCCCTGCTCGTCGTGACAGTACTGGGCTCCGGCATCGTAAACACGATCCTTGCCATCGGTGTCGTCTTCACCCCCGGTATTGCGCGCATCACACGGAGCAGTACCCTCTCGGTGAAGAACGAGGAATACATCACGGCCGCGGAGGCGCGCGGAGAATCCCTCTACCACATCGCGTTCCGTGAGATTCTTCCGAACGTTAGTTCGCCCATTTTGGTTGAGGCGTCAATCCGTGTCGGCTTCGGCATCCTCATCGGGACATCGCTCTCGTTCCTCGGCCTCGGTACGCAGCCACCGTTCCCCGACTGGGGCTACATGATTTCCGTCTCGCGCAGTCACCTGCACTCGTCGATCTGGTTCATGCTGTGGCCAAGCTTGGCACTTGGGTTCACCATCATGGGTTTCAATCTGATTGGCGACGCACTCCGCGACGTAATGGACTCAAAGGTACACTCCGACTGAACAGGAGTCGTCTCATCCGCCGTCTCGCTCCTCGAACGCCTCTTTTTGCGTACGCTCGTTTTCGACGGATCTGTCGAGGTCAACCACTCCCAGCTAGCGTGTGATGCACTGGCGAACCGGTACGCCTAAGTTCCTCACCCGCCGCTCTTCATATATGAGGTTCGGAATCCTGAGCACGGCGAATATCGGCGTTAAACACGTAATTCCCGCAATCAAACGTACGGACCACGAAGTCACTGCCATCTCCTCCCGGAACCCCTCTCGGGCGCGGCAGGTGGCCGAAAAGTGTGACATCAGGGAGGTCTACGAGTCCTACGAGTCGCTGCTGTCCGACAGCGACGTCGACGCCGTCTACAACCCCCTACCGAACGGTCTCCACGCCGAGTGGACGAAACGGGCCGTCGACAATGGCCGGGATGTCCTCTGTGAAAAGCCGCTGACCGCGGATACCGACGAGGCCCACGACCTCCGCTCCTACGTGAAAAGCACCGACTGCCTCGTCATGGAGGGGCTGATGTACGCCTACCATCCGCGGACCGAACGCGCGCTCGAACTGGTCAGCGAGTACCTGTCGGGGGTTAGTTCCGTCACCGCGCGATTCTCCTTCCACCTCGACCGGACAGACGATATCCGTCTCGACGGCGACTTGGCGGGTGGGAGTCTGATGGATATCGGCTACTATCCTGTCGACCTCGTGCGCTCCATGCTCGGGACACCCCAGTCGATCTACGGAACGCTGGTCGACGCCCGCGACTGTGGGACGGACACGAACATGAAGGCCATCTTCGAGTACGACTCGGGCGCGACGGCACAGCTCTCGTCCAGTTTCGAGTCGCCACTCACCCAGTTCTACCGCGTCGAAGCGGCGAATGGTTGGATCGAAGTCAGAGACGCCTTCGATACGCCAGAGGATGTCGGGGCAACGATTCTGGGTGAGATCGACGGTAACTCGCTGACAGAGACGTTCGACCCAGTCGACCATTATGAGAAGGAAGTCCTCCACTTTGCGCGCTGTCTTGACCAAGACACGACGCCCCGGACGGACTTAACGCGCGCTACTCGGAACATGGAACTAGTCGACGCCATCCGTCGAAGCGACACACGTGGCGAGCCCATCGCCGTAGTCTAAACTCTAGAACCGACAGCGCGAATCGGTTCCACTTCTTTCTATTTCTGAACTGGCCGCAACTCAATTACTGCCCCAAGCAAGCCGGTCTGAGTAGTAAGTCGACTGTAGGCGGCGTTCGGCGATTCTCTGATGGACACCTTTTCCAGCCAAACGCCGAGGTGAACCGGAGTCTAAATTGGTGGAAATTTGATATGAATGCGATAGGAGCAGCAGCGTCAGCCCACTGTGCCGACAGTTCTGTTCTACTGTTCCCCGACATATAGTGAGACCGACGGAAGCATTTGTGAATAGCAAATAAGAGATTACAATACTACAGTAATAATGCTTCTATCCCATCACCGAATGTGAAGTACTGGTAGTGAAAATCCTAATCGGATTCCCCAAATCGATCCACTGCCCAGTTGTCCCAACAGATTCTTGGACTGTATCAGATAGTATCCTAGTGAAATTTGTGTACTACAAACTCCCACCGGTGGAGCGCATACCTGTCCCCGAGTAGCAGGGAATGTCACTATCAATAGAAATAACAACCGTCGATTGATAAAACCATGTATGCCGCAGGCAAACAGCTACGACGTTATCATCATAGGTGCGGGTTCCATCGGATGCAGTACTGCTGACCACCTCGCAGACGACTACGATGTTCTGGTGCTGGAGAAGGGTGAACTCGAAGAGAGCGCGTCGGCGAACGCGAGCGCATTTATCTCGGATTGGTGGTTCTTCCTTGAAGGCGAGTATATTCCTGGCGTGACAGTGAAAGTCCGCAACTATTTCGAGGAGTTGTCGGCGACAGGCAATTTCGAGTTCCACAGTCAACCGTTCATCAGTCTGGTCGACGAGGATGAGGCTAGCAGTCCTGAAACGCGAAAGATGCGTGAAAATGCCAAGAAGATCCCCGGAATCGAGTACTTCGATGTCGACGAACTCGCCGAGTCATATTCGGACGTGTTAAACCTCGAAGGCTTCGTCGGCGGCATCGTCGACACTGAGGCGGGCTACGTCAAGCCGCGCCCGTATCTCAGGGCGATGAAAGAGCGCGCCGAGCGAAAGGGTGCGGAATTCGAGTTCGGGACGGAGGTTACGGGAATCGAGACGGAAACTGGCAGCGTCACCGGCGTAACGATGGCTACCGGCGATCTCGTCCGGTGTGACAGCATCGTCGTCGCGGCTGGTACGCACACTGAGTCGCTGGTTGCGGAGTTCACCGATCTTCCCGTTCAGCCGTTTGTCATTTGCGCGGCCGCGGTCCGTGGCGACCCGTCGTTCAGCGGGTCGGTACCGACGACGTCCGGCCGCGGGACGCTTATTGGGCCGAACGCCGACGGCGATCTCCTAGTTGGTGACGAGTATTGGATTGAGGATCTCGACAGCATTCCCCGGGACTTCCCAAAGGAGGCACAAGAGAAAGTCGCTGAACGCCTCCCACAGCTCTTTACGGGATTCGACGGCGGACTGGAGTACGTCGACGGCGGTGAACACCACTGCCCGGAGGGGATCACCATCACGCCGGACCAAGTACCCGTCATCGACGAAGTTGGCGACGTCGACGGGCTGGTTGTCGCCGACGGCAGTCGTGGTGCTGTGTCGCTAGCACCTGTCATCGCTGTTGCAGTGCAGTCGATTTTGACTGGGACAGAGACAGAATTCTCTCTGGACCGGTTCGCCATCGACCGCTTCGATCTAGAGGACCCAGAGTACGACCTCCCCATGATAACCGAACCCCGCTCGTGACCTGTCCTCTACGACTGACTGCGAATGCTTCGGATAGACACACTGGTCTCAGGGGAGATTGAAGCCCGGAATACAATCTTACCATTACCAGCCAGAAAGCGCAGCCGCTGAGCAGTTGTTCTTTGTCAGGACCTGTTGAGAAACGTAGCCCAATCAGTCCTGTGATGTTTGGACACCGTAACGTCGCGAGTCACCAACCCTTTAGTCTGCTTGTCTCTGACTGGAGACTCTACCAGAAGTAATCACACATACTGGAAATGGAAAGTCACTCAAGTGTGTGTCAACCGCGGCAGTGGACTCGTCGAAAGAGTCCAAGAACCGCTTACCGACGTCTTCCAGTTGTCTCTAACATTCTGCAACTGAATTTCAGTACCTCACAAAGCATCCTCGGCTATAGTAGCCGTTAGAATTTTCACCTCGAAGACTCTTGCAGCAGGCAGTGGATCATCTCGACAAGATCTCTGTCGAGGAATTGCAAGCCTCCCTCGACAACGTTGAAGGAAAGAAGCCGACACAGCGGCTGTTGGCGGCTATCGCGTACAAAAACGGTGTGACTCAAACCGAGTTGGCCGAGTGGTATGACGTTGAGCGGCGGACAATCTACGGTTGGCTCAAGCGACTCGATACCGACGAGTCGCTTGAGCACGCCGTAGTCGATGATAAACGAACTGGGAGAAAGCGAAAACTTTCAGAAACACAGCAAGAAGAGTTCGAAGAGACGGTCCACGAGCCACCCGAAAATGTGGGGATTGACGTGCCGGCGGTTGCCGAAAGAGGCGGGATTGAGCTATCAGAAACCACGCCGGACAGCCGCTGAAGCTGACGAAGACGAAAGAGAAGAGTTCTACGACAAATTCAAAAAAAGCGGCGGGAGATGGACGCCACCGTAGTCTGTATCGATCAAACCAAGAAATCTGTGCAAGTTGAGCCGCGTGCCGCGCGGAAACCACGCGGCACGCGGCCCTCTGTCGAACTCTCTGGCCAACGCGACTGGACGTGTCTGCTGGGCGCGATCACCGAGGGCGGTGATCGCTTCTTCTCGCGATTCGAAGAGTACGTTACTGCCGATCACGCAAAACATTTCATTTTAGCACTATGTAAAGAATTCATAGATGACTTGCTCGTAGTGCTGGACGGAGTGCCGTACTTTCAGGCGTCGGCCGTCACGGACCTAGCGGCCCGTGACGACCTCGAGTTCGTTACGCTTCCATCGTATTCGCCGGAGCTGAACCCGGTCGAAGAGTGTTGGAGACAGCTCTGAGCAACCGGTTCTTCGACTCACTTGACGAGTTAACGACAGCAATTGACACTGCTCTCGAGCAACTTTCGGTCCCAAAAGTGAGTAACTATTTCTAACGACTACTATAGCGACCGCTTTTGCTAACCGATTAGCGTTGCCTTCAAAAAATACTGACCGCCGGTCGGAATCATCAAATATCGTCTAAGTCCCTATCCAGCTGAACCGAATTCCGTACTCGATAGCGTTTATTTGCCCCTCAATGGGTGAGGGGCTCGCTGTACTGGCGAGTTCCCTGAACACGGTGAGAACGATGGCAACCAGAGACATCTACGAAACTGGCTTCGACGAATTCAAAAGACGGAACCGCAACCTCATCGCCAAATTCGACGACTCACTCGGCGTCTACAGCAGCGTCAGAAAATACGCCCGCACACTACCCAGCGAAGCACGCGCAACACAAGACGGCAACCACATCCAAATCAAAGCCGACGAAACACTCCAAAACTGGTTCCCCTTCAACATCAACCAAAGCAAGGGTCTCCTGTCACGGATAGTTCAGCTCGGATGATATCAGGCGGATACTCCGATTTGATCTTCCTCAGCTAGCCGCACGTATTCGTTCAGAGAAGCGTTGCAGAGTGCATAGAATGATATGAAGAAGTAGATCGAGAGCTCGCGGCTGTTCTCTATAATGTCGCCGTGGGCGATCTTGTTACGTCTCTGCCTTACAGTCTCATCTAAGAAAGTGCTGAATACGCCATCAAAGAAGTGCGATATCAGACTACCCAGATTCTTCGTCTGGGTCCGGCCTCTTCCCGGCATCTTGAATTTCGTCTCATGATCCTTCTCGATAATCTCCCCACCTGTTTCTTCCACTAAATCTCCCAGCACCCCCTCAAATTGGAGAACAATACCAGCAAGAAAACCTCTGTAATGCCCCTGCTCAAACTCCATCAATAAGTCGTTCAACAACTCACTCCGATCCTCAAAGAACCCGATATTCTCGAATGTATTCCGAGCCTTGTCGAGAAGCTCTTCCTCAAACCGTTCAACAATGAACTCACGGGCTGCTTCCTCATCTGACTCCAGTAACTGTTGAAACTCTTCAAACTCAGATGGAGTCATAAACCAGGACCATGCGAAATCATCTCTGGACGCAAGGTACCGGCGGATTGATTCCTTCTCACTATCACTCTCACAGCTCTCTATCAAGAGCTGGTTCAAACTGACCAGGTCTCCGTCATCCTCGGGAGGGAAGAACGACTCCATACGGTTGAACAGGTCCTGGCTCAGGGCACCCTTGATAACGGGGATATCTCGTAGAGATCCAAAATTGAGCCGGTACCAGTCCAAGTCTATCGGATCGGCATACGTCTGGAAGAATTCCTTATACAACGGCGAATTCAATAGCCGAGCCAGAGAATCCCGTATCTCATCGGTCTCTGCCTGCAATCCGATCATAGCAGTATCAAACAACGCATCCTCAATCTCAACCCTGTAACAACGCGGGTTATCGAAAATCTTAGGTATAACCAGGTCTGGATTCTCGAACACACCCCGATAATCTACTTCGAATGCCGGGCCCTCCTGGTTGTAGCGCCTTGGTTCATTTTCGATATACTCTGCCAATTCGTTGTGGCCATCCTCTCTCAATTCCTCTACTACATTAGCTTCAGTAATCTCTACTTTCTCTGATTCGAGTTCGTCCGTGTAGGACTGGAGATCTAGAAGATACACATCAATGTCATCAGAGGTGATAGCCCTGATTTCGCTGGATGGGTTCTTGATTACCGGTCGGAAGAACTTGTCATCGATACCGGAGTCCTCCTGTTCCTCTTCGCTGAAATAGAAGAAGTCGTTGTTACCTGTACTGAGCCCGCTTCCTGCCTCGACACCTGAGAGATCGCCGAAACGAGTGAAGCCGTCAGAAGTGATGATATCATAGATAGGCGGGTTCGACAGGATCCGCACCACGTTCCTACCTTCCAAATCCTCGTGGGACGCCTTTACCAACTCCACGTTGTAGGGGTTGTAGCGATTCTGGAGTATCTTGTCGAGCGGCTGCTCGAACAATCCCCGAGCGTTCTCAGGTAACTCCGTCTGATTGAATTTCCCAATCCCTGTCTCACGTACATCTCGTGGTCTATCTTCCTTGATTACCGTGAGCAGTACCAACTCCGTGGAACGAGCACTGCCTATCGGACCAACAGGCAGTTCAATTACCCGGTGGATCCCGCAGCTTTCAGTCAACTCCTCTAATAAGCCCTGCTTCAATGCACTTTTCGGAAGCAAGAACGCCCCTCTACCACCTTCTTTCAGGTGTGAAACAGCTTTAGTGACAAAGGCTGCTGAAGCTATCTTTCCTCTGCCAGGAGCCCATTTTTGGATCCTTTCACGTCTTTCTGGGCTGACGTGGAACAGCCTTCCCATGGGCGGGTCGCCAATGACCGCATCAAACTTCTCCGCCTCCTCGTCACCTGAAGATGTCCCAGGTAGTTGCCATTCAAAGAAGTCTTGAGTAACTATTTCGGCGTTCTCATTCTCTTTTAGCCTGTTACGGGCTAAATCAGCGTATAGTGGTTCGATTTCGATGCCTACCAATTTCGAGCCTTCTGTGTATTCAGCGGCTTTTTGCATTAGAGATCCTGTTCCCGCAGCTATATCGAGCACCGAATAGTCCTTCTCTGAAACGGCCCAACCCGCCATCAGTTCTCTCAGAGGCTCCGGAGTGTAAGGCGGCAAATAGCCTGCATCAGCAAGCAAATCCATCATCTCAAACGAATCTATCTCTCTGGAGCTTCCTTCTCCGGTAACGATCTGGGTTAGCAGTATGCTGTGGTCCGTGGAGTCCGAAAGTTCGTACTGAAAGAATCCCTCCTCACTGAGCTCGATAAAGCCGTTTTTAGTTGCATACAGCACATTGTCCGTGTCTTCCGGCTCTCCCTCCGCCGAATGGAAACGATCTGTAGGGATCACCCGGAGAGACGGGTCCTCCAGCTCGACGACTAAACCGCCTCTATCAAGTGTCGCAGATAGTTCCTCAGAGACCGACTCCAATTCCTCAGAAACTGAATGAAGATCTATTTCCGGAGACCGCTCACGAATCATTATTGTCACAGTTTTCGACACCAACTCTCTTCAGCGTTAGGTCAATCAAGGGGATACGAACCAGCTTCGAACAACAACACCACGGGCTTAGAAAACAGGTCAGAAGCAGCTTTGACCGCGTCTCTCCCAGCATGTTCGTGCCGCGCCTCGCCTCGGACCTCGAGTGTCCGGATGCAATTCGGCAGCGGGCCCGAACACTCGCGGAGCAGGCTGAAAAGCGCGGGATGACGACGGGCGTCCATCCGGTCGGGTTCGCAGCGGCCTGCCTCTACACAGCCGGTCGCGAGGAGGGGCGATGGCTGACGCAGCGTGCCGTCGCTGAATCTGGGAACGTCACGCCTTCGACGGTTCGGACGCATCACGAGACGGTAGCGGAGCAGATCGTCTGACGACGCACATCTACAAGTACAAAAGTAAAATAATTTTCTCAGGAAACTATTTGTTTCTTGGCTGCGTAGCACCCAGTATGACCGAGACGTGGGACGACGTCAGCGAGCAGGTCAAAGCCGACTGGAAAGCCGACACCACGCCGTTCGAGCGGGTGTACGAAATCATCGAACAGACCCACGAGGGACAGTCGGCAGCCGAGATCGCCGACCGCGCCCTCGTGAGCGAGCCGACGGCCCGTCGGCACTGCAAGTCGCTCGTGAACACCGGGTTCGCCGAGACGGATCAAGATGGACAAACAACGTTGTACAAGCGAGACAGCGACCGGGTGCTGATGTCCCGGATCCGCGAGCTTCGTGAGGAAGCCAACCGAACGGAGTTGCTCGACGGCATCAAGGACATGAAAGCCGAGATCCGTCGCTACGAGGATCGCTACGATGTGGTGTCTCCCGAGGAACTCGCGCAGCAACTCGACGCCGACGAGGCGGACGGGTGGGACGACCTTACCGCGTGGCGAACGACGCGGCAGAATCTCGCGGTCGCCCAAGCGGCACTCGCGTATGACGAGGCCAGTCACCAGCTCGCTGTATGAGTGAGGACGACCGTGCCGGCGAGTTCGGGCCGATCTATCTTCCGGCACTCCAGCGGATTCGTGACCTCTGGCTCGAACTCGAACCGCTCGTCGACGCAACGTCGTACGATGACGTCGTCGCACCCACGGAACTGCAGATCAGTCTCAGCGATGGGCTTGGGGACGCCGAGCGCGCTCGGCTCGATATCCAGTGGAGCGAACTGGGGATGTATTCGTTCCACTACGTCGATAGCGACGACATCAACTGGCGCTTCGATCGCCACCCGAATACACACTCGCCCGAGATCCATTTTCACCCGCCGCCTGAGGCCGCGACGACGGCCGCCGAGCCGTCCTGTATCGACGTGACCGAAGTCTCACTCGTGGCGCGTGCCGTCCATGTGATGTGGCGGGCAGCGTACGAGGATGATACATTGGATCGGCTGAATAGTGCGTCAAACCCACCATAAGAATGGACGTAACCGAGGACGCAGTTCGGGACATCTGCACGGACGCAGTCTTCGAACGGGGCGAACGATATCTTGCTGAGGGCCGTATCCGCGAGATTCACCGCGTCGACACCACCGTAACCGCCGTCGTGAGTGGCAGCCGTCAGTACGATGTTCGTGTTGACCTCGCCACTGACGGGTTTGCCCCGTGGTTCGATTGTCCGTACGACGGGCCGGGAGCGTGCAAGCACGTCGTCGCCGTGTTGCTTCGGTGTGTCGACGACCCACCGGCAGACGAAGGCGAGCGACTCGGCACCGCACTCAACAGTGCCGACGCCGACGAACTGCGCGCGTTCCTGCGTGACGAACTCGCGAGCGATGCGGATCTCCGCGATCGGTTTCTCGCCCGCGTCGGCGAGCTGACGAGCCAGTCGGTCGACGAGCATCGCACCGCGATCGACCGGCGGTTCGAAGAAACGAACCCTGAGTACCACGTCGTCTTCGAGCCCATCGACTTCACGCAGTGGTTCAATCTCGCAAACGAGTATCATGAGCAGGGGCGGTACGCGTCGGCGGCAACCGTCTACCGGGCACTCACCGAGTCACTCGACGAGAACATGGAGCGCATTGATGGCGCGTACGACCATTTCTCGCGTGCATTTAGTCGGGGACTCGACGGATATGTTGACTGTGTCGCAGCTACGGAACGCGACGCTGATGCGGTCACTGACGCCGTCGAATTCCTCACCGAGCGGGCGACATCGGGAACGCCGTTCCTTGCGGAACATTTCGAGAAGGCCGCAGTCGAACTCCAGCAAAAGGCGGATGAGCAGTCTTGCAAGTAGCTGTGTCGCCCTCGATGACGCCCGCAAGTTCGAAGATCACAAGAATTAGTTTGTGGCGCGGTCAGCCACGTTGATCCGCTGTTCGCGAGCGGCTTCGACGTCCGAGTAGAGCGCCAACGCGTGCTTGATGAGGCGACGGTCTTCCAGATTCTCTTCCCACCGCGTGATCACGTCACGACGTTCGTAAAGTTCGTCACTTGTGAGAGCGGCGTTGGCGAGCGACTGTTCGAGCTCCTCCCACGTCTCGACGTCGTAGGTCGCCTGCCACTCCTCGATCTCCTCGGCGATCGCGGCCAATTCACTCCGCAGCTCCTCGCGCGTGTTTTCCTCGATGAGCGTCCGGATCTCGTCGAAGAGCAGTCGCGTGTAGTCCAGCTGGTAGCGCGTCGTCTCACCGGCCTTGACGCGACGCAGCTGGCCTTGGTCGACAAGATCTTGGAGCTCCTCATTGGTCGTGCTCCAGGCGGCGTCGGCCTGCTCGCTGATCCAGTTAACCGACCGGGGTTCACGAAGCGTCTCGGCGAC
>ENA-ORDC01001465-ORDC01001465.1-marine-metagenome-genome-assembly--contig:-NODE-1465-length-17293-cov-10.244308_pt1 | contig 17293 bp, 19 predicted proteins | sample MGYA00237783_ERZ508515 | MGnify/ENA primary metagenome ERZ508515 (study PRJEB26186, sample SAMN06268792) | marine metagenome | isolation source: Eden Landing Ponds, San Francisco, CA, USA | place... | reverse complement strand
TCGGGAACGACCCCGTCCTGGGTGAAGGGCATGTCCTCCTGGGGCGCGATGTGGCCGACGACGCCCTTCTGGCCGTGACGGGACGCGAACTTGTCCCCGAGTTCGGGGATCCGCTCGTCGCGCACCGAGACTTTGGAGAGCTTCGAACCGTCCTCGCCCTCCATCAGCGTGACCGTGTCCACGACACCGGACTCACCGGAGCGCATCGTGACGCTGGTCTCCCGGCGCTTCTGCGGGGAGAGACCGCCCATGTCGTCCGGTTCTTCGAGGAACCGCGGGGGACTGGTCTTGCCCAGCAGGACGGCGTTCTCGTCGACTTCCGTCTCGGGGTTGACGAGGCCGTCCTCGTCCAGGTGGGTGTAGGCTTCCTCGCCGCGAGCGCCCCGTACCTCGTCGTCGGGGATCTCGAAGCGGTCCTCCTGCCCGCCGGGATACCGGCGTTCCTCGCCCTCGTAGGTCCGGAAGAAGTGCGAACGCGCCAGGGCTCGGTCGACCGACCCCTTGTTCATGACGAGTGCGTCCTCGATGTTGAACCCCTCGTAGGACATGACGGCGACGACGAAGTTCTGTGCGGCCGGTCGCTCGTCGTAGCCGATCTGCTCGGTCGTCTGGGTCTTCACGAGCGAGAGCTGCGGGTAGTGCAGCAAGTGCTGGCGCGTGTCGGGGCGCACCCGGTAGTTCGCGCTCGGCAGGCCCAGGGACTGTTTGATCATCCCCGAGCCCATCGTGATGCGCGGCGAGGCGTTGTGTTCGGGGTAGGGGATCATCCCCGCACCGATGCCGAACATCAGCTGGGGGTCGACCTCGAGGTGGGTGTGGTCCTCGGTGAGTTCCTCCTCGTCGACGCCGACGAGGATGTCCTCCTCTTCCTCGGCGTCGATGAACTCGATGTAGCCGCGGTCGACCAGATCCTCGAAGGCGACTTCGCCGTCCTGGAGGGCCTCGATATCGGCGTCGTCGAGGAGGGGTTCGCCGTTCTCGACGACGATCAGCGGTCGGCGTGCGCGGCCGGCGTCGGCGTTGACGATGACCTCACCCGTGCGGTCTTTGACCGAGACGTTGACCATCTCGCTGACGTCACCCCGGCGGCGCGCCTGGCGGATCTGTTCGGCTAGCTGTGTCGGGTCCGGGTGTGTCCCGACCAGACTCCCGTTGACGTAGACTTTGGCTTCTCGTTGCTGACTCATGTTAGTCGTCCGCTGGCGTCTGCTCGATGGATTCGATCCCGGGGATGCCGGAGACGCCCATCGCGGCCAGTTCCTGTTTGAGTTCCTGTTCGTCCTCGACGTTCTGGGAGAGCTCCATCGCCTGTGCGAAGTTCTTCACCAGTCCGCAGTTGGGACCTTCCGGCGTCTCGGAGGGACAGATACGACCCCACTGGGTCGCGTGCAGGTCCCGCGCCTCGAAGTGTGGCTGTGACCGCGAGAGCGGCGACCGGAGCCGTCGCAGGTGGCTCAGGACGCCCATGTAGTCCGTCCGGTCGACCAGCTGTGAGACACCCGAGCGTCCCCCGACCCAGTTCCCCGTCGCGATCGGGTGTTCGAGGCGCTCGGTGAGCACGTCCGAGCGCACCACCGTCGAGACGGAGAGTTGCCGGTTGCGCATGTTCGCCCGTTCGAGCTGGTACTTCACGTCGCGGGCGAGCTTGTTCAGCGCCGTCCGGAACAGGTCTTTCATCAGGTCGCCCGACACCTTCAGACGCTTGTTCGCGTAGTGGTCCTTGTCGTCGGCCTCACGGCGGTCGAGCGCGAGCTCGAAACACGCCTCGGCCATCCGACAGAGGTAGTAGGCCTTGTTGATCCGGACGTCTTCCTCCTCGACACCGTCCTCGTGGAGGTGGGGCAGGAGATACCGGTCGATGACGTAGTTCGCCCGTTTGAGCTGGTAGTTCTTGCCCTGGCCCGACGCCACTCGCTGACCGAGTTCCTCGATGGCGCCCTCGGTCGTCTGGACGTCGGCGGCCTCCAGGTTCTCGAGCATGAACTTCACGATCTCGGGGTCCTCGGAGACGCGGTGGACGATCTCCTCGTCCGATTCGAGGCCGAGCGCCCGGACGAGCGTCACGAAGTTGATGCTCCCCGAGACCGAGGGGAACGATACTTCGAGCAGGCCGTCCCGGCCACGCTCGACCAGCACGAGGGCCCGATAGCCGCGACGCTGGGAGAAGGTCTTCGCGACTTCGATGGTGTCGCCGTACTTCGTGTCGGTCTCGGCGAGGATCTTGTTGGGGGCGAGGTCCTCGCTGGTCATGAGCACGCGCTCGGAGCCGTTGACGATGAAGTAGCCGCCGGGGTCGGCGGGGTCCTCGCCGATGTCGATGAGTTCGTTGTGCGTGAACCCGGCGATGTTACACTTGTTCGACCCGACCATGACCGGCATGCGCCCGATCTTGGTCTCGGTCTGGTCGACGACTCGTTCTTCTTCCTCCTCGCCGCCCTTGATGATCGCCATCTCCATGAAGACGGGAGCGGCGTAGGTGATGTTGCGCAGGCGGGCCTCCTGGGGGTAGAGCAGTTCCTCGGAACCGTCGGCTTCCCGCACCCGTGGGGTCACGACGCGGACGTCGCCGAGTTCGACGTAGACGGGCTCTTCGCCCTCCTTGTCGCCGATATCCGTGTCGATGGTGGCTTTCTCGTCGACGACTTCCTGCATCCCCCTGTCGAGGAAGGCGTTAAACGAGCGGAAGTGGTGTTCTGCGAGTCGTTCCCTCGAAAAGTATTCGCGCGATATCTCGCGCCTGTCCTGTACGTTCATGTTAGTCTACGACGAGTCGGTATACCACTGCTTGGTCCGCTGTTCGCGAGTCCCTGACGACCTTGACGACGTCGCCGACTTCGGCGTCGGCGTCCAGGTCGCGGATCGCAGGGTCCGTCCGTTTGATCTTCGGCAGGTCGGTTTTCTTGATGTCGTACTCCTGGAGGACGTCCTCGATCTCGTCCCCGTCGAGGACGCTGTGTTCCGGAACGAGTTCGTGGTCGGTTACGTCTACCATGTGTGGGTCTGGCCGGATGGAGAAGTTGCTGTCACGAGAGACTACAGGTCAATATATTCGGCATGCACATAACGCTTTCCAAACGCCGGCGGCTACAGCTATTCAACCCGACCGGGTCGGGCAGGGGCGTCGCGGAACCTTGCGGTTCAGTACTGGGGTAATACACCGAGGGGATACATAGTAGTTCGGGTGGGTCTGACACACGCTCGACTGCCCTGGACACCTTTCCGGTGGCGATTTCCCACCTGTGTCAGTGTGTTCCCCCGACAGGGATAGCGTGGTTCCCACCGCTCCGTATGGCACCCACCCCGCCAGGGTCATAGTGTGGCACCCACCCCGCCAGGGTTTTGGTTCACGCACGCGTGCCGATGGTATGGACGACGTCGAGAGCGAGGACATGCCGCGGGTACTCGTCGAGGAGTTCCTGGCGCGCGAGGAGGGGACGCGTGCGCTCCTCGACCAGCTGGAGCGACTCACGCTGGAGGGTGACCACGAGGCGGTACGCGAGCGCATCCGGGACCTCGCCGAACACAACCGCAACGTCTTCTACGCCGTCGCGCTGAGTCTCACCGGTTCGAAGCAGTTCTACGGCGACGTCGAGGCACAGCTCGGCGTCGAGGCCGCCGACGTTCTCCGTGACCTCGGGGAGACCTACCCGGCCCTGGCCGAACCCTTCGGTGTCGTGCGCACCGAACAGACCCGCGACCGCCACAACCCCGTGACCGAACTGGAGGCCCGGACGACCTACGTCGCCGAGGAGGAGGTTCCCGCGGTTCGCTACACGCCCAAATCGGGGGCGGTCGAACTGTTCACCGGGAAGGGCTCGCCCGAGGAAGTCCTCCAGTTCGCCACCTATCTCGTCCAGGCGACGACGGATTCGCTGGACAGCGCCATGGACCGGGACTACTCGGTCAACACCGAGGAACTGAGCGCGCTCATCGACCGCCAGGAGGAACTCGAAGCCGAACTCGACCAGTTGCGCGACCAGATCGACGAACTCCGGCGCACACCCGTCGACCGGGAGTAGGTCGTCGTCTCGGCTCGGTCCGCGCGCTGGTCGTTCTCGCCGTTCGATGGTTGGCCGGTCGCTCTCGCTCTCGTCTTTCCGAGTGTCGATCGGTCGCTCATGGTTTTATTAGGTGGGCAGCGAAAGCCCGGCACAGGGATAGTCAGGGCATGGTCGACCGATTGCGGACACAAGTCGAGAAGGAAGAACGGGACCAGCGGATACTCCGGGTCGTCATCGAGCATGGGCCGATCGGCATCACCAGACTCGCCGACGAGACGGGCGTCCCGGAACACAAGGTGCGCTACTCTCTGCGGATGCTCGAAAACGACGAACTGATCGAACCGACGCCAAACGGGGCCGTCCCGGCCGACGACATCGGCGAGCGCCTCGATCGGATCAACGACGGCATCGACGACATCGTCGAACGACTCGACGGGATGAAAGACGTTTTCTGACCGCCTGCGAGGCGCCCGGATGGGGCGAGAGCGGGCCTCTCGGGGTCGAGTGCTGTCTCCAGCTGGGTCCTTGTCCCCGAACCGGACGACGGCTCGACAGCGTGGTGCGCGTAGGTTAAACAGATTTTTAGTTTGAAAAACCTATTTCAGGGCGTCGTCCTTCGGTCGAGTCGTATGGCAGCAAGCAGCGAGTCGACTTCGGCGACGACAGTCCTGTACGTCGTCGTCGTGGTCGTCGCCGTCCTGGTTGCAACCGTACTCGCGCCGGTCGTCTACAGTGCGACGACCGGGTCGGGGGACTCGGAAGGCCCGAGTGTCGCTGTTCTCACCCTCCGTGGGGGGACCAGCGGTGCCAACGTCGCGGCCATCTCCGAGGATCTCCGGCAAGCGAGAAACAACGACTCCATCGAGGCGGTCGTCATGCGGATCGACAGCCCTGGCGGCGCGGTCACGTCCAGCGAGGAGTTCTACCTCGCGATGAACCGCACCGCCGCGGAGATGCCGGTCGTCACCTACGTCGAAGGCTACGCGGCATCGGGGGGATACTTCGGCATCGCACCGTCGGACGCCATCTACGTGAAACCGAGTTCGCTCGTCGGCAGCGTCGGCGTCGTCGCGACGCTCCCGAGCGCGCTCGAAGCACAGAACGCCCAGGTCCGCAACGCGCTGCGGACCGGCCCGGACAAACAGCTCCAGACTATCGACAGCGTCCGCGAGGAACTCGAACTCCTCCAGAACGCCTTCGTCGGCACCGTGATGGAACACCGTGGTGACGAACTTACGCTCTCGCGGACGGAAGTGAGCAGCGCGGACACCTACCGCGGAACCGAGGCCGTCCAGAACGGCTTCGCCGACGAGATCGGCACGCTCGAATCGGCCATTCAGCGTGCGGCCTCGGAGGCCGACGGCATCGAGGACGACTCCTACAACGTCTACTACAAGGAACCGCCGTCGATAACGGCGTCGATCATCCTCGCGGAGGGTGACGTGGAGTCGACCAACGGTAGCATCGTCTACGTCGACCAGGGGGACGAGGAGGCCGGGACGGATTTCGTCCCGCCAGTGCGTTACTACGCGGTCTACGGGATCCCCGAGTCCGCGGTCGAGAACGAGGAGGTGGTGACCAATGAAACCGGCTGAGATAGCCAGACCGCTCGGTGTGTTCGTGATCGTCATCGTAGTCATCCTCGCGGGGAGCGCGGTCCTCGGTGCCGTCGCCGGCGGAGACAGTGGCGGGCCGACGGATGGCCAGAACGTCCAGGGTCAGTCGCCCGAACAGTTCCAGCCGGAGTCGGTCAACCCCGACGTCGACCCCGAGACCGGTGAAATCTCCGTCGACGCCGACGACGGCACGAAGAAGATCCTGATCGACACCCAGCACAGCAACGCCTTCGACCGCGACGACATCGAACCGGTCGTCGAGGCGCTCGCCGAGGCGGGCCACACCGTCGACTTCACCCCGAGTGGAACGAGCGACAGCGGCGGGTTCGGATCCAGCAGTGGCGGGTACAACGCCACGCTGCAGGAGTACGACGCGCTCCTCGTCATCAACCCGACCGAGGGCTTCACCGAGAGCGAGCGCGCGGGACTCCAGACCTACACCGACAACGACGGCCGCGTCGTCGTGCTCGGCGAACCGACCCAGACCGGCCTCAGTGGGGGCGGTTTGCTCCCGTCGCTGTCGACGGTTTCCTTCGGTGCGAACGACCTGACTACCCAGTACGGTGCGCGGATGGGCGCCGAGGCGCTGTACAATCTCGACGACTCCGCCAACGACAACGGGTTCAAGAGCATCTACGCCGCCCCCGAGAGCACGAGTTCGCTCAGCGAGGGCGTCGACACGATCACGCTGGAGAACCCCGGCTACATCGTCCGGACGGGCGAGAGCGACGCGACGGTCCTCTACACCGCCGCAGACGGGACCAAGACCCTCGAAACGCGGCGTAACGGCACCTTCGCGACCGTCGTCCGCAACGACAACCTGGTGTTCGTCTCGGACTCGGACTTCATCGACCAGAGCGAAGTCTACGACGCCGACAACGAAGTCTTCGTCAGCAACCTGCTCGACTTCCTCACCTCCGGCGACAAACCCGACGACGTCCCCGAGACGTCCACCGAGGGAACACCCGGCGGCTTCTGACCCCTGGCCGTTCTCTCCGGTCAGACCGGGCCGAATTTCGGATTTTCACACGGACTGACCAGCGACAGGTGCAGTCTCCCTGGGTCGAATCCCTGGCGCGGCACTCTCGGTCTCGCTGTCGCTCGACACGAGAGCGGGCGCGACGGGATTCGAACCCTTTTTGAGTTCGACACCGGTTAGAGTGGGTATGGCCATCAAACCCGCCTACGTCAAGAAGACGGCGACGCTCCTGATGGAGCGGTACCCGGACGCCTGGGGCGACGACTTCGAGCACAACAAGGACCTCGTCGCGGAACTGACCAACGTCGAGTCCAAGAACGTCCGTAACCGCATCGCCGGCTACATCGCCAGCAAGCAGGCCCGCCCCGTCGAGGCCTGAGGCCCCGCTTCTTTCTCTCTCCGCGTCCCGCTCGCCCGACAGTGACGACGTTCGGTGCTGTCCTGTCACTGTCCGAACCTCGTCGGGACGACGACCGACAGTTCGTCGCAGGCGAGTACGAGTCGTCGCTGACGGGTCCCCACCGAGGAGGCGTCGTCGGCGGTTCTTCGATGATCGTTCCTGAGCGGGCGACCGTATCCAAAGCGTTTTGACGGGTGGTGACCCTACCCCACGTCAATGTCTATCAACGTCGGAATCCTGGGGGCGACCGGGGCTGTCGGGCAGCGACTCATCCAGCTACTGGACCCGCATCCGGATTTCTCGATCGAAGCACTGACCGCGAGCGACGACAGCGAGGGCAAGAGCTACCGCGAGGCCGCCAAGTGGCGCATCGACTCGCCCATCCCGGACTCGGTCGCCGACGTCGAAGTGACCGCGACGACACCCGAGGCGGTCTCGAACGACGTCGACCTGATATTCTCGTCACTGCCATCCAGCGTCGGCGAGGCCGTCGAACCGGCCTTCTGTGAGGCTGGATACGTCGTCTCGTCGAACTCCTCGAACGCCCGCCGGGACGACGACGTCCCGCTCACCATTCCGGAGGTCAACCCCGACCACCTCGACCTCATCGAGGTCCAGCGCGACCGCCGGGGCTGGGACGGCGCACTCGTCAAGAACCCCAACTGTTCGACTATCACGATGGTGCCGCCGCTGGCCGCACTCGACGACCTGGCGGGTGTCGAACGCGTCGAAGTCGCGACGCTACAGGCCGTCTCCGGTGCGGGTTACTCCGGTGTCTCCTCGATGGAGATCATCGACAACGCCATCCCCTACATCGGCAAGGAAGAGGGCAAGATGGAGACCGAATCGCGCAAGCTGCTGGGCACGTTCGACGGCGCCGAGGTCCACTGGCACGAGGCCGACGTCGCCGCGTCCTGTAACCGGATCCCGACCATCGACGGCCACCTCGAGAACGTCTGGGCCGACACGACCGAGGACGTCACGCCCGAAGAAGTCGGCGAGGCCATGACGGCGTACCCGTCGCTGGACCTGCCGAGTTCGCCCGACCAGCTCATCGAGGTGTTCGAAGAACCCGACCGACCGCAACCGCGTCTCGACCGCAACCTGGGCGACGGCATGACCGTCTCCGTCGGCGGTATCCAGGAGACGACCGGCGGCGTCCAGTTCAACACGCTCGCGCACAACACGCTCCGGGGCGCAGCCGGCGCGAGCATCCTCAACGGCGAACTGCTGCTCGAAAACGGTTACCTGTAAGGTTCCTTCTCGCCGCCGTTCCCGTTCGAACGTTTCGAGCGAAGTGACTTCGACCGACGCGCCGTCCCAGCTACGTCTCGAACTCGCCGAGTCCCGACTGTTCGTGGTCCAGCGGCTCGATCACGGCGGGGTCGTCGTTCGCGGGATTGTTCACTCGCGTCGAGATCTCGTCGGCAGCCAGGTCGTCCCCGGGATAGGGTCGACAGAGTTCCTTGCGGGCGTCGGGACCGGCACTGAGCCACTCGGATTCGGCGTCTCTCGGCAGGACGACCGGCATCCGGTCGTGGATCGGTTCCACGAGGTCGTTCGGTTCGGTCGTCAGTATCGTCACGCAGGGGACCGACTCTCCGGCACGGTCTCCCGCTCGCTCCTCCGACTCCGCCGACGCCGGCCGCTCCCAGACCTCCCAGAGACCGGCCATCGCGAACGCCGCGTCGTCGGGTCGGTAGATCCGGTAGGGCTGTTTCGGACCGCCGTCTCGTGCCTGCCACTCGTAGAAGCCCGACGAGAGGACGAGACACGGCCGGGACTCCCAGGCGCGTTCGAAGACACGTTTCTCGTCGGCGGTCTCCGAGCGGGCGTTGATGATCCCGTCTTCGAGTTCGTCGATCCAGAACGGGACGAGTCCCCAGTGGTAGCGGTCGATCTCGTCGGTCGTCTCGTTCGTGACGACTTCCAGGCCGTCGCCCGGCGCGACGTTGTACCGCGGTGTGTAGCCACCGTCGGCGACCACCTCGGCGTCGAACCGCGCTTCGAGGTCCCCCTGGTCGACGAAGAGCGAGTTTCGTCCGCACATACTCGCGAGTTCGCGTCGCAGTAACTTCAACGTGCGCTCGGGCGCGTTGGCGCTGGCCACTCCGCTCGCCGCGCCCTCCTCGAACGCCAAAGGGTGCTTCCCGTCGGCGTCGATGAGAGCGGTTTTTCCGCCGCCGCTCGAAGGGCGACTATGGCCGAACACGGACGGTATCGCGTCCTCCCGGGACCGGAGTCGGACACGCTCCGGCTCCTCGACCGTGACACCTACGAGCCGGTGGTCGTCTCGACCGACGAGGAAACGGCGGCTGCAGTCGCAACACTCAGTCCTGGCTATCTCGTCGACGCGGTGCTGGACTGGTCGACACAGCGGCCGACCGTCGAGTCGGTGTCGGTCGTGCGGCCGACGCTCTTTGCCTTCGCCGACCGCGTCGACCCGATGTTCGAGGCCGCCCGCGAGACCTGGGAGGCCGCCCAGAGCGAGGGCGAGGCGATGAACATGCAGGTGCTCAGGAACACCGACAACGAGGTGACCGGCGTCGTCTACGTCTTCGCCGAGAGCGGCGAGCGCGGCCGCTTCGAGGAGTTCCGCGAAGGCGCCCGCCCGCTGGAACCCCTGCTCGACCGCGTCGCCGACTCACGCGGCGAGGACGCCCACGAGGTGTTCGTGCTCCGTGGAACCGGTGGTGCGTTCACCGCCGTCGCAATCGCGCTCCAGAAGGGGGGTCAGCTGGCCGATACGATGCGAGACACCTACGACTGCCCGCGACCCACGGAACCGCTCGCCGACGCGGAGTGACACACCGGGTCCGCACGCTGTATCGATCCCTTTCGGTACCTTCCCGTGCACTTCTTTTTCCGTGTGTAGCACGTTGTGATAGATATGAGCAGTTCATCCGACAACAGACTGGCGGGCCTGGGGGCGACGCTCCTGACGTTGCTCGTGTTCGTCGCGGTCTTCGCGACGCTGTTCGGCGCGCCGGTCGGCGACATCGTCGGTTCGGTCAACCCACTCGGCGTCGTCGGACTGGTCGCGCTCGCGCTGGCCGCAGTCACCGTCTACTCGGCCGTCGAGATCGTCGAGGCCTACGAGAAAGAGGCGCTGACGGTCTTCGGCGAGTACCGCCGCCTCCTCGACCCGGGGATCCACTTCATCCCGCCCTTCGTCTCGAAGACCTACCCCTTCGACATGCGGACCCAGACCATCGACGTCCCACAGCAGGAAGCCATCACGCGGGACAACTCGCCCGTGACGGCCGACGCCGTCGTCTACATCCGCGTCATGGACGCCAGGCGCGCCTTCCTCGAAGTCGAGGAGTACGAACGCGCCGTCTCGAACCTCGCCCAGACGACGCTCCGCGCAGTGCTGGGCGACATGGAACTCGACGACACGCTCTCGCGGCGGTCGATGATCAACGCGCGGATCCGCGAGGAACTCGACGAACCGACCGACGAGTGGGGCATCCGCGTCGAGTCGGTCGAGGTCCGCGAGGTCACTCCCGCACCCGGCGTCAAAAACGCGATGGAACAGCAGACCTCGGCCGAACGCCGCCGCCGCGCGATGATCCTCGAAGCCCAGGGTGAACGACGCTCCGCCATCGAGAAGGCCCAGGGGGAGAAACAATCCGACATCGTCCGCGCCCAGGGGGCCAAACAGAGCCAGATCCTGGAAGCCCAGGGTGACGCCGTCTCGACGGTTCTCCGCGCGAAATCCGCCGAGTCGATGGGTGAACGAGCGATCATCGACAAGGGGATGGAGACCCTCGAATCGATCGGCCAGGGCGAGTCGACGACGTTCGTCCTGCCCCAGGAACTGTCCTCGCTGGTGGGTCGCTACGGCAAGCACCTCTCGGGCAGCGACGTCTCCGAGATGCGTGGCGTCGACGGCGACGGCGAACTCGACAGTCTCGACTTCGACGCCGAAACGCGCGAGTTGCTCGGTCTGGACAACATCGAAGAGATCCTCGGCCAGATCGACGAGGAGGCCGACGTCGACGTCGAGGCCATGGAGGAAGAAGCCCGGGCCATCAAGGAAGGTGAGGGGCTCGAGATGGGCGACGAAGTGACCGGGAACGGTATCGACCAGGAACTCGAACGCGAGTCGGAGTAGGGTCGATCGCTTTTCGTCCGTCCCTGTAAACTGCTTGCTACGATGCGAGAACGGGTTGCGGCGTCCGAAACTCGCACACGTCAGTAGACCGGAATACGAGGTCCGTGAATTCGATATCTAGTCGCGATAGGCATCGAGCAGGTCCCATTCTTCGCGCATCAACTCGCGGACGCCGTGTTCGAGGATGCCCTCGCCGAGTGAGCTCGCCCGGTAGTAGGAGTAGAGGCCGTCGCTCGATGGTTCCGTCCGCTTCCGGTTCTCGACGAGTCCGACGTCGACGAGCGTGTCGAGGTGATAGTGGAGTGTGTTCGATTCGATATCGAGCGCAGTCTGCAGTTCTTTCGCGCTGTGGGCACCCTCCTCGACGAGCAGATCGAGGACCCGAAAGCGCGTCTCGTTTCCGATCGCTCGCTGCATATCGAGATAGTCTTCGAGCGTGAGGAGACTGTGCTCGGGGAGGAGTCCAGACCGCTCGTCGGCGCGGTGTTCTGACCGGTCTGATTCTGCCATTGAGAGACGTTAGTCGACTCGACGTATAAGTCTTCGCTGACTCAGAGTGTGCTGATATTGGGTGTTTTTATATACTGGACGGTCGCAGGCGGTGTATGCGCGACCGGATCGTCGACGCCCTCGGTGACCTCGCTCACCCCCGGTTTCTCGTGTATCTGATGGGTCCGTACAAAGCGTTCGACGTCGGCGCCGTTCTCGAAGCCTCCGCTACAGACGAACCGATCGACCTCAGTCGAGTCCCCGAGAACGTCGATTTTGGCACCCTCGTCGGCGCAGATACCGATCTCGAACAAGAGGAGGCTGTGTTCGATCTGCTGCTCCACGTTCGTGATCGGTTACGAACCGACCCCGGCGTGAACGCGTTTCTGGCGGTCGACGTCGACATCCCGCTCGACGAAATGGATGCAGGTGCCCAGAGCATCGAGTTCGCGCTCGCGAGTAACGCCGTCGTGTACATCGTCCCGAAACTCGGAGACAACCTCGGTGTCGGAATCGAGACGGGGTCTGTCCTCGAAGCGCTCTATCGGGAACGTTCCGCGAGTACCGAGCACGAGACCCTTGCTAGCCAGCACGAACGGGTCATGTTCGTTCACGAATCCGGCGTTCGAAGCGCCATGATCGCGACTGTCGAGGAACGATGGGACGCCCGGGTGTATTCGTATACGGACCGCGACGATCTCGTCAAGCAGGTACGATTGTTCGTTCGAGACCTCGCCCGGCGCGAACAACTCGGAGACCTTCCAGCACTCGAGGAGACCGACCGGTGAGCGAGAGCGTAGAAACTCGCAGTCGACCTATCACGCCGACAGCGCCTCGTCCAGACGCGCTTCCAGGTCCAGCAGGTCGTCGCGCAGGTCCTCGGCCTCCGGTCCCTCTAACTCCTCGATCCGCTCGGCGAGTCCCTGTAGCCGCGAATACTTCTCCGCTTCTTCGACTCCCGTCTTCTGGATGTAGTCCTGTGCTTCGATGTCGTAGACCTCGTCTTCGCCGAGGTCGGTCACGGTCAGGACGACGTCCAGTTTGTCGCGGTTCACCCCCAGGACCCACTCGCGGGGGATGCCGTGTTCGTCCAGGGCGCCGAAGACGGTCGCGTCGTCTCTGGGCTGTCGTCGCTCGCGGGTCGTCCGGCGTATCGTCCCGTACCGGCCGTGGAGTTCCTGGCCGGGACCGAGCCGCGACAGGAGCGACTCCCGGGCGGTCTGTCGCAGGCGGTCTGCCTCGTGCTGGACGTCAGAGAGCAGCACGTAGAAGTCGGTGAGCGTGTCCGTCTCCAGGACCTCCGTGTCGGGGGTGTCCAGTGTGTCGAGCAGGTCCGCGAGCAGGACCGCGTCGTCGTGGAGACGCTCCGGGCTCGTGCGGGCCTCTGCCGGCGAGACCAGGTACGGACTTCCGCCGTCCATCTCGGGGTCGGGAACGGACACGATCTCGTCGTCTTCGACGCCATACTCTCCCAGTAGTGTCAGCACCGTCGCGTACGGTTCGACCCCGGGCGGGAGCTTCGCAACGGGCAAAGAGTGCCCCTCCAGGCGGTCGGCAAGGGTTTCGAACTGGTCGCGGTGGAGCAGGCGCTCCTCGCCGCTATCGTCGAAGCGAATCTCGAGTCGGTCGGACGTGACGTCTACGACCCGGAACGGTCGGTCCGAGAACGGTGTCACCAGTTCGGTCCCGGGTTCGAGGTCGAGACACCGGTCTCGTACGGCATTCCAGCGGTCTCCGTGTCTCCCGCTCATAGCGGCAGATCTACGGTTGCTGGCTGGATAAGCCTGCGCTCGCTGGTCTGTTTCCGGCACGTACGAGTACACCGACGGACAACAGAGTGGTGCTCTATCGCGCCCATCACGACTGGTGAGTCACTCGATCCACTGCAGTCTCCGGACTCGTCACTGGCCGTCACGTCCGATAAAAATCGCCGTAGAGGGTCGGAGTGGCGTTCGCGTACCCCTACCCGAAGCGCCCCTCCGAGTACCTACCTCGGGATTTCCCAGTTTCCGGTATAAGTTTTCTGAACGACTCGTTTCCTCGCTCGGTCACGTTGCCGGGCAGTGCCGGAGTCGGGGGCGTCCACCCAGGTTCCGCGTCCCGGTCGCCCATCCGGACGCCTTCGACCAGCGTGGCGAACGCCGCCTCGGTGTCCTGGTTCGGCGGCGCGACGCCGAAGACCACGACCAGTTCGCCCTGCTGGACCACGCGTGCCACGTAGAACTGGACCGCGATGCTGTCCGGGCCGCTGGAAGTCGACCCGTCGGTCGACGCGCTCTCGTCGGCGAAGGTCAACTCGCCGGACAGCGTCGTCATCTCCGTCTCCGTCCCGAGCATCGTGACGTCCCGACTGGAGCGGACGTCAACGTCCGAGACGTCGGTGACGTTCCGCGGGAGATACGTCTCGGCGCGGTCTATCAGCACACCGGATGCGTCGAGCAGGTCCGGGCTCGTCCCGTGGACCACCGGGTTGAGCGCGACCGGCCCGAGTTTCAGTGCCGACATCGAGGAGACCGTCACGAGCGAGACGTTCGCGACGTCGACCGACGCGTTGGCTGTGGTCCCGTTGGCAGGCAGGGTCGTCGCATTCTGGGCGGCGTTGCCACTGCCCGCCGCGGAGGCCGTCGAGCTATTCGGGACTCTCACGCCGCTGGCGTAGACTGTCACCCACGTCCGGGCCCGGACGTCGCGCTGGACGAAGGGGATCGGGGCATACGACACGTTGAATGCGGTATCGTTGATCGCCCTGTACTCGGTTTCGGCGAGCGTCGCCTCGTCGACGACGGCCGGGCGCGCGTCGTAGTACGCGAGCGGCGCGTCGTCGGTGACGAACCACCAGACCCCACCGACGACCGCGGCTACGATCAACAGGACGACGAGGACTGTCCCGCCCACCCCGATGCCCAGCCCACCGAGCACGACCTTCCAGTTCACGGAACACTTGTATGCCGTGATAGAACATAATATCACCGACGAAAACGAGCCTGGACTGTCTCGCTGGGGTACCGGTCACCGACACCGGCACGAAGCACACGACGGGCGCCCTGATCGCGAGTGCCCGCGTCGGTGTCGGCTACCTGTTCGGGAGCGACTCGGACCGCTTCGTCCGACTGTAGGCCAGAACCGGACACTAATTTCGGTGGACTAATCGCTGAATACCCCGCTCAATTCGTCTGCCAACTGAGCACTTACAGCCAGTCGTCAGGGAGTTCATCGGCATGGGCTTGCATCAGCTCAAGGAGCGGTCGGATTTCGTCGAATCTCGGCCCTTTCACCACTTCGTGGGTGTCTCGGTCCCAATCGATGAATCCCGCTTCTTCTAACCGAGGAAGATGCATGTGGTATAATTCTGATTGCAGGGATTCTGGCGCCCTGTCCCCTTTGTGTACGTCCTCTGGGATAATCACACTATCTTCCTGCGGGTTATGCTCAAGTAGAGCGACGAGTAGCCTGCGACGATGGACGTCAGATAACACCCTCAATATCTCGTCCATATCTACTAGTATTTTGAACCACACTTATGTGTACTATCGCTAAGTAGCTAGTTCTATCCTCTGAACGGGGCAGATCCGACTCTCAGGCCAGAACCGGACATTAGGCCGAGGACCGGACACGCAGGCCAGTCAATTCTGAGAAAGCAATGATCCCCAGCCCACGGTCCCGACGACAGCCGCAGCTAAATACGACAGACCTGCGGAACCGGGACTAAGTGACAACATCCCTAGTGCGAATCCACCGAGTATGACTATTAACGAGATCGGGCCTCCCACCAACGACAGGAGAATCAGACCCACATCGGCCATTTCAGAACAATCCTCCTCCGAGGAAATCGTCGTCCTGTGGATCTGTCCCGAAGTTCTCCTCGCGTTTAATTATAAACTCGAACTGTGTCTGCTGCAACCCTATACCAGGGCCATTGTTACCGACCTTCTTTTCGAGGTCTCGCCACCCGTCCATATCGGAGATGCCGCAAGCACAGGCAATTACGTAGTCGTAGTGGTCGGCATAATCTTCGAGTTGGCCGCGAAGTTTCTTTTTCTGGGAATTTGTAAAATCACGTTTTAGCTCGATGCCGATCTGGTCGTTGATAACGACGTCGCCGCGGGAAGCTCCGCGCTCAGTGCTTACAGCGTAAGTTCCACCATCGAGTATTCCACCACCGTTATTGAGGTGCTCATCCAGATAGTCCTGAAGTTCCGACTGAAACTCTCGCTCGTGGCCGTACGCCTCTGTCGGCCGCCAGTCCTTGACTAGACCCACCACCGTCCGAAACGTGTTACCACCCTGACCGAACATAATGGTGTGAGAGAAGCGAATATATAAATAGATACCCCCTCGCTCGACTCTGGGATAGAACGGATTAGATTCGACTGAAGATCAAAAGCCGAGCACTCCTTACTCGTGAGTGGTCGAGTCTGTTTGCGAGAACTGATTTGCTCCTCACGTCCGTTCGTCGCAAAATCAGTGGGTCCGGGCGGATTTGAACCACCGACCTCGGCCTTGTAAAGGCCACGTCATAACCAACTAGACCACGGACCCTCGTGACGAGCAAGCCCCCGCGCCGGAATAACGCTTTCTTTCTCTCAGCACCGCCCGTGTGAACCGCGCTTCACAAATTGTTTATCAGATACCCGACCGTCCGTCCCCATATGGCCCTCCAGGCGATCTCCGACGCGGAATCGTTCGACGACGAAGTCGCGCAGTGGTCCGTGGTCGCGATGGCCGGCCTGCTGGCTCTCTCGGTCGGATACGAGGCCGGCAGCGTCCTCGCAGGCGACTCGCTAGACGTCCTCTGGCTCGTCCCGGTACTCGGTGGTGTGACCACCGTCTTCATCGCCCTCTCGGCCCAGGAAGAAAACTGACACTGGCCGCTTCTCCCGGCCAACCCGTGGATTTACTCCCCCTCGCGTCCTACTGACTGGCGATGGCCGACCGCCCAGTTATCGCCACGCTGCTGGCCGTCGTCGCAGTCGCGGCCGTCGCCGCTGTCGTCGCCCAGTCGGGACTGATCTACACCGTCACCTCGCCGAATCCCGACGGCTACGAGCACGTAAACGTCACCGCCTACGACGACGACTGCGGCGAACTCGCGACCGTCGAGGTCCGCGTCGCCGACACTCGCGACAAACGCTATCTCGGCCTCAGCAACACCTCCGAACTCGCGATGGGCGAAGGGATGCTGTTCGTCCACCCCAGCGAGAGCGAGCACGGCTACGTCATGCGCGAGATGTCGTTCCCGCTCGACATCATCTTCATCAATTCGAGCGAACGCGTGACGACGATCCACCACGCGCCCGTCCCCGACGGTGAGTACGAACGTACCTACTCCGGCCGCGGCAAGTGGGTGCTCGAAGTCCCCCGCGGCTGGAGCAACCGGACCGGCCTCACCGTCGGCGACCGCATCGCCATCCCACCCGCCGCGAACGACACCGCCTGAGCGGACTGTCACTCGCACCATCCTATCAGATAACGTGTGATTACGTGTTCTTGTGAGACATCCTATCCCACGTCCGGGCCGAAACCGGTCTATTTCACCGGTTTCAGTCGAACCGGGACACGTCACCGTGTGGGAACGTCCGACACGGCTCCGACGGTCTTTTGACGGTTCGGTCCCTCGACAGGAGCGATGAGTGTAGACCTCGACGAGGACGAGGTGTTCGAGGACGTCCGCGAGCGGGTCGACCGGCCGAT
>ENA-ORDC01001462-ORDC01001462.1-marine-metagenome-genome-assembly--contig:-NODE-1462-length-17317-cov-4.702088_pt1 | contig 17317 bp, 29 predicted proteins | sample MGYA00237783_ERZ508515 | MGnify/ENA primary metagenome ERZ508515 (study PRJEB26186, sample SAMN06268792) | marine metagenome | isolation source: Eden Landing Ponds, San Francisco, CA, USA | place... | reverse complement strand
CGCGGCGTGGATGCTCACCAAGCCGAAGGCGTGAGGCGGCTCGACGGAGTCGACGCTCGTCGAGCGAAACGAACCGGAAAAAGGGGAGACGCTACGAACGAGCAGCCCGACGGACCGGGCTACCCGAACATCTGCCGCATCATCGGGTGCATCTCCATCAGCTGCTCCTCCGCGATCTCCTCGTAGAGCTTATACGTGATGGAGACGGTCAGCAGGAGCCCGGTCCCGCTGACGCCGCCGATGGTGCCAAGCATGTTCGCGGCGACGGCGAGGAGGCCCACGAGCGCCCCGCCGATGACCGTCACCGCGGGGATGTAGCGCTCCATGACCTTCTCGATGACGCCGGGGTTCCGGCGGAAGCCCGGTATCTGCATCCCGGAGTTCTGTATCTGCTTCGCCGTCGCGTCCGGGCCCATCCCGGTCGTCTCCACCCAGAAGATGGCGAAGACGGCGCCGCCGATGACCATGAAGGTCAGGTCGACGCCGATGCGCAGCAGTATCTGCCACGGCGCCGGGTCGCCGAGCGGGCTCGCGACGAACCACATCCACTGCTCGGGCGTCCGGATGGGGTTCGTGTAGTAGAAGAACCCGCTCACCGGCTGGCCGTTGGTGTAGGTGCCGAGCCAGGCCGGCATGTCCTGGAGCTGCGAGTTCAGTATCTGGCCCAGGAACTGCAGGTTCGCCTGCAGCGCCCGGACGAGGATCATGGGCAGGACGCTGGCGTAGATGAGCTTCACCGGGAAGCGACCGCGGGCGCCCTTCACCCGGGCGTGGGAGAGCGGTATCTCCACGCGAACCGACTCCGCGTAGACGACGACGCCGAAGATGAGCAGCGTCGTGAACAGCGCGATGACCTGGCCCTGGCCGAACAGGACGGTCTGGAGTCCGCCCGAGAACAGGGGCGGGAGCGGCTCGGCGCCGGTTATCATGGCGATCCACGTCGGGATGAGGCCGGCCGCGCGCTCGGCGCTCCCCGGCGCGATGAACCCCCCGATGAGGCGCTGGCTCACGCCGGCGATGATGAACAGCCCGACCCCGGAGCCGACGCCCCACTTGCTCACGATCTCGTCCATGAACAGGATGAGGACGCCGCCGACGAAGATCTGCGCGAAGATTATCCCTCGAACGCCGCCGAGGCCGACGCCCAGCGATTGCGCGAGCGCTTCGCTCGGCGGTAGGAAGTTGCCGGCGAACACCATCGGCAGCCCCGTCAGGCAGATCATCACGACCACCAGGAGCTTCTGGAGACCCTGATACAGCACCTGATCGCGGGGATCGTTGGTATCCAAGCCGAGCAGGTCAGCACCACCGAGCAACTGCAGCACGATGCTCGCCGTGACGATCGGACCGATACCCAGCTGCATGATCGATCCCTGCCCGCCGGCGAGGATGCTACGGAACTGCCCGTAGAAGTCGCTGCCCGCGCCGCCCGTCTGTAAGCCGAACAGCGGAACGTTCGTCAGGAAGAAATACAGCACGAGAATCCCGGCGGTCCAGCCGAGTTTCCGGCGGAACGGGACGTGTCCCTCCGGACGCGCGACTGACGGCATCCGCGTCAGCACCGGTTCGGCGGCCTCCTTCCATCCCATAGATTACTCCTCGTCGCTCTCGTCGTCTTCGTCGGCTTCGTCCTCGGCGAGGAGTTCCTCGCCGCGCTCGGTGAGTTCGACGCTGCCGCCGGCGTCCTCGATGAGTTCGACGGCACCGTCGGTGAAGGCGTCGGCGACGACGTGCAGTTCCTGTCGGACCTGTCCGCCGCCGAGCACCTTCACGAGGTCGGCGTCCTCGCCGTCCTCGGCGACGTCACGCGCGTCGATGTGGTAGGCGTCGCCCTCGGCTTCGGCGAGACCGTCCGCCGCGAGCAGCGCCGCGTCCTCGTCCAGCGTCCGGACGTTGACCTCGGCGACCGACCGCTTTGCGTCCTCGGGACGCTTGAAGCCGTGTTTGCCGATCGGTTCGTAGTTGTGGAACTCGTGTTTGTCCCGACCCGCGCGACCGCGGCCGCCGCGGTGTCCGGCTCCGCGCCGGTTCTTGTGCGTGCCGCCGCCGTGGGTCCGGGAGCCGCGCTGGCGTCGCTTCTTCGACGTCATCGCATGTCCTCCAGGAGTTCGTCGATCTCTTCGGTCCGATGCTTGCCGATCTGACCGCCCTCGGTCGTCGGGTGCTTCTGACCGCGGTGGCCGCCGCGCGGCGGGTGCAGTCGAAGCACCGGCGAGAGACCCTGCTCGCGCAGCGTCGTCTCCTCGTCGACCAGCGCTTCCGCGAGCGCGCCGAAGTCGTCGTAGTCGGTGTGCTCGGAGAGCCACTCCTCGTCGACGTCGGCGTCGCCCTCGGCGGGCTCCGCGCGCGTCTGAAGGACGGTCTCGACCGCGTCGACGCTCGGTTCGCCGTGCGCGACGTAGTCGTTGACCTTCGTGATCATCCCGCGGTACGTCTCCGTCTCCGGGACGAACGCGCAGTGATTCACGTGGTGGATGTTGAGCATCTTGAGCGTGTCGTGAATGTCCGAGCTCATATTGACGTCGCCGCGGAGCTGAACGATCGCTTGCATCATTCGCTCACCTCTTGCTCACGCTGCTTCGCGGCTGCGCGTCGCGGCGTCCGCGACTGCGAGGCGTTCCGCAGCGCGTTGTACGTCGCCTTCGCGAGGTTGACTGTCGTCCGCGTGTTCCCGTTCGAGCGGGTCCAGGCGTCCTGGACGCCCGCCAGTTCGAGGATGTTGCGGACGGTCGGTGCGGCCGCGAGGCCGAGTCCCTGCGGTGCGGGCATAACCTCGACGGTCACCGAGCCGGCCTTCCCCTCCGCCTTCCGCGTGAGGGAGTTGAGGCCGCCGGCGGAGTCCTCCCACGACCCGGAGCCGCGGTCCACCGAGATGATGTTGAGCTTCGCGACGTCGATCGCCTTCTGGATCGCGGATCCGACCTGATCGTCCCGTCCCTCGGCGTAGCCGAGGTAGCCGTCGCGGTTACCGATCGCGACGACGCAGCGGAACTTCACCCGACGGCCGGAGTCGGTCATCCGCTGGACCATGTTGATGTCCAGCACCTCGTCGTCCAGCCCCGGGAGGAGCTGATCGACGAGTTCCGGCTCTTTGAGCGGGAGCCCGGATTCGAGGGCCTGCTCCATCGAGGTCACGTCGCCGTCCTGTACCATTCGGCCGAGCCGCGTGCGCGGCGTCCAGCCGTTGTCGTTGCGTTGGCTCATGCGTCCTCCTGTAGTCGCTCGAGCACTTCGTCGAAGTGCTCAGGGAGTTTCGTGGCGTCGAAATCCCCCGAATAGAGGGGCTCGTCGAGCTGCTCGGCGTACGCGGCGATGTGCTCGCCGCGGTTGCGCGACCAGTCCGCGAGAACCGACTCGCTGTGCGGGATCTCGAGGCCAGCGTCTATTGCTCCTTCCTGCACCGCGAACACCTTGTTACCGGGCGTCGCGGTGTTCAGTCCGATGTCGAGGACGGCCTCGTCGAGGCCGGCCTCGACGGCTCGCGTTCCGGCGAGGAATCCCGTCAGGTACGCGCTCGGCAGGTTCCCAGTGGGAGCCTCCCAGCCGTACTCGGCGAGATCCTCGGAGGACGCGGCCGCGTGCGTTTCGTCTCCGTCGGGTCCGGGGGTGATCAGCTGCGCCCTGACGTGCTTGTTGCTCGTGCGAGCAACGAGGCGGGGCTTGCCCGATTTCAGCAGGCGCAACCTCTGGTGGTAGTCCGTCCGGACCTCGCGGCGACGCCGCATCGGCACCTTGTACCGTGGTCCTGTTGCCATTATTCTATCTCCACGTCGTAGTTGTTCCGAATGTGTGCTTCGAGCCGTGCCACGTCGTCGAACTCGCCACCCGACGCCTTGTTGTACACTTCGCGGTACTGCGTCGAGGTAAGCGGACCGTCGTCGCGCAGTTCCTTCAGGCGACGACGCTGTGCGCGGATTTGGCTGACCCATTCGTCTTTCGAGTTCTTCCGACCGCCGGATTTCCCCTTGCGGGAACCGGGGCCCTTGCGGTGGCCGTACGCGCGCTTCTCTGCGCGTTCGCGGGCGCGACCCTTGGAGTTGCCCTTCGCGTCTTTCGCGCGAATGGTCCCCTGATCGACTAGGTCACGGATGTCCTCACGGGTGATGGCCTCCGCAATCTCGGACTGTTCGTCTGGATCGAACCAGACGCGGCTTTTGCCGACGTCGAGGACGTCGGCTGCCATACGCTTCTGTGCTCTCAGATTCGTCATCGTTATTCTTCGACCTCCACTTCGACGTAGGTCGGGTTGAGAACGCGGATTTCGCGGTCCTCAGCCACTTCCTCGATTCGCTCGCGCTTGCGCGCGCCGACTTTCGAGGCGATGCGAACGGCCTGGGTGTCCCCGTCGACGCCGTCGAGGTCGTCGACGTTGTGGACGCGAACCTCCTCGAAGCCCGAGGGGTGCAGACCGCGTGCGGCCTTCGGCGAGCGGAAGCCCGCCTCGACCATATCGCCCTTTCCTTTGATGCCGCGGCGCTGCTTCGAGAGGTTGCCGCGGGGTTTCCGCCAGGATTCGGGCACGCGCTTCTTCGCGTGGTACTTCTGACGACGGAACGCGGGCTTGCCTTCTCGGTGCTTCTGACCGAGGGCGCGCGCGGTCTCGTCGTCGAGTTCGGGCGTCTTGTCGGCGTGGCCGCGAGGACGGAGTTCGGTCTCGACGTCCTCGTCGGCCTCCTCCTCGTCGGCCTCGTCTTCGACTTCGGCTTCGGTCTCCTCTGAGACCTCGAGTCCGCCCACGTCGGCCTTGATACGGGCCGCGAGTGCGTTGCCGACGCCGTCGACCTCTGCGAGTTCCGACTGGCTGGCCGCTTTGACGTCGTCTACGCTCTCGTAGCCGGCCTCTCGGAGCGCGTCCGCCTTCGAGGGGCCGACGCCGCTGATGTCTTCGAGTGTTTCGATGTCGTCTTCGTCAGCCATCTCAGGCACCTCCGGTCTGCGGCTTCTGCGTGATGTAGACGCCGTCCTGGAAGACGCGCGTGTCCTTGTCCGTCACGCGAGTGAGCTGTTCGATGTCGGCGGCGGTCTGCCCGACGTCCTCTTTCGAGGGACCCGTCAGGGTGACCACTTCGCCGTCGACCTGTACCTCTGTGTCTCCGCGGATCGGCGTCCGTCGCGAGGACTTCTCTCCGAGGAAGTTCTCGATGACGACTTCGTCGCCCTCGACGTCGACCTGCATCGGGAAGTGAGCGTAGTAGACTTCCATCTCGTACGTCCAGCCTTCGGTGACCCCGTGGAGCATGTTCGACACGTGGCTCTCGAAGGTCCCGACGGTGGCGTTCGTCTTGGCGTCCTCCTCCTCGGCGGCGATGACGATCTGCTCGTCCTCGACGCTCACGCTGACGGAGGGGTACCACAGCGTCCGGGTGACGCTGCCGTTCGGCCCCTCGACCGTCAGATCGAGGTTGGACACCTCGGCGGAGACCTCGTCCGGAATTTCGATTTCTACTCTGGTCATAGTATCAGTACACGTAGGCGATTACTTGGCCACCGATGCCCTGTTCGCGGGCCTCGTAGTGGCTCATGACGCCGTGGCTCGTCGTGACGATGAGCGTCCCGTAGTCGCGGGCGGGGAGGTATCGCTTCTCCCACTTCTCGAACTCGTCTGCGCCCGCCGAGTAGCGGGGCTTGACGGCACCACATTCGTTGATTGCGCCGCTCAGTTCGACCTCGAAGCGTCCGGCCTTGCCGTCGTCGACGAACTCGAAGCCGTCGATGTACCCGCGGTCGTAGAAGACCTCGAGGACGGAGCCGATGATGTTGGAGGCGGGCTGGATCTCGTGGGACAGGTGTCCGACGCTCTCGGCGTTATCCACACCGGAGAGCGCGCTACTGAGTGGGTCGTTGTCAGCCATTGCTTATCGGTACTTCTTGAATCCCATCTCGCGGGCGATCTCTCGGAAGCACTGGCGGCACAGGTTGATGTCGTACTTGCTGACAAGTCCCTGTTTTCGACCGCAGCGCCGGCACTCGTTCTCCTGGCCGGTGCGGCGGGACGCGTGCTCGCCCGTCTGTTCTGTTTCGCTATCGCTCATTCTTCAACCTCCACGTCGAACGTGGACTCGATGAACGCGACGGCGTCCTCGACGGTCATCCGGTGGGACGACGGAATCTGGCGGGAACGCTTGTCGCGCTTTTTCACTCGGTAGCCGGGGCGGACGAGGTTGACCGTCACGTCCAGCCCGTAGATACCGATCTGCGGGTCGTACTCCTGGCTCGGGAACTCCGTGTGCTCTTCGACGCCGAAGCTGAAGTTGCCCGTCTCGTCGAACGACGAGACCGAGAGGTCCGCGATGGGGAGTGCGGTTTCGAGGAACTCGACGGCGGTGTCACCGCGGAGGGTGACCTTCGCGCCGACGGGTTCGCCGCGGCGAACGCCGAAGTCCTGCGAGGCGCGGCCGGAGATGGTGCGAACGCTCTCCTGACCGGTAATCTCCTCGAGGATGTCCTCGGCCTTGGCGAGTTCGCGACCACCTTCGCCGACGCCCATGTGGACGACGACCTTCTCGATGCGCGGGTCGCGCATCGCGTGGAAGTCAGCCTCGCTCATTCGTCATCCCCCGTGAAGTTCTCGTCGATGACGACGACGTACTGTTCGACCGTCTCGAACTCGCCGTCTTCGGTCTCGACGACAACGGAGTTGTTCCCGCTTCCGGGCGTGACAATGATCTCGGTGATCTCGCCGATCTCGCCGGCGTGCTGCCCGTTGACGGCCGTGACGAGCGCGCCTTCCTCGTAGGGGAAGTGCGCGACGACGTCCTTCGTCTCGCTGTCGACGACGATGGAGTCCTTGCCGCTGTACTCCGAGGCGTCCTCGACGATGAGCGTCGCCCCGTCGTGGAGCGTCAGCTGGAAGTCGCCACCGCTGACCTGCGTCTTGTTCACAATCTTGCCGAGACGGCTGGATGCCGAGTCGGCGTCGATGGGCGTCAGTGCCAGGCGGCCCCCCTCGTCGGGGAAGACGCGGTAGTACTCCTCTCGCTGGACGAACGCCAGGATGTCGAACATCCCGATGGGACGGCGGACGTCGGAGGCCACGTCGCCGTTGACCAGAATGCTCTGGTGGTTGAGGGCGTACTGGGCCTCCTTCTTCGAGTCCACGTAGCCGAGCACGTCGCGCAGGACGATGAGGAGGGGAACCCCCGATTCGCCGTGCGGACCCGCTCCGGCCTTGACCGTGAACGTGCCTGTCTTGCGCTCGACCGGCCAGGACTTCGGTACGGACAGTCGCTTCTGGTGTCGAGTCATTCGTTATCCTCCTTGAGTCGGGCCTCGCGCACGTCGTCTTCGAGGTCCAGTTCCGTCACGCGGACGTTACTGGCCTGAAGGGGGCGTGGGGCCTCCTCGCCGTCGGCTTTCTCAACGGTGACGCCGTCGACGTAGATGACGGCGTCCCTGAGGTCGACCTCGGTGACTTCGCTTTCGTCGCCGGCGAAGTCGCCGCGGAGCACCTCGACCGTGTCGCCCGCGTTGACGCGGACGTTACGGTTGCCGTACTCCTCGCGGAGGTCGGCCGACAGCGGTGCGCGGACCTGCTTTTGCCGCTCGTGGAGCGGCGCGTCGCGAATCTGGGTTCGCTGTTTGCGCGGTTGTCGAGTCATACTATACAATCATCGTAGCCGTCGATGCAATACTCCCGAAGCGCTCGGCGACTTCGCGTGCGACGGGGCCCTTGATTTCGGTCCCGCGAGGCTCTTCCATCTCGTCGATGATGACGGCGGCGTTGTCCTCGAACTTCACACGCGTGCCATCGGGCCGGCGGATGGATTTCCGCTGGCGGACGATGACCGCTTCGAGCACCTGGCGGCGCATCTCGGGGGTACCTTTGGTGACCGAGACGGTCACCTTGTTCCCGATGCCTGCCTTGGGGTGGCGGTTCTTCGTGCCGGAGTAACCCGCGACGCTGATAATCTTCAGTTCACGAGCGCCGGTGTTGTCGGCGCACGTGACCAGCGAGCCACGGGCGACACCCTTGGTGATGTCCGCTTTGAGCGCTTCCATCACTCGTCACCTCCCATAATCTCGACGACGACGTGTGATTTCGTCTTCGAGAGAGGTCGGGTCTCCGCAATCGTTACTTCGTCACCGACAGCGACGTCGTCGAGCACGCCCGGCACGTGTGCCGGGATGCGGGAACGTCGCTTCATGTAGCGGTCGTACTTCGGAACGAATACGTCGTACTCCCGCTCGACGATGACGGTCTTTGCCATGTCCGTCGAGACGACTGTCCCCTCCAGGGTTTGACCCCGGACGGAGAGCGAGCCGTAGAACGGACATTTTTCGTAGTCGTAAGCCTCGGAATCGTCAGGTTCCGGAGGCATTGGAACGTCAAGTCCTATCGCCATTTCGAGTCACCTGTAGTTTCGGTGCGCAGGGCGGGTCGTGAGAGCAGTTGTGCGCCATCCACCGTAACGTAGGCCACGCCCTCGCAATTCCCGGAACGGGAAGCCGCCGGTGATGAGTCGGCGAGCCGATCAGACTGACTGGCATCAAATCCGCCAGTAGTATCCGACCGAAGTTTGGACGCGGTCCCCGACGCCTTCGCGGCGCCGGCGGCTTCATCTGTGCGCGGAATCGCAAATTCGAAGGTCGCCCCTCGTTTCGGCACCTGCCGCACCCGAGACCCGTCGTCGAGCATGAACGTGTGCATCGTCTCGACGACGATGCGACCGGCTATCCCGACGAGGTCGGGGTTCGCCGCGTCGACGACCTCCACGTGGAGGCCGTTGAGTTCGTGTCGCGTGAGGGTCTCGGGTGTGAGTGGCATTTTATTCTTCGTCGAGGTCGCCTTCTTCGCCCTGAATCGTCTTGATTCGGGCGATGGTCTTTTTCAGTTCAGAGACGCGGCCGGGGTTCTCCGGCGCGCCACCCGCGGCCTGCACGGCCTTCGCGTTGAGCAGTTCCGTCTCGAGCTCTTCGAGCTCGGCGGTGCGCTCTGCGGGCGTCATGTCGCGAATCTCTTCGGTGTAGAGGATCGCCATTTATTCTTCCTCCGTTTCGTCGTCGTCTTCGTCTTCCATCTCCGAGACGAGGTCGGCCGCCTCTTCGGCGACGTCTTCGTCGAGTTCCTCGTCGTCGTCGACGACGTCCTCGACCGCTTCGTCCTCGTCGTCGGTGTCGTCGTCGACGACTTCCTCTTCGACCGCTTCGACGGCCGCTTCCTCGACGACGTCTTCGTCGACGGCGTCCGTCTCGGCGTCAGCGTCCTCGGAGACGTCCGGAACGTCTTCCGGCTCCTCTTCGAGGAGGTCTTCGACGCCCTCGGTCTCTTCGATCTGTTCGACGGCCTCGGGATTCGCGTCTTCCTCGACTTCGAAGTCGTCGGGGAGCTTCGCACCCGGCGGGATGATCTTGACCGTCACGCCGATGGTGCCGAGCTTCATGACTGCGACGCCCTGACCCTCGTCGACGATCTCCTGTGCGGGCTCGCCGTTGTGCTTGATGTAGCCGCGGTTGAACTTCTCCACGCGGGAGCGAGCACCCGTGACCTTGCCGGAGAGGACGATTTCAGCGCCGAGTGCGCCGGCGTCCATGATGCGGTCGATTGTCGTGTGGCCCGCCTTACGGAAGTACCAGCCGCGTTCGAGCGCGTTGGCGAGGCGGTCGGCGACGATCCGGGCGTTGAGGTCCGGCTCGTCGACTTCCTGCACGTCGATCTGGGGGTCGTCGAGGTTGAATCGCTCTTCGAGTTCGCGGGTGACCTTACGGATGTTCTTCCCGCCTTTCCCGATGACCATCCCGGGCTTTTCGGCCTTGAGCACGATCTGGGTGCCCATCGGCGTCTTGGCGACGTCCATGCCGCCGTAGCCCGCTCGGCCGAGCTCTTCCGCGAAGAACTCGTCGATCTGGGACCGCTGCAGTCCGTTCTCGATGAATTGGTGTTCGTCAGCCATTATTCTTCGACCTCTTCGATGATGAGTTCGACGTCACAGATTGGGGTGTTCCACGGGTCCGCCCGACCGAAGGCGCGGGGCTTGCGACCCTGACGCTCGCCGACCTTGTGGGCGGCGACGTGCTTGATTTCCATGGCCGGTCCGTCGAACCCCTGTTCGGTCGCGTTGTTGCGAACGTTTTCGAGGAGTTCGAGGAACGCCTTGGACGCCTTCTCGGGGTACCGTCCCGCGTCCCAGCCGTCGATGTCGCTTCGGTGACCGACGCCGGAGTTGTGCTGCTTGAACGGAACCGACCGCTCGCCGTCGATGACGGCTTCGAGGTACTCCTCTGCGTCGGCGACGGGCATCTCCTTGATGGCGCGGGAGATGGCCTTGCTGTGCTTGATGCTGATGGGCCGGTCCCGGAGCATACCCTTGGCCGTGGTGTCCGGGTCGGCCTCGACGCTGTAGTTGATTCCCATGGTTTACTTGAGGGGCACGAACTTCGAAGACCGGGTCGCGCCGATACCGGCCTGACCGTGCTCGACCGAGCTACGGGTCAGCTGGAACTCGCCCAGGTAGTGGCCGATCATCTCGGGCTGAATCTGGGTTCGCTCGAACTCCTGACCGGTGTAGACGGCGAAGGTGAGACCGACGAGTTCGGGGAGAATCGGCATGTCGCGCAGGTGCGTTCGAATGGGCGCGTTGGCCGTCTCCTCTTCCGTCTTGTCCTGAGCCTTCGCGAGCAGTTTCTCGTGCTCGGCCGACAGGCCTCGGGTGATGGTTCGCCGCTGACGAGCGGGGAGCAGTTCCGTGACCTCGTCGAGCTCCATCTCCTGCAGCTCGTCGAGCGTGTAGCCGCGGTAGGTGAACTCACCTTCGCGGCCGGTGCGGTATTGCGTACTCATGGTTACTTCCCTCCCTTGCCACCGCGACCGGTGCGTTTGGAGGCGATGTCACCGACCTTCCGTCCCGGCGGAGCGTTCCGCGAGACGGACTTCGGCTGACCGGGGTGCTGCCGGCCGCCGCCACCGAACGGGTGGTCGACGGCGTTCATAGCAACACCACGCACGCGCGGCCACTTGATACCGCGCGCTTTCATCTTGTGGTACTTCTTGCCTGCCTTGACGAACGGCTTCTCCGTGCGGCCGCCACCGGCGACGACGCCGATGGTGGCGCGGCAGTTGGGGTTGAGGCGCTTGACCTCGCCCGACGGGAGCTTCACGATAGCGACCTTGCGGTCGTGCGAGAGCAGCTGCGCGCTCACGCCGGAGGCGCGGGCGAACTTCCCGCCGTCGCCGGGCTGGTGCTCGACGTTACAGACGGGAACACCCTCGGGAATCTCGGCGAGCGGCAGGGTGTTGCCGGGCTTGATTTCGGCGGAGACGCCGATCTGAAGCTCTTCGCCGACGGAGATGCCCTCGGGCGCGAGAATCATGCGCTGTTCGTCCTCGAACTCGACGAGGGCGATGGGCGCACTGCGTGCGGGGTCGTGCTCGATGCCGACGACCGTGCCCGAGATGGTGTCTTTGTCTTCGGACTTCTTGTGCGACAGTTCGGCCTTGTAGCGGTGCGACGGCGCCCGGAATGTGGACGTACCGCGACCGCGACGCTGACCCTGAATTCGGCGTCCCATGGTTAGAACACCCCGATACGCGACGCGACTTCCTGCGCGTCGTCGTCTTCAGAGAGACGAACTGTTGCTTTCTTTTTGCCTTTCATCGTGACCTGCGTGTTGACCTTCTCGACGGTCACGTCGTAGCGCGACTCGACTTCCGACTTGACGTCGGACTTGGTCGAGTCGATGTGGACGATGAACTGGAGCTTGTTGTCGAAGTCCATCTGGTTCATCGCCTTCTCCGTGACCAGCGGATGTTCGATGATGCTCATCGTTCTGCGACCTCCTCGAGCGCGCTCTCGGTGAACAGCGTGAGGCGACCGGCGTGGGTGCCGGGTGCGAGGTCCTCGGCGGAGACGTTCGCCGCGGTGGCGACGTCGACGCCGGCGAGGTTGCGAGCCGCCTTCGAGGGCTCGTCGGCCGTCACGAAGAGAACGGACTTCGGACGGGTGTACTTGCGACCGCGGAGCTTGCCCTGGCCGCTCTTGACCTTCTTGTTGTCCTCGGAGCGCTCGATGTCGTCGTAGACGCCGAGGGACTGCAGGAGGTCGACGACCTCCTTCGTCTTGACGAGGTCCTCGAAGTCGTCGGAGACGACGAGGGGGAGCTCGGCGTCGTCGTCGAAGCGGTGACCGCGCTCGGCGACCAGCTCGGGGTCCGCCGTGGCGGCGAGCGCCGAGCGGACGGCGAGCTTACGCTCCTTCGTGTTGATCTCCTTCCCCTGGTCCTTCTCGGCCTTCGGCGGGTGAGCGCGACGGCCGGAGACGGCGTGCGGGACGCGTCGGGCGACGCCGTTCTGGCGTGGGTCGTGGGACATCCCACGGCCACTGCCCATGGACTCTGCCGGGGTTCGAAGTCCGGCGTAGGGGTCGGCACCGTACGGCTGTTTTCGGTTTGCCTGCGCGGCGATGACGGCACGCTTGATGAGGTCCGGACGGTAAGCCGTCTCGAAGACCTCGGGCAGGTCGATACTGCCCGCGTCGTCGCCGTTCAGGTCTCGGATAGTTGCCTGCATGGTTTAACCCTGGTTCGATGCGGTAGAGACGTAGCGCACCTCGGGGTCGAGGCGCGGCTGGTCGTTCGGCCGGATGGCCGGGCGGAACCGCAGGAGGCGCTTGTTGGGGCCCGGGAGCGAGCCCTTGATGAGCGCGTAGGAGCCGTCGACCTCGCCGTAGTTGACGAAGCCACCTTCGACGGAGGCGTCGTCGCCCTCACCGAGGTCGATGAGGCGCTTGTTGAGCTCGGTGCGCTGGTGATACCCAGTCTGACCGAGCTGCGGAACCGTAGAGCGGACACGGGACGGGTTCCAGGGGCCGAGGTTGCCAATACGGCGTCTCCAGCCCTGGCGGGCGTGCTTGCCCTTACGCTTCTGGACGCCCCATCGCTTGACGGGGCCCTGCGTACCCTTACCCTTCGTGACACCCGCGGCGTCGAGGTACTCGCCGGCGCGGAACACGTCGGACATCTCGTGTTCGCCGCCCTCGGCAACGAGGTCGAGGGCGAAGTCGGCGCGCTCCACCATGGAGCCGCCGCCGACGCGAGTCTCCATCACGTCGGGCTTCTTCTTGGGCACGTTCGCGAGCTCGGCGGGCACCGTGTGCGTGATGACGCGGAGGTCATCGACTTCGCCGGCCTCGACGGCCTCGCGAAGCGCGTCGGCGTCCGAGTCGAACGTGTCTTCTGCCGGCAGGTCGAGGACGCGGTCGAGTTCATCGTGGAACTCGTCCGTCCAGACCTCGGTCTGCGGCTTCATACCGTACGGCGTCTGCTCGTAGGCGCGAAGGGCGACGGCGCGCATCGGCGGCGTCTCGACGACGGTCACCGGGACGGACTCCTCCATTCCTTCGCGGGGGGAGTCGGCCTCGTCGTTGACCATCATGACGTGGGTCATACCGGCCTTGTAGCCAGCGAATCCCTGCAGTGCAGGGGAACCGTCGTCACTTGGCCACGACTTGATACGCGGGACCTCTTTGGTCACACGCTTGCGGGGGCTGAAGCCCATCGAGCCTTTTCGTGGTCTGCTTGGTTGTGGCATGGATTCACTCCGTGAGTGTCAGGGAGGCGAGGGAGGCGAACATCGCTTCCTCCGTTCGCACGACCTCGCTTCCCTGTCGCGGAATCGTATTGAGCCAGAGGTCGAACCCCGGACCAACGGAAGGTTCGACGTCTGCAACATCCTCGGGAGACATCCCGAGCATGTCCGGAAGCCCACGGCCCGGCGACCCGAAGACGACGGTCATGCCGCCGGCCTCGGTGATGCGGGCCGTCAGGTCGCCCAATCTGGGGACCGACAGCGGTTCGCCATAGCGAGACGTGGCGATTCGCACGCCCGCATCTGGCCTGCCGAGTGCTTCCGTGAGGTCCATGCGGGATACGTCGAAGCCCGGAAGGGGCTCGTCGACGATCCGCGCACGGACCGGTTCTCGCGAAGAGATCCTGACAGCGACGCGCTCTCCCTCTGTGAGGTTCATCCCGGGAGGGACGAACAGGGAGATCGGGTGTTGCATTCCGCAATTGACCCGAACGCGGTCGTCAGGTCCGACCTCGGTCACGATTCCTTCTCGCAACGCGGGCGACTCGTCGGAGTCGTCCGCGGTCGTAGACGCGACGAGAACGGGCGGCAGGATACCAGCGTAGCGGAGTTCGTCGCGCTTGCCCCAGACCTCCTTGCGGAGGTAGGGGGGCGTCGCGGCGTACCGGAGTACGGTTTCGACGAACTCGCCGCCCCACTTGTTCTCGCCGTCTTCGTCGGGGAAGACGACGAGTTCGTTCGCCCGGAAGACCGCCGCCGCGCGGGCGACGTAGCCGAGTTTGCGAGTTGCCTCGCGTTTGTCTTCGGCTTCCCGGACGAGTGAGGACGGCACGAGTACGCTGAGTGTCATGCCGAATTCATCCTCGTCTCGTCTAGACTGTGGCGTTTCTACCGGGGGCCTACCTAAAAGAGTAGCGAATCCATTCTGGGGTGATAGAGCGTCCCACGACCAAGTTTGCGGGGGATTGGCGAACGTCGCGTGGTACATAATTACACGGTCTGCGACAGGTCGGTGAAGGCGAATTTTATGTGGTAGCAGGTGGCGCGCCGTCGCCCGATTTCTCCCCCGTTTCGCAAGTCTTATTTATCAACCCGACACTATCGAGTAACGCAGTAGCACGCCACGATACACGCGGAATGCGCTGGTAGTGTAGTGGTATCACGTGACCTTGCCATGGTCACAACCTGGGTTCAAATCCCAGCCAGCGCACATCCACCACATGCGTCGGTAGTGTAGTGGTATCACGTGACCTTGCCATGGTCACAACCTGGGTTCAAATCCCAGCCGACGCACTTCTACAACGAATCTACCTTCCGAGCGACCGCTGTGCGTGTCGCTCGGACTATGAGTTGTGAATGCGGCCCGGTGGGAGTTGAACTAGCGAGCGAACGCGAGTGAGCGAGTGGTGTTCAACTCCCGTCTCACCGACTCGACCGCCGGCTCGCCGGTGTTCCTGCGTTCACCTCGCGGTGTTCGGTGAACTCCCAGCCGACGCGCTTCTCCGAACGCAACCCACTCAGCGACGCGTCCCCGGAAACGCTCACGTTTCGTCCCGCGTCCGCCACCACCAGCCCATCGCGGCCACGCCGACGACGAGGACGACCACGGCGAGCGCGTCGAGGGCGTAGTTGAGCGGCGTGCCCGTCGGCACGGTCCCGGACTGGGTCACCTGCAAGAGGGCGTACGAGAGCCACGTGAGACACATCCCGACGAGGAGGACCGCCCGCGTAGCGGGGAGCTTTCCGCGCCGGTACTGCACGGCCGTGCCCGCGAGGAGCAACAGGTACGCGACGAGCAGGGGAACGCCCCCGAGGTCGGCAAGCACGCTCACGATTCGGCCGGGAACGCCGCGAGGGCGCTGAGAGACGCGAAGACGACGGGGGCTACTCGCGCGATGCGGGCGGAAAGAGAGACCATACGCCACGTCCGTAGAGCGAACACTAAATAGTTGACAGTTTCCAGAACGGGGAGGCGTCCCGTTCTCACACGCGCGGGCGAAGAATCAGTAGCCGAGCGTGTCGGCGGTCTCGATGCGCTCGATGCCGTCGAGTTCGCAGAGGTCGGAGACGGCCGACTCCGCGAGCGAGACAACGACGCCGCCGAACCGGAGTTCGCGTTCGATGCTTCCGCCGAGCGACTCGACGCGGGTTTCGAGCGCGGCGCGGGCGTCGTCGGCCGCGGGTTCGACGCGGAGCTCCGTGACCGCGTCGTCGAGCGGGTCGTCGCGCATGCGACGGACGGGGTGAGAGAGATACATATCCGGCGGTCGTCGGCCGGCGGGAAAACGGTCGCGGTCGGCCGATGGCGGACCGCGCTCGACCGAGGCAGTCAGTCCTCGGTGGAGTAGAACAGTGCCTCGCGGCCCGCGCCGCAGTCGGGACACGACGACGGGAACGCGGTCAGCGAGCCGAGTTCGCCGCAGTCGTCACACCGCCAGACGAGTCGGGCCTCGCCGAAGTCTTTCTCGGGCAGTCGCCGGTGTTCGACGACGGTCGGCGGTCGAACCGCGCGAGAGGCAGTCTCGGCGGTCGTCTCGACGGCTTCCCACCGCGCTCGTTCGTCGTCGAGCGGTCGCGCCGGCTCCGTCGGTCGTGCGGGGGTCTTTATTGCCATAGTGTCGCATACGCACGCCATCCACATAACGCCCGTCGTCACTCCTCGTGACTGTCAGGCCACGAGGACCATCTGAGTTCTAGTCTGACGGGGCCCTCCGGCAGGAACCGACTCGTCTCGGTGTCGGCGACGACCCGCTCTGGGCGGGGGAGCGTGACGGACTCGTCGCCGACGCGGAGCGTCAGGTCCTCGTCGGGAGCGGCCGCAATGAGGCGGTCGAGTCGCTCGATGGCCGCGGTCACCTCACCGCGCGTCACGGTGTCGGTCTGGGAGTCGAGGGGGACGCCGCCGAACAGCGGACGCACGTTCACGTCGCGCGAGCGGTTCGACAGCACCGCGTTGACGGCCGCGCCGAGGAGGATGACGAGCCCGCTGAAGTAGAGCCACGTCAGGAGGACGAGGATGCCGGCGACGACGCTCGATTCGGGAGCGCGGCTACTGAACTCGACGTAGAGTCGGAACAGCGACTCGAAGGTCGTCAGCCCGACGGCGGCGACGAGCGTGCCGGGGACGACCTCCAGATAGGTCACGTCCTCGTCGGGGAAGATGTAGTACATCGGGTAGAACGTCAGAAAGAGGACGGCGACGAGGAGGCCGCGGTAGACGACCCAGCCGAGCGCCCCGTCGAGCGCGGGGAGCACGGACTCGAGGAGCGCGACGATGACGACGGCGACCGCGACGGTGACGAGCACGACGATGCCGTCCGAAAGCTGGTCGGCGAAGGTGTTGGCCGCCTCGGACTCGTAGATGTCCGAGAAGGCGGTGTCGAGACCGCGGAAGATGCGGAGCGTCCCCCACACCAACACGAGCACCCCGACGAGGGAGAGGCTCGCAAGTTGGGTCGACGACTCCAGTTCGGCGACGATGACGTCGCTCGCGCCGGGAGTCAAGACGGACTGGATGACGGCGATGACGCCCTCGCGGAGGCCGCTGTCGCCGGTGGCGGAGACGGCCGCGAGGACGAGCAGGAACAGCGGTAACAGCGAGACGAACGCTCCGTAGGCGATACTGCCCGCCATGAAGGTGAGCCGCTCGGTCCGGACCTCGTAGGCGATGGCCCGGCCCAGCGTGACCGCTCTCTCGACGCGCGGATTCATGAGCGCTGATACGTCGGCCGACGAGAAAAGCGCGATGCGCGCCCGGTCGGCGGTGACGACGCTCGGCGAGAGTGACTACCGGCGGGC
>ENA-ORDC01001459-ORDC01001459.1-marine-metagenome-genome-assembly--contig:-NODE-1459-length-17395-cov-3.101166_pt1 | contig 17395 bp, 10 predicted proteins | sample MGYA00237783_ERZ508515 | MGnify/ENA primary metagenome ERZ508515 (study PRJEB26186, sample SAMN06268792) | marine metagenome | isolation source: Eden Landing Ponds, San Francisco, CA, USA | place... | reverse complement strand
TATCCCTGAGTCGAGCGAAGGTAGGTGAAGAGTTCGTGAGAGAGCGTCGAGTACGCCTGATCTACGTCGCTATCGCCGCCTCGCTGAGAGGGGAGCTCGACACGTTCGCGGTTCTCTTCGACGACCTCCTCTCGCGTCGAACCCTTTATCGTGTCCTCCGCGACATCGAAGACGTCTCCGAGATCCACTCCGCTCTCGATCATCTTTTCAACCTGTTCTGCGCCCACTTTCTCCTTCAGCTCCTCTATCTGCTTCTCCCGGCGTTTCGCGTCGCGTTCGTCGGTCGTCATCCGGCCGAGTTCTTCGTAGGTCTTCCCCTCCTCTTCGACGACGTCGTCGAGGTCACCGAGGTGAGCGGCCATCAGTATGCGGGCCCAGCTTTCCCCATATTCGATGTCGCCGCTGTATCGTTGGTCGATTGGAAGGTTGACGAGGACGTCGCCTTGGGAGTAGTAGACAGAGTTGCTCGCTATCGGACGGAAATAGACTCGTTCCTTGTGGCACTTGGTACACCGCTTCGACATATTCCCACAGAAGTCGCCACACTCACCACAGTAGAAGTGCCACGAGAGGGGGTCGTTGATGTTCTGCTTGTTGAGGTAGATGTGGTCGTATCCGTGGTCCGGGTTGCTGCATGGTTGCGGGTTGATCGACATCATGTTCCCGCAGTCGTGCACGAGAACGAAGGCGAGTTGACGGAGTTCACCGCCACACTCGGGACACTCCCCGTTGGTGTAGACGAAGTGGCTGGGCTCTTTCTTACTCACGACCCGGTGGCAACTCCGGTTCTGACAGTACATCGTCAGAGGGTAGAGCGATCCGACGACACGGTTCGGTCGGCGGAAATCCACGTCGTCCACCGTGAGGTCTACCCAGGGGTCTTCGTCATCGTTCCGGAAGCTGGACGCGTGAGTGGCGATCTGTTCCGCGACGTAGTTCGCGTCAAGCGAGCTGACCTTGTCGGTCTCCCAACGGGATACTTTCATCGACAGTCCCCGTCGCCCGTAGTCAAACAGCGACTCGGGACCGAAGCGATACATCACCTGCGCCAGACCGCGTTTCATCTCTGAATCTGCCATCGTCACTGCCTCCTGTCGAACATATTCAACACCTGTGCGGTACCCGTATCGACGTCAATCGGGAGCTGTTCGTCGATGTCTCGCAGACTCCGCATCGGTCCTCGATCGTCCTCACTACGCTTGATCATGTTCCCGATCCATCCCTGATAGCCGTCCTTCGGGTGGCCAGACATACACCGTTCCCAGATGTCGTCGAACTCTCGCTCTACTTTCCGCTCGTAGAGATCAACCGTCCGGTCCTCCGCCCACTCGGGGCGCTGGTCGGACGTAACACAGTAGGACCGCTTCACGAATTCGAGCAGCTCGTCCTTGTCGAGATCACCCGCACGCTGCGCCTCTCGGAACGAGTCGTAGAGGTACACGCGCCCGGCGGAGGATTCGAGTTGCTCGTCGTAGTACTGGAGAAGCGTCGCAGCGAAGATACCCGGCATCGTGCAGTTCACTGCGAACTCGGCCCAGCGTTCCAGCGGGGTCGCTTCGACGAGGAGGTCCTGGAAGTCGTGGTACCGGTCGAACCGCGTGTAGTGAGAGCGGTCGCGGACGTGGACCGGGTTGAACAAGTCGAAGACGGTACCCGTGACGTGGCGACCGACACGAGAGTACGCCTGGATGTACTCTGCCGTCTGTCGTGGCATCCCGAAGAACGAGATGAAGTTCAGCGTGTCCACGTCAACGCCGTGGGAGATCATGCTCGTCGCGTTGACGATGTCCACGGGATCGTCGGGATCCTCCGATTCGAGACGTTCCAACACGTCACGAACGACGTCGAAACCGGTCTCACCGCTCATCACTACGGAGTTCAGCGCGTCTCGCTCTTCGTCCCGCGTCTCCAACCACGGGTTGATCATAGAGGGGACGGCACGCTGGAGACGGTCGCTGTCTACCTTCTGGATATTGTACGCGATTTGCGTATCGTAGTACTCTAGAATGTCCAGGACGGCGTTCCGTCTCTCCGAATCTTCGTCGGGAAGACCGAGGTCAACGACCTCCCCGTACGGTGTCGTGCGGTGGTGTTCCCGTTCTAACGCCGCCGAGAGTTTGTCCGGGTTCCGCTGGTAATGCTGGACAACGTCAGCGTACTCACGAAGAACCTCGACCAGCGCGTACGTCCGCGATACGTTGTGCGGGACCGAACCGACGATGCGACGACCGAGTCGGTGGGGGTCCTCGTACGCGTAGAACGACTGTTTGAGGAGCGGGCCCGGAGAGGGGTAGGTGTTCACGTCCTTCCAGTAGAGGGCGTGAACCTGGTTCTCGGCACCCTTGATCGTCGCCGTAGCGGTGACATTCTTGATGTCCCAGCCGTCACCGACCCGGTTGGCCCACTCTTGGAGGAACGTCTCGTAGTGAGAGTCGAACGCGCCGAACTCCTCACGGAGCAAGTGGAGTTCGTCCTGAATCAGGACCGACGGCGGGTCTACTGAGTCAACGTCTTCTACGTCTTCGTCGCAGCTGTACCGTGAGTACCCCCGGTTCGCCACCAAGCATCGGTTCTCTCCCGAGAACCCGTGCTTCGGGCAGCGTTTCTTCAACCGTCCAAAGAGTGTACGGAAACGACGCTGCATCCCGACGACAGCGATCTTGTCAATCGTGCTCACTACGAACGTTGGAGCGTACCGATACACCTCTCGGTCCGTCACGTAGATGGGGAGCTCATCTTCGTCGCAGTCGTCGTTCGTGCAGATGTGAAGGAGGCGCATCCGGTCGTAGTCGCCGTCCAGCTCGACGTCGTCCTCACCACAGAACGGACACGTCGTCACGATCTTCCACTTCTCGGCGTATCGACTGCCCTCCTCTTTCACCAGACTGATGTTGTCAGTGAGATTTCCGTCCTCGTCCGTCTCCATCAGTTGGTTCGGTGTGTTCCCACTACCAACGAAGTACCCGAGGCTGAACTCGTCGGTGTCTGGGCACTCACGACGGCGAATCAATTCCGCTTGCGCAAAGACGTCTGCGATACGCTGGAGTTGCTGCAGGGAGAGCAGTCGGAGGGGAAACTTCGTGAGCGCCGTCGTCCCGTGAGCCTTCCCCCGGAGCCGATCTCGGAACGCGGTGAAGACGACGAGGCCGAGGTACGCCTCGGTCTTTCCACCACCGGTAGGGAAGTAGATCACGTCAACCTCGTCCAAGCAATGGTCATCTGCGTCGATATCTTCGGTTTGGGCCACGATGTCCGGGATGGCCATAACGATGTAGATGATCTGGAAGAGGTACCACTCCTCGTATTTCTCCCCCATCTGGTCGAACGTCTGGTTCATGAACTTGAACGCCGCTCGACTGTGGCCCACGTCGTCCTGGATGAGCTTCCGGCCCTGGTCGAAGCGCCGTCGTTCCTTCTCGAACGCCTCCAAGTTTTCGTCGAACTTCTCGCGTGCATCGTCGCTCCGGTCGGTTAGGACTTCGGAGCGCATCGACTCGTACTGTTCCCGGGCTTCTTCCATCTCCCGAGAGATGCGGTCCAAGTGTGTCTCGATAGTCCCCCACGCGAAGTCGCTAAACGGAGCCGAGAGCGTCTCTCGACTACGGTACTTCCGCTGCTCGTGAATCGGAACGGTCACCGTCTCTATCGTGGTGGGATCGGTCCGTTCGACGCTACAGTTGCGTCCGAGACCGTCCATCTCGGGGTCGTAGTGGTACTCGTTCCTGATCTCGTCGGAGACGAACGGTTCAATCGGTGTCTCCTCGACGGAGACGGCGGAGTTGACGTCGAAGAAGAACGCCCGCCACTCCTCGCCTTTCGGATTGAGCGCGTCGGGGTAATCGACACCGTGTTTGTTCACAAAGGAAACGGATACGATGATGTCGTCATCGTCGTATTGGGCTGTAAGTGATATCTCGAAATCCCACACCGGCGTCAGCGTGTCTCCACTGAACCGTTGTTCTAAGAATGTCTCGAAGGTTTCCTGGTCTTCGAGAGCAGTTTCCGGAATTTTGTCCTTGTTACGACTATCTACCTCTTCCGGCGGCTCCGGCTCCCGGTACCGGCGCTCGTCTTGCAGATAGGTCTCCATCGCATCCGTGAGCCTATCGTCGGCCGTGAGTGGGGGTAGCTCGCCGTCGGACTTTGCGGCTCGCTTTAGGTCGCCCGCAGTAACTGTGAGAGGGCCAGCGTCAATCTGAACTCGTTCGTACACTGGTCGGAGCTCCTCTAGCGACGCGTCGTCTCCGGCATACCCACCGGACTCTTCGTCCTTGGAGTCTCCCGCCTCGGAATCTTCGTCCTCCTCAGGCGGCGTGAGTGCGTCGTCCTCGGCAATCTCCGGGTCAAATCCAACGGGGCCACCGAACTCCTGTTGCTCCTCGTAGGTTGGTAGACGGCGATAGTAGACCTTCGTAGTTGGATTGATCGTCACCGTCTCGTCGTCCGGGACTGACGCTGGGAGCTTGAACTGGAGCCCCATGGTGAAGGGCGCGACTCGCGTGGCGATGTTCCCGAACGCGTCGTCGGATTCTTGGGCTTCGCGGTACTGGTACTGGCTCGCTAGTGCGCCTGCGAAGAACTGGTCCTTCGGGTTAACGTCGTAGACCGTCTGACCGTAGTCGCCTCGTCCCGTGATTCGTTCGACGAGTCGTTCCAGTAGAACGTTGTTGACGGCTTGGTGCTGTTGATACTCCTTGTCGTCTTCGTCTATCTCGTACGCATCATCCGGTGGTCGAACGTACCCACGAGAGTCGGATTGTGGTGGAATTTCACGCGGCCCAAGGCCCATATGCTCTCGTCATAGCAGAGTTTCATAAGTTTAAGGAGGTAGATTGATTCAGGATGACAAATCTAGCTGGGGGAGCAGAGTAGGTTACTCGGTCCACGCGTTCAAATTCCCGTCTGACGGCCTCGGACTAGAGGAGTGCAGCAGGAACCGCGATGGAACAGTTCATTCAGACAAGGTCTCAACTAACCAGAAACTAAACGAAGTGGTCAGAACCCACGCAACCGTCCTATCTGAGAACTTTTTATCTCAACACCGTCCTCTATCGAGTGAACTTCCAGCCGATAGAGGTACTTCCCGATTTCGAAGTCGCTGAGGCGGATGTCCGGACTCTCAGACAGCATCACGTCGTCTAGTGTTCCGTCGGCGGCGGATCGAAGTGCTGTCTGTCGGAGTGCTTTCTTCAGACGACTATATATTGTCTCCATCTCCTGGACGGCGTTCCACACCTGGTTGAAGTTCTCTTTCACACCTTCGAGATCGTACGCTTCGGCGATGGCCCAGAAGCTCTTCTTCGACCGCGTCCGGTGGACTTCCATCTCGTACCACCGCTCGTAGGTGCCACGGCCCTTGTCAAGATCTTGTTGCTCCATCTTCTCCACGAAGTCGTTGAGGTCGTCACCGGTCTCCTCCAGAGCGGCTTCGAGGTTGACTTTCCACAGGTTCGCGTAGTAGTACAGGCCGAAGTCTCCGCGTTCACGAATCAACGCATACAGTTGGTCACGCATCTCGTCGGTGTCCTCCAGATGGACAACGACGTCGTGTTCCTTGAGGCGCGAAGCGTTCTTCTTGAACAGTTTGTCGTGGCCTTCGCGCACGGTGTACACTCTGGTGTCCTTGCGGAGGTACACAGATAGGCCGTCTTCGAAGTGGACGTCCAGACAGTCGGTCTCAGTCCGGCCGTCAGAGGTGGTCGTCTGTTGCGTGGAGGAAGTCTCGTACTCGGTGGGGTCAAAGTCCTCGCTACCCTCGTAATCTGTCTCGTACCCTCGAACAATTTCACCCAGATCTTCTCCTTCGGTATCGTCTACAGAGATGTCCTCACCGAGATCGCTCGTACTCGGTTCCTCATACTCGGGGAGGTCAATATTCACACGTTCGACGTCCGCGGCCTCGCCCGTAGCGATATGGGTCAGCTTGTCGATCACGCCCCAGAACGGTGTGTCCGCAATCGACTCAAAGGAATCCTCCACGGCGTCAACTTGTGAGTGGAGGAGACCCATTTCGATGGGATACGCCAAGACAATAGCGTCCGTTGCGACGTCGGTGCGTAGGAGATCTCGGTCGCCCCATCGGAGTGCGCCGTAGAGGACGACGTGGTCCGTCGGGTCGGCCGAGCGAACACTGCGAGTGTCGTGTATCGAGAGGTCTTCACCCAAGTCACGGTAGAGAGCAGCGTGTTCAGACTGGAGGAACGTCGTGAGTGCTTGCTGTTGACTCTCTGTCGCCGTGATGACGGAAATCGATTCCCCTCTATCGAGTGCACCGTAGAGCAGATTATTGACTAGTACGCCCTGTTTCTTGTCGCTCGCAGGCACATCGTCCCAAAGTTCCTCCAGCTCTTCAAGAGCCGAGACTACGTCCCGGAACGTGCCGGTTGCGGGATTCGCCTCCGGATCGGACGCAATGCGGCCCGCGAACCGATCAAGTTGCGCGAGCCGGCTTGATATCGTCGTCCGCCGGGCGTGAAAGTCGGCCACGTCAAGTGGGGTCAAGAGTTCGCGGAAACTCCCTAGAGCGTATCGAACGAGCTGTTGGCCTCGCTTGAGGATGTCGGCGTCCAACTCTCGCGCCAAGTACTCGAACCTCGCTCGACGGTTGTTCGCCCGTTTTAGGGCTGTGAGGAGGTCGCCGTCACCGCACGTATGGACGTCGATGGAGAGACCCGAAACGCGGTTCTGCTCCCGCCTAGCGACGGTCTTGGAACGATGGGTTGTCGGACTCGCTTCCTCGTCGGTACGCATCCACTCGCGCCCATTGTCTTGATCACTCTCAACTACGGCGGACAACAGCCGAGGTGGCCACGTCCACAGGAATGCCCGTTTCCGTAGTTTCTCCACTAAGTCTGACGTCGGATTGCTTGTGAAGTAGACTATTGCAGGCACGTCATTCCGCTGTTTCCAGTTCAACAATCGGCGGAGGCGTTCTTCGTCGTACTTCACAGAGTCGTCGTAGATTACACACCGAACCCGATCTCCGACCTCATCCGATGGAATCCGCGTGCTTGTGTAGGAGAAGAGGAACCGCGCAGGCTTGTCGGGATGGTTCAGATTCTTCGTTACTGTCGCTAGGGTTCCGTCTTTCGTCACGTTAGCTATCGGGGTCTCCTCACGCGCGTAGCGAGACTTATCGTGTGGTGGCCGCATTGATGTCGGGGCAAGCTGCCGGAACCGTTCACGGAATTCCGTGTTGGAACTGAGCAGAAAGACAGCGTTACGGCCATCTACCTTGGGCCCGAAGAGTGCTTCGAGGGCGTGGAGGTGTAGAAATTCGGCTTTGTCAGACGGCGTCACGACGACGAGGTCCTGGCCACGCTCTACCATCGCGTTGAGGAGGCCTGCGTGTATTCTCGTCGTAGCCGGGAAGTGAACTAGTCGCTCTTCGTCAGCGAGATTGCCAGATGAGATGAATGGCGACTTAACCGCTGGCGTGTCAAAAAGTGCGCTGAGCGACACACCTCTCGACAAAACGAGCAGGTTTCAAATAGTTTACTAAAGTGGGAGTGTCATAGAATTCATTTCATAGGTTGAGCTTCTCACGATCAGGGGCCTCATCCTGCTCAAAGTTGGTGATTGCAACGACGATCCCGAGACACAACGGGAAGCCGGCTTGACCGAAAATGACCGAACCACACTGTTTCGGGAGGAGGATATAAAAGTTCTCGTAGAAGAGTAGCAAGATAGTGTACCACCGAACTCTCGAAGCATCAATATAGTATAAGTTCGTTCGCAATAGATGAGCGCCAGTATTGTTGTGTCCATATTCTGTATCTCGAACGCAATTCTTCACAGAGCTCGAATATATCGACTATGCTACCGCTACGTGATGAGCCTGTATTGACCGCAGCCAGGTCAGAATCTGTGACTGTTGAGGATTTCAACAGAGCCGGTAAGTTCTATGATTAGACGTGCGATGGAGTGTGTATGTCGCTGCCGGTATCTGTTGATGACTGGTCAAAAACGGATCGCTGGTGGGACGCATTTACCGGTGATCGGCAGATGATTCTCGCAGCCGAGCAGGTGAGACGCATTAACGATTCGTGGAAGCAACGGCACTGGGGGAGTATCGATCAGTTCTGGGAGGGGTTTGAGGCGGATTATGAATTGTATAGTACGGATCAGTTCACGCAGCGACTTGACCAAGGGTCGAAATCAACGGCGTGGGAGGAGATCGATTCGTTCTGGGCGGGTTATGTAGCAGACCACCAATCCGAGTTAGCCGAGCTGCAGGGGTTGTTAGGTGCGGTTAGTGACGTGTGGGAGGATGGTGCGAGTCCGTTCGATGACGATCCACTCGCGGCTGATTGGCGGTCACAAAGTTCGTTTGAAGGGCCATTACGACGGGCGGTGGATGAAGAGGACTGGTCACATTGGCTCGCCCACCTCCTGCGGCAGTCCACGGGAGCGTTCCCGGCAGCGTTACTGGGAACGCTGGATCGAGCGCCTGACCGTGTTCGTCGAGAAGTCGTCTTTCACGGCGAACGGTCTGATCGGCGAGTGGATATTCTCGTCGAATATGCGGATACAGCGGTGTCGATCGAAGTGAAAACAGGTGATGAACAGTACGGGAAGACACCGCACACAGCGGGGTTGGTTGAACGGCACGACGACCGGGACTGGTCGCACGTGCTGCTTATCCAGCGAAGCAAGCACTCACAACTCCAGTACACGTTCGGCGACGAGTTGGTACAACCAATTGGTGAGCGACCTGTGATTCGGGCTGGGGAGTCGCCCGAGGTGACGGTGCGGTTCTGGCAGGATGTGAGTCGAGTCCTTCGCCGACTGCTTGTTCAGGGCCGGGAATCGGACAGTCACTGGCAGGCGAGTGCGTACCTATTCGTGACTTTGATTGAGCAACGGTTACTGGGGTTCCACCCTGTCAGCGACTTGCGTACGGCTGAGGCAGGTGCTGGTGACCGGATCGCTGGGACGGATTTGCATCAACTGACTGGTGTTGACCCGACAGCACAGATCAAGTATTTACGGCGGGTGCTTACGGAGGAGGACACGTATGAATGAAGAGTTCATTACAAACGGGATCAAGAACGACCGGTTTCTGAAAGCGCTGACCTTAGTCGATCAATTCGAGTCGGAGATGGTGCGGGAAATTCGGAACGTCGCAGAAGCAACAGCTGAACAAGCGCCAGCGCTTTTCGTGGATGACCCGACACCGCAAAAGAGCGTGAATTTACGGCGGAATTCACCGCCGCTGGGGAATATGCGGATGGACACGAAGATGAGTCGTGTGAACACGTCTGGGGAGCGACTGATATGGAATCTCGCTATTGAGTGGGCGCAGCCAGCGATTCACGGGCATGACGAGCCAAGCGATCAAGCACTGTGCGTGGTGCTGTACAAAATCAAGGATTGCCCGACCGAAGACTATCAGCGGGTGAAGCAAGCGACGCGTCAGGAGTCACGATGGGACGCGATTCAGTTCGACGACGATGTATGGAATAGCGATTGGGGTATCTTCTACATCCCGGTCACGAGCGGCCCCAAAATCAAGGACGGGTTCCAGACGTTACAGGCGCATTTCCTTGAGTTCGGGGAGCAGTTTGGTGAGCCTGCCTCTACCAACTGATTATTCAGCGCCAGTACGTGCCCGTCTGTTTTGCGTCTTCAATGTTCGCCACATCGTGTCCTGCATCTTTGAGGTGTTCGACGGAGTGTGTGGGGAGTTCGACTGTAGCGCTGTCCTACTTTAGATTCTCCAGGATCTGGAGGAATCGAAATGCAGGGGCTCCGTGATCGCTGGTGTCGCCTTTTGCTTCTTTGCGGAGATTCTGAATGCGTTCTGTGTAGTCTTGGTTGATGATGAGTTTGAGTTCTTCGCCGGTCTCGTCCTCAAATCGATTCCCGAGTTCTTCGAGGCCGTTGATTAGCCCACTTCCTCTCTCCCAACCGGTGACTACGGGTGCCCAGAATTGGTACGAGTGGTCGTCAGCGTTCGCAAACGTGTCGTTCACGTAGCGGTAATCCTCTCGGAATTTCTGCTGGAGTTTTTGTAGGGAGTACTGGTGGGCTTTGGTATTAGTGAACTCTGTCCACCAGCCCTCGTCCGGGGATCCAGAGTAGAGTTTCCCACTCATATGAGTCACCACCTCACAGACGTAGACGTTTTGCCCGCCTGTGTCTCGATTATTGTCGATGGCGATGACATCGGCTTCCATCTGGTTTCCACGCTCCTCAGAACGGTTATTATAGCTAACAACCTCACAGCCATTCATTCGTTTGTGGTACGCACCGACTAGCAGTTCGCCCCAAGTCGCATTTACCGGCATTATAAATCAACCACTGTGGGTTGATAAGAAGGCTTGGGTGGTTGAGCGTCTCTAAACAATTCCTCAACTAGACAGTCCAACGTCAAGACATTTATTAGATCCTAATCTCTGGCTTCGAGATCTCGGATATCAAGAAGCAGTCCATACCGATGGAAGAGATAAATACAATGGTCTGAAATTTGATCTCTTGATAGTGAACTATCTCTGCTGCTGCCGCCCCCACCGATGTATAGGGACGGTTTAAATTCTTTTTCCGGTTGAAAGACTGTAACAATCTCTTCGACTTTTTTACCACACTCATTCATAGCTTTAACAGTTGACTGGAGTTCATCGACCCTAGGGAAAGATTGGTCTGGACGTCGGATTGAAGTCAGAATATCGTTGGCCCGAAGGCTGCGTACAATATCTGCTGTTCGAATATCGTATTCCGGAGGATATAGGGCCGTTATATCAGGTGACGCCCCACGGCATTCAGAGAGGTAGGCTGGATACTGGTAGGCGTTCAGGCTTGAGTCACCATCCATCAGGTCACAGACTGCTTCGAGAAGTGGATCAAGGATTCCAACCGGAACAATATGCGTTATTCGCGGATGAAGACCTATGGTTCCATCTCCCTGCTGCCGAAGCAGGTCGTTGAGGCCAAGTACTGTCGCTCTTGGGCCTATATTCATCCTCCCATATCCTGCTGAGTTCGTGATATTCGAGAGGCGATTGAAGCGTTCCCTATCAAGCCCCGGGAGCTGATCAAGATGATTTTCGAGACGTGTATCGGTGCCGGGGTTGGCGGTAGCTTGAATTTCGTCGCAATTAATCGGAAGATCGGGGAGTTCACTGGGGAGAGGTGGGGGATTATGTTTCACACATTCAATTATTTCCGGGTACAGTTAACGATTCGTCATTGCCTTTTAATACCAGCAACACTGGCTACCTCAGACGTCGTGCTAGCCGTCCAGCTCGGTGCAGAAGTCTTTCGTCTCGCTGACTCAGGGCAGACAGTTGAAATGCGTGCGTGGAATTTCATTGACACACTACAGCGACTGAGACGCTTGGACTGACTAAGGACGAGTAACCACGTCTAATCAGATTTCGCCCCCCCATAGCGTGAATTTCTTTCAAAAACTACTCTACAAGAGGTGGTATTTAAACTTTTTTACAGACCCTTAAATACCCACATTGGTGGTTTGTAAGGGCAATATGACAACCCAACCACCAAACGGTGATCGGCAAAGTAGCAGCACTCCCTCCAACTCCAACGGGAACGTCCGCATCCCTCCGACTGTCTTTGCGCAACTCGAAGCGCTCCGGAAGTCTGGAATCGTCAATATGTTCACCGAAGTTCACGCTGGTCTCCACCACGCCGGATTCGAAGAGGCTCGGCGGTGGCTCGAATCACATCCCGAACGGTACTCAGAGGGGATCAAAAGAGGCTTCTCCCCGACCGATCCCGACGCTGTCGAAGAGATCGATCCCGACCCCTTGCGTGAGTCAGTACCGGACGAACCACCGACGCCCACACGCACTGATGCGAGTACTCCCATCGAGCAGTATCTCTTGGACCACCTCCAGAGTCTGCGACGTTTCTCGGAGCGAGCGGAGGAGTACTATGCTGACGGGAGTTGGCGGGATACCGCACCCCTGACAGACGAGGAACTCGACCTCGTCGATCGGTTCGATGCCGCCGCCGACTTCGAACTCCGGCAGTGCTATCGTAATGCGCTCCTCACGGTGGCCTTCTTCGGTGAATCCCACGATGTGACGTATGTTGAGGGCTATGTCAATACAAATTCGTCGAGCTCGCCGATCGAGCACGCCTGGGTCGAACTTAATGGGAAAGTCCTGGAGTTGACGTTCCCCGACGGACCCCAGGCTGAGGCCGACGCGACGTATTTGGGTGTCGAGTTCCCAGTCGCGGACGTCAAAGCGAAGGTTTATGATGAGAGGGTCGCGGAACCGCTGGTCGACTGACACTCCACCAGTCAACTGGATCACGGAGACTCTTCAGTAAGTATCGAACGATTCTCTCTACGAAACTGCGGGGGTATGCGAACCGTTCTATGACACCCTCGTAACATTAATTTCGCTTCGATTCGGTACGTCAATTCGTGACAAAAGGTGGGTCCGGCCTTTCCCTTCCGGAACACGTCGAATGGGAGACGTTCGATCAGATTGAGGAATACGTTACGAACTCCTCGGACAGTTTCCTCGAAGCAATCATTCCGACCGTCCTATGGAACTATTTGTACGCGCCGACGAGCCGAGATCCAGACACGCTGCGGCAACACCGTGAATCGGTGGTGGCTGACGTTCGGAGAGTAGAGGCATTCTATGACGGTGTTGAAACCGAGCTCGTCAAGCGAAGCAATCTGAGTGACAAAAGTGGAGAGTATCGTTTTCTCGGGGAGTTGCTTGCTGATATTGATCAAGCACACTTCCCCGTCTCGTTCACGCCGCTGGACCAGGAAACGACGTCGTCTCAGTCCAACTCATTTGTTGATGAAATCACGGCGATTGAACAGGCGCTCGCAGATGAGCAAGAGACTCTTGATTTAACAGGGCAGTTGGTGACTTCTCCGGAGGCAGCGTTTCTCCGTGAAGATGAGCGTAGCTATCTTGAGCGGATTCACACGATTTTAGCGCATTCTGTCTATGAAGGTACCAAGCGCAAGAACAGGTTAGTGACCAAGCGTAAGGAAACCCTTACTCTGATAGCTCAGGAGATGACAGATCGTCGGGCAGAAGTGGTGCAGGTTGAGACGCGGGCAGAGCCATATCTTGAGTCAGGGAAGGTTGACGGGATTGGTGAGTTGGTTAGGGACGCTCTGGCGGTTGAGGATAGGTTACATTCGGTGAAAGACGAACAGCCGGTGTGGAGGGTTGACCACACGCTTGCTACTGAGTTCAACGAATTAGAACAGCGCGTATCGTCTTTGAGGACCGAACTTGAGCAGCGTCAACGGGAGATTGCTGAGAACAAGTTGGAGCAGGTACTGGCGACGGTCAGAGAAGTTGTGCCGAAGATAGAACAGGCCGTTATATCGGCGAAAAAGCGAGGGAAAGTACTCAATTCACCGGAGACGTTGTTAGAGGAGGTCAAGTCGGCACGAGGAGAGATTCAATGGTTTTGTGAGTCCCCGCACGCTTCAGTGGTGTCTGCCGATCAGATTAACGACATACGGGATTATGAGGCAGAGCTGGAAGAATACCGGAGTTATATTGAGGAGAAAGGGTGGTTTGACGCGGAATTTAACACTCACGTCGATGCGTTTCATCGACTCCAAGACGACGCTGCGCCGTACGTCGAATTTGAACGGTACTTGACAGAGCCACGTCGAGCAGCGCTCAACGAGCAAATTCAATCACTACAAACGGAACTGAGGTGTCTCGCCGATGAGGTTGACTTCGCGGTGCTTGGTGCGATTGACGAGGAGCGATTAGCAAACCTCAGGACGAACGTCCGATCGATCAAAACCCATCTTAAGGGGTATAATCCGGTGTTCGTCCGTCGGCAGCGTGAGACGTATGCAGAGCTGTTCGGGGAGATCGGTCCGGGGGACCTCACGCTTACTGCGGAGCAACAGCGGGCAGTCGTCCGAAACGGGGTATACAATCAGGTAATCGCCGCTGCAGGCACCGGAAAAACACTCACGCTCACGGCCCGGGTTGCCTACCTGATCGAAGCTCAGGATGTCGATCCTGACCGCGTGTTGGTCGTCACCTATACGAATAAAGCGACGGGGGAGATGCAGGAGCGGTTAGCTAACCAGTTCGGGATTACTGATGTCGAAGTTCGAACAATCAATTCGTTCGCCTACAAACTCCTTCAGAACGCTGAGGATGAGACCGTCGAGATCGTCGATGATACTGGCAAAATTAATCTGATTGACCAAGAGATCCGGGCTGCTCGCAACAGCGATCAAAGTGAGTTCCTGGATCACTACTATGAATTCTTAGTCCACTATAACGATGTCTACTTTGAAGATGCGGATTTTGAAACGAAGCAAGAGTACGTTGAAACACGGAAAAACACGACTTACGTGACGCTGAAGGGTACTGAAGTCAAATCACGGGCTGAGAAACTGATTGCTGATTTTCTGTTCAAGAACTCCATTACGTATCAGTACGAAGACCAGGCGACGTGGGCTGAGACGGATTCTGACAAATCAGGGTATGCTCCTGATTTTCATCTCCCAACGTATGACGTCTATATTGAGCATTGGGGAGTTGATGAATCTGGTTCGGTTGCGCCGTGGTTCTCGTGGAGTACACAGCAGTACCACGAGAAGATCCAGTGGGCCCGTCAGCAATTCGGCGATTCCGAGTACACACTGGTCAATACCTATGAGTTTGAGCACGAGGCTGGTCGACTGAAGGATGTTCTCCGGCATCGACTCAGGCATCACGGTGTCGTACTTGATCGAATGGAATTCGAGGACTTCGTTGAAGCGGCATTCGATTATCAACACCGCGAGAGATGGATCAAACAACAGTTCAAAAGTTTCATTGAGAACGCCAAACTGTTCGCGCTCTCACCGTACGAGATTGAGGAGAATCTTTCTCCGCGAAACCCGCGTCAGTACCACTTTGGGCAGTGTGGAATCCATCTTCTCCAGCAGTACAGTTCATATTTGCCACGACACGACCTAATCGATTTCACTGACCAGATCCGGAACGCGATTAACCTCATCCAGAACAATCCACACGCGTACAAAACACAGTACGATCACGTCCTGGTTGATGAATTCCAAGATATCGGGGCGGAAAAATTAGAGCTGGTTCAGGAACTCACTGGTCCGGAAGCGGCACGACTTTTCGCTGTTGGGGATGATTGGCAGAGTATCTACTCATTCCAAGGTGCAGATGTCCAATACCTCACAGAGTTCGACGAGTATTTTGATACAGCTGTGAGGACGGATCTGACGGCGAATTTCCGATCGCCTCCCTCGGTGATTGACGCCGGTAACGAGCTGATCAACCGTAACTCAGAGCAACTTTCCAAGACTGTTCGTGCGACAACTGACTTCGACACTACTCCGCGTGTACATCCCTTGAGAGGATACGGTGAGAAGTTCTACGATTACGTTCGCTGTGTTCGAAGCTACACTACGTCACTCGTGCGTCGGTATCTCGATGCCGGGGCTGACCCCTCCGAGATTATGATTCTGTGTCGGTATGACGATGCTCGTCCGTTCTTGGATGAGATTAAAGCTGGCCTCCAAACACAGGAGGTTCCATACGTTGGGAAAGACCGAGCAAAGCAGTACCGCGGACCCGACGGAGAGGCTGAAGATGGCGTATCAGTATACGCTGTACACCAAGCGAAGGGTCGGGAAGCAAACTACGTTATAGTCGTTGATTTGGTGGAGGGCTCGTATGGATTCCCACCGGACGATAGAGAGAATGAATTACTGACCCCTGTACAGCCGCTCGGGGTCGGTGGAATCGAAGAAGAACGACGACTGTTCTACGTCGCTATTACACGATCGAAACGCCGCGTTGATCTGCTCACTCGCGCAACTCAAGAATCACGGTTTCTTGATGAGATCTCTGAATACATACAGGTTGTTGATACGTGTCGCGTTGAACCGCTTGAAGACGTCGGTGACCGAATGACAATTGAGGTGAGAGTCGCAGAACTACTTGAGTCGCGGAGGAAACAGCATCAACGTGGGATTTTGATGGATCGTTATGGCGGCTCAGCACCATTTGTGTCGTGGATGACCGATATGCCACCAACCTTGGAGCGGGGTGAGTGGTACTGTCTTTCGGGTGTCCAGGTAGATGAATACAATGACCAGAAGGAACTGGTCATTTCAAACGATCGCTCAGTCACGCACCTTCCTGATGGGCCACAAGGACCTGCACCTACGGAATTTCCTGATTGAAAGTTATCTACCCGTCAGTTCCCGTTTAAATGATTGCCCCGCAGGCGTACTGGTAGTGTTGCTGATGAGCTATGTATCTCCTGAACTGAACGATTCGACTCACTGTGACGTGGGTGTGCAAATAATCCAATGACGCCCTTTTACAATAGTTACTGTCGACGATCAGGGGCTCACAGCGGATCTGTCTTCAACACCGGTACTCCTTGACGATTTTCTCGCCACCCTCGTTCTACGCCGGTCGGCTCTCAACTACGCTCGGAGGCAATATGTACTAGCTAAATCTTCTCAGTATCGTACTGCTCTTTGGCGAGTAGAGTCCAGTGGGCGATCCAGTCAAGTAGAGGAAACAGACAGAAATCATTCACGTCTCCAACTCACCAAACCTATGAGGACTCACAGCCCTAAATTCATAGTCCATAGTATTCTTCTGGACGTGTAAGGACCCGAAACGGGGGGGTTACCCGAGTTAACCTCACGTGTAAGCCCCGTTTTTTCGTGTAAAATTTTGCAATACTGACGGGGGTCACTATACCCTCAAGATAACGTGTAAGCCGCCCTCTGAAAGGCTGTAAAAACATCTGGATTCTGACTATTGGCTTACGCGTAGTTCTACACTCGACCATTACTGATCATATGAAAGACATTTATTCACTACTACCATAATTACATATACTATATGCGCTCACAAAAGACTCAAAACAAACTGGCAGAACACAGTACCCTCTTCGATCATCCCCACTGTTCAACGTCGCGGGCTTCGATCGTTATGGACATTCAAGTCGGTCAGTATGCGATGGCTCGAAAACGCCTAAAGAAGCTTTACGGCAAGCATTTCGGTATCAACGACGCTGACTGGGAATTCTTGGAGGCGTTGGCTCAGGTCCGTCGAGCGCTGACAAAGAACACAATCCTCACTCACGGACATGGTGAGGTGAAGGACAGTATTATGACAAATTTGCTGAAAGGTCACGGCCCGATACGAGATCTCTACGGAGCTAACGTCGACCGACTTCTGGAAACTGGTCTCCTCCGCCAGCCACGTATCTGCGGAGAGTTGCGGGAACGAATTATCCATAAGCCGTACTATGTCCTCACCCCCGAGTCGACCGATTGTATTGAGACTGGTACTGTCGGTCCGGGGATTGGTGACTTGGGTGAGTCAGTCACTCACGCTGTCGGTGCACGACTCTACGGAGAATATATGCGTCGGCGTGTTAGTCAGGA
>ENA-ORDC01001458-ORDC01001458.1-marine-metagenome-genome-assembly--contig:-NODE-1458-length-17411-cov-2.254933_pt1 | contig 17411 bp, 15 predicted proteins | sample MGYA00237783_ERZ508515 | MGnify/ENA primary metagenome ERZ508515 (study PRJEB26186, sample SAMN06268792) | marine metagenome | isolation source: Eden Landing Ponds, San Francisco, CA, USA | place... | reverse complement strand
AACGGAACTAAGGGCACGGAGCTCTGGAAAAGCAACGGTACGACTGATGGAACGAGCATGGTCAAGGACATCAATGACTCTATTAGCTCCTCTACACCTGAAGATCTCACCGTGCTAAACAACACCTTGTATTTCGCGGCCGATGATGGCGATAGCAGAGAGTTGTGGAAGAGTGACGGAACTGATAAGAACACAAGTATGGTCAAAGAGATTAATTCGAGCGGTGATTCGATTCCGTTGCTTGCAGACTCGAATTTTACCGTCTTTAACGGTGCCTTGTATTTCAACGCCACCGATGGCAACAGCGGGCTTGAGTTGTGGAAGAGTAACGGGTCAACTGCTGGTACAAACCTGGTCAAGGATATCAATCCTAGCGGTGATTCCTCCTTGCGCGAGCTGACAGTGTTTGATGGTGCGCTGTATTTCGCGGCAAACGATGGCAGCAGCGGTAGTGAGCTGTGGAAAAGTGACGGCACGACCGCTGGTACGGAACGGGTTAAAGATATCAACCCCAGTGGCGACAGCAACCCGGACGAACTGGCCGCTTTTGAGTAAGAGAGCCGGCCTGACGGCCAGCTTCTCTCCATGTCGGCGGGGGGATGTTCCGTAATCGCTGACCACGATTACGGAATCCCTCCCTTCGGTCGGGACCGCACTTCGTGCGTCCTGCGTCGCGAGCTCAAAGGAGCTCGCTCCTGGTCGAACCCGACGGCTTTTCTCAAGCCCCCACCTCCACCAGACACAAAAAAAGGGCTGCCCACGCCGGGCAGCCCTTTTTTTGTGTCTGGTGGAGGCGGGGGGAATCGAACCCCCGTCCGTCAGTCATCCACCTGCAGGTCTACATGCTTAGCCTTGTCTATTGCTTTAAGCCCTGTCAGCCCGGCAAGCAGGACGACAGCGCCGAGTCCCTCAGGGTTTTAACGGATCGGTTCGGGACCAAACCTCACCGCGAGCCTGTGTTGCGTCGCCCATCTTGTGCCGCCACAGGCGACGAGCACTCGATGGTAGGCGGTCTTAGTTATGCCGCCAGTGCGTAAGAATCGTCGTTAGCGATTACTTTAAGATGTCACTGGTGATTTACGAGCGTTGTGACCCCGCTCGGCATGCGCTACAGGTTTCCGTACCGGCGTCGAATCCATGTCGCCCCCGAAAACCTCGTGCATTGTATTGGATGACAATGGCGGGGAGAAGTTCACATTTCAAGATTTGCAAAAGAATTTCCGCAAAAATTGTCAAACAATCGAAACATATTCGCTTGAGAATCGGGAACTAAAGGGGAATATAGGGGGTCAGTCGAGGCAGAATTGTCCGACGAAGGGTCGAGGGTGGTCCGTGAGGGCTACCAGGGGTCTCGACCCGTGTTGAACGCAATGGCGTAGCAGCGAGCCCTGAATATGAGCAGTACAAAGGCGGCCGCTGATCAAACCATTGTCATCCGGAGGAGAGTAGGCGATGACTGCATTGTTTGATCAAGCACAGCGGGCCTTCCAGCGCGCGACGGCGCCCGTACGGCGCTGGCCGCTGCTGGTGTGCACCCTGCATCTGTTGTTCGCGCTGGCGCTTTATGCGGCCGGTGGTCTGGCCGTGGAAGGGTTCAGTGGTGACGCGCGGATGCCGGTGCTGGTCTATCTGGTGTTCTTCCTGCCCGGGGTGTTGCGGCCCTGGCTGAATCTGTACTGGCAGGTGCGCCGGGATTTGCGCGCGCTGCGCCGGCGCGGCGGCGACGCCGGCGCGCACTGACGCACGGCGTCAGCGCCGGTTCTGCTTGAGCAGTCGCTGGCGCTCGCGGTTCCAGGCGCGTTCCTTTTCGGTGGCGCGCTTGTCGTGTTTCTGCTTGCCCTTGGCCAGGCCGATTTCGCACTTGGCCAGGCCTTTCTTGCTCCAGTAGAGCTGCAGTGGCACACAGGTGTAGCTCGCCTGCTGGGTCTGGCGGATGAGCTTGGCCAGTTCGCTGGTGTGCAGCAGCAGCTTGCGCGTGCGCACCGGGTCCGGGTTGATATGGGTGCTGGCCTCGGGCAGGGGTTCCATGCGCGCGCCCAGCAGCCAGGCCTCGCCGTGCTTGAGCAGCACATAGGCTTCCGAGATGTTGCACTTGCCCGCGCGCAGGGCTTTCACCTCCCAGCCTTCCAGGGCCATGCCGGCCTCGAAACGATCCTCGATGTGATAATCGTGCCGGGCACGCCGGTTGACGGCGATGACGTTGCTGTTGTTTTTCGCGCTGGCTTTACTCATGGCCGGCGGAGTATACAGGTCCGGCAACCCGGAATTCATCCATGAAAACCGCGCTGGCGGGCAAAAACAGGGCAATCGGTTGCGCGCGGGACGAGCGGGAGCCGCGCGGCGGGTTCGCAGGGGGCGGGCCGGTCGGTTGAGGCCCGCCGGGAAAATCACGACAATGCTGGCTCAAAACGAGGGTTGCCGAGCGTCCGTTGCCACAGGGGGATAACCGATGAGCAAGGAGTACCAACCGGTCCACGGGGTCTGGACCAGCCGCTGGGTCTTTGTGCTGGCCGCCGCGGGTTCCGCCGTGGGTCTGGGCAATATCTGGAAATTTCCCTATATCGCCGGCGACTATGGCGGCGGCGCCTTTGTGTTGGTCTATCTGATCTGTATCGCTCTGGTGGGCATTCCCATCATGATCGCCGAGATCGGGCTGGGCCGCCACGGCGGGCTGAGTCCCATCCACACCATGTCGAAGCTGGTGCGCGACAACGAGGTGTCGCGCAAATGGACGGGCGTGGGCTTTCTGGGCGCGCTGTCCGGTTTTCTGCTGCTCACCTTCTATTCCGTGGTGGCCGGCTGGGCGCTGTATTACGTCTGGGAGATGGGCTCCGGGGCGCTGGACAAGGCCTCGCCGGAGGAAGTGAAGGCCGCCTTTGACGGGCTGCTGGCCTCGCCCTGGGTGCTGCTGGGCTGGCACACGCTCTTCATGGTGCTGACCATGGGAGTGGTGGCCCATGGCGTGGAGAAGGGCCTGGAACGGGCCGTGCGTTTTCTCATGCCCTCGCTGCTGGTGATCCTGCTGATTCTGCTGGGCTATGCCATCAACAGTGGCGGCTTTACCCAGGGGCTGGAGTTCATGTTCACCTTTGATTTCTCCGCGCTGGGCGCCGAGGGCATTCTGGCCGCCATGGGGCAGGCCTTCTTTACGCTGTCGCTGGGCCTGGGCGCGATCATGGCCTATGGCGCCTATATGCCGCGTCAGATTACGACCCCCGGCGGCGAGACCAAGCATGTCTCCATCGGGTCCACGGCGCTCATAATTGCCGTGCTGGATACGGCCGTGGCCATGATCGCCGGGCTGGCCATCTTCCCGGTGGTCTTCGCCAACGGGCTGGAGCCCAGTCAGGGGCCCGGGCTCATTTTCGTGACTCTGCCGCTGGCGTTCGGGCAGATGCCGCTGGGGCTGTTCTTCGGCACCCTGTTCTTCCTGCTGGTGTCCTTCGCGGCGCTGTCGTCGTCCATTTCCCTGGGTGAGCCCCTGGTGGCCTGGCTGGTGGAAAACGAATGGAGCCGGCGCGCCGCCGCCACGCTGATTGGCGGCACCGCCTGGTTTATCGGGATCGGCACGGTGCTGTCCTTCAACGTCTGGTCCGATGTGACCCTGGGCGGCAATACCTTCTTCGATATCCTGGAGTTCACGGTCTCGAACATCATGCTGCCGCTGGGCGGCCTGCTGATCGCCATCTTCGCGGGCTGGATCATGAAGGAGCCGCGCATCCGCAAGGAGCTGGCCATGCAGAAGTTCGGCGTCTATATGGTCTGGCGGGCGCTGGTGCGGGTAATCGCGCCCCTGGCGGTGCTGGCGGTCTTCCTGCACACGCTCTGGGATACCTTTGGCGGCTGAGCTGAACGGCGGCGTCCATGGCTGACGAGCGCATCCGCGTGGAAGTGGCCTATGCCCGGCCCGACAAGCAGAAGATTGTCGAGCTTTATGTCGAGCCGGGCACCACCATGGATCAGGCCGCGCGCGCATCCGATATTCGCGAGCATTTTCCGGAGATCGATCTGGATCAGGCCGATATGGGCATCTTCGGCCAGCTGGAGAAAAAGCCCGCCGAGCGTGTGCTGCGCGCGGGCGAGCGCGTGGAGATCTACCGGCCGCTGAAGATCGATCCCAAGGAGGTCCGGCGGGCGAGGGCTAAAGAAAAGAGTAGCAAGTCGCAAGCAGAAAGTAGCAAGAAATAATGCTGGGCGCCTGCGGCGCCTTCATATCGGGATTTTCAAGGTTCTCCCGGGTCAGCCCCGCATTGCGGACGCCCCGGGGGAGAGCTTCCCCGGAGCAGGCTTGAGCGGCTTTCGACTTTCAACTTTCGTCTTTCGGCTTTTTAAAGTCCTGGCTGCGGCGAGGGTGAGCCGGGCTGGGGGGCGCGTCCGGGCTGCCCTGTCGCGCCGCCCGTGGGAGCCGGTGCGCCACCGGCGCCGGGTTGCGGGCCCGGGGCCGGGGTCGTGGTCTGCTGGATGGCGTCCTCACCCTCGCGGACCTTTTCCTCGAGTTCGCGATCCTGCCGCCCCTGGGTACGGGCCTGCAGGTTGGCGAGGGCCTGGCCTTCACGCCGGGCGAGCTGGTCGTCCTCGAAATGAAGTACGATTTCCTGCTGCACCGCTTCCCCCTTGCCGGGCTTGTAATCCAGCAAATAGTGCCACCGGTTGGGTGTGAAGGGATCGCGCAGGGTGGGCGGGCCCAGCACATAGCTCACCTGTTCCCGGTTCATGCCGGGACGCAGTTCGTCCAGCATCTCCGGGGTGACGAAGTTGCCCTGGGGGATATCGATCCGGTAGACGCCGGGAAAGCGCAGATTGCTGCAGCCGGCGACCAGCAGAAACGCAAATAGTACAGGAATCAGTCGTTGCATTGGCTTTGGTTTTGACCTAGCGTTCGGACGATAATACAGACATTCAATCAGGACTCAAGGTTCCCCGTCTCATGGATAATCAGGATTTACGCAAGGCCGGCCTCAAGGTCACGTTGCCGCGCATGAAGATTCTCCAGCAGCTGGAGTCCTCGGAAGAACGCCATCTGAGCGCGGAGGCTATCTACAAGTCCCTGCTGGATGCCGGCGAGGACGTGGGCCTGGCGACGGTCTACCGGGTGCTGACCCAGTTCGAGCAGGCCGGGATCGTGCTGCGGCACAATTTCGAGGGCGGCTCGGCCGTGTTCGAACTGGCGGACGAGGAACACCATGATCACATGGTCTGCACCGAGACCGGCGAGGTGATCGAATTCATGGACGAGGAAATCGAGCGCCGCCAGCAGGCCATCGCCGAGGAACACGGCTACGAGATCGTGGATCACGCCCTGGTGCTCTACGTTCGGCCAAAAAAGTAGCAAGCCGCAAGTACCCAGCAGCAAGTCGACCCCCTCTGTATCTCCCCCTTGCCAGGGGGAGAAGGGCTTTGAACAGCCGCGGCCGATGGTTCGGACGGGTCAAAGCTGTAACCACCGGATGGCCTGATCGCTTCCTCCCCTGGCAAGGGGAGGACCGAGGAGGGGTCCAGGGGAACAGGCCCGGGCGGCCCCATCAGCTGCCGACTTTTTCAGTCTTGCGGCTTTCGTCTTTCGACTTTCGACTCTTGTCGACCATCTCCCGCGCATGCTCCAGGGTGGAGTCGGTCATTTCCACGCCGCCGAGCATACGCGCGACTTCGTGGACCCGTTCCTCGGCGTCCAGCGGTTCGATGCCGGTATAGGTGGTCTCGTCGGTCTGGTCCTTGTGCACCTGCCAGTGCTGATGGCCCAGCGCGGCCACCTGGGGCTGGTGGGTGATGCACAGCACCTGGGCGTGCTCGCCCAGTTCGCGCAGCAGCCGGCCCACGATCTCGGCGACGCCGCCGCCCACGCCCACGTCCACTTCGTCGAAGACCAGACAGGGTACGGTCAGCGCCCGGGCGCAGATCACCTGGATGGCCAGGCTGATGCGCGAGAGTTCGCCGCCGGAGGCCACCTTGGCCAGCGGGCGCAGGGGCTGGCCCGGGTTGGCGGTGAAGAGGAATTCCACCTGCTCATAGCCGTCCGGGCCGGGTTCGCCGGTTTCCAGAGATACTTCCATGTGGGCGCCTTCCATGCCCAGGTCCTTGAGGTGCTGGATGACGCCCCGGGCCAGGGGGCCGGCGTGCTCGCGGCGCACGGCGCTGAGCCGGTTGGCCGCTTCCTCCCAGGCCCGGGCGGCCTGCTGTTCCGCCTGCTCGAGTTCCGCCAGGTATTCGTCCTGGTGCTCGAGCTTGCGCGCATCGTCCTGCAGGCGCCGGCGGTGCTCGGGAAGCTCTTCCGGGCGTACCCGGTGCTTGCGCGCCAGGGTGTGGAATTCGCCGATGCGTTCCTCCACCTGTTGCAGCCGTTCCGGATCCAGTTCCAGCCGGTCCAGGTAGTGCCGCAGCTCGTCCGTGGCCGCTTCCACCTGCAGCCGTGCGGATTCCAGGGTGTCCAGCACGGAGGACAGGCCCGAATCCTGCTGGGTGGCCTCGGTGACCCAGCCCGTGATGCGGCCCAGCAGATCATTCACCGTGCCCTCGTCGCTGTCATAGAGTGCTTCCACGGACTGGTTGCACAGCCGGATCAGGCTCTCGGCATGGGCCAGGCGTTTCTGTTCCGCTTCCAGTTCCGCCAGTTCCTGCTCGCCCGGGTCCAGATTATCCAGCTCTTCCAACTGGAAGCGCAGCAGCTCCTGGCGCTCGCCCTGTTCCCGGGCGTCGTCCAGCGCCTGCTGGTGGTCCTGGCGCGCCCGGCGCCACTGGTTCCAGAGCCGGCGCACCTCGGCGGCCAGCTCGGTGGCGCCGGCCTGGTTGTCCAGCAGGGCGCGGTGGGTGTCGCGGCGCAGCAGCGCCTGGTGTTCGTGCTGGCTGTGGATGTCGATGAGCTGATCGCCCAGCTCGCGCACCTTCTGCAGCGGCATGGCGGAGCCGTTGATCCAGGCCCGCGAGCGCCCGTCGTGGCGCACGGTACGCCGCAGCCAGACCTCGTCGCCGTCGTCCAGTTCCTGTTCGGTGAGCCAGTCGCGGGCCTCGGGGCAGTCCGTGAGATCGAAACAGACCTGGACCTCGGCGCGCTCGCAATCCGGACGCACTACGGCACTGTCCGCGCGGTTGCCCAGCGCCAGGCCCAGCGCGTCCACAATCACGGACTTGCCCGCGCCCGTGGCGCCGGTGACCACGGTGAGCCCGCCGGTCGGTTCGAGTTCCAGCTCCGCCACCGTGGCGAAGTTTTGCACCGTCAGATGGGATAGCATGGGGTATCCCCGGATACTGGTTGTTTGGACAGTGTAGAGCAGTTGCTGAACGGGGCAAAGGATACAGGCTTTTTCTCGCCCCTGACCAAGACCTTATGCAGGTGGGGGCAAGCACCTATAATGGCGGTGTCGTGTTCAACCCGGAAGCCTCATGCCCGAACTGGAGCTGAGTGAACGCAAGCAGCGCCTGCTGATGGCGCTGGTGGAGCGTCACATCCGTGACGGCGATCCCGTGGGGTCGAAGACCCTGGCGGAGGGCAGCGGCATGCGGGTGAGCCCGGCCACGGTGCGCAACATCATGGCCGAGCTGGAGGAACTGGGCGTGCTGGGCAGTCCCCATACTTCCGCGGGCCGGGTGCCCACGGAGCTGGGCTACCGGCTCTATGTGGACTCGTTGCTGCGCTCGCGCGCACTCAGTCACCCGGACGCGCAGGGATTGCGCACGGAGCTCGAGGGCATGCTGGACGCGGGCGAGTCCTCGCACGAGCTGGTGGATCGGGCCTCGCGGGCGCTGGCGGAGATTACACGCATGGCCGGGCTGGTGGCCGTGCCCCGACGCGAGGTCACCACGCTGCGCCAGGTGGAATTCCTGCCGCTGTCCGGCCACCGGGTGCTGGCCGTTCTGGTGGTCAACGGCAGCGAGGTGCACAACCGCGTCATCCAGGGCGACCGGGAATATTCCGCCGAGGAGCTGCACCAGGCGGCGAACTACATCAACCATACCTATGGCGGCATGGCCATCGACGAGATCCGCGCGGGCCTGGTGCGCACCATGCAGGCGGACAAGGACGAGCTGAACAGCCTCATGCAGACCACGGTGGAAGTGGCCGGCAAGGCCCTGGAGGACTCCGGCGAGCGCGATCCGGACTATGTCCTGTCGGGCGAGTCCAACCTGCTGGACATGGCCCACCCGGACAATATCGACAACCTCAAGGAACTGTTCGAGGCCTTCAACCACAAGCGCGATGTGCTCCACCTGCTCGAGCAGGCCATGCGGGCTGACGGGGTGAGCATCTTCATCGGCCGGGAAGCGGGCTATCAGGCCTTCGAAGAGTGCAGTCTGGTCTCCGCCCCCTACCGGCTGGACCACGACGGCGTGGGCGTGCTGGCGGTGGTCGGGCCCACGCGCATGGACTACGAGAGAGTCATTCCCACCGTGGATATTACCGCCCGGGTGCTCAGCGCCGCGCTGAACGAAAGCGTCTGAAAGTCGAAAGCCGAAAGATACAAGTCGAAAGAACCATCTTCCCGCCTCCGGAGCTTTCATACACCGTTTCGGGGGCGCCAGAAGCGCCTTTCAATATTTCTTGCCTCTTTCTACTTGCGACTTTCGACTCTTCCAGAGCGGGAATCGGGGCAAGGCGGCTATACAATGCCGCCTCGGGCCGATAGCGCCCGCCCCTCGCCGCCCTTGAATCCCGCGCAGTCGTTCCCATATCTCGGAGCACCTTTCCCCGGCACGGCTCGGGCCGTGCCCTGTTGGAACCGGAGAGAAGACGACCATGAGCGAACAGGAAAACGAACAGGACAAGCAATCGGCGGAAGAAGAAACCGTCGAGGCAACCGCTGAGGAGCAGGCGCAGGCCGGCGACGAGGGCGAAGCCGGCGAGGAGGATATCGCCGGGCTCAAGGAGCGGGCCGAGCAGGCGGAAAAGAAGCTGGCCGAGGCGGACGCCCGGGCCCAGGCGGAAATCCGCAATGTGCGCAAGCGTGCGGAAAAGGATGTGGAAGCGGCGCACAAGTATGCGCTGGAGAAATTCGCCAATGATCTGCTCAAGGTGGCGGACAGCCTGGAGCGGGCCCTGGCGACCCTGGATGCGGACGACGAGGCGCTGCAGCCCGCCCGCGAGGGTACCGAGCTCACGCTCAAGGCGCTGCTGGATGTGTTCCGTGAGCACAACATCGAGCAGATCAATCCGGAAGGCGAGGCCTTCAATCCGGAATGGCACGAGGCCATGACCATGGTGGCCCGCGACGACATGGAGCCCAACCGGGTGGTGGACGTGCTGGAGAAGGGCTACACCCTCAACGGCCGGCTGTTGCGTCCCGCCCGGGTGGTGGTCAGCAAGGCCGAATAGCGCGGCGGCGCTTGAAATGACGATGCAGGGCTCCATATAGCCGTGCGTCACCCAGACAACTGAAACAAACGGCCGGATGGCGCAGCGCGCTCCGGCGCGGCGGAAACGAGAGAGGACAGGTTATGGGCAAAATTATCGGAATTGACCTCGGCACCACGAACTCGTGCGTGGCGTATCGCGAAGGCGATCAGGTCAAGGTGCTGGAAAACGCCGAGGGTGCGCGTACGACGCCCTCCATCGTGGCCTACACCGAGGACAACGAGATTCTGGTCGGTCAGGCCGCCAAGCGGCAGGCCGTGACCAACGCGCAGAACACCATTCATTCGGTCAAGCGTCTGATGGGGCGCCGCTACGATGATGATGTCGTACAAAAGGACATCGACATGGTGCCCTACACCATCACCAAGGCGGATAACGGTGACGCCTGGGTGGAGGTCAAGGGCGACAAGATGGCGCCCCCGCAGGTGTCCGCCGAGGTGCTGAAGAAGATGAAGAAAACGGCCGAGGACTACCTGGGCGAAACCGTCAGCGAGGCGGTGGTCACGGTGCCGGCCTACTTCAACGACTCTCAGCGTCAGGCCACCAAGGACGCCGGCCGCATCGCCGGGCTTGAGGTCAAGCGCATCATCAACGAGCCCACGGCGGCTGCGCTGGCCTATGGTCTGGACAAGCAGGGCGGTGATCGCACCGTGGCCGTGTATGACCTGGGCGGTGGCACCTTCGACATTTCGCTGATCGAGATCGCCGAAGTGGATGGTGAGCAGCAGTTCGAGGTGCTCGCGACCAACGGCGACACCTTCCTGGGCGGCGAGGACTTCGACCTGGCGCTGATCAACCATCTCGCCGAGGAATTCAAGAAAGAGCAGGGCATGGATCTCAAGGGCGATCCGCTGGCCATGCAGCGGCTCAAGGAAGCCGCCGAGAAGGCCAAGATCGAACTGTCCGCGGCCGAGCAGACCGAGGTGAACCTGCCCTATATCACTGCGGATCAGAGCGGGCCCAAGCACCTGGTGCTCAAGGTCACGCGCGCCAAGCTGGAATCGCTGGTCGAGGATCTGGTGCAGCGCTCGCTGGAGCCCTGCAAGACCGCCATGGAAGACGCGGACACCAAGCAGAAGGACATCACCGATGTCATCCTGGTGGGCGGCCAGACGCGCATGCCGCTGGTCCAGAAGAAGGTGGCCGAGTTCTTCGGCAAGGATGCGCGCAAGGACGTCAACCCGGACGAAGCCGTGGCCATGGGTGCGGCCATCCAGGGTGCGGTCCTGTCGGGCGACGTCACGGACGTGCTCCTGCTCGACGTTACGCCGCTAACGCTGGGCATCGAGACCATGGGGGGCGTCATGACGCCCATCATCGAGAAGAACACGACCATTCCCACGAATGCGTCGCAGACCTTCTCCACGGCCGAGGACAACCAGTCCGCGGTAACCGTCCATGTGCTCCAGGGTGAGCGCAAGCAGGCGAACCAGAACAAGTCGCTGGGTCAGTTCAATCTCGAGGGCATTCCGGCGGCACCGCGCGGCACACCCCAGATCGAGGTGACCTTCGACATTGACGCCAACGGCATTCTGCACGTGAGCGCCAAGGACAAGGCCACCGGCAAGGAACAATCCATCGAAGTGAAGGCCTCCTCCGGTCTCACCGAGGACGAAGTGGACCAGATGGTGCAGGACGCCGAGAAGCACGCCGACGAGGACAAGAAGTTCGAGGAACTCGTCCAGGCGCGCAACCAGGCCGACCATCTGGTGCATTCCACGCGCAAGACGCTGGAAGAAGCCGGCGACAAGGCCACGGACGAGGAAAAGGAGAAGATCGAACAGGCGATCAAGGATCTGGAAGAAGCCGCCCAGGGCAGCGACAAGGACGACATCGATGCCAAGACCCAGGCGCTCACCGAAGCGTCCAGCGGTCTGGCGCAGCGGCTCTACGCCGAGGCCAGCCAGGAAGGTGGTGAAGCGGGCGATGCCGGCGCCCAGGAAGGCGGCGGCCAGCAGCAGTCCGGCGATGATGTGGTGGATGCTGACTTCGAGGAAGTCGACGACGACAAGAAGCAGCAGTAATGCAGCCCTAACGGGGCGCGGGACGCCCCGTCGGTAACGAGCACGGTGCCGGGTCCATGGCCCGGCATCGGCTCGTCCGGCTGTCTGAAATCCGCCCGAACCAAGCAACGGGATCAACATGTCGAAACGCGATTACTACGAAGTTCTGGGACTCGAACGGGGCGCGTCCCAGCGCGAGATCAAGAAGGCCTACCGCCGTCTCGCCATGAAGTATCATCCGGACCGTAATCCGGATGATGAACAAGCGGATCAGATGTTCAAGGAAGCCAAGGAAGCCTATGAGGTCCTGGGCGATGAGGAAAAGCGCGCCGCCTATGATCAGTTCGGTCATGCGGGCGTGGACGGCCAGGCCGGCATGGGTGGTGGCGGCTTCGGCGGGGGCGGTTTCGGCGACATCTTCGGAGATATCTTCGGCGATATCTTCGGGGGTGGTTCGCGCCGGCGGGGCCCCGCGCGGGGCGCGGACCTGCGCTATACGCTGGAGCTGGATCTGGAAAAGGCCGTGCATGGCACCGAGGAAAAGATCCGGGTGCCCACCTGGGTGGCCTGCGGTACCTGTGACGGCACCGGCGGGCGCAAGGGCGAGCGTCCGGTGGCTTGCGAAACCTGTGCCGGTATGGGCCAGGTGCGCATGCAGCAGGGCTTTTTCACCATCCAGCAGACCTGTCCCGCCTGTGGCGGCTCGGGCAGCACGGTGAAGAATCCGTGCGGCAGCTGTCATGGTCAGGGTCGGGTGCAGGAAACCAAGACGCTGAACGTGGAGATTCCGCCGGGCGTGGATACCGGCGACCGCATCCGCCTGTCCGGCGAGGGTGAGGCGGGCCCCCAAGGGGCGCCGGCGGGCGATCTCTATGTGCAGGTGCTGGTGAAGGAACACCCCATCTTTACCCGCGACGGCGAGGACCTGCACTGCGATGTGCCCGTGTCCTTCGTCGATGCCGCGCTGGGCGGCGAGCTGGAAGTGCCTACGCTGGAAGGCAAGGTCAAGCTCAAGGTGCCGCCGGAGACCCAGAGCGGCAAGATGTTCCGGTTGCGTGGCAAGGGCGTCAAACCCGTCCGCGGTGGCCCGCCCGGAGACTTGCTGTGCAAGGTGGAAGTGGAAACCCCGGTCAATCTCAACCAGGAGCAGAAGGATCTGCTGCGTCAGTTCCAGGAATCGCTGGAAGATGGTGGCAAGCGTCACAACCCGCGGCGCAGTTCCTGGTTCGACGGGGTCAAGCGCTTCTTCGAGAACACCGGCTGATGGGCCGCTCCGGCGGCCCCGTGCCGGTGTTTTCTTCTGAGACTTAATTCGGATTGTTCGCCCGTTCTGCCCTGCTATAGTCCCTGCACATACGCATACCCATAACAAGAATAATATGCAGGGAAGATTCCGACTCCAGTCCTGTCTGCTGGCGGCATTGTGGTTGCCCGTGTCCGTCGCCACCGCGGCGCCCGTGGACGACGCTCGGGAACGGGCTATATCCACCTTTCAGCTCGCCCCGGAAAAACGCATTCCGGTGAATGAGCAAGTGGTGGAAGGGCCCTGGCATCCGGTGCCCTTCGATCAGGATCCCTACACCTATACCTTCGATGAGATCCGCGAGAACTGGGATCATTTCATGCGCGGGCTGCGCATCCCCTATCCCTCGCCGGAGTGGCTGAAAAGCCGCTTCGAGCGTTTTCCCGCGCTCATGCGCGAGCTGGGTTACAAGGACCGGAACTGGGAAATGCACAGCCTCAACATCCTGGAAGCCTGGCAGGCGTTTCTCCGCGGTGACCTGCGCAAGGCACGGGATCTGGGCATTCGTTATGGCGGTTATGCCGAGGTGCCCGGCGTCTTTGCCCAGCTGATCTACGGGGTGTATCTGGCGGACAGCCTCAACGCCAAGCAGATGATCCTGCAGGATGCCATCAACCGCATCCTCTATTACGGCAAGAAGTTTGCCTATCGCCCGGGCGAGGAGGAATTCCACAAGGATTACGTCATGATGCGTCTGGGGCTGGCCTATGGTTTTGGTCGGATGACCGAGGATGCGCGTCTCACGCGCGCGCTCGACAGTGGCTGGGCCATCAAGACCATCAACGCCGCCACGGAGGCGCTGGCGGTGGCACCCGATCATGCGCTGGCGCTGGCGCTGAATGCCGCCTTCGACGCCAATGTCATCCGCCGTGTGGGCGCCACCGCCGGGCGCATGGCGGTGGGCGCCAAGCCCATCAACGCCGAGCAGCTGTTCAAGCGCGCCCTCGAACTGCAGGACGATATGGCCATTCTGCGTTATGAATACGGCAATACCCTGCTCTATGTGGACCGCGATAACGCCCGGCAGCGTGCCATCGAACAACTGAAAAAGGCTGCCCATATGGAGGCGTCCTTTGCCATGGAAGCGCTGGACCGGCTCTATGCACAGAAACGGCTCGCCGAAGTGCGCGCCTGGCAGGAAACCGGCATGTCCTTCGGTCGGTTCGACAAGCAACGGCGCAAGTACATGTGGCGCAATAACGTCAATCTCTACAATGTGCTCGAAAAGCCCTATCGGTCGGGGATGGAAAACCGGGTTCGGCCGAATTAACGAAGTGGCCGCTATGGGTAGGGTGCGCTGTGCGCACCACTGGGCGCGAACGGTGCGCACAGCGCACCCTACGGAGATCCCCGTTCGGCCTTCTCTGTCTTCTCTGTGGTTATTTCCGGCTGGTTGCCGCCTGAATGCACGGCCCGTGCACCGTGCTTTTGCGCCGGCGGGCTTGGGGGTAAACTGGCGCTTTTTGGCCGGGGGTAGTTCATGAAAACAGGTATTATCGGTGCCGCCGGACGCATGGGGCGCGCCCTGGTCCAGGCGGTGCACGCCAGCGAAACCATGACCCTGAGTGCGGCGGTGGATGCGCCGCAGTCCTCGCTCATCGGCACCGACGCCGGTGAACTGGCCGGGCTGGGGCGGCTGGATGTGGCCGTGGCCGGCCGGCTGGAGGATGTGGTCCACGACGCCGATGTGTTCATCGATTTCACCCTGCCCGAGGCCACGGCGCACCATCTGAGCCTGTGCCGCGACGCCGGTGTCAAGCTGGTAATCGGCACCACCGGGCTCAATGACGAACAGTGGGATCATCTGCGCCGGGTGTCCGAGGACATCGCCGTGTGCATTGCGCCCAATTATGCCATCGGCGTGAATCTCACCTTCAAGATGCTGGATATGGCCGCGCGGGTGCTGGGTGAGGATTCGGATATCGAGGTGATCGAGGCACATCACCGGCACAAGGTCGACGCGCCCTCGGGTACGGCGCTGCGCATGGGCGAAGTGGTGGCCGATGCCCTGGGCCGGGATCTGCAGCAGTGCGCCATCTACGGCCGCGAGGGCCGCACCGGCGAGCGTGATCGCCGGACCATCGGCTTCGAAACCATCCGCGCGGGCGATATCGTGGGTGAGCATACGGTGATGTTCGCGGGCGAGGGCGAACGCGTGGAAATCAGCCACAAGGCCACCAGCCGGCTCAATTTTGCCCGGGGCGCGGTCCGCGCCGCCGCCTGGCTGGCGGATCATCCGGCCGGGCGTTTCGATATGCAGGATGTACTCGGGTTGAAGTAACGCACCCGGGGTGCCGTTCCGGGCTGGGGCGTCTTTTGTTCAGGCTCTCTGGAAGAGTCGCAAGACGAAAGACGAAAGTCGCAAGAAAATGATGAGGGCGCCGAAGGCGCTCTGGTTTTCAGGGTTTTCGTGGGGGGTGTCCCCGGTTTCTGGATGCGTCGGGTCGGTGTTTGGGTGGCCCCGGCGGTGGAGAACCGATTCTTTCGGCTTTCTGCTTTTTCCCAGAGCCTCGGGCAAGGATCGCGGCGGGGCCATTCGGCTCCCGGATCTGGCTGGCCCGCCCGAAAGCCCGTGACAGCAGCCCCCCGTGCGGCTAGAATACGCGCCTGCCCGAATCAGGGTTTTGCAGCCACGGACTACGGGATGTCCGCCCGGGCATCCGGCTAGCGAGATGGAGTTTCCATCTCGCTTTTTTGCGAGTGGTAGCCGGCGGTGCACCCTGCCCCCGGAACCTGAACTGGAGGTTGCGTTGACGGTACCCGCCATTCTCGCTTTGGAAGATGGCAGCCTCTTTCGGGGCCTGTCCATTGGTGCTGCCGGAGAAACCGTGGGCGAGGTGGTCTTCAACACGGCCATGACCGGCTATCAGGAAATCCTGACCGATCCCTCCTACGCGCGCCAGCTGGTCACGCTGACCTATCCCCATATTGGCAACGTGGGGGGTAACGAAGAGGACGCCGAGTCCGATCGGATTCAGGCGGCCGGACTCATTATCCGGGATCTGTCGCTCAATGTGAGCAACTGGCGCGCCGAGCAGTCCCTGCCGCAGTATCTGCGTGACCAGAATGTGGTGGGCATTGCCGATATCGATACCCGGCGGCTCACGCGCATTGTGCGCGAAAAGGGCGCGCAGGCCGGCTGCATCATTGCCGGCGAGGCGCCGGACGAAGAGCGGGCACTGGCGCAGGCGCGCGCCTTTCCCGGACTCAAGGGCATGGATCTGGCCCGGCAGGTGAGCACCGCGCACAGCTACGAATGGAGCCAGGGGGTGTGGGACCGGCGGACGGGCTATCCGGATTGCTCCGGCGGCAGCCACCATGTGGTCGCATGGGATTTCGGCATCAAACGCAATATTCTGCGCGAGCTGGCCGAGCGCGGCTGCCGGGTGACGGTGGTGCCCGCCGAAACCCCGGCGTCCGAGGTGCTGGCCATGCAACCGGACGGGGTTTTCCTGTCCAACGGGCCGGGCGACCCCGAGCCCTGTGACTACGCCATCCGCGCCATCCGGGAACTGCTCGATACCGATATTCCGGTGTTCGGTATCTGTCTGGGCCATCAGTTGTTGGCGCTGGCCATGGGCGCGCAGAGCACGAAAATGAAGTTCGGTCATCACGGCGCCAACCATCCGGTGAAGGATTACGATCGGGACGTGGTCATGATCTCCAGTCAGAACCACGGTTTCGCCGCCGATGCCGAGACACTGCCCGCCAATGTGCGCGTAACCCATGTGTCGCTGTTCGACGGTTCGTTGCAGGGCATTCAGCTGACGGACAAGCCGGCGTTCGGTTTCCAGGGCCACCCGGAAGCCAGTCCGGGGCCGCACGACATGGCGCCGCTCTTTGATCACTTTGTCGATTTGATGCGCCCCTGAGGCACACATTCGTTTCCGGCACGATCGCCACGCGACGGTAACCAACTATGCCCAAGAGAACGGACATTGAAAGTATCCTGCTCATCGGCGCCGGGCCTATCGTCATCGGCCAGGCCTGCGAGTTCGACTACTCCGGTGCCCAGGCCTGCAAGGCACTGCGCGAGGAGGGCTATCGGGTCATTCTGGTGAACTCCAACCCGGCCACCATCATGACCGATCCGGCCATGGCGGATGCCACCTATGTGGAGCCCATTACCTGGGAGACGGTGGAAAAAATCATCGACCGGGAGCGCCCGGATGTGCTGTTGCCCACCATGGGTGGACAGACAGCACTGAACTGCGCGCTGGATCTGGATCGTCACGGCGTGCTGGACCAATACGGCGTGGAAATGATCGGCGCCAACCGTCAGGCTATCGACATGGCCGAGGATCGGGATCAGTTCGATCAGGCCATGAAGCGCATCGACCTGGAATGTGCCAACGCCTCCATTGCCCATTCCCTGGATGAGGCCTGGCAGGTGCAGCAGCGGCTGGGTTTTCCCTGCATTATCCGCCCGTCCTTCACCCTGGGCGGCTCCGGCGGTGGCATTGCCTACAACCGCGAGGAATTCCAGGAGATCTGCGAACGCGGCATGGAACTGTCGCCCATCAACGAGCTGCTCATTGACGAGTCGCTGCTCGGGTGGAAAGAGTACGAAATGGAGGTGGTGCGGGATCACAAGGACAACTGCATCATTATCTGCTCCATTGAGAATCTGGATCCCATGGGCGTGCACACCGGTGATTCGATCACGGTGGCGCCGGCGCAGACGCTCACGGACAAGGAATACCAGATGATGCGCGACGCCTCGCTGGCGGGGTTGCGCGAAATCGGGGTGGAGACGGGCGGG
>ENA-ORDC01001457-ORDC01001457.1-marine-metagenome-genome-assembly--contig:-NODE-1457-length-17430-cov-6.171843_pt1 | contig 17430 bp, 22 predicted proteins | sample MGYA00237783_ERZ508515 | MGnify/ENA primary metagenome ERZ508515 (study PRJEB26186, sample SAMN06268792) | marine metagenome | isolation source: Eden Landing Ponds, San Francisco, CA, USA | place... | reverse complement strand
AAAAACTCCTGCTAATGGCTCTGTTGAAATCCTCGGTCGCTGATAGTTTGTTTGGGCCGTGCTGAATATAGAGGGTGTATGCATCCCACCGCTCTCTGTTCCACATCTGAGAGGTGAATCGGGAGACCGAAAGCATGTGCAGATACGGTGTCTCGTGAACTACGCCTCCTGTTGATCCCACACGAGACCGAGTGCCGCTCCGAGCGCCATCCCGACCCCGATTCCGAGCCCGATATTATCTATGGCCACCCCCACGGCGACGCCGAGAGCGAGGCCGACGCCAACACCAAGCGCAACTCCCTGCCCCGTTGTTTCTGAATCAACCACGGTGGAGAAGAGAGTCACGTCGGGGTATAACGTTACTCTTGGCCACTCCCGACCGTTGGGGCCAGTCTCCCGTGACCGACTCGCGCTCTGAATCTCGCACGATGTTCTGACAGGGACATAGTGGATATCTGCGGGTGTGCTGAATACAGAGGAGATATTGATCGTCGCGACGAATCCGAGGTGCGACCACCACGTGGAGAGGAATAGCGTGCGTCGTCCTGCTTCAGTAGTCCCCAGTATATGACCGCTACGAAGGTGTTTCGGCCGATAATAACGAGTCGAAAACCTTCGCCTCGGCCTTCCTGAGGTGCTGATGGAACGTCGGTGCCGCCACTCCCAGCGAGTCGGCGACATCCTCACCGGAGGCGTCCCGCGGCCAGCCGAAGAAGCCTGCATGATAGGCGGCCTCCAGCGTGGCCTGCTGTTTCTCGGTCAAATCGGTCAGGAGTTCGCGCTGCATCCGCTGTGGGTCGGCGGCGGTGCGCGTGATCTGTCTGCGCCGTCGCATATCGGCGGTCGGGTAGGCTTCCTCCACGGCGTCGATGACTCGGCGGACGTCGACACTCGGAGCCAGGTGAATCCGGAGGTCGAAATCGCCGTCCTCAACGACGGCCTCTTCGACGTAGCCGCCGAGGGAGGCAACCGCCGACAGCACCGGCGGGTCGCTCATCCCGAGTTCGAAGCGTAGCGGGTCACCACCATCGCGGAACTCGACTGACTCCCAGTAGTCGAGCACGTCGACGATCTCGTGAACGGTGTCGACGGCGCCGGGTGTCGCCGTTCCGTAGACGAGGAAGTCGTCGTCCTCAAGTGGAATTGCGTGGTCGAGCGTGATCCGTTCGTCGGCCGGCATCGACATGCCAATCTCGTCGAGGATCCCGTCCAGGTGGAAGTCGAGTTCGACGAGTTCGTCGCTCATCAGCGCCCGCTTGCGTTCGGTGGCGGCGATGGCGTGACCGACGATCTCGCCGAGCTGAGCGATCACCTCCTGCTCGTCGCCGCCAAAGGCGTCCGGGCGGTCGGCGTAGACGTTAAGTGCGCCGTAAACGGTGTCCTCGTGGACGATCGGGATCGCCGCACTCGACTCGAACCCGTACTGTTCGATATGCTCGCACCACGGGTCGTGGGAGTGACCAGCGGCGATGTCTTGTGTGACTTGGATCTCACCCGTGCGGAGGGCTCTGCTGGTCGGCCCTTGCCCCCGCTCGTCGTCGGGGTCGACGGAGATCGTCATGTCGTCGAGGTATCCTTCGACGCCAGCCTCGGTTCGCAGGTTCACCGTCTCGGTGGTGGCGTCGATGTCGCCAGTCCAGGCGAAGGCGTACGACTCCGACGCCGCGAGATGTTCACAAACGGTCCGTTCGATCTCCTCGCGCGTGGACTGTTCGATCACACCCTCCGTGATGTTCCGAACGACATTGTGGAGGTTATTGAGGGCAGCCAGGCGTTCACTCTGGCGTTCGAGGGCTCGCTCGCGCTCGACGCGCTCGGAGACGTCGCGGACGACGCCAATCTTGCGGGTGTGCTGCCCGTCGTCCCCACCGATCGCCGTGAAGCGGCTCTCCGCCCGGAGCGTCGTCCCGTCTGCCCGGTGAATGTCGGCCTCGATCACACCGGCGTCGGTCGCCCCGGCGAGCATCTCTTCGAGCTGCTGGGCCGACTCGGCCGTCACCTCGTCGTCCACGACGAGCGAGCAGTGCGTTCCCAGCAGTTCGTCGCGGTCGTAGCCGGTCATCTCCACGTAGGCGTCGTTCACCTTGACGAACTCGAAGTCGTCGTCGAGGACGTAGATGCCGTCCTGCATCGTCGAGACGATGGTTTCGTACTGTTCGAGCTCGCGCTCGCGCTCCTTGCGCTCGCTGACGTCGCGGGTCACCCCACATCTACCGATGCGCCCGTCCCCATACTCGTACGGACCAAGTCGGGTTTCCACGGGCACGGTATCGCCGTCCGCAGTCTCAAACGCCAACTCAAGGACGCCGACCTCGCGATCGCCGGCGATGACCTCTGCTTCCAGTTCGTTGGCGGCCTCGTTCACTGCCTCGCTGTTGATTAGCGTCGGGTGTTCCCCAAGGAGTTCCGCGCGGTCGTAGCCGACGAGGTCACAGAATGCCTCGTTCACGAGGACGAAGTGCTCGTTCTCGTCGAGTGCGTACACGCCGTCCCAGACGGTTTCGACGATTTGCTCGTACTGTTCGAGTCTCCGCTCGCGTGCCCTTCGCTCGGTAACGTCTCGCACGACGCTGATGCGCTCGTGGCCGCCGTCAGTCGCCGTCACCGTGAAGGTCGCCTCGCCGATCCACGGTTCCCCGTCCGACCGCTGAAGTTCGGCTTCGAGCGTCGCCGAGTCTCGCTCCCCGTCGACTAACTCCGCTTCGAGGCGGGACGCCTGCTCCAGCGTCGCTTCGTCGTCGATCACCGCCGAGACGTGCGCACCCAGGAGCTCGTCCTTTGGCTGGTCGACCATCGACGCGTACTGGTCGTTGACGAGGGTGAAGTGTCCGTCCTCGTCGACGATGTACATACCCTCGCTCATCGTTTCGACGACGCTGCGATAGCGAGCGAGTTCTTGTCGACGGCGCTTTCGCTCGGTGACGTCCCGAAAGTACACCGACAGCCCCGTCTCGGAGGGATAGACGTGGGTTTCGAACCACGTCTCCAGCGGTTCGTAGTACTCCTCGAACGTCAGCGACTCGTCGGTTTCCAGCGCCTCCGCGAAGGCGGCCTCGGCCTTCGGACCGGGTTCGAGGACGTCCCAGACGTGCTCACCGATGAACTCGCTGGCGGCACCGCCGAACGCGTCGGCCGCCCGGTCGTTGAGATGGACGAAGCAGCGGTTCTCGTCCAGCGCGTAGAAGCCGTCGTCGATTCGCTCGAAAATCTCCTCCAGTTCGCTCTCCAGGTCGTCACGCTTCCGTTCAAGTCGTCGGGCTTGTTCCTTGATTTGGGTGACGTCCTCGCCGGCCACGACGACATTCTCGACTTCGCCGTTCTCGCCCTCCAGCGGGGCGGCATTCACCGTCAACCAGCGGCGTCCGCCGTTGGGGTCGTCGATCTGACACCGCCAATCGCGCACAGACTCGCCGGTCTCAAATACGCGCGCGGAAGGCCGCTCCTCTGGAGGAACCAGGTCGCTATTTGCGTCGTAAATCCGGCGATCCTCGATCCCGGAGTCCTCCCCGGCGTCCCCACCGAGGATCGCCTTCGCCCGTGTGTTCGTTCGGACGAGTTCTCCGTCGGAGGTAACGACGCCGACGCCGACGGGGACTGTCTCCAGGACGCGCTCGACCAGGTCTCGCTCCCGACGGAGTTGTCGTTCTCTTTCGCGGCGATCGGTCATGTCGCGGGTGACCTTCGCGAAGCCCTCCAGATCGCCCTCGTCGTCGCGAATCGCCGTGATCGTCACGTTCGCCCAAAATTCCGTTCCATCTGCGCGCACGCGCCATCCCTCGTTTTCGACGGAGCCGTCGCGGGCGGCCTGCGCGAGGTTTCGCTCAGGGACGTCGGCCTCACGATGTTCCGCCGGGTAAAACGTCGAGAAATGCTCGCCGACGATCGCCTCTTTGGCGTAGCCCTTGATCTCCTCGGCCCCGGAATTCCACGTCCGGATGTAGCCGTCGGGATCGAGCAGGAAGATGGCGTACTCGTCGACGGCGTCCACGAGGGAATCGAATTGGGGATGACCGGCTCCCCCATCGATGTCGTCATCAGTCGGTGGTCGCCACCAGACGCGGGCGTTTGCGCCCACCTTCTTCGTCTGTAAGCGGTCCTGATCGACGAGACGCTCGAGGCGGTCGTAGGTGCTCCGGCGGCCTAAGTCGAGTTCATTTGCGATCTCCGACGTCGTCCGCGGCGCTACTCGGCTGTCGAAAAGCGCGAGGGTCTCCTGGAGCGCGCCCGTCAGTGAGTTGCTTGCCATTGCGCCCCACAATGCTCCGAGCAAGTATGAAGACTCCGTCGTTGGAGGGGGGTGACAAGCCATCATACGGTTTCACCCGTATGTGAGTTACAAACATCCAGCTCGGGACCGGTGGCAAGTAGGGAGCAACTGGTTCCAAATCCACGTGGCGACCACCATATATTGTAGGCGGTAGCACTACACTAAGCGGGGACAATCACAGAGTAGACCGGTCGATCCCGGTTGGTTAAAGAGGGAATCACGATGAGCCAGACTACGCAGCACAACGCAGAGACGTACCCAGGAACAGAGTCGTTGACCGACAGCGAATATCATCGATTGATGGCAGTGAAGCGACGCCGGACGACACTAACTGCCCTGGCGGAGTTGAACTTCCCCGTCGACCTCGAGGAGCTGGCGGCCGCCATCGGTAAACGTGAGATGAACGGGGCTGCACTCGACGAGACGACTATCGACCAGATCGCTACGGAACTGCATCACATCCATTTGCCGAAGATGGATAGCCTCGGTGTCATCAACTACGATCAGGACGCCAACCGTGTCATCGCCTGGTCCTGAGAGACAGTTCGACTCCAATACGACTCTCAGTATTTGGCCCAATTCATCTACAATTAAGACCATATTTCGTTCAGAGACCTGAAGTCACCGAACTACGGCCGATGTTATACCGCCTCCTCGTCGAGGGTATATGGCATGGATACGGACCGGGATAGCAGAAATTATGGACTAAACAGGCGCAAAACCTCTCCGTTTACCAAACCAGCATCAGCGAACTAGTACGTTCACAGCCGGGGTAACTACTGGTTGGATTACCCTCGGAGGAATCCTCGCCCTTCACGGCGAGGAGGAAGTCAATTCTCCCTGGTGTCAAAGGTAGTCCCAGTGTCGTTATCCTTGAACTCCGTCTCCCCGCATTCCGGGCACTCGTCTGTTCTGGGTTGCACCGTCTCTCCATCGGGAATCGCTTGAACGAACTCCCCGCACGACAGACACATGACCATCTGCACTCAGACCACCTCTAAAACTGCGAGGGCAACATCGAAGTACTCCCCTTCTTGGACTGTGTTCGTTTCATGATCGACGTCAATTATCCGTGCCTCATCCATCTTCGGGAGATGCTGATGGAGTAGCGCGATTGTAGTCTCAACCAACGCACCTTTCGACTGGGTTTCAGGAGTTGCACCGTCTTCTCGATCTGAAATGTGCTGGACGAGTTCTTCGATCACGAGTGGCCCGGCGTGCTCTGCGACGCATTCGATCAGAAGTCGTCTCTGCTGATCGGCCAAACACGCGAACAATTCGTCTACGTCGTTGGGTGTCGGCATGTCAGCGACGGCTGCGTTTAGGCCAGAATAGGAGTCGTCAGGTGGATCCTCACTGCGTGGCATGAGTTACTTGACTCTAAGGCAACTGCCTCAACTCAGCGTGACTTTTGGCTATACAACCTCCTTTAATACCCAGCCCTAGAATCAGGCCTCCAATGCAGAGAGTGTCTCCCCGAGGATGCTGCGGATCCCCCGGCGGAGTCGAGAGGCAACGGCCTGTTGTGAGATTCCGAGTTCAGCTCCGAGTTCTTCCATTGTGACGTCGCGTGGCGAGTTGAAGTAGCCGCGTTCGTAGGCCAGGACCAAGACCTCTTGTTGGGCGTCGGTGAGAGCCGCTTCAGTAGCGGACTCGATAGGGGTGAGGGCGTGCAGTTTCGTCAGCGTGACCGGAATGTCGCGCTCCCGGCAGAGCCGCTGAAACGTGGATAGATCGCTCCGCTCGTCCCCACGAATCTCGAACGTCCACTGATCGTCCGTCCCTGCAGCTGAGACGAGCGGGACCTGTGTCTCGGCGAGTGTGCTGAGAATCCCTTCGTAGGTTGGGTCCCATTCGACGCGCAGAAGGTACTCGTCGGCAACCGAATCTACCAGGCGAATCGTCTTGACGCCAGGGTGGGCGGAAAACGCCTCCTCGATGTCGTCTACGACGATGCCACGGACCCAGAAGTACGGGATGATCACGTCGTTTCCCGGGACCAGACGTTCTAGTTCGACCGTCACACCCGGCACTTGCTCGAAGATGGTTCCCAACGGGAACTCGTTTGCGTTGACCGTGAACGTCGCCTCTGTTGCCATTGCACGAAATGACGCACCCCGGCGAGAAAGACCTGTTCTCTCGTACTCTTCTGGCCTCACGCGGTCGAAATGGCTCGACTGAGCGGTCTTACCTACTCTGCCAACCCGATCGATCTCCATTAGCCCCCGGTGTCTTATGACTGTCCATCGAAGAATGAGACGTATGAGCTTCGTCGCCGAATTCACCATCCCACCAGAGGCCATTCCGTTCGGAGATACGCTCGTGGAGAATCCAGATATGCGAATCGAGGTCGAACGGATCGTCCCCACCGCTGAATCAGCGTTACCGTTTTTCTGGGTCTGGGGGAGCGACCCGGAACACTTCATGGATGCGGCAGAGAACGAGGAAGAAATCGCGAACACACGCATGTTGGAAGCAGTCGAGAACGGCGCGTTATTTCGCGCTGAATGGTCGCCGAACGCGACACTCGTCAGGGGGCTCAGTGATCTGAAGGCGACCATTCTGGAATCCGAAGGTACTGCCGAACAGTGGCGGTTCGAAGTCCGGGCACAAGACCGAAACGCGTTCATCGAGTTCCAAGAAGTGTTTCAGAAGGAGGGCATCCCGATCTCGCTGACCCGGATCTACGACCTTGCAGAGTTAGTCGAAGGCGACCGCCAAACCTTGACACCGAAACAACGAGAGACGTTGATCCGGGCCTACCGGGAGGGTTATTTCGATAAGCCCCGAAAGGTTTCACAAGAAGAACTCGGAGCTGAACTCGGCGTCTCGTATCGCTCGATTTCTGAGCGGCTTCGACGAGGGACTCGAAACCTCATTGTAGCCACCTTACTCCCCGATCCGGAAGAATAGTGGGTGCCGTACCCCGGGAGCTACCGATACAGTATATATACCCATTCCACTTGGCTATGCCATCGTTAGGACTCCGAGAACGCTAGAAAGTAGTGTAATGGCTTCGATGGCATCATCTGACGTAGAACCGATTACCCAGTTTGAATGGACGCATTCCGGCGGTCCGAGTACTGCCCTAATCAGTACACTCTCGGAGGTCCTTGAAGACAATATTCTCGACGTCCCACCATTATACAGCGCCGTCGATCCTGATTCGTTGGATCAACTCTTCGCCCCAACACGAACCCCACCGACGCGACTCGACGGCAGTGTCAAGTTCGAGTATCAGGGGTATCAGGTCGTCATCAACGCCAACGGTCGAGGCTATATCTATGACCCTCAGTGATCACCATCATCACTTCAGAGCCGGCGTAGGCGCCGTATCAGGCCAATGCTGACTCTAGAAATTCGACAAACTACTGCCGTGAGACTGGCACTTTGCCAATGAATCAGATCTGCGGGATACTGGATCACCCACTGAGAAACGATCGAAACTCGTGCTCCCATATAGTATCAAATGCACAAATTGTGGAAAGACACGGATTGGACGATGGAAACAGAGTATCGAAGATGTACTGCCCATCAGAGATGAGTGTCCACAGTGTGACCATCAGCAGTTCGAGATTCTTGCATACAGTGATGACGACTGACTGACGTTGTTCATCAGTACACTTGGATAATCCGGCTCTATTGGAATCCTCTTGTCTCGACACTTTTCCCGCTGAAACAGCCGGTAGGTAGGTGTGCATATTGGTCGGTCTATTCTGAACCTTAACGCTCCTGGCACAACCCCTACTGTGGCGCTCCTACCGGGCGGCATGAGCGTTATCCTGGAGTTCACTATCGACGATGAGGCGTTTCTGCTCGGGCAGGTCCTGTCTCCACCACCCAAGATGCACATTGAACTTGAGCGCCTCGTCCCCACGGGCAGCATGGTCATGCCGTATCTGTGGGTGACCGGCGGCGATACTGACGATTTCGAGGCGAATGTACGAGCTCACTCAAACGTGAAGGAATTCCAGGTCCTCAACCGACTCGGTGATCGCGTATTGTACCGAATTGAATGAGAGAACCAACTCTACGAGCGCTCGCTCGACGATTTCGCCTTCTCCATCTTTGCAGTGGGGGCACAGAGCGTTCATCGCGAATCTTCACCTTCATTCAGTCGGCTTTCCCCTCGGACCACACCCGCTTGCACGCTTCACTGCAGAAGGTGTATAATCGGAGTTCGTCATCTGAATTACGCTCCTTTGCAATTGGATACCAGTCGCTCGTCTCGATCGGGTTATCACAGTGATCGCAGCGCTTGTGAGCGCTCACACAGAGAACGGGCATGACAGGTGAGTACTCCATCCCCCCTCAGGCGCTACTCTCGGTCATGTCCAGCTCGCGTACCGTGACTTCCCCGTCACCACTGACGATCACGTTACAGCCCTCGTATTGGAACTCGACCGATAGGGACTGCGGCGGTTGACTCCACTTGAGCCGACAGAGTGTCTCTAAGGCGTCAGGGTCGATGACATCGTAGAGAGGGATCAGATCGAGCGGGCCGACTCCCTTTACCTCCGCGACGGTCTCGACGATTGCTTCAGTGACGGTTTTATCTCGGGCGACGCGCGAAATTGCATCAGCCGTAGTGGTTGATGAGTCCATACAGGGCTAAAAGCGAAGGATGGAGATAGGGGTGATTTCAACGCCTGTGGCATCGCCAAAGACACCTACCACATGTGTTGAACCGGTTACTCGCTTGGTGGCGAGCGCTGGTCGAATAGCCGCGCGAAGAGCTTCTGCTCGGACACGCGGAGATGTCTGTTGAACGTTGACTGGTTGATCCCGAGCGATTCGGCGACTTCCTCGCCCGTCCGGTCGCGCGGCCACTCGAAGTATCCACTCAGGTACGCCGTCTGGAGGACCTCGCGCTGACGGTCGGTGAGGTCCTCGGTGAGAGCGCTGGCCCAATCGTTGCCGGTCGGCTCGCTGCGCTCCGAATCACGACGAGCAACCAGGTCAATCCCGGGGAAGCGCCCCTCCATCCGCTCGATGAACGTCCGCACGTCGATCGACTGGGGGAGTTCGGCCACCACACGGGCCCCAGACGCCGTGATCGTAATCGTGTGAGCAGTCGCTCCCGACGTTGCGAGTGCCGCCGGGATCGTCTCCCCGGTCACGACGAGTTCGAATCGATGTTCGTCTGTCGATTCGTCATCACCATCCAGCGCCGCCACATAGTCGACTCGCCTCGATTGGTCGGCAGCGTCCGCGAATACGTCCGGCTGGCACTCCCGGACGGCGACGAAGACGCGAGTGCCTCCCTCCTGCTGCGGAATAGTCCCCCGGACGGCGAGTTCGCCCTCCGTCTCCGCTGCGAGCCTGGTGAGGGCCGTCTCCGCATCTTCGATCGTAAGTTCGAGTTCGACCACACTATCGGTCAGCATGGCTCGGCGCGTCTCGACCGCGTTCATCGCGTTGGCGATCGTATCCCCAAGCTCGATCAAGACATCGCGCGTGAGCGCGTCGAACGCCCCCGTCTCGGCGGCGTATACCGACAAGACCCTGTATCGCACGCCGTTGTACTGGATCGGGATGCTGAGCACAGAGTGCAGACCGCTTGCGAGCGCAACCTTCCGCCATGGCTCCTCACGCAGCCCGTCGGCGACGTTCGGGACGTGCGAGGGCTCGTTCGTTCTCGCGGCCGCGAGGGTGGGCTCGGCGCGTTCCGCGTCGGCGCTGAGGTCGACGTCGTCGAGATAGTCTTGCACGTCGCCGGCCCATGCTTGGAGCTCAAGCTGGCCATCGTGAACGTCACCGATCCAGGCGAGCGCGAAACGGTTGTCGTGGGTCAACCGTTCGCAGACGGCCGACTCAATCTCTTCGAGAGTAGTCGCCTGGACGAGCACCTGGTCGATCTCCCGAATGATGTCGTTGACCCGGTTGAGTTCCTGCAATCGGCGGTTCTGGGCGGCGAGCTTCTGTTCTCGGTCTCTGACGGACTCCTCGTGCTCGATGCGGCCGAACGTCGCCCCGGCCGTGGCCGCCAGGTGATCCGCAATATCTTGGGTCTGTTCCGGTAGCCCGGCGACCTCCGTCGAGAGGATAGCGAGGACGCCGTGGTCATCGAATGGAAGCCAGATACCGCTCCGTACGGGTATGTCCGCCAGGGACGTATCTTCGTTCTCGCTCACGTCGTCGCACTGAAGCGTCTCTTCGTTCACGAACGACTGCCACGCTATCGACGCGTCGCCGGGGCTGATAGACGGGACCGTTTCGACCATCGCATCGAGATCGCCCGTGACGACGACAGGGTCGAGCGTGTTGTCAGTGTCGTCGAAGAGGTAGATCACCACGCCGTCGGCGTCGAACACCTCGATCGCGGCCTCGGCGGTTCGTCGGCTCGCCTCAACGAGTGATTCCGCCTGGATGAGGTCGCGACTCGCCTCGTGGAGGTGCGTGAGCGTCCGTTCGAGCCGCTTACGTTCGGTGATGTCCAGTGCGGCGCACGTCAGTCCGAGGATTTCGCCCGATTCGTCGCGCAACGGCTCGACTGTGAGGTCAAACGTAACCACGCCACTGGGTAGCTCGTAGGTGTACTCCCCGCGAACGCCGACGCCGGTTTCGAGAACCCGCCGTTTGGGCTCCATAATCACCTCGGCCGCGTCCTCGGGGAGGAGCTCGTCGTCGCGCTTGCCGATCACCGCCCCGGTGTCGAAGTCCGAGTGCGGGCTGGCGATCCACGTGTAGCGGAGGTCTGTGTCCAGACGGAACGCCGTGAACGGCGAGTTCTCCAGCGCCAGCCGGAAATGCTCTTTCTCCGTCCGGAGTTCGCGTTCGAGTTCTTTGCGGTCCGTGATGTCTTCGACGACGCCGACGGCCCGAATCGGTTCGCCCTCGCTGTCGTAGAAGAACTCGCCGTCGGCCGAGATCCAGCGCTGTTCGCCGTCGGCGCGGACGATCCGACACTCGAACGACCACTCGCCATCGTCGAACGCCTCCTCGAAACGCTCCTCGACGGTTGTTCGGTCGTCGGGGTGGACGTGCTCGAGGAAACGTTCGAAACTCCAGTCGTCGAGTGGTTCGTCGTACCCGAAGATGCGGTCGTGCTGTAGCGACCGGACGGGCGCTGTCTCACTCCGGAGGTCGAGTTCCCAGGTCCCGAGACCGCCCGTTTCGAGCGCGAGCCGGAGCCGCTCGTCGGTCTGTCGCAACTGGCGTTCCTTCTCGGTGAGCACCGCGTTCGCTTCGGTAAGGTCCTGAACGGTATTGAGCATCCGCTCGACTTGTCTCTCAGGGTGGTCCGGGCCACTGAGTTCGGCCAGCGGCGTGAAGTACACGTTGGGCACCACCCCGCCGTCGGTCACCAGGTACGGGTGCGCATGAATAATGTCGCGAACAAGTGCTGCCGAGAGCTGGCTTCGGTCGTATCGACAGAGGCCGACGAGGCTCGACTCTTTGCAGGCGTCTGTGAGCGATCGCTCGTATGCCAGGATATCCTCCCTCAACGGGTCGTCGCCGCTTATAGAGGGGATATCGGTGACGATTCGCGCATTCTCATTGTTGTCGATCGCATCGGTAGCTTGGTTCAGGTACTCGACGAGATGACGTTCCGAAACCGCTGACGCCGAGGGCGTAGTTTCTGTGGCCGGGCGAAGCAGGAATGTCTCCGAATCGAGTGCCGAATCGACATTGACGCCTCTGGCTTGAAGTCTCGCCTTCAACGTCTCCCGCTTGCCGCTGCCGACGAGAGCGATCACCCGCTCGTTTCGCTCGATACCGTCGACGATGTAGGGAACGAGCTTCGAATAGGGATTTGCCGGTTCCTCGGAGAACGTAACGAAGTGACCGAAGGTATCTTCGTGCCTGTCGAGTGGTTCAAATGGCCCGGGAAGCCGACCATTTTGTCGGATTGCCTCGATCACCGAAGCGATGTCCGCTCCATCAGTCACATTAGCACGCTCGCCTAGCGACGTCACTACTATAAGGAAACCTCCAAGCTACTTACGTCACAGGCCTAAATAAACAGCCTGGCATCGCTCCAGCGAGGTTCGCTTCATAGAGACGTGTTCTTCTGGAGGAGGTGTACTAGATTGGGTCTCAAGGCGGAAATTGAATCCGTGGAACATGTTCTCAGGTGTTGCAAGATTTGCGCCCTGTATCTTGCACGCACATCCTGTCAAGGTTTGGTGATTTCAACAGTGCCCTGCTAATCTATCGCCCCTCGAAAGCCAACCGATTCAAACGACGAATCGAGTCAGTTCTACAGACTCAGGCTACTGGCTGGAGGAACATGACGTTCACACGTCCAACAGCATCGAAATCCCGGAGTTGATACACTAACTCACGAATCCGATTTGCGGGACCAGTACAGAAAATGGTCTCCAGACACCAGTCCCCGTGATGCATATGTTGAGTCGTTCCGATGACGTCTTCGAACTCATGTTGAATTGTATGGAGCTCTCCAATGACGAGTGTGTGTTCATAGTCGAACGCTATTGCCGCGATAGCTTCCCCTTCAATCTCTTCTAACCGAGTGTGGCGCTCGATGTATTCTTGCATCGCTTCACGGACGGCTCGTGATCGCGACTCCATCCCCTCTGACTTCCACGTCTCGTCGAATGCGTCGAGTACTTCCTGTGGAACGTTGAGGCTCGTTCGCATATGTGAACTTGCGTTGAGAGCTACTTAGGACCCTGTTATTACGATTCCTCAGAATCAAAATAACGGAACGTAATTGAGTCTCTCCTATCGATGTCCGAATAATGGGTCGTCTCTCTGGGTCCCTCTTGAAAGAGTCCGCACGTGGTAGTATCATCAAATACTATTTCTACAAATCCACCAAAGCGGTCGAATTCTACCGGCCGATTATGTACCTCTTCTTCTTGGCACAGGGACTCAACTTCACGCAAATCGCCATCCTCGAAGCGATATATAATCTCACCACACTACTCGGTGAAATTCCGACTGGGTACATCGGGGATCGCGTCGGCCGACGGAATAGCCTCCTTATCGGGACGGTGACGATCGCTGTAACGCTCTTCGGAATTGGCCTTTCTGAGTCGTTTCTCGCGCTGGCGGTTCTCTATGTGTGCTGGTCTGCGGGGTACAATTTCAGATCCGGGAGTGAGGATGCATGGCTCTACGACACGCTCACCGACGACCTTTCGGAAGATGAGTTTGCACACGTTCGAGGCCGAGGAGAATCTGCAGCGCTCGCGGTTGGTGCTGGTGCCGCTATCGTTGGTGGCTATCTCGGGAGTATCGATCTCTCGTACCCGTGGTTCGTCGCAGCTGCAGTTACTGGCTTCGGTGCCGTGGTACTGCTCACGCTAGACGAACCTGAAACGTACAAGAAGACAGACACTGACGATTTGAGCTTCCGCCGAACGGTTGGTATTGTCAAGCAAGCGCTCTCCAAGCGGAATCTCAGGGCATTCATTCTCTATTACTACGTCCTCTACGCTGCTGTGACGTACCTCGTGTTCGTTTTTCTCCAACCAATATTCCAGACCGTCGTTGTCGATTTAGGCGTCTCCCCGGAGCAAGTCGAATCACTTCTGGGGTGGTTCTACGCAGCGTACAGTCTCGTCGGTGCCGTACTCAGCTACTATACCGGCGCGATCAAGGAGTTCATCGGAATCCAGACGTGGTTCATCGTCCTGCCGTTCATCGTCGGTGCAGCACTGGTCGGGATGTATTTCGTTCCCTTACTTGCGCTTCCGACGTTCCTCGTCGCTAGAGGGCTCTCAGACGTGACGCGGTCGTTCGCTGGACAGTACGTGAACAACCGAATCGAAACGCTCGGACGCGCGACCGTGTTGAGCGCGATGGCGATGGTCAGCGGCTTAGCCGTCATTCCATTTCAACTTGGAAGCGGTGTTCTCTCGGACTACGTGTCTCCGTTGTTTGCGCTAGCTGTCGGTGGAGTTGTCCTCATCGTTGGTTCTGGAGTAATCCTTTCGTGGGAACTCCCTGTAACCGAGCCATGATGCTACTGGAGGCTCCGAAAAGCGTCGATTGATCGCTGGCTTATCCCTCCTGGGTGCGGATTTCTTGTGCCCGACGTTCGAGACGCTGGAGTATCCGAACACGCTGCTGATTCGCATTCTCGTAGGCGACACATGTTCGCAGCGTCTCCATATCGTGGATCGTCACGATCCCCGCATTGATGAGTCGCGAGTTTGGCGGTTCAAGTCGCTGTGCTGGTGACAGCTCGTTCGAATCTAGTTCTTGCTCTTCTGAGTCACTCACTGATGATCGCCTCCGCTCTTACAAAGGCGAAATAGACCGTACCTGCCCGCTACTCGTCGTCTTCCACCGGTTGGATTTGGCGGGCGTCTTCGGCGAGGTCGTGAATGTATTCCCGAAGCGTCTCCATGTCCTCCCGGGCGTCTTCGAGCGTCTTCCCTTTCGCTTTCGCGATCACCTCGTCCTGATCTCTGGTGCCGGTTCCTCGTTTGAGCTTCACGGTGAGTGAGACGCCGACATCGCTTCGCTCGACGTACTCGGTTCGGTTCGTGCGTTCTTCACTGGACGACGATTCAACTGCTTGACTTGGTTGTTGCTTTGAGTCAGACATACGTTCTCCACGAGAGCCCTCTGACAGCTCTCGCACCCTTTCGGAGGGTGAAAAACAAGCGGCTAGTCTGCGCTCGCGGGAGTACTGTCTACGTCGACGTCGTCGAGAAGGGGATAGTCGATGTGCATCTCAATTTTATCGAAGGGGACAGCTGGCTGGATCGCTCCGCCAGGACCACCTTCCTTGAGTTCGAGGATACCCAGTACCTCCAGCTGTTTTAAGTCTGCATGGACATCGGAGACATCGCGGTCGACGAGTCGTGCAGCCTCCCGCATACTTGAAGGGCGCTCTTTGGCAATTGCCTGGATGAGATCGAGGCGCAGTGGGGTGAGGCTGTCGACGAGATCGTCATAGGTCCCGAACTGGAGTACTGCACGCTCATTGCTTTCGTCCAGATCATCAGCCTCGGCACTCTGAATGAACTGGAGCGTATCCTCTCGGAGCTGTGCTCGGTCGCCGACGGTGATATGAAGCGTGGTCATGTTCGGGTGTGTTTGATGTGTATTGTATCTGCAGTTCAATAGGGACGGGGTGGGTTGCCACCAATGGTGTCCCAGTATTCGTCAGCACTGGCCCAAAACTCGACGATGAGTTCTTCCATACCAGGGAACTCGACGTCTGCGTCCCCGGCAGCGGTGTGGAGTTCGTGGCCTTTGGTATCTTCGTGAGCGTTGTCGTAGCGGATGAGGGTCAGATCTTGCAGCGTTCCCAGGTGCAGTGTGTACTTCCAACCGGACGGATAGGCATCTGTGTCGGTCGTCCGTCGGATGACGACGTTCTCGACGAGCCCGGCTTCGACGTGGGTGTATCGGTGCGTGAGTTCCTGGCCCATCCCTCACCTGTTGGTTTACCGCCCAACACGATAAGTGTGTTGGGAATGCACCCAACAGCCGCTCAGATGATGGCTGGGGACTCGCAATCCTACTATGGGGCGATGAGTTCACTCTTTTCCGCTCCAATTACCGCTTCAATCTCAGGACCGGTGAGTCGCCAACGCCCGTTAGGACCGGCACACTTCAGTTGACTCACGACCTCGTTCTTGAACTGGGTGTAGTGGTCTAAGGCGATTCGTTCGTCTTCGTAGTAATCGAGAAGTAGTGCGCAGGCCAGTTGTGCCGGGCCACTGCCTCGATAGCCAACCTCGAAACCGCTCGGACTGTGGTTTACAAGTTCCAGGCTTCGGTTCGGTGTGAGCCGCGTCCCATCCGGAGTTCGGACTACTTCCAACGTCCCTCGACGACGCTGGCCGACGTATCCTTCCTGAGTCATTTGAACCGCCCCCGTTTGTCACGCTCTCGCTTTGACTCGTCCCAATCTCTACTTGGCGGACGAATCTTGGTACCGAACCCGTGCCGCTGTGCGTGTTCGGATTGATCGAGTAGTTCAAGATTCGTTGGACGATTATCCCACCTGACGCCATTTCGGTGGTGAACGTGTTTTCCAGCCACGGCATCGAATCCGTGTTCTGCAATCATCACTAGCCGATGAATTCCAACTGATTCAGTCGTACCACGGTAGTTCGACGCACAAATGACGTATCCACGATCGGTGAACACCGCTGGATGGAGCCGTCTGTTCGTTGCTGATTCATACGAACTTCGTCTCGAAATCTCGTAGCGGTTCATCCATTCCCAGATCGTCGACTGATCGCAGTTCAACTCGCCCGCAATCTCGTTCGTGCTCAACTCTTCTTCCCAGTATAGTTCATACAGGAGTGATTCATCTCTCCACGGTGTTTCGGACTCATTCATGGCTCGTACTGCGGTGAGTGTATTCAGGCACCCCCGCACCCCTCTAGGGGGTTAAAAAACAGGGCGGGGCTGCGTTCGGCAACGTATTTGACAGTTGCAACGTACTGTCCAGGTATATCGGAATGGCTGTACTGGACGATCTCTCTGGGTTTGAGTTCGAGGACGTGATAGAGGACGTCTTCCGGAATCTTGGGTACGAGAACGTCCGTCAGGCCGAGCGAACCGCCGACGAGGGGCGGGACGTCATCATGGAGGAGGTCGTCGACGGCACCCGGCGCGCGATCATCGTCGAGTGCAAGCACACGGGGACGGTCGGGCGGCCGGTCGTCCAGAAGCTCCACTCGGCAATCGCGACGTTCGACTTCGACGGTCCAAAGCGTGGGATGGTCGTGACGACCGGCCGGTTCACGAATCCCTCCCAGGAGTACGCCCAGCGTCTCCAGCAGAACGATGATCCCCATCCCATCGAGCTGCTCGACGGCGATGACCTCCGGGAGATCGCCGACGAGATCGGTCTCGATCTCTACAACGGCCGCATCGAGATCCTCTGTGACGAGACACTACGGCCGTACGACCCGGCGGCGGATGTCGACGCACCTGTCCAGGAGGCGTTCCGCGACATCGAGCACATCGAGGCCGCGGATCTGCCGGTGCCGCGCTCGCAGGTAACGTTTCGGCCGGTGGTCGCGATCATCGCCGACACGAACGCTGTCTTCGAGACCTCCGTCGGTGTCATCCACCGGATCAACGACCGTACAGAGTTCGCTGTCCACGCTGAACGCGGCCATCCGAAGGTGGCCGATGACGATGTCTCGACGCTGGTCACCGAGAACTTCCACGCGACGGTTCCCCTCGATACCGGGCAGTTTACCGAGGTATTCGACGACGTC
>ENA-ORDC01001454-ORDC01001454.1-marine-metagenome-genome-assembly--contig:-NODE-1454-length-17463-cov-3.164500_pt1 | contig 17463 bp, 18 predicted proteins | sample MGYA00237783_ERZ508515 | MGnify/ENA primary metagenome ERZ508515 (study PRJEB26186, sample SAMN06268792) | marine metagenome | isolation source: Eden Landing Ponds, San Francisco, CA, USA | place... | reverse complement strand
CCCTCCGGTCGGCCCTTGGTCCCGAGCCCTCCCTCCGGTCGTGCTCGGTGAACCGCGTCGCTCGCTTCGCTCGCTCGCGGACAATCGACCGCGGCTACCTGCTCCGTACCGTCCAGGACGTGGCGTAGCCTCAAGTACGAAGCCGCGGCCAGCCGCTCTATGCACGCCTTTTCGGACCTCGCGACCGCGGCCTACTGCCCCCGGAAGCTCTACTACCGGCTCCGCGACGGTGACCACGAGACACCGGCCGCGGTCGAGCGCCGCCGCGCGCTCGCCTTCCGGTACCCCGAGCTCCTCGATTCGGCGGCTGACCTCGCGGCCGAGCCCATCGAACCGACGCCGACGCAGTTCCGCGCCAACCTCGGCCGGGCGCGGGAACTCGACGCGTGGGAGGGGCTGTGTGCCCCGGCGCGGACGAACGCGCTGCTGGAAGGGCGGGAGGCGCGCGGCATCGCACACAAGATACTCACCGAACCGCTGGCCGTCTCCGTCGTCTCCGCGGGGTCGCCCCCCGACGAGGGCGCGTGGCGGCCGCAGACGGTCCGCGCCGTCGCGGCCGCGAAGGCGCTCTCCTGGGAGGAGGGCGTCGAGGTGGGCCACGCCTACGTCGAGTACCCGGCCCACGGCGTCGTCCGGAAGCTCGGGCTATCCACTCGGCGGAAGGCGCTGTACCGGGAGGCGGTGACGCGCGCAGAATCAATCGACGGCCCGCCCGCCCGGCTGTCGGACGACGCCCGATGTGACCCCTGCGAGTACCGCGAGCAGTGCGGGGTGAAGACCCGGTCGCTCCGCTCGATTCTGTGAGTTCTTCGTCGGCGATGTCGTTGGCTACCCGTCCGCGAGCCACGACTCGACCGCGTCGGCCCCCGGTCCGCGGCGGTGGACGGTTCCGCCCTCGACGTCCACGACGGTCGACCCTCGCCCGCCGGCCGTCTCGCCGGCGTCGATAACGACGCTCGCCGCCTCGCGGATCTCGCGGTCGAGCGCGTCGACGGTTCGGGCGCTCTCGCGGCCGGAGACGTTCGCGCTCGTGGCGGTGACGGGCCACGTCCGCTCTAGGAACGCGAGCGCGATGTCGTGGTCCGGAACCCGGACGCCGACCCGGTCGCGGCCGCCGGTCAACACGTCCGGCACGTCCGGCCCGCGTTCGACGACGACCGTGACGGGACCGGGGAGGAACGCCTCGCAGAACGCCCGTTCGTGGTCGGTGAGACGGGTCACTTCGGCGACGGCGTCGACCGAGGGGACCGCCATCGAGACGGGCTTCGCGTGGTCGCGCCGCTTCGCGTCGAAGACGCGCTCGACGGCGTCGGCGCCCAGCGCGTCGGCGCCGAGCCCGTACACCGTCTCCGTCGGGTAGACGACGAGCTCGCCGTCCTCGACGGCCGCGGCGGCGCGGTCGAGCAAGTCGTCCGTGACGGCCACGGTTACAGATCGTCGAGCTGCTCCTCGACGGCGTCGTACGGCGGGAAGTCGGGCCACGTTTCGGCGACCCACGCCCACTCAACGGTCAGCTCCTCGTCGAGGAGGTAGACGGCGGGCTTCGGCTCCGCGATGCCTGCCATCCCATCGAGGTCGTTGACGATGCCGTAGCGCTCGGCGACGTCGTTCGCCGGGTCGGAGAAGAACCGGAAGTCGTCGAAGTCGCGCCACTCACGGATGAACGACTTGTGCTCGTAGGGGGTGGAGATGGAGAGGCCGACGATCTCGGCGTCGTAGTCGAGCCAGTCGCGGTCGCGTACCTCCTGCCAGATGTACGTCGCCGGGAAGTCGCCATCCATCGGGTGGAAGACGAGGAGGACGTGGCCGTCCTCGGCGAGCTCGGCGAGCGACGCGTCTTCCCAGTACTCGTCGTTGACGAGCGGGCGGGTGAAGTCGGGTGCCTCCTCGCCCGGCTCGACGTGGTCCGACTCCTCGAACTCGATGACGTCGAAGTCGAGCTCCATTCAGTTCCCCCCGTCCGCGCGGACGCCCTCCCGTTCCCGCTGGCCGTACGTCGTCTCGACGTACTCGACGATGTTGGCCGACTCCGACATCGTGACCCCGGTGTTCGGATCGACGACGGCCGGGACGGTTCGCGCGCCCGAGACGCGCTTGACGGCGTTGCGCCGGGAGTGGCGCGCCTCGACGAACCGGGACTCGTACTCGACGCCGTGCTCCTGTAGCGAACGCACGACGCGCTCGCAGAACGGACAGCCCTGTAGCCGGTACAGGGTGAGCGGCTGGTCTGACATGTCCCCTCGTACGCTCGTCGGCGGTGTAAGCGTGTCGCCCGGCGTTCGGCGTCCCGCCGGCCATCGTCGGTGCTCGCGGCCGGGTCCTCCGTGTCGTAACGCCGTGTGTACGGGACTGAGAGACAGAACCCTTAATCCCCTCCCCAAGCAATCGTCCACAGTCCGAAATGGGTTCAGTAACGTCTCCGTTCGTCCCCGCGCAGGTGGACATCTACGTCGCCACCGTCAGTGATGGTGTCTTCCTCGCAATCGGCGCGGTCGTCATCGGCTTTCTCATCCTGCTGTCGGCGTTCTTCTCCTCGTCGGAGATCGCGATGTTCTCGCTGGCGAGCCATCGCATCGAGTCGCTGTCCGAGAGCGGCGAGCGGGGCGCAGAGACACTGAAGGAGCTGCGCGACGACCCGCATCGACTCCTCGTCACCATCCTCGTCGGCAACAACATCGTCAACATCGCGATGTCCTCTATCGCGACGGGGCTGTTCGCCGTCTTCCTCTCACAGGGGCAAGCGGTGGTCGCCGCGACGTTCGGCATCACCGCCCTCGTCCTCCTCTTCGGCGAGTCGGCGCCGAAGAGCTACGCCGTCGAGAACACCGAGTCGTGGGCGCTGCGGGTCGCACGCCCGCTGAAGGTCGCCGAGTACGTCCTCTTGCCGCTGATCGTCCTGTTCGATTACCTCACCCGCATCGTCAACAAGGTGACCGGCGGACGCAGCGCGATCGAGACCTCCTACGTCACCCGCGAGGAGATCCGCGACATCATCGAGACCGGCGAGCGCGAGGGGGTCATCGAGGAGGACGAACGCGAGATGTTCCAGCGCGTCTTCCGGTTCAACAACACCATCGCGAAGGAGGTGATGACGCCGCGGCTCGACATGACGGCCGTTCCGGCGGACGCCGACATCGCGGAGGCCATCGAGACGTGCATTCAGTCGGGCCACGCGCGCATCCCCGTCTACGAGGGGAGCCTCGACAACGTCGTCGGCGTCGTCCATATCCGTGACCTGGTCCGGGACCTCAACTACGGGACGAACGAGAAGCTGGAGCTCGAGGACCTCATCGAACCGACGCTTCACGTTCCGGAGTCGAAGAACGTCGACGAACTCCTCAAGGAGATGCGGCAGAACCGGATGCCGCTCGTCATCGTCATCGACGAGTTCGGGACGACCGAGGGGCTGCTCACGATGGAGGACCTCACCGAGGAGATCGTCGGCGAGATACTCGAAGGCGAAGAGGAGGAACCGATCGAGTTCGTCGACGACGACACCGCTCTCGTCCGCGGCGAGGTGAACATCGAGGACGTGAACGAACAGCTCGATATCGAACTCCCGGAGGGCCAGGAGTTCGAGACCATCGCCGGATTCATCTTCAACCGGGCCGGCCGGCTCGTCGAGCAGGGCGAACTCATCAGCTACGAGAACGTCGAGATCCGCGTCGAGGACGTGGAGAACACCCGCATCATGAAGGCGCGCGTCACCCGGCTTCCGGACCAGGAGCTGCCGGACGAAGGGAACGTCGCCGTCGAGGACTGACCGTGGGTCTCCGTTTCGGGAACTCCCTTACAGCACCGCGCTCACGGCGAGATACCCGCCGTAGCTGACGCCGAGCGCGAGCGCGAGCGAGCCGATCCACGCGAGCACCGTGTACACCATCTTCCGCCCGGAGACGCCCGACCCGCCGGCGGCGTAACCGGAGCCGATGATGGCCGAGACGATAATCTCGTTGAACGAGACGGGGACGCCGAAGAACACCGCCGACTGCGCGATGGCAAACGAGGGGATGAGTGCGGCGATGGAGCGGCGCGGCCCGAGGCTGGAGTAGTCCTGTGCAAGCGCCTTTATCATCCGGGGGGCGCCGGTCCACGAGCCGACCAGCAGGCCGAGCCCGCCGGCGAACAGCAGCGCGGTGAGCGGCACCGCAACCGTCTCCGGGCCGAGCAGCGGCAACAGCGGTCCCAGCGCGAGGCCGACCTGTGAGCCACCCGCGGAGAACGCGACCAGCCCGCCGAGCGCGAGCAGGAAGTGGCGCTGGCCGGCGGCCTCGTCGGCCGTCATGTCGACCCGCAGCGCACCCGCGAGTATCCCGGCGAACGCGAGCGTCGCGAGCACCTTCCCGGCGAGTACGGGCGTGCCGGTGGCGGCCTCGCCGACCACCGCCCGGACGACGGCCGCGGCGATGCCACGTGCCTCGCTACCGGGGCCGAGCAGCACGAACTCGATGTTCGCGAGCAGCACGCCGACGAGCGCCGCGAGCGTGGGAATCGCGACGGTTTCGGGTACCCGCTCGTCGCGCAGCAGCTTCGCGGTGCCGAACGCGATACCGCCGCCGACGAACGGGACGAGCAGCCACAGCGCCGCGATCTCCTGGTATTTCGGCCACGCGGGGCCGCGTCCGAGCGCGAGTCCCGCGCCGACGACCGCACCGGTGACGGTGAACGCCGTCGCGATTGGGTAGCCGGCGAAGACGCCGACGGCGACGAGCGCCGCGGCCGTCACGAGGCCGACGATGGCCGCCGTCGGCGTGAGCGGCGCGCCGACGACGAGCTCGGACCCGACGGCCTCGGTGACGTTCGCACCCTGTAAGACGGCGCCGGAGAGCCCGAGAATACCGACGACGAAGCCGGCGCGCATCACGCTGATCGCGTTCGCGCCGACCGCGGGTGCGAATGGGGTCGACCCGGAGGAGCCGGCGCCGATGGCCCACGCCATGAACAGGGCGGCGGCGCCGGCGACCGCGAGCGTCAGCAGCGTTCCGGTTGCGACCATTACGAGAACGTTGCGCTGGAGCCGTTTATACTGTCGTCAGATGCGAAACGTGGTCCGATCGGAACCGGAGTCCAGGACCGACGTGCCACGGCCGGGTCAAGCGCGGGGTAGCTGATGGGGCTAGCCTCGAACCGGCATGTACGCGAGCGAGATGATGAGGAAGCCGGCGAAGCCGGAGAGAATCACCACGCCCCACAGTCCGTTCATCCGCTGGCCGAAGTAGTCCTGTCGGGCGAGGTCACCCTGGTATGCGCCGTACTCGCTCTGCGGGGCGAGCACGACCGTCGGCTCGCCGTGCGTGTCGAAGTGCGCGAAGTAGGTGTTCCCGTCCGCGAGGGTGACGTTTCCACCTTCGGTGAGTTCGATCTGCCGCTCTTCGGAGCTGGTCCACGTCAGCGTCGCCTCGCCCTCGGCGATCGTCGACAGCGTCGTCGTCTGGTTGTCGTACTCGACCTCATCGCCCTCGACGAAGCTCACCGACTGCCGGTCGGGGTACTGCTCGGCGATGTACTCGTCCAGCGGCCGGTTCCGGTTGTCCTCGCGGTAGGTGACCGACTCCGTGCCGTTGATGACGACCGTCTCGTTGTACACCGCGGAGTCGTTCCGCAGCGTCGCCGTCACGTTGACGACCTCGACGAGTTCGACACGGGGCGTCGAGGCGTTCGCGTCGATGGTCACGTTGTAGTCGGTGCCTTGATAGGTGACGACGTCGCCGCTCGCCCACGTCGCCGTCTGTCGTGCCGAGTCGTTCACGTAGGTGAGGTTGCCGACGGGGCTTGCACCGCCACCGCCCCCGTGGCCGCCTCCCTCGGACTCCGCGACCCCGACCCGCACGAGGTACTGTTGGCCGCCCGCGCTGAACGTGTCCTCGTTGCCGTACGTCTCTCCGTTGGGGATATCCACGGCCGGCTGTTGTGCCATGCCGATGACCGTGTAGGCGCTCGCCCCCATGAGGACGAAGAAGACGAGGTAGATCGCCGCGACTCGCCGTTGCATACCACGAACTACTGAACCGGCGTGTATAGTCGTTACTTTTCGCGCTCCGGCGGGTCGGTGGCTTCGCGGGACTGCCGCCGGTCGTCGAACGGTCGTCCCGCGGCCGACCGCTCCGCCCCCTCGGCGACGAACAGCCCGCTTTTGTCCCGCGGTCCGCTACGCCCAGCATGGACCCACGGACGCGCGAGCACGCGGAGACGCTCGTCGACTGGAGCGCACGAATCGAGGCGGGCGACGACGTGGTGGTGAGCGTCGCGGAGGATGCACACGACCTCGGGGTCGCCGTCGCCGCGGCGCTCGGCGAACGTGGCGCGAACGTCGTGACGACGTACGGTTCCGCGGAGCTCGACCGGGCGTACGTCGACGCCCACGACAGCGACTTCGACGCCGACCCCGACCACGAACTCGCCTTGTACGAGCACGCCGATGCCGTCCTCCGGCTCGGCGGCGGCCGGAACACCGCCGAAAGCGCCGGCGTCCCGGCGAACAAGCGTCGCGCCCGCGACGAAGCGACCCGGGGCGTCCGCGAGGCGCGCCTCGACACGGACTGGGTGAGCACGGTCCATCCGACCCGCTCGCTCGCACAGCAGGCGGGGATGAGCTACGCCGACTACCGGGAGTTCGTCTACGACGCTGTCCTCCGCGACTGGTCCGCGCTCGCCGCGGAGATGGACCGGCTGAAACAACTGTTCGACGGGGGTGAGACGGTCCGGCTCGTCAACGAGGGGAGCGACCTGACGATGCGCATCGACGGCCGGACGGCCGTCAACTCCTGTGCCAGCGTCGCCTACGATTCCCACAACCTCCCGTCGGGCGAGGTGTTCACGGCGCCGCACGCGACGGCGGGCCACGTCACCTTCGACGTACCGATGACGGTCCGCGGCGAGCCGGTCCGGGACGCCCGGCTCACCTTCGAGGACGGCGAGGTCACGGCTGTCGACGCCGCGCAGGGCGAGTCCGTCATCCGCGAGATGGTCGACACGGACGACGGCTCGCGACGGCTCGGCGAGCTCGGCGTCGGGATGAACCGCGGCATCGACCGCGTCACCGACAACATCCTCTTCGACGAGAAGATGGGCGGCACCGTCCATCTCGCGCTCGGCCGCGCGTACGATGCGAATCTCCCGGACGGCGAGTCCGGCAACGACTCGGCGGTCCACGTCGACCTCATCACGGACATGCGCGGCGACTCGCGGTTGGAGATCGACGGCGAGGTCGTGCAGGCGAACGGCGTCTTCCGGTGGGAGGAGGGGTTCGAGCCGCCGGCGTGACCGCCCGGGCGACCCACGGCCGAGCGGCTCGGGTCCACGGTGGCGCCAACGGTTTCCCCGCTCGCGCGAACCGTTCGGGTATGGCCGACCCCCGCGACCACGTCACGGACCTGATACACGAGCCGACGCAAACCGGCGACGGCGTCGACCTGACGGCCGAGTACGTCGCCCGACTCGACGGCGGGGGCGAGATCGACTTCGGCGGCGACGAGTACCGGCGCCCGCCGAGCGAGGCCGTCGGCCTCGAGTACCGTGCCGCGGACGACGAGTACGGCTGGTGGGAGCTGGACGCCGGCACGTATCTCGTCCGGTACAACGAGACGCTCACGGCGCCCCCGGAGCCGCTGACGCTCGCCCCGCACCCGCGGCTCGTCGAACTCGGGGTCACCCACCCGACGCTTCACGTCCGCGAACTCCCCCGCGTCCCGCTTTCGGTTCCGGAGGGCGGGGTCGCGATCAAGGAGAACGCCCGGCTCTCGACGCTGTACTAGCGGTCGCCCCGGTCCGGAGTCCGTCCCTGCCGTCCGCCGCGTCCGTCCGACGCGCTTAGGTCCCTGCGCCATCAAGCCCCGCTCGGCAGAGGGAGCCCGGCCACCGCCTCGCCGGGAGTAGGACCCCGGCGGCGAGGAAAGTCCCCCCACCGTCCGGGCAGGCGACTGGGCGCAAGCCCAGAGCGGGAGACCGCTGGCTCTGGAACAGCAACGACACGTCCTATCCGGAGCGATGAAGTGTGCGACCCGACCCGCGAGGGAAGGAAGCTAACCCACCGAGCGCCGAAGGATAGGGACCGATGGAACGGCGAACCCTCGCCGGTGCAAGCCCGTCGCACCATGGTAGCCCGGACGCCGCGACGGGTGCTCAGCCGAATGCCGGGCCGAACAGAAGGGGGCTTACTCCCCTCAGCCGCACCTTTTTCCACGGTGAGCCCTCGGCTCACCGGCAGAAATCTGCATCAAAAAGACGCGTCGCCCCTCCAGCCGCCGGCCTCCCTCTTGTCGGCTGGCGTTAGTCGAGCCTCGGTCCCGCGACTACCCGCCAAACCGCTCCGCCAACGCCGCGCTCGTCGCCAGCTCGACGACGCCGAACACCACGGCCGGTAGCGACGCGACGGCCGGGAAGCCGGCCGCGACGACCAGCGCCGCCGCGACCGCGAAGTCGCGCATCCCCACCGAGAGGGTCCCGGCCACGCGGGTCGCGCGGTCGAACGGACGGGTGGCGAGCCAGCCGAGCGCGTAGCCGCCGAGGTTGAGCGCGAGCGCCCCGCCGGCCACGACCGGCACGAGCGCCACGTTCGCACGGACGAGGTCCGCGTTCGCGGCCGCGACGATTCCGATTATCAGCACGACCATGACTGCCGACACCGACGGGTAACGGTCGTCGTGGACGGCGACGTGCTCGGGGAACCGGGCGCGGAGCGCGACGGCGACGACCATCGGAGCCACGACGGCGAGCGCGAGGTTCTCGACGATGCGCACCGCCGGGACGGGAACGTCGGCGACGAAAAGCGCGACGAACCCCGGAACGAGCGCCACGCTTCCGAGGCCGACGGCGACGAGTGCGACCGTCGAGAGCGCGGTGTCGCCGCCGGCGAGTTCCGTCATCGTCGGGGTCACGAGCTCGGGGGTGACGGCCCCGAGGACGACGAACCCGAGCAGGAGGTCGGGCCCGAGGCCGAGCGCCGTCGCGAGGGCGAGCGCCAGCGGCGCCATCGCGGTCTGGACGAGCAGGACGACGCCGAGCGCGCGCCCGTCGACCGCGCGGAACGCCGCCGGGGAGAGGGTGAGCGCGACGCTCCCGACCATGACGGCGAGTATCGGCAGCGAGAGGACGGTCAACGCGGCGAGTTCGGGTACGAGAAACCCCGTCGCCACGGCCGCGACGACGAACCCGAACAGGTTGTCCTCGACCGCTCCGAGCGCGGTGTCGAGCGTCACGCCTCGCCGAAGCCGACCCGTTCGGCGTCACCCGCACAGCGCGTCGCCGCCTCGTCGATGTCGAACGACCGGACGATCTCGCCGTCCTCGACAAGCGGGCGGAGCAGCGGGCGACCGTCCGTGGGTCCCGGCTCGTCGGCGGGACGGACGACGTGCTCCTCACCGACCCGGTACACCTGCTTCGCACCGGAGAGCTTCCCCCGCTTCGCGGCCGACTCACCGTCGCGTTCGACGATGTCGAGCGCGAAGTCGACGGGGTCGGCGTTCGACACCGCCGAGCCGACGCCGAACCCTTCGACGTGCTCGCGCAGTTCGCGCACCTCCTCGACGCCGAGGCCGCCGGAGACGAAGATACCGACCTCCTCGTGGCCGGCGTCGTCGAGCGCCCACCGCACCTCGCGGACGATGTGCCGGAAGTCGCCGCGCCGGGAGCCCGTCGTGTCGAGGCGGACCGACGCGAGCCCGTCGACCGCCTCGACCGCGCGCAGCGCCTCGTCCACTTCGTCGGAGTAGGTGTCCGTGAGTGCGACGCGCGGCACCTCCGGGGGGACGTGCTCGTCGAACGCGCGCCACGCCGCCTCCTGTTCGCCCCGGCCGAAGCAGATGACGAGCGCGTGGGGCATCGTCCCCGCGGCTTCGCGGCCGAGCACGTCGCCGGCAGCGACGTGTGAGAAGCCGTCCAGCCCGCCGACGAGCGCGGCGCGTTCGAGCGCCGCCGTGCTCGACGGATGGACGTGCCGCGCCCCGAACGACAGCACCGAGGTGTCGTCTGCGGCCGACTTCACCTGGCGGGCTGCGGTCGCCCAGCCGCTCGCGGGCGAGAGGAAGCCCAAAAGCGACGTTTCGAGCTCTGCGAACTCGAGATACGGCCCTTCGATGCGTAACACGGGCCCCCCGTCGAACAGCTGTCCGGCGGCGAGCGCGTACGCGTCCACGTCGCGGCCCTCCAGCAGCGCCGCGGCGTCTTTCGCCCCCGCGAACACCTCGAACTCCCCGGTGGGGAACTGATCGGCAGTCACTTCACAGACGACGTCGGGGTTCCGGCCCGCCCCCTCCAGCGCCTCCCGTGTCCGGGCGAAGTAGGCGTCCGTTGCCCGACCCTCCTTGATGGCGTCGGACGAGACGATGTCGAACATACGGGTACGAGAGCGCGCCCGTCGAAAAAGCTACCCGTGTATCCCCTCGAGGTCGTCGACGGTCGGCCCGTTCACGACGGTGACGGTCGCGCCGCTCCGCTCCAGCCGGAACGCGTCGGCGAAGGGGCCGTCGTCGACGACGTAGACGCCCTCCCCGACGCGTTCGCCGTCGAGCCGGAGCCGCAACAGCAGGTCATATCCGTCGGCGAACTCCGCGGCCTCGCTCGCGTTCGCGAACCGGAGCCGCCACACGTAGCCGTCGGCAGTGCCGTCCCGGTAAGGGACGAACCGGTCGGCGACCAGCCCGTCGGAGTACGGGTCGTCGTAGTCCGTCTCAATCGCGTCGTCGTCGCGCGACACCAGCCCGTTGGTCCAGAAGACCGAGTGAACCGTCGCACGCCCGAGGCTGTCGGCGTCGGCGTACCGCTCCCAGTCGCCGTTCGACCGGTCCGCGACGGCGAGTTCCGGGGTGTCGGCCGGATACGCCGCCGGGTCGAGCAGTTCGCGCGTCGTCGCCGGCGGGCGGTCGTAGGCGTCGGTGACGGCGGCCCAGCCGCCGCGGTCACGCAGCGCCGCGACGAACGTCGGCCCGGCGACGTACGGTGCCAGGTAGGTGAGGTACACCCCCTGATACGAGACGATCGCCGAGACGTTGCCGCCTCCGGCTCGTGTCCGGGGGAGACATGTCCACTCGTCGCCACAGCGGGCCGCGTACGCCCGTTCGACGGCGACCGCCTCTCCCTCGGTCAGCCCCTGCCCGGCGAGCCGGCCGTCGAGCGTCGCCCGCGCCGGCACGTTCCAGCCGCGCTGGTCTTGGAGCGCGTGGACGAGTTCGTGTGCCAGCGTCTGGGTGTCGATCCCGCCCTCTTCGGGGACGACGAGCCCAATCTCGTTCTCGCTCGGGCGGTAGTAGCCGGCGACCGCGCCGCCGAACAGGGCGTCGATGACGCGTTCGCTCTCGGTCCGCTCGCCGATCATGAACGCGGCCTCCCAGCGCTGGTCGGTCGCGCGGTCCGCCGTCGGAGTGAACGACAGGTTCAGCGCTCGGTACTCCGCCCGGGTGAGGAGTTCGACGGTGACGTTTCCGTCGAACTCGGCGCCGCGCAACAGCTCGACGCGTGCGGTCGTCCGGGCGACGATGGCGTCGAGTTCGCGCTCGTCGATGCCGTCGCCGGTCGTGACGTTCAGCGTCGCGTTCGCCCGGTACCCGTCCTCCCACCCGATCCGATCCGGTTCCGGGGCGGTCGTGCTTCCCGTGTAACCGACGCTACAGCCGGCCAGCAGCGCACAGACCGCGACCGCGAGGACGCCGGCGCGACGCATTCCTCACCCCGCGTACACGTCCCCGAGGTCGGACTCCTCGGGCGCATTGACGATCGTGACGGTGTCTCCCTCGACGACGAGCCGGAACGAGTCCTCGTAGGGGCCGTCGTCGGCGCGGTAGACGCCGTCATCCGTCTCCTCGGCGCCCCAATGTGAGAGCAGCTCCCGGTAGCCCTCGGCGAACTCCTCGGCCTCCGCCGGGGAGTCCCAGACGGTCTTCCAGACGTACGCCGTCTCGCCGTCCTTCTCGTAGACGTGCATCCGGTCGCCGTCCCAGCCATCCGTGTAGGCGATGTCGTACTCGAACGGGTCCGAGCGGTTCACCTGCCCGTCCTCCGTGTTGAGGAACGAGTCGGGCTGGATGACGCCACCCTGCCGGTAGTCGTCGTACAGCGTGTACGCGAACATCGCGGTCATCGCCGACTGTCCGAGCTCGGCGTAGTTCGCCCGCTCGCGGGGTCGGACGCGCTCCCAGCCGTTCGACTGCGAGTCGACCAGCGACACCTCGGTCGGCGGGTCGGGGTCGACCGCGTACGCCTCCGGCTCGATGACCTGCTCGCTCGACGCCGGGAGGTCGTCGTACATCTCGCCGACGCGGTCCCAGCCGCCGCGGTTCTCGTAGTAGCGCACGAAGCCGGGACCGTCGCTGTACGGGAAGAAGTTCAGGATGTAGATGCCGAGGTGGAGCTCGCCGCCACCGCCGCCCCCGTCGGACTCGGGCGGGGCGAGGCAGCTCCACCCCTCGCCGCAGTTCGCCATGTAGCGGTCCTGTACGAGGTTCGCCTCCCCTTCGATGAGGCCGCTCTGTGCGTTGCTCTCGTCGCGCGTCGTCGCCGCGATGTCACCGAGGCCGAACTGCTGGTCCTGGATAGCGTGTGTCAGCTCGTGGGAGAGCGTCCCCTCGCCGGGGAGGTCGGGCGTGTCGCCGGGGTAGATGACGACGATCTCGTCGTTCGCGGGCGAGTAGTAGCCCGCGACGGAGGAGCCGCGGTTCGACTGCTGGACGACGAGCGAGTCCTCCTCCTCGCCGACGAGGAACATCGCCTCGAACTTCGCGTTGTCGAACGTCCGGAACGTCTCGGAGTAGTCGGGGCTCCCGCTCCCGGAGCCGTCGCGGAACTCCTCGCGGGAGACGAGGTTCACCGGCACGTCGTCGTCGAACTCCAGCCCGCGGACGACCTCGACGCGCGCCATGGCGCGGGCGACGACGGCGTCGATCTCGCTCTCGTTGAGCCCGTCCGAACGGTCGAGCGTCAGCGTCTCGTTCGCCCAGTAGCCGTTCTCCCAGCCGAGGACGTCCGATTCGGGGTCGGGCGTCGGCGTTGCGGTCGGCGTCGGCGTTCCGGTGCCGTTCGTCGGCGTGGCGGTCGGCGTCGCGGAGGGCGTTGCGGTGTCCGCGGTGGTGCCGGCGTCGGGTGCGGTTCCGGTGAAGCCGGCGCCACATCCTGCCAGCACGACGAGCAGGGCGACCAGGGCCGCCTGGCGTAGTCGCATGCCCGTTCGTGAGGGCGCCACACGCAAAAACCGCCCGCGTCGTCCACGGCGAGTGACCTTTCATCGTCGACGGCTTAGCTCCGGATATGCCCACGTTCGACCCCGACTCGACCGCGGTGGTCGTCGTCGACATGCAGAACGGCTTCTGTCACCCGGACGGCGCGCTGTACGCGCCGGGCAGCGAGGCGGCTATCGAGCCGTGCGCGCGGCTCGTCGAACGTGCGACCGACGCCGGCGCGCGCGTCGTCTTCACCCGCGACGTCCACCCGCCCGAACAGTTCGACGGGAACCACTACTACGACGAGTTCGACCGCTGGGGGGAGCACGTCCTCGAGGGGTCGTGGGAGGCGGAGCTCCACGACGACCTCCCGGCCGACGCGGCGGACGAGGTTGTCGAGAAACACACGTACGACGCGTTCCACGCGACGGAGCTCGACGGCTGGCTTGCCGCCCGCGGCATCGACGACCTCCTGTTCTGCGGCACCCTCGCCAACGTCTGCGTGCTCCACACGGCGGGGTCGGCCGGCCTTCGCGACTACCGGCCCGTCCTCATCGAGGACGCCATCGGGGCCATCGAGGACGAGCACAAGTCGTACGCGCTCGACCACGCCGAGTGGCTGTTCGGCGAGACGACGACGCTCGAGGACGTGACGTTCGACTGACTTCGCCGGCGACAGCTACCCGTCGAGCCGTGTCAGCGGAGCCCGTTCGTCGAGACGGCCGCGCTCACGTCGCGCCAGTTGCGGACGCTCCAGTAGCCGAGCCCGGATGCGATGATGGCCGCCGAGAGCAGGTAGACGAACAGGTGGGAGGCGACGACCGCGTCCGGGTTCATCACCGCGTAGTTGATTCCTTCGATGCCGAGCGCGAGCAGGACGAACCCGCCGACGCCGACGACCCCGGCGCGGACGAGCGCGGTGACGCCGTCCGTTCCCGTCCCGTCGGCCGCCAGCAGCGTCGCCACGAAGACGACGGCGCTCGCGAGGACGTAGAGGGGGAGCCGGCCGACGGCGCCGCCCGTCTCGCCGGAGACGAGCGCGAGCACGCCGACGAACGCCGCGGTCAGCGCGACGGTACAGAGGGCGATGAGCGACCCCGTCCGCGCCAGCATACTCGTGTCCCGGAGTCGGTTCCGTGAGAGTGCCATTACCGGGGCGGTGGTCGCCGGCCCTCAAAAAGGCCCGTCAGCCGCGCGTCGGACGGTCGCGACGGGTCTCCATCCCGGTCTACGACCGGAACAGCCGGTACGCGCCCGTCCCGACCGCGACTGGTTCGACCGTGCCGTCGGGTGTCTCCGACTCCAGCAACACCTCGCTCACGCCGACGGTGTTGCCCGCGCGAACGACCTCGGCGGTCGCGGTCAGGTCGCCGGTCGCCTGTTCGAGGTAGTTCACGTTCAGCGTGATGGTCGCCATCCCGTCCTCGACCACGTCGTCGAGGTGGCCGCGCAGCGCCATCCCGCCGGCCACGTCGACGAGCGTCGAGGCGACGCCGCCCTGCACGGGGTGGCGGACGCCGTCCTCGGCGCCCGTCCACGGGACGTTCGTCAACTTCGCCTGGTACGGGATCGACATCACGGCGCGGCCGACGGCGAGGTCGTCCACCTCGACGCCGAGCCACGAGAGGAACTCGTGGTGCGTGTCGATGTACGCCTGGAGGGCCTCGTCCGCACCGTCCGGGAGCTCGTTCGCGTTGCTCATGGCCCGGCAACGACAGGGGAACGTTTGTAGCCTGCGAACCGCCGGCGTCGGGCCGGCGATTCAGGCGGCCACCTCGCGCTCGAGGCCGGCGACGTACGCCGCGAGGTCAGTCGTCGTCACCATCCCGATGAGCCCCTCCTCGTCGTCGACGACCGGGAGGTGATGGAACCCCTTGTCGATCATCGCGTCGGCTGCCTCGGCGATCGACGCCTGCGCGGTCGTCGTGACGGGGTCGCCGGTCATGTACTTCGAGACGGGGGTTCGGTCCTTCGGCTGCTGGTTCGCGACGATGCGGACGAAGTCCGTGGAGGTGAGGATGCCGCAGAGCCCGTTCCACTCGTCCACGACGAGCACGGAGCCGACGCCGCTGTCGAGCATCAGTTCCGCGGCGTCCTCGACGAGGGTGTCAGGGCTGACGGTTCGGAGGTCGGTCGACATGATACGGGCAACGAAGATATCGTCCATGGGCGATGAGAACGGTCATCACGACATAAACCCGACGGCAGCGTCAGTCCCCAACACGTCCCGCGGCGTCACTCCACTTCGCCGCCGTGTTCTTCTCGGAACCACGCGTTCAACGCCTCGACGGCTGCGTCCGTGTACCCTTCCGGCACGTAGACGAACGGGATGGCCCGCTCGAACTCGCGACCGCCGTAGAGGCCGTGTTCCGCGACCGACTGCGTCCGCCCCTGGTGGGCGAGCGGGATGTCCCGCAGCTCGGCCGGCTCGTACTCCGGGACGTAGGAGCGCTCGATCCACACCTCGTGGGCCGGCAGGTCGAAGCGGTCGGCGAGCGCCCGCTCGAGCCGGTCGTCGTTGCCGACGAGCCACCGCGAGTAGGCGCCCTGCTCGTCGCCTCCCGCCGCGATGAGATTCCCGTAGCCGAGCCGGTGTTTCCAGCAGGACTCCGCGAACGTCCGTGAACGGAACCGCTCGTAGAGGTCGCCGAACGCCTCGGTCGGCGGGTCGGCGGCTGCCTCCCGGAACCGCTCGAAGAGCCAGTAGTCGTCGATGCCGTCGTCGAGCACCGCGTCGGCCGTGACGAGCGGGTCACCCCGAGCGTCGACGAGTTCGTCCAGCAGCCGCCGGAGCAGCACGTTCGCGTACACGGACTTGTGGTGCTGAGTCACCCACTGATACAGCGAGACGCGGCCTTCGAGGTAGTTGCCGATGGCGGACAGCGCCTGCTCGGAGAGCGCGAGCCCCGCGTCGGGGTGGGCGGTGTAGGCGGCGATCATCCGCCCGGTGTCGACGTTGAGCACGTTCGCGCCGGTCATGTGGTCGTCGCGAACCATGTAGTCGAGCCGGTCGACGTCGACCGGCGAGTGGAGTATCTCCGGGCCGACGCCGTACTGCCACGGCGCGCCGTCCTCGTAGGCGAGACTCCAGCCGAGCACGTAGCCGCACACCTCGTGGGGGTCGACGCCGAGCCCCTCGAGCGCGTCCCCGAACGCCTCCAGCGCGGTCACACACGAGAGCAGCTCGTGTGGGCTCGCCCGGGCGATCGGCTTCGGCCAGCCGGCGACCTCGGGGGCGTCGACGGCGGCGAACCGATCCACGAGGCCGAGCCCGTCGAGCCGGCGGCGCAGCGCCGGCCCGTCGAGGTGGCGCTCGCCGAGATGCGACAGCGGCGGATGGCCGATGTCGTGGAGCAGACAGGCGCAGGCCAGCGTCCGTTCGATCTCGTCGAGCCCCGCGGTCGTCGCGCCGTCGGTGAAGTACGACTGCTCGCGGAGGTTCGCGAACACCTCGCTCCCGAGATGGTAGACGCCGAGCGAGTGCTCGAAGCGGGTGTGGGTCGCGCCCGGATAGACGAGGTGGGTCCCGGAGAGCTGTCGGACGTGGCGGAGTCGCTGGAACGTCCGGGTGTCCACGATACCGTCGACGAGCGGCTCGTCCAGCTCGATGTAGCCGTGGACGGGGTCTTTGATGCGTCGGGTGTCCATTTCCAGACCACGACGCGCCGGACGCGGCTCAACGTTTCGGTTCCGTGGACGGGGGTGCCGTCGTCGCTCGGTTCTGGTTTCCACGGCGACGTGATCCGCCCGTTCTCCGCCGCTTAGCTTCTGTGTGGGGGACTCACACACTATACGTGCCGATGCGGAAAGGGTTAACCACGGGCCGCTCTCCCTCCCGCACATGAAGGTACTCGTCACGGACCCCATCGCGGACGCCGGTCTCGAACGGCTCCGCGAGGCGGGCCACGAGGTCGTCACCGGCTACGAACTCGAGGGCGACGCGCTGTTCGACGCCGTCGCCGACGCACACGGGTTGATCGTCCGCTCGGGGACCGACGTCTCCCGCGAGCTGTTCGAGGCGGCCGAGGAGCTCGTCATCGTCGGCCGCGCGGGCATCGGGGTCGACAACATCGACATCGACGCCGCGACCGACCACGGCGTCGTCGTCGCGAACGCGCCGGAGGGGAACGTCCGCGCCGCCGCGGAACACACCGTCGCGATGGCGTTCGCGACGGCCCGGTCCATCCCGCAGGCCCATGCCCGGCTGAAGGGCGGCGAGTGGGCCAAGGGCGACTACCTCGGCACCGAGGTGAACGGCCGGACGCTCGGCATCGTCGGGCTCGGCCGCGTCGGTCAGGAGGTCGCCAAGCGGCTC
>ENA-ORDC01001450-ORDC01001450.1-marine-metagenome-genome-assembly--contig:-NODE-1450-length-17498-cov-6.311750_pt1 | contig 17498 bp, 10 predicted proteins | sample MGYA00237783_ERZ508515 | MGnify/ENA primary metagenome ERZ508515 (study PRJEB26186, sample SAMN06268792) | marine metagenome | isolation source: Eden Landing Ponds, San Francisco, CA, USA | place... | reverse complement strand
AGCAGGTCGGCGGTTTCGTCCTCGTCGCTGGTCCGGAGGACGCTCGCGCCGAAATCGACCGCCAGCGACGCGAGCGCCCCCTGAATCGCCTTGTGATGGACGTTGCGTGCGCCGAAGAGGTCCTCGCCCTCGATGACGACGACGGGCCGACCGTAGTGGCGGGTGGCGTCGCCGACCTGCTCGAACATCGACCGGTCGCCGCCCGTCAGCGTGTCCATGAAGTCAGCGATGGTCTTGCGCTCGACGACCACGCGGTCCGAGAGGACGTAGTCCCCGACGGCCAACGTTTCGAGTCGGGTCTCGATACCGTCCCGCGTCGAGAGGTCCCGGGCGATGGTCGAATCGAGTTCCCGCTGGTCGGCGACAATTTCGACGGGATCGTCCTCGTCGTCGCGTCCGGCGGTGGCGACCGTCCCGTTACCCCCCTCCTCTCCTGCTCTCTCGTCGCTATCGGCCGCTTTCGACCGGTCTTCGGCGAAGGCGTCCAGTCCGGCCTGGCCGTCGCCGCCGTCGTTCTCATCGATTGACTTGTTAGCTGCGCTACCCCTCCCGTTTCCAGTGGAACCCGACCGCTGTGTGGCGGTTTCTCCGCTGTCGGTTCCACTCGAAGCGGTCCCTTCGGTATCGGATGCGCCGTCGCCGCCCTCTCCTTCGTACTCGTCGAGACCCGTCTGGTCGAGGCGGGCCTCCAGTTCGCCGGCGACGCTTTTGAGTTCGTTCAGCTCGCGCTTCATCCGCTTCTGGTCGTTGCGGGCCTTCCAGAAGTACGCCTCGTCGCGGGTGTCCTCGGCCAGCAGGACGACGACGCGGCCCTCGGCCTGTCGGCCGGTTCGGCCCTTCCGCTGGATGGCCCGGATCGCGGTCGGGACCGGCTCGTAGAACAGCACCAGATCGACTTCCGGCACGTCCAGCCCCTCCTCGGCGACGGACGTCGAGACGAGCACCTCGAACTCGCCGTCCCGGAACCGGTCGAGCGTCTCCTGTTGCTGGCTCTGTGTCATCCCCTCGCTGCCGTCGGTGTCGCTCTGGCCGACGAACTTCTGGGTCGTGAAGTGGTCCGAGAGGAAGTCCACGAGCGTCTCGGCGGTGTCCCGCGATTCGGTGAACACGATGACGCGCTCGCCGTTCTCGATGCCCAGCGTCTCCGCGAGCAACATCCGGGTCTGGCGGAACTTCGGGTGCAGGTCGTCGTAGTCGCTGGCCTTCCGCATCGCCTCGCGGACTTTCGGCTCGCTGACGAGGCGCTGGTCGGCCTTCGACGCGCCCGAGGAGCGGGCGGCCTCCTTCAGCCGCTCGAAGTACCGCCGCAGGGACTCGACGCTCTGGGTCTCGACGTACGTGACGGCGGTCCGGAGCTTGCGGATTTCGGCGAGCAGGCTCATCCCCTGGTACCCCTCGCTCTGGTCGTTGTTCATCAGGTCCCGAAGCTGGCCCTGAATCTGCTGGATCTCGCGCTCGGAGATGTCCGCCGAGGACTTGTTCGTGACGCCCAGTTCCTTCAGTTGCGACAGGCGGTCTTTGATGACCTCGTTGATGGCGTCGCGGATTTCCACGACGACCTCGGGCAACTCGATGCGGTTCCAATCGACGCTGGTGTCGTGGGTGAACTCCGCCACGTCGGCGTCGTCTTCGGTCATCACCGCGACCTCGCTAAGCCCGAGGTTCTCACACACTTCGAGTATCGCCTCCTCGTCGTCGCCGGGGGAGGCGCTCATCCCCGTCACCAGCGGGTTCTCGGCGTCGGCGTGGTAGCGGTCGGCGATGTAGTTGTAGGCGTAGTCGCCGGTCGCCCGGTGGCACTCGTCGAAGGTACAGTGGGTCACGTCGGCGAGGGAGATGCGGTTGCCGACGAGGTCGTTCTCGACGACCTGCGGCGTCGCGATGACGATGCGGGCGTCCTCCCAGAGGGCGGCCCGGTCGTCGGGTCGGACCTCACCGGTGAACACGACCACATCTTCGTCGTCCAGTTCCAGCGCTTCGCGGTAGAACTCGGCGTGTTGCTGGACCAGCGGCTTCGTCGGGGCCAGCATGAGCGCTTTCCCGCCGACGGCGTCGAGTCGCTCGGCGGTCACCAGCAGCGAAACAGTCGTCTTGCCCAGGCCGGTCGGAAGACAGACGAGCGTGTGGCCGGCGCTCGCCGTCTCCGCCAGTTCAGTCTGGTAGCGGCGGTTCTCCAGGAACTCCGGCGTCACCAGCGGGCGTTCGACGTGCTCGCCACCGGCGTCGGTGGTCGCCATTACTCACGCGTTCGGCCCCGCGGTGGTTAAGGGTTCAGATACCGCGGTGAAAGTGAACGGACGGCCTTAGAGGCTGAGCCCGGGTAGGTACTGGACGCCGACCCACATCGCCAGTGCGCCAAGCACCGGAATCGAGAAGTTGTCGTCGACGACGTAGCCCGCGATGCGCGGCTTGACCCCGTCGGCGAAGGTGGCCGCGATGCCGCCAAGCACTGCGGCGGCAGGCGGAACGAATGGGGCCGCAAGGAGCGTGCAGACGCCGAACATCACGAGCAGCACCCAGGCCTGTTTGACGTTGCTGGCATCAGTCGAGCCCAGCAGGCCGCTGATGGGGTCGCCGATGGCGAGCATCAACATCGCTGGGACGGCGACCGTTTCGGTCATACTCGGGAGCTCGACGGCGAAGGCGACGATGGCAATCCCGACGATGTACAGCGCGTAGCCGGCGGGGTTGTCCTGTTCGTACTCGCGTGTGAGCCGGTCGTACACCACCCAGTCCAGCCCGGTCGTCAGCCGCACCGCTTCGAGAATCAGGACGACGACCAGCGCCACGGCCAGGAACCCCTGGACGACGCGCCACGTGATCAGGTCCGGCCAAAGCAGATGCGCGAGCGGCACTGTCGCGCCGGTGACGTGGACGAGCCGCCGGGATACCTCGTCGGCCATCTACAGGTCGCCGAAGGTGAGGTCACCGCTTGCGAGCTGTTCGAGCCGGTCGGCGAGCCCGTCGATAGGCAGCCGTTTCTGCTCGGTCGTGTCGCGCTCGCGCACCGTGACTTCGTCGTCCTCTAAACTTTCGTAATCCACCGTCACGCAGTAAGGCGTCCCCACCTCGTCCTGCCGGCGGTAGCGCCGCCCGATGGCCCCGGAGTCGTCGTAGGTGACCGAGAGGCCGGCGGCCCGGAGGTCGTCGGCGATATCGGTGGCGAGGTCGGCCATCCCGTCCTTGTCCATCAGGGGGAAGACGCCGACCGTGGTCGGAGCCTGCTCCGGCGGGAGATCGAGGTATGTCCGTTCTTCGCCGTCGACCTCGTCGGTCTCGTAGGCGTGTGCGAGAACGGTGTAGATGATGCGGCCCACGCCGAAGGAGGGTTCGATGACATGTGGGCGGATGTGTTCGCCGTTCTCGGTGACTTCGTTGACGCTGAAGTTCGTCTCCTCGACGGGGACGATGTGGGACTCGCCGTCGACCTCCACGGTAACCTCGTCACCGTCGAACGCGTCCGGATTCCGCTCGGCCAGCGCTTCGAGCCCGTCGGCGACCGCGCCGGCGTCACCGCCGAACTCCGGCCCGAGATAGCTCATGTCGGGGTCGACGGTCGCACGCTCGACGGTGATCGGCTCGTCGTACTGCTTGAACACCGTGTAATCCTCGCCGGAATGCTCGGCGTGTTTCGAGAGGTCGTAGTCGCCCCGATAGGCGAAGCCTGTGATCTCGATCCAGTCGCCGTCGACCTCGCTCTCGGCGTCCCAGCAGTCGGAGGCGTAGTGTGCGCGCTCGCCGGCGAGATGCTGGCGGTACCGGAAGCGGTCCATGTCGACGCCGATGCGCTCGTACCACTCCTTCGAGACGCCCAGATAGTAGGCGACCCACTCGCTTTCGACGACGCCCTCGTCGACGGCCTCGCGGACCGTGAGTTCGCGCTGGCCGCCGTCCTCGGATTGCTGTGCCGCGGCGGAGTACAGCGGGAGCGTCACGTCCGCTACCTCGGCCAGCGGCGGCTCGTCTTCCTCGGGGTCGATGAAGTGTTCGAGTTCGGCCTGGGTGAACTCCCGGACGCGGACGAGGGATTTCCGCGGGGAGATCTCGTTCCGGTAGGCCTTCCCGATCTGGGCGACGCCGAAGGGAAGCTGGTTCCGGGCGTACTCGGAGAGCTGCGGGAACTCCACGAAGATGCCCTGTGCGGTCTCCGGACGGAGATAGCCCGGCGACGACGACCCCGGACCGATGTTGGTCTCGAACATCAGGTTGAAGTTGTCGACCGGCTGGTCGGCCAGGGAGGTGTGACAGGAGGGACATTCGATGCCGTGCTCGGCGATGAGGTCCATCACCTCCTCGTTGGGGAGCGATTCGGCCTCCTCGATGTCCGTGTTGTCCTCGACGAGGTGGTCCGCGCGGTGGGTCGCACCGCACTCGCCACATTCGACGATCATGTCGTCGAAGCCGTCGAGGTGGCCCGACGCCTCGAAGACGGGCTCGGGCATCACGTCGGGGGCGGAGATCTCTTGGTGGCCTTCCTTGACGACGTAGCGGTCCCGCCAGGCGTCCTCGATGTTCGATTTCAGGGCAGCGCCCTGTGGCCCGTAGGTCCAGAAGCCCGCCGCGCCGCCGTAGGCGCTCGACGAGGGGAAGTAGAAGCCGCGACGCTTGGCCAGCTCGGTGAGACGTTCGCCTTCGCTCATAGGCCTCGCAGCAGGTCGATGTCCCGCACGATGCCGGTGAGTTCGTCACCCGACAGCAGCGGGATCTGTTCGATGTCGTGTTCGATCATCAGCTGTGCCGCCTCCTCGGCGGTGCGGCGCTTGTTCACCGTCACGACGTCGCCGGTCATGAACTCGCGGACGGGTTCGGCCGGGAGTTCGACGTTGCGGGTGGGCATGTACCGACCGCCGACGGCCTTGATCCCCTCCCAGGCCCAGTCGTCGTCCTGGTTGGCGATGGAGTCGCCGGTGTCGTCCTCGCCCTCGACGACGCGGGCGACCGCGATGATGTCGACCTCGGTGAGCATCCCCGACATGTCGCCGTCGTCGCCGAGCACGACGCCGTAGGGGACGTTCGCGTGGGAGAGCTCCCGTTCGGCGACGGTCAGCGGCGTGCCTTCGTACACGCAGTTGATGTCTCGGTTGGCGAGGTCGCCGACGATCTGGTCGCCGTCGACGTCGCCGTTGGCGATGGACCGAATCACGTCGGTCACCGTGATGATTCCTTTGAGCTGGCCGTCGACGATTGGCAGGCGGCGCTCGCCGTCCTCGACCATCACCTGTGCGGCAGCCTCGATAGACGTGTCCCCGCTGATCGCCGGGACTTCCTCGACGAGCAGCGCAAGTTGGTCCTCGTCCGGACTCTCGATGAGCGCATCGCGTGAAATAATACCTCTGAACTCCTCGCCCTCGTCGGTCTCCTTGATGACCGGGACCGACGAGAAGGCCTGCTCCTGGAGGTACTCCAGTGCGTCATCACGGGTACCGGGAATGGTGACCGTGACGACCTCCGAGCGTGGCGTCATAGCGTCTGCGACGTTCATACTGCCAGAACTTCCTTCCCGCATCTACTAAGTCCTTAACATCCGTTCGTTTTCGGCACCCGGGTAGCACGCTGGACGGCTCTCGACCGTCACCGGAGACCGGGCTGGCGCTGTCTCAGAAACCGAGGGACAGTGCCGTCTCGAAAACAAATACGTCTGCTGCCATATTAATCCACGATATTCGGACCTGAGCGAAATCATCGCTTCGAAGTCTGATGGTTGAGATATAAGGCTTTAACCATGCTAGCCTTCGGACCAGTCTATGGCTATCCTGACAGGAATAGAACTATTGTCAGACTGTTGGCCGAGGCCTGTAGTCTTCCCCTCTACGGGTTTCGCTAAATTTTTATAGGGTTGTTACATATTATCATGCATGGAGTCGGATACTGTCGCTCCGGTTGAGATGGCCGCGGACGGAGACATCATGGCGTCCGTCGAAGAGGGTCCAACGGACCAGTTCATCGTCGCTGACGTGACCCGAGACGACGCCTATCTCACAACGCCGCTCTCGGACGCTGCCTCACTGCCGGCCTGGCGATAGGTCGCTGTCTGTCGGTTCGTTTTTGCCGAACGGTTCCATCCAGCGGGATACCCTATCAGCGGCGCGGCTGTTCCGTATCGAGTGATCGTGTGCACTCGCTCGGGCGGAGAAAACAAGCGTTATGCCGCCCCAGTAAGTTCGACTCGATATGAAGGTACTCGTTACGGATCCTATCGCTGACGCCGGTCTCACCCGACTCCGTGAGGCGGGCCACGATGTCGAAACAGCCTACGAGGTCGAGGGCGACGCGCTCCTCGATGCGGTGGCCGACGCGAACGCGCTCATCGTCCGCTCGGGCACCGAAGTCACCGAGGAGGTGTTTGCGGCTGCGCCGGACCTCATCATCGTCGGCCGGGCCGGTATCGGCGTGGACAACATCGACATCGACGCCGCGACCGACCACGGCGTCATCGTCGCCAACGCCCCCGAGGGCAACGTCCGCGCCGCCGCGGAACACTCTGTCGCGATGGCGTTTGCGACCGCACGCTCCATTCCGCAAGCCCACGACCGTCTGAAAAGCGGCGAGTGGGCCAAAGGCGAGTTCCTGGGTACGGAAGTCAACAACAAGACGCTGGGCGTCGTCGGATTCGGCCGCGTCGGCCAGCAGGTCGCCAAGCGGCTTGGTAGCCTGGGCATGGACATCGTCACCTTCGACCCCTATATCAGCCAGGAGCGCGCCGACCAGTTCGGCGCGGAGCTGGTCGACGACCTCGACGACTGTCTCGCGAAGTCCGATTTCATCACGATCCACACGCCGCTGACCCCCGAGACGGAGAATATGATCGGCGAGGAAGAGCTCGCTGAACTCGAAGGCGGCTACGTCGTCAACTGCGCCCGCGGCGGTATCATCGACGAACCGGCCCTGGCCGAGGCCGTCGAGGACGGCGTTCTGAAGGGCGCAGCGCTCGACGTATTCGGCGAGGAACCCCTGCCCGATGACAGCCCGCTGCTCGACGTCGAGGACATCATCGTCACGCCCCACCTGGGCGCGTCGACGGAGGCGGCACAGGAGAACGTCGCCACCTCCACGGCCGACCAGATCATCGCCGCGGCCAACGGCCAGCCCGTCGCCAACGCGCTGAACGCGCCGTCGCTGGACGAAGCGACGTTCAAACAGGTCGGGCCGTACCTCGACCTCGCCGACACCGCCGGCCGCATCGCTGTCCAGTTGTTCGGCGGCCACATGTCCGAAGTCCAGGTCACCTACGCGGGCGACATCGCCGAGGAGGACGTGGAGTACGTCACCGCCAGCGCGCTGAAGGGCGTGTTCGCGCCCTCGGATCTCCAGGTCAACGCCGTCAACGCCCCGCAGATCGCTCAAGACCGGGGGATCGACGTGACCGAGTCCAAGACCCGAACTTCCGAGGACTACCAGAGCCTCATCACCGTCACCGTCTCCGACGGTGAGGAGTCCGTTTCCGTCTGTGGGACCCAGTTCGGCGGCGAGGAGCCCCGCATCGTCCGCATCGACGACCACCGTATCGAGGCGGTCCCCCACGGCCACATGCTGGTCGTCCGCAACCGCGACGAGCCGGGCACCATCGGGTTCATCGGCACGGTGCTCGGCGAGGCCGACATCAACATCGCCGGGATGTTCAACGGCCGCGAGACCATCGGCGGCGAGGCCCTGTCCGTCTACAACCTCGACGAGCAGCCGCCACAGGACATCATCGAGCGGCTCAACGCCGACAGCCGCATCATCGAGACGACCTACGTCGAACTCGGCGACGAGTAACACGTAGCGGCATTTTCCGACAGCCAGTTGCGGTTTATTTGCCGTCGATAAGGCGCTCGTACCGGTCGACGACGGCCTGGCGGTGTTCGCGCTCCTGTTCGAGCGCGGTTTCCAGTGTTGCCACCTGCGAGCGCAGTAGCGCGATCTGAATCTGATAGATCGTGCTGGGCGTCTGTCGGGGCGATGGTAACGGGGTCCCCGACCGGTCCCCGGAGTCGATGAACAGCGCTGAATCGCGGGACGAGGCCATACCCGTGACAGGACCGCCACAGGCAAAAACACCCGTCGGACGGCTGTCACGCGCCCGTCAGTCGCCCTGAGAGATCCGGCTCCGGTCGTCTCCGGCGACAGTGGCTTCCGCGGCGAGTGGCACCCGAAGCGTGAGCGTCGTTCGCCCGTCGCGCCTGTTATAGGAGAGTTCCCCGCCGTGACAGTCTAGTATCCACTTCGTCAGCCACAGCCCCAGACCGGTGCTGTGTCTGAGTTGCGTTATCGGTTCGTCGCCGAACAGCACCGCCCACTCGTTCTCCGGCAGCCCCGGGCCATCGTCGCTGATCTCGACTACCGCTTCCGCCTGCTCGCGCCGAACCGTAACCGACAGCTCCCCGTCCGTGTGTTTGACTCCGTTCTCGATGAGCTGTGCCAGCGCGATTTCCAGCCGGTCGTCGGCGGCGACCACCGCCTCGGACGCCTCGACGGAAAGGGAATCTATCGCGGTGTCGTCGTACTCCTCGAGGACAGACCGCACGCTCTCGATGATGTCCGTCCGTGATTCCGTCGTCGCGGCCGAGTCCATCACGTACTCCATCTTGCCGGCCATCTCGCTCAGTTCGGCCAGTTCCCTCGCCGCCCTTGCCATCAGAGACGCCTGCCGGCCGAGGTCGCCCGAGAGTTCCGTCGACAGCGTCTCCGTTCCGTCAAGCAGGGGAACGAGCTTGTTTCTGAGATTGTGACGCAGTACACGGTGAAGCACCTGGTGGTGTTGCTCCCGCTGCTGTCTTTCGGTCAGATCGGTGTACATCGCCAGCGCTCGGCCCGCCGTCGTCGGGACGACCCGACAGTACAACTGCCCGGTACCTGCGGCTGTCTGCCCCGTGACTGACCCCTGCTGCAGTCGGGTATCGGCCGGTCTGTCCTCGCGCTCCGTCCCGGCATCCCGGTGTTCGATTGCCGAGACATACTCGGTCAGTGGCTCCCCGCGTATCTGTTCGCTGTCGACACCGAACAGCTCGACGAACGCCGGATTCACTGCCCGGAGTATCGGCTCCCCGTCGACGAACTCCACCTCGGCGACAGCGTCGTCGGTGTGTTCAAACAGCGCCTCGAAGCGCGTGCCCTCTGTTTCACTCATCCCTGTACTGGTTGGCAGCGACGAACTCGAATCGGGCACCACCCGTTTCGCTCTCTGTGACAGACACGGCCCAGTTGTGTGCGTGCGCGATCTCCTCGACGATTGTCAGGCCAAGCCCCGTGCCGTCCTCACTTGTCGTGTAGCCGTTATCGAAGATTCCGTCGCGGTCCTCCGGGGGGATACCGACTCCATCATCGGCGACGTAGAACCCGTTGTCGAGCGCCCCGACACGGACGGTCGACGCCTGTCCGTGTGTGACGGCGTTCCGGAACAGGTTCTCGAAGAGGTGTTTGAGACGGGTGTCATCCCCTGAGACGATGATACTGTCAGCCTCGACGACCAGTTCGGTCTCACAGGAGCTAACGTGGGTCCAGCAGGCACGCGCGACCGCACTGAGGTCGACCGGTGCTGGGTCTTCGACGCGATTCCCCTGCCGGGTCAGGGTCAACACGCCTTCGATGACTTCTTCCATCCGCTCGTGGGCCTGGCGCATCCGGTCGATTCCGGGGGGACACTCATCGAGCTGGCTCAGCGTCCCCTTGGCGACCTGTAGCGGGTTCCGGAGGTCGTGTGAGACGGTGCTTGCGAACTGTTCGAGCCGTTCGTTCTCCCGCTGTAGCTCCCGCTCCTTTTGCAACCGCTGCAAGGCGATTTCCGCGTTGCTCGCAATGATCTGGACGAGGTTCAGGTCGGTCTCATCGAACGCGTCCGGGTTCGTCTGTCCCACGCTGATGATGCCGTAATCGCTGATTGGGACGTACAGCCACGAGACGACCGGTTCAAGCGCTGTGCCGCCGTCGTGGTCACGGATATCCGTGTAGATTCTCGCCCGTTGTTCTTCGAAGACCTTGCCGGGGAACCCCTCGCCGACGTCGTATGTCGGCCGCTCCGCTAGCAACTCCTCGGCCTTGTCGTTGACGTGAACCGGCTGGAGTTCCCCGTCTCGAAGGACCCGGATCACGTTGATACGGAACTCCAGAATCGATTCGATGGCCGCGCCGACTTCGGCGGCAACCGCCGACGGGCTGTCAGCGCTGAGCAGGTCCCGTGTCGCCTCGTGTAGCGCCTCTATTTTCTCCTCACGCCGCCGCTTTTCGGTGATATCCGTGTTGATAGCGACGTAGCCGCGCGGCTTGCCGCCGCGTGGAAGCGGCGCAATCGTCTGTTCGATGACGTAGCGCTCACCGTTGGGACGCTCGTTGACCAGTTCGCCCCGCCAGACATCGCCGGCACCGATGGTGTCCCACAGGCTCTCGTAGAAGGCGTCGTCGTGTTCACCCGACTTGAGGACCCGCGGCGTGTGGCCGATGACGTCGGACGCGGCGTACCCGGTCAACTCCTCGAACGCCGGATTGACGTACTCGATGACGCCGTCACGGTCCGTGAACACCACGGCATGGCCCGCGCTCTCGACCGCCTCCCGGAACTTCCATGGACTGATATCTTCGTTCTCCAAACGGGTGCCGCCGGTCTTTCCGCCGTCGGCCCGCGGCGCCTGCCGCTCGTCAGTGGCACCCCGTATCAGGTCGAGGTGAGCGGAGAGGACATCGGCGTCAATCCGCTCGATCTCACACAGGACCTCCGGCCTCGCGAGTTCGCGGAGCCGCCGACGCGCGTCGTGGACCGCCCGGCTCTGCTCGAGTTCGCTACCCGACTGGGCCGAATCAAGCGCGTGTACTTTTCGCGTTAGCGACATCGCCTCTCGGAGGTCACCGTTCGGGAGCGCCATCGCCCGGTCGACTGCCTGCCCGACCGTCGCCCCGTCGACCGGCTTCCGAAGGTAATCGTCACACGGGAGCGACAGGAGCTCCGGCGTCGGCTCCGCCCCGGTCACGACAATCACGTAATGCGATGCATCAGTGTTCTGTACCGTCTCTTTCAGTTCTTGAAACGCTATCCCCGCCCGTCCATGGTCGTAGACAACGATGTCCGACCGAGCAAACGAGGACGCGATTTCGTCTGCTGTCTCGGCCAGCGTGTAGCTGTATCCCGGGCTGAGGCCTCTCTCGTACACCTGGCGGTCGACTGAATCGTCGATGACCAGCACGTCTCGGTCCATCCCTTGCCTCGCCTTCTATCAGTATTCATAATATACTTCGCTCGGATTGCAAGGAACTGAGAACACGAACCAGTTTTAAATGCAGACGCGAACACGTACCCTTCCGCCCGCGCGACCGTCCTACATGAAGTCAGCAATGCCTGACTGTTTGTTGTGGTCGTTCTCGAACACCGACTCGATTTTCCGTTCGAGAATCTTGAGCCGCTGTTTCGTGTAGTCGCGGGCACCGAACTCGTCGGCGACGCGGATGGCCGTGTCGATGTACTTGTTGACCGACCCCTCGTGGACGGTGAGGTTGACCCGGCCGCCACACTCCCGGCAGTCGCCGGTCAGCGGCGCGCGCCGGAACGACTCCCCGCAGTCCAGACAGCGGACCTCCTGTCTGGAGAAGGCCCGGAGGTTCCCGATGAGGTCCGGCAGGAAGTGGTACTCGATGATGCGCTCGGCCACGTCGCTCTCGACGACGGCCCGAAGCTTCCGTGAAATCTCAAGCTGGGCGTCCATCTTGTCCTCCATCGATCCGAGGGTCTTGTACGCCGAGAGGTCCGGCCCGGCGGCGATGTTCGCCGTGTCGTGGGTGTGGCGGAACTCGGTGTACTCGCGGTCGGTCCCCAGCGTCTCCTCGGCGATCTTCATGATGCCCTCGACCTCGGTCGGGTCTTTCATCTCGCGGGTGGCCTCGTAGAACTCCCGCGGGTAGGTTTCCATGATGTCCATGTTGTGGGCCTCGTCGTCGATTTCGCTGGGGTCGATCCGCGAAGACATCACCAGCGGCGCGTCCATCTGCCCGCCGCGCTGGTTCGGGAGATACGACTTCGAGAAGTTCAGGAGGCCGTCCATCAGGAGCATGACGCAATCCTCGTCGCCGTCGCACTGCTTTTGCGACGTATCGTTCACTATTACCGAGTGAGTGTCAGCCACGGTGAGACAGTACGTGTGGTCGGCGTCGGATTGGACCGGAGTGACGTCGGTAACCTCGTCGATAAGATACTCTCCGCTCCCACCGTCGAAGACCCGTCGTCCGGTTGGCGTCGTCTCTGTGACGTGGTCAGCCAATCGCTCTCGTTTTCGCGAGAGGTGTAAGTCGACCGTCTCTGCGAAACGAACGGCATCGGTCGACGTGATGTGGAGGACGTACGACGGCGCGGACATCGATTCGTCGTCAATATCGTAGAACTCCGGGAATTTCTCGACTAGCGGAACGGGCTCGGTGGTAGTAACCCGTGCCGTGATCCCAAGACGAGTGAGCAAGGCAAGCAGGTCTTCTTTTAGTTCCCGACTGACCGTCGTCGCCGACACCTCTAAGCCGTTTTTCGTAACCGTTCCGTCGCCGCTGAAGTACCCGCTGAGATACGCAGAAACGAGATTATCGGGGGCATTGAATATGCATGATGGGGCGCGTTTATGCTTCGAACCCGTCCCACAGCCGAGTACCGTTTCGAAGAACACGCGCGGCAGTCGTCCCGAAACGGTGACTTTCACGCTGTTCTCCCGGTAGGCGCTGACACTGAGTGTGTCTTCGAACGCCTCAACAAAGAAATCGCGTGCCTCCGTTTCGTCCCCTGAGATCGTCGTTTGATGAATCGTCCCTTTTGCTGTCGACTGTTCGCGAGAGAATCCTTCTGCCGCGTAGTATCCAAGTAGCGTTGCAAGGTCTTCGTCGAGTTCGACGAATCGGTCCATCTCGACGGTGTCACGTTTCATCCCGAGCGTGACATCGCTGGGGACCTGTTCGACGACGGCCTCCGCCGCGCCGAACAGTTCAACGAGCAGGGAGACGGGTAGGCTCTCCCGGTAGACATAGTTACTCAGCGCCTTCTTACTGAGGCCGAGGAACTCAGCGGTGCTTTTTAATGGATAGAACGTTCCTTCCCAATTCGCTTCGAGCGCGTCTGTAAAGAGGTCATAGAGTGTTTCCTTGTCTATGCCTTTCACCATGAGCGACTCGTCGGGAACGTCGTCACTGTTGATGAACTCTTCGAGGAGGTCGAACCGGGCTACGGAGCCGTGAACGTCGACCTGTGAGGGTTTTACTAACGAATCAGCTGTCGTAAGTTCGCTCGCTCGCTTACTATTCAGTTCGTCTCCATCGAAGACGTGCATCTCATGGTCGGGCGTTACCGTCAACTCACGACCGCTCCGCGTTTCGACAGTGACAAGATGGTCTGGCGATGGATGTTTTGACACAGCTTCGACCGGCTTCCGAACGACGTTCCCGCCTTCGTCCAGCGAGGGGACCCGAACCTCGCCGTCGAGTTCGGCGACAAGCGTGCCGAAGTCATCTTCAGTCGGGCCGTCCAAGCGCTCCTCGACGAACGTGGCGATATCGTCGTAGTGCCACTCACCGCCCTCGTTTTCGTACCAGAGTTTCGTCTCCGGATGGAAGCAATTCCGCCGTTTAGCGGCGTGGAAGTACGGATGCGCGTAGCCGACGGCGGCGGAGGTGAAGCCGACCACGCGCCCGACCGTCGCCGCGCTGGTGTGGGGGGCCATCCCGAACACGAGTTCGCCGACGAGGTCTTCGCGGTCGTCGAACTCGTAGAACCGCTCCAGGCCGTAGTACTGTTCCAAGAGGTCGTCCACGAAGCGAGCGGTCTGGAGCATGTGCTCGGCCGCGCCGTCCGAGAGGACGATGTCCTGGACCTTCAGCTCGACGAGCTGGTCGTCGTGGGTCAGCGGGTCGCCGTGGATGTCCTCCGTGTAGCCCAGCCCCCGGAGTCGCTCGGCGGAGACGTCCAGCTCCGAGGCCCGCACTGCGGTCACCGGCAGGTCCGTCATGTCGTAGCGGACCGTCCCGTCCTTGAACGCAGACACGTCGTGTTTCGCTCGGAGGATCCCCTTCTCCATCGGCTCCGGCACTTTCTCCTCGGAGGTGAGCCCCTTGACGGCTTTCAGCTGTTCGAAGGCCGTCTCGCGCTCGCCGACGTTCTGCAGGGCGTCCCGATACGCTTCCTGCAGGTCGAGCACCTTATACTGGGTCGGCGAGGCGAGCGTCTCACACCGCGTACACTCCGCGCGGCCGGACTCGTCGCGTTCGACCTCGGCCTCGCAGTCGGGGCAGACGTACACCGGCTCGGTGGTCCCGCTGCACTCGGGACAGTCCGCCTGATGGGTCTCGGTCCCGCAGTCGGGACAGCGCCGGCGGGCGACTTCCACCTCGACGTGGCCGGGCGTGTCGCTCATCCCGTCGGCGTGTTTCGTCGCCTTGGCAACGTCCCGCTGTGCGCCGCCGGCCTCGCCGATGGGACTGAGCGTGTGGACGGCCGGCGAGAGGTCCCGCCGCTCGGATTTTTCGGGGCGACCCATTCGGTTGCCGATGCGGGTCGGGGCGCGCTCTCGAACCTCGAACGGCGCGATCTCGTTGACCGCTTTGATCGCGTTCTGGCCGTCCTCGCGCTCGGCGTCCTCGGCAACCCCGATTGCGTCGAGTGACTCGCTGTCGCCGTAGGTCCGGGCGTGCTCGGAGAGGTCCTCGCGCGTCCAGTCGCGCTCCAGCGACCGGGAGAACCCCAGCGTCCGCACCAGCGGCACCCAGTCGGTGACCGTAATCGTGTCCTCGTCCTGGGTGTGCTCGACGAGCAGGTGTTCCAGCGTCTCCTGAACGGCGTCGGTACGGGGCAGGACGAGTGCGCCGTCGTCGCTGTACGTCTCGCCCGCCGTGCCATCGACCTCCGGGTCGGCGTACGCGCCGTCGGTCTGTGCGACCCGTGCGTCCTCGACGGCGTCGGCGAGCGCGCACACCTGGTCGACGCTCACGTCGTGCCAGAGGTAGGTGTATTTCGGGTGCAACGGCGCGTCGTAGTCGGTCGCCCACTCGATGGCTTCCTCGGCGCTCGGGTCGGCCAGGTCGATGTGGGGCGAGTCCCGCATCGCCTGCACGTCCGCGCCCGCGGTGTCGAGGTCCTGTTCCCACCACTCGACGATGTAGGAGGCCGGCGCGAGCGGGTGGTTGTTCTCGACGAACTCGCCGTAGTTGACCAGATACTCCCCCAGGTCGAGTATCTTCTCGACGCCGTTGCGGACTTCCAGTGCCTCCTCGGCGTCGTCGATGCGGCGCACGTCGCCGTTGGCCAGGCGCACCGTCGGTCCCTCGATGGTGTCGACCGGTACGACGCCGGCGGCTTTCCCCGGCCGCTCGGTCTTGATCTGCGTGCCGGTCGCGAGGAAATCGTCGACCAGATGCATCGTCGCCGGGTGGACGCCCGCGGTCGCGAAGCCGTGGTTGCGCGACCGCCCGTAGCGAAGCCGAAACCCGCCCGCCTTCGACGGGTGGGAGAACACCGGGCGACCGGCGATGAGGTCCCGGAGATACTTGTCGGCGGGTTCGACGCGCGGCGGTCCAGCCTGCTCGTCACCCTCGTCTCCGGCGTCGTCGTCGGCTCCTTCGCTCGCGTCGTCGCTGCCTGCGTCGTCCTCTTCGTCGGCGGCCTCGTCCTTGCCGATGGTCCCGTCGATGAGGTCCTGCAGCCACGGCCAGTCGACCTCGTCCAAGTTCCGGGTGTAGCGCTGGATCTTCGGCGCTTTCAGGGCAATCCCCTCGGCCAGCACGAGACACATCCCGCCGCGAGGTGAATTGGAGTCGACGCGTTCGAGGTCCCGATAGCCCGAGACTTCCTCGTCGCCGGTCGCTTCGCCGTCGAGCATGATGGGCATGTGCTCGGCGATGAACTTCGTCTCCTTCTCCTTGGGCGAGTACTGCAGGCCGGTGTCCTTGTCGTAGAGGTCGATCTCCTCGGCGTAGCGGCCGATCTCATCGTCGCGGGCCTTGTACTGGTCGATGCCAAGCAGCGCGCGGGCGTAGTCCGCGACCAGCACCGAGAGGGCCTGTGCGGTCCCGCCGGCGGAGCGAATCGGGCCGGCGTAGTAGACGTTGATGAACTCTGTCCCGTCGTCGTTTTCCAGCAGTTCGACCCGGTCGATGCCCTCGATTGGGGCCGCGACGACGCCCTCGGTCAGCAGGGCGACGGCGGTCCGGACCGCCCCCTCGACCTTCCCTTCGCGGCTGTCGTAGTCGCCGACGGTCCCCTCGACGAAGTCCTCGACCAGTTCCAGCGCGGCCTCCTCGCGGGACATCTCGCCCTCTAGCTCTCGGACCCGCTCGGCGACGCCGTCGATGCCGAGGATGTTCTCGACCCGGTCGGCCATGTCGCGCGCGGTCGGGATCTCGACTTCCGGCTTCGGGTCGCCGCCGCGCTCTTTGGCCCGTTCGGCGACGTCGAAGGCGGACTCGAGCTGGGTTTCGAGCGTTTCGAAGTACTGTTCGTCGGCCTCCCGCATCTTAGATGTTCCAGAGGTCCAGGTCGGTCGGCTCGTCGTGTTCTCGCTGGAGCTCCGTGTCGAACCCGCGGACGTACAGCTCGCCCGCCCAGACGGTGCCGGCGTTCAGGTGGCCGGCGACCGCTTCGCCGTCGGGCCGCGAGAGAACGGCGTGGGTGTGGGCGAACCGCTCCCCGTCGAGATGCGAGATGTTGCCCATGCAGGCGGCGACTTCCAGCGGTTCGTCGAAGGTTAGCGAGTCGTATTCGGTTCGGTCCTGGTCGTAGAACATGAGCTCCGCGTCCTGGACCGCCCCAAGCCCGTAGAAGAAGCCGGCGTCGATGCCCTGTTCGTCTGCGAAGGCCTCGATCTCGGCGCGCCAGTCCGCACCGTGCTCCAGTCGGCAGACGAACTCGGACGTACTGTCGACTTCGCGGTAATCCATATCTGTAGTGGATGACAGGCCGCTCCAAAAGCGTTGCTTTCGGTCCAACCGTTTATATCCGAAGCCGGACCCACCGCCGCTGTGACGTAGCCACGACCGGGCGCGGTTCGCGGTTGCGCGGCACACCGCGCCGGGACCGACGCGTGCCGCCTGTTCGCTATTGCGCCGGGCCAGACGACCGACCAGCGCTACGCCGGTAGCGACACCCGACTGACCGGCTGGCTCCGGTCGGCGTCGTAGAACGAGAGTTCGTCGACCGTCCACCGGATCGGTTCGATATCCTGCTCGACCAGCCGCGCGGCCGCGGCGCGGTCTCCGCCGCGGGCGACGGTTACGTGCGGGACGTACGCGTCGCTCTCCATCTCGTCGACGGGGTCGAACCGCCCGCAGAGTCGCTCGTGCAGGGCGACCAGTCCGGGGCTCTCGACGGCGAGATACACCACTGGCGACGGACCGGTCACGGCCGTCTCGAACTGCTCGACGCCCGAAACCTTCGCCTCGAATGCCGGCTGGCCGCGAAGCGCCTCACGACCCTGCGCTTCCAGCCGCGCGTAGGCCGTGTGGTCGCCGTCACCCAGTCGCTTGGCGACCAGCGTGTGCTCGCCCCGTCCCCGCCGCTGTGCGAGCGG
>ENA-ORDC01001449-ORDC01001449.1-marine-metagenome-genome-assembly--contig:-NODE-1449-length-17508-cov-3.381103_pt1 | contig 17508 bp, 12 predicted proteins | sample MGYA00237783_ERZ508515 | MGnify/ENA primary metagenome ERZ508515 (study PRJEB26186, sample SAMN06268792) | marine metagenome | isolation source: Eden Landing Ponds, San Francisco, CA, USA | place... | reverse complement strand
GATGATGTCGCGGTAGGCGCCGATGATGTGGAACATCGGGTTGAGCGCGATCACGGCGCGCGCGCTGTCCGGCAGGATGTTGCTGACCCAGACGATCGGGGTCAGCCAGAACCACACCTGCAGCACCACCGCCACCAGCTCGCGCACGTCGCGCAGGAACACCGCGAAGTTCGCCATGGTGAAGCCCAGGCCATAGGCGAACGCCGCCTGCAGGCCGTAGACCAGCGGCAGGTACAGCCAGTTCCAGGTGAACGGAAAGCCGATCAGCAGCAGGAACACCGCGAAGAAGGCCATCGCGACGGCATAGATCGCGCTGTCGGCGATCACCACGTAGACCGGCAGGCTGGCCAGATCGACCGGCACCTTTTTGATGATGTTGGCCTGGTCGGTGTAGAAGCTGGTGACCCGCCCCACGCTGGAGGCGAAGGCGGTCCAGGCGAGGATGCCGGAGACCAGGTAGATGCTGTAGCCGAACTTCTCGAATTCGGCGCCCAGCATCTCCATGCGCGCGCCCATGATCTCCGAGAAGATCAGCGTGAAGATCAGGATCTGCACCAGCGGCATGATGAACGACCAGGCGCCGCCGAGGACCGAGCCGGCGTAGCGGTCGACCAGTTCGTGCCGGGCGAAGTTGAAGATCAGGCCGAGCTGCATGGGTGGGCGTGGGTCCCTGTCGCTGGCGCCCTCTTAGGCGCTCGGCCGCGGTTTTGCAACGCCGCGAACCGGGCGGCGCCGCTCAGCCGGCGCGGAACACCCAGACGCGGCTGAGCGCGAACACCAGCAGCGGGGTGAGGCCGGCCTGCAGCGCCACGAACAGCGCCAGGCCGCCGTGCAGCAGGTCGAACGTCAGCCAGCCCCACACCAGGTTCAGGCCGAGCCCGAGCAGCGCCACCAGGAACAGCCGCCAGCGCCGGCCGTCGCGCCGCCGACCGCCGGCGAAGCTCCAGCGCCGGTGGCCGAAATAGGACACCTCGAACGCGACCAGGAAGGCCAGCACGTTGGCCGGCGCGTGGTGCAGGCCGGCCTGCTGGAACAGCAGCCAGAAGACGCCGGTGTGGGTCAGGGTCGCGGCGACGCCGACCAGGCCGAAGCGCACCAGCTGGCCCAGCCCGCCGCGCCAGTGCGCCCGGGCGCGGTCGCTCAGGGCGGCGATGCGCGCGCTCATCCCCGCTCCGCCGGGTCCTCGACCGGCCGCAGCGGCGCCGGCGCGCCGGCTTCGGCGTTCTCGGGGGCGTTCTCGGGGGCAGCCTCCAGCGTCGACTCGCGCAGCACGTAGATCGGCCGCGCCTTCACCTCGTTGAAGATCCGGCCGACGTACTCGCCGACCACGCCGATGCCCAGCAGCGTCAGCCCGTTGAAGAACAGGATGAAGCTGACGGTGGAGGCGTAGCCCGGCACCTGCACGCCGGTGATCAGCGTCTTGCCGATGACGAACGCCAGGTAGCCGAAGGCGCTGGCCGACACCAGCAGGCCCAGGTAGGTCCACAGTCGCAGCGGCACGGTGGAGAACCCGAAGATGCCGTCGAGGGCGAAGTTGAACAGCCGGTGCGGTCGCCACTTGCTGGCGCCCGCGGCGCGCTGCGGCCGGGTGTAGGTGACGGTGCCGACGCAGAAACCGGGCCAGGACAGCAGGCCCTTCATGAAGCGGTTGCGCTCGCGCAGCTGCCGGATCACCCGCACCACCTTCTCGTCCAGCAGCCGGAAGTCGCCGGCGTTCTCCGGCATCGCGCTGTCGCTGATCCGGTTGGCCAGGCGGTAGAACAGCCGCGCGCTGAGCCGCTTGGAGACGGCGTCGTCCGGACGGCCCGCACGCACCGCCAGCACCACGTCGTCGCCGTCGCGCCAGCGCGCCACCATCTGGTCGATCAGCGCCGGCGGGTCCTGCAGGTCGACGTCGATCGGCACCACCGCACGGCCGCGCGCGTGATCCAGCCCGGCCGTCGTCGCCGCCTCCTTGCCGAAGTTGCGGCTGAAGCGCAGCAGCTCCACCGGAAACGGCCGGCGCTCGCGCTCGGCCAGCACGCAGGCCGCCGTGGCGTCGCTGCTGCCGTCGTCGACGAAGATCACCTCGAAGCGCTCGACCGCGCGCAGGTCGCCGGCGACCGCGTCGAGGAACGGCGCGATCCCGGCCTCTTCGTTGTAGACGGGCACGACCAGGGAAAGCTCCGGCCGCGGCCGATCCTGCAGGCTCATCGTCCGCTCGCCGCCATCGCCTCGGGATTGCGCTCAGCCGCGGTCGACCGCGGGCGCCGGGGTCCTTTAGGCCTGCGGATCAGACAGGTCAAGCGCCCGACCGCGCCACCGGGCGTCGCGTCGAGGCGACGCTAGCGCAGCGGCTCGAAGAACGGGACCGGCGCGATCCGTGGCATGCGGCCCGAACACACGAAGCTCTCGCGGAAGCGCCGGCAGACATCCGCTCCCAGAACCTCCATAACCTGCGCCCGGGTGGTGACACTGTCGTGGAAGAGGTACAGGGTCCCCGGCGCCAGCTCGCCCGTCTGCAGCGCCGCAACGCCGGCGCCGCAGTTGTCGTCCGAGCGGGCGGCGGGGTAGGTGTTCGTGGTCAGGCCGGCGCGCCGCGCGGCGTAGGCGTACTCCGGGTTGATGAAACGCTCCTCGTAGGTGCGCGTGCAGCCGCTGACCGGGTGGACCTGCAGCCGCACATGTTGCCGGAATACCCGTTGCCAGTCCGGGTGGTTGAAACCCGACGTGGGGGTGTCAAACCAGCGCTGCGCCATCGGCGACACGTCCGCCGCCTGCACCGCGAACACCCCAAGCGCCAGTGCCACACTCGCGCCAAAGCGACGCGGCCATACGCCCGCGACCCCCGCGACGGCCACGCCGAGCAGCAGGTAACCAACGGGCCAGAAAAAGCGCCCCGACGACCGGAACATCTCTGACAGCGTCGAAATCGGGTCGAACACGACCGACAGATCGGCGATCCGCCAGGGGCCGAAATAAACCGCCTGACTGGCCGCGAAGACCGTCAGGCCGACGGCGGCGGCAACCAATCCGCAATTGCGGGCGATCGCCCGCGGCGCGGTCCGGCGCTGCCCGACCAGAGCCAACGCGAGCAGGCCGAGCACGCCCAAGCCCAGGTAGTTGTAGCCCTCGTACTGACCGCCGGTGGCGTCCAGGATCGGCTCACCCGGCACAAACCAGCCCTGCGTGACGGCGACCGGGCTCAGCAGGTTCATGGAGAAGTGGCCGAAACCGGCAACTTCGTTGGCCGTGACGTTCGCCGCCGCGATGTAGCCGCCGGCCCAGGCCGCGCATGCCACGCCGAGGCTCACGAGGCCGAGCGCGACCGCCACGGTGCGCCAGGCGCGGTCGACCGCCGCGCGCTGCACCAGCCAGCCCGCGAACACCGCCGCGTTCATCGCCAGGAAGTAGGGATGGACCAGCAGGCTGGCGACCAGAAGCAGCGTCCAGCCCGGCGCGCCGGTGCGGCCGGGCGCGGTCCGGAAGGCGAAGTAGGCCGCCACGCCCGCAATCGCCACCGCGTGGGCGCTCAGTGCAAGGTGGTTGGCGTGGCCGCGGAACAGGTAGGCCGGCATCAGCAGCGCCAGCCCGGCCCCGAGCAGCAGCAGCACCGGGCGTCGGACGCCCATGCCGCGCAAAAGCCACGTCATCACAACCGCCTGCCCGACCATCGCCAGCAGCCGCCACGTCAGCAACAGCGGCGGCTGCAGCCCGAGTTGCGTCAGCAGCTTGACCGCGAGCGCGTAGAGCGGAATGCCGTCGGCCAGAATCAGGCTCTCGATCTGGTCGCGGCCCGGGTGATGCAGCGTGAACAACGGCCAGCGCCAAGCGGGGTCCTCCGCGAACAGGCTGAGCGCGTTCAGCGCCTGCGCGGCATCCCCGAGCGGGATCTGCCCGTACGTCGCGAACCCTTCCGCACGCAGCAGCGACAGCACAAGGAACCCGAGCCCCCCGAGGACCGCCGCGGCCAGATAGATCAGGCCCGGATGCCCCCGAACCGATCCGCCGCCAACGACGCCGGCGACGTGCCCATCTCCGGTCAGGAAACGCCGGCTCACCGGCACAACGCCTCGACCACGCCCTGCCAACTGATGCCGGCGGCGCGGTAAGCCTCCAGGCCGGCGTCACCCAGGCGACGGGCGGAGGTCTGGTCGCCGTGCAGTCCGTCGACGGCGTCCGCGAGCGCCTCCGGCTCGGGCGGGATGACCCGGCCGGTTTCGCCGTCGCGCACGAATTCCAGCGGACCGCCGGAATCGGTGCAGGTGATCACCGGCTTGCGCGCGAGCATCGCCTCCAGCGTCACGTAGCCGTAGTCCTCGTCGAACGGGCCGAAGAACACGCCCAGCGCGTGCGCGTACCAGGCGCGCTTTTCGGCGTCGCTGATCTCGCCGATCAGACGCACCCGATCGCCGACGCCGGCCCGTTCGATCATCTGGCGGTAGGTCTCGGTCTGCCCGCCGGTGCCGGCGAGCATGAAGACGACCGGACTGCGCAGATGCCGAGCCGCCTCGATCGCCAGGTCCTGGCGCTTCAGACGCTCCAGCCGGCTGGGGACGAACACGTACGGCCAGGTCTCGGCGCAGTAGTAAGCGTCCGCATCCGGCGGGGGATGATGCAGCGGCGTCGCGTCGAGCCCGTTGTAATGCTTCAGCCGGGCCGCCACCCGCGCCGAGTTGGCGAAACGCCGGCGTGTCCGCGCCAGCGTCCGGGTGTCGAACGCCTGCACCTGCGGTCGCAGGTCGGTGAGGTCACGGCCCGCCGTCGCCGGATCGTACAGCTCGTAGGCCGCCCGATGTTGGTGCATGATCCAGGCCACGTGCTCGTCGTGCCGCATCCCCCAGGTGGGGAACTGCAGGCTGATCACCCGGTCGACCGACTGCCCGTTCGGGGCGTTGAGATCGGTTCCCTCGCAGAACTCCATCACGCGCGCGACATCCGCTTCCGGACTGAAGCGGAACGGCACGCGGACCGTCTCCACGGCATGGCCGGCCGCACGCAAGGCGTCCGCGGTGCCCTGGATATGCCGTTCCGCGCCGCCGTGCATGAACGGCACGTGCGTCGCCGTCAGCAGGATCCGCATCGCACGCTAACTGTCCGCCGGACCGACGGCGGCGCCCGCACCGGCCGCGTCCGCCGTCGAGTCCAGGCCCGCCGGCCGCGTCCGGGCGATCAAGGCGAAGTCCTGCGGGCCGCAGAGCCAGCCGTTCAGCCGCTCGTTCGCCGGTGCGCCGTCCGGCAGCCGCGCCGACTCGGGGTAGGGATGCACCCGGCGCACCGCCACCTCGGCGTAGCCGTGATAGTCCGCCAGGAACTCCATCAAGGCGGGCGTCAACGGGTTGCCGTGCGTGGGGTCGTGGTAAAAGGTGTGGGTCCCGACGTAGCCGTTCTCGGGGTTCGGGGTCTCCATCAGCAGCAACCCACCCGGCGCCAGCGTGCGCAGCGCCTCCGCGAACACGGCGTAAAGCGTGTCGAACGGCAGATGCTCGGCCAGATGGAACGCGGTGATCGCGCCCAGCGACCCGTCGGGACAGGCGCGCAGCGCCGCCAGCGCGTCCTCGACCTGCGCATCCAGTCCGGCCGCCGCAGCCTCGTCCACCAGCGACCGGTTCAGGTCGATGCCGCGGGCAATGTAGCCCTCCGACCGCAGGACCTCGAGCCAAGTGCCGCGACCGCAGCCCAGGTCGAGAACGGGCCGCGCCTCGTCGCCGGCGCCGCAGGCGTCGAGGTCGGGGAGGTAAGCGCGCAGTTGTTCCGCGATCGCGGAGGCCTCGCCACGGAGGGCGACGTCGAAGGCGGCGAAGAAGGCCTCCATCTCGCTGTCGCTGACCGCCGCCGGCTGTGCCCCGGGGGACTCCACGTCGATCGCGTCGCCGCCGGCTTCGATCTGGCGCTGCAGCCGTTCCATCGCCGACCAGCGCGCCCGCAGGTCCGAGCGGGCGACCCGCAGCAGCCGCTCGGTGCGCGCGACCCGGCTTTGCGTGTCGGCCCACACGCGCTCCGCCGTGTCTCGCGCCTCGTCGGCGACCGTTTCGGCGTCCGAGACACGACCGGAAAGGCGGTCGACATCGCCGCTGAGATCGCCGACCCGGCGGTTCAGCGACTGCGCGGCCGCCGCGCCGTGCCGGCCCAGTTCAAGTCCCTCGATCGCGTGCGCACGCGTGCGCGTCAGCAGCGCCAGGCTCTTCAGCCAACGCAGTCCTGGCCCCAGGATTGGCATCCGGTGCACCCGGGCGCGCAATTCGGCCCGTCCGCGCGATGCCCTGCCCTCACCGGCGCTTTCGGTCTTCCTCCCAGCCTCCGGCTGCTCGTCGGGAAACCGGGCTTTCGCCTCCGCCCGGATGTTGGCGATCAGGGTGTCGATGTCCGGCAAGTCGCGCCCGTTATGCGGCATGGTGCGCGCGCCCCCTCTCCGCGCCGGCCGTCAGGTGCCCGGCCAAGACGGCGGCCGCCCGCGACCAGGCGAACCGGGATTCCACCCGCGCCCGCGCCGCGTCGGTCAAACCGGTCCGGGCATCCGGCCCCATGGAGGCCAGCTCGTCCAGCGCGGCCGCGAACCCGTCCGCCGGCCGAACCAGGGCGTCGTGCCCGTCCGTCAGGTCGAGCCCGCGCATGCCGAACGGCGTCGTCAGGACGACCAGCCCGGCCGCCATGTAGTCCAGCATCTTCAGGTTGCTGCCCGACCCCGACGCCATCGGGTTCAGGCCGACGTCGCTGGCCTGCAGCACCACCTTTTTCTCCGCGTCCGACACCAGCCCGAGCGGGCGCAGGTTCGCCGGCAGCCCCGTCCGGGGCAAGTCCTGACAGACCGAGCCCACAACCAGCACCGCCACCTCGGGCCGGGCGGCCGCCAGGGCGATCACGTGGTACAGCGCCTCCACGTTCGGCGGGTGCGAGCTGCCCATGAACAACGCCACCAGGTGGTCGTCGAAGCCGAGCGCCCGCTTGCGCTCGCGCCGGTCGCCGGGCGGAATGTAGGTCACCCGGTCGGGGTCGACGGCGTTCGGCACCACCGCGCGCTTGCCGGTGATGCCGAAGCGCGCGTGCAGCCGGTCAAGGTCGCCTTCCGTGCAGGCGAACACGAGCTCGGCGCTCTGGCAGCACAGGCTTTCGACCCGCTCGACATCTGCAAGCACTGCCCGGCCGTCGTCGGTCTCCGGCAGCACGGCGGCCTTCAAATCCGCTTCCACGTTGTGCGCCTCGTACCACAGCGGGCCATTGTAGTGCGCCGCAATGGCCTTCACGAGGTAAGGGTGCGACGCCACGGCGACGTCCGCGTCCGCCAGTTCTTCGGCGAGCGCGCGCACGAAGCGCGTGTTCTTGCGCCAGCCGTCGATCGCAGCGATGTCGGCGGACGATATGCCGATACGCCCCCGAAGCCGGGCCTCGTCCTCGCCCTGCTCGGCCGTCGGCGCAATCCGCCGCTCGCGCAGGCCGTTCTGAGAGATCACGCTGTCCGGCGGGTCGTCGCCGGTGCCCAGCGTCAGCAGCGTGATCCGGGCATCGCCGGTCCGGGCGAGCGCCTCGTACAGGTGGAAGATGCGGCTCTGCCCGCCGCCGGCCGGCGGGATCACCGGGAAGGTCGAAAGCACGACGACGTGCGCGCGCGCCTGCTGCCCGCGCTCGCCCGGCACCGCGACCGTGCGCGGCGCCGCGGCGTCCTGCAGCAGCGCCGACACCGTGGCCGGCCAGGTCACGTGGCCGACCCGCTCCGGCCCGGCCGCGCCCAGCCGGCGGGCGTACGCCGGATCGTCGGCCAGGGCATCGATGGCGCCGGCGAGCGCCGCGGCGTCGGGCGCACGCACCAATCCGGCCTCGCCATCGCGCACGAACTCCAGCACGCCGCCGCTGTCCGTGCAGGTGAGCAGCGGCTTGCCGGCCTGCAGCGCCTCCAGCGTGACCAGCCCGAGGTCCTCGTCGTAGGGCACGTAGCCGACCCAGCTCGCGCCGGCGTAGGCCGCCCGCAGCTCGCTGTCGGTGAGGCGGCCGAGGAACTTGATCCGCGGATCCCCGGCGGCGCGCTGCTGCAGGCGCTCCTGCTCCGGACCGGTGCCGGCGATGTGCAGTTCCCCGGTCGTGCGCGCCCGGCGCATGGCGTCGATCAACAGGCCGAAGCGCTTGGCCGTGTCCAGCCGCCCGACGGCCAGACCGTAGCCCTGCGCGGCGTCGGCTTCCTCGGCGCTCAAGGCGGCGAGGTCGGAGGGGTGGTGGATTACGTCGACCTTGACGCCGGCCGGGAAGTAGTCTCGGCGCTGCGCCACGTTGGCGGAGATCGCCGCATAGCGGCGGATCGCCGCGGGCGCCAAGGCGCAGGCGTCGATGTAGTGCACCAGCGCCCGCGCGAACGGCGACGGGATCGCCGCCTCGGGGTCGCGATCCGCCCCGCCTTCCCTGGCGGCCTCGACGCGGTCGAACAGCTCCGCCAGCCGCGCCGGCGCCGGCCGATGACGCTCCAGGTAGTCGCAGATTTCCCGCAGCGCGGGATGCCGCGGCGCCGCCGCGAGCGGGAGGTCGTGCACCGGATAGGTGTCGTAGAGACCGCGCAGCTTGTGCTGCAAATAGACATGGTGGTTGGGATGCCGGACCGCCCAGGCCGGGTACTTGGTCGAGATCACCCGGTCGAAGTGCGCCAGGTCCAGCTCGTGGAAGCGCCGGTAGCCATCGACCAGATCGAACAGATCGCGCTCGCGCACCGGGACCTTGATCAGTTCGGTCTCGTGGTGCGTTTCGGCATTGATGGCCCGCTGCAAGCCCCACCACAGCTTTTCCGCCCCACCGATGGCGAAGGGAACGGGACTGGGGGCGACGATGGCGATCTTCATTCGGGTTCCAGCGGGATAGAGGCGCGTGCTATAGCGTGCGGCCCGCGACCGCACGCGCCTGATTGGCCAACGCGGCACAGTCTGTCAACCAGTATCCCGAAGGCGCCGATGGCCCTGCTGAGCCGCATTCGCGCGCGCTTGCGCAGCCCCGTCGAAACCACCGGCGGCGAATCCGGTTCCGGCCGCACCACGGCGATCGCCCCGGACGCCGGGCTCGTGGCCGGAGCGGCGCTGGCGGACTCGCTGCGCCGCATGGAGGGTTTGCCGGCCGAGTGTTTCGACGCCCTATGGGCGGAGGTCTTCGGGGCTCCGGACGCGCTCGAGCTGATCATCGGTCAGGGCGACTATCTGCGCACCCACAAGCGGCGCTTCCGGGAGCTGTTCAACGCGTTTCTGGCGCTGACGCCGACGGCGCCGCGTGTTCTGGAATTCGGCACCAGCGAGGCAAGCCGCCTGTACCGCCGGCTGAAACCGGAGACCCGCCTGGTCACCGCCGACCGCCCGGTCGCCGACGATTACATCGGCTTCACGCCGGACAAGAGCCGCGAGCTGGCGAGCGCGGCCGCCCACGTCGCCGTGGACCTGGAACGGGACGACCTCGCGCAGGCCGACGCCTTGCGCGAGGAGGGCCCCTTCGACTTCATCGTCTTCACCGAGGTGCTGGAGCATCTGGTCGCGCCGCCGCGGCCGCTGCTGGCGGGTCTGTTGAGCCACCTCGCGCCGGGCGGCCGGCTCTACCTGACGACGCCGAACTTCCTGTGCCGCCGCAACCGCGCGATCCTCGACGCCGGCCGCAACCCGCAGCCGTACTATCCCGGTTCCGACGCCAACTGGGACCGCCACCACCATCACCGCGAATACACCATGGCCGAGCTGCAGGACCTTCTCCACGACGCCGGCGGAACGGTGGAAGCCGCGTACTACTCCGGCTGCTGGGACCCGTCGGACGACACCGAGCTGCAGGCCTGGCCCGAGCTCCGCGGCAACCTGGTTCTGGTCGCCGTTCGCGACGGGGACGCGCGGCCGTGAGCGACAGCACGACCAGCGCACCGGTGATCGAAGCGGCGGGGCTGCACAAGACCTTCCGCCTGTACCGGCGGCCGACGCACCGCCTCGTCGAGGGGCTGACCGGCAAGCCGCGCCACAGCGTGCTGCACGCGGTCGACGACGTCGGCCTGACGCTGTGCCGGGGCGAGGCGCTGGGCATTCTCGGCCGCAACGGCGTCGGCAAGTCGACCCTGCTGAAGATGCTGACCGGCGTGCTCGTCCCCGACGCCGGCACGGTGCGCACGTCCGGCCGGGTGACCGGGCTGCTGGAACTGGGCATCGGCTTCGACCCGGAGCTGTCCGGCTCGGCCAATCTCGCCAACAACGCGCTGCTGTTGGGCCTGAGCCAGGAGGAGACCGAAGCGCGGCGCCAGGCGATCGTCGACTTCGCCGAGCTCAACCACGTGATCGACGAACCGCTGAAGACCTATTCGTCGGGCATGCAAATGCGCCTGGGCTTCGCCGTGGTTGCCCACGCCGACCCGGTCTGCCTGGTGATCGACGAGGCGCTGTCGGTCGGCGACGCACCGTTCCAGGCGAAGTGCCGCCGCTTCCTGCGCGACTTCCGGGCCGGCGGCGGTGCCATCCTGATGGTCAGCCACGACCTCGACGCCATGCAGACCTTCTGCGACCGCGTGCTGGTCATGGAACACGGCCGCGTCGCGTTCGACGGCACGCCGGACGCCGCGATCGGCTTCTACAACCGCACCGTCGCCGAGCTCGACGCCAGCGATCCCACCTTCCATCTGATGCGCGCGGGCAACGGTGCGGCCGAGGAACACCCGGACCTGCCCACCGTCGCCATCACGGCCGCGGGCGAAAGCCAACACGGCACCCCCGTGTTCCGCGCCGGCGAGGAGCTTGCGGTGGCCGTGCGCCTGAGCGCGCCGGCGAACCGCCGGATCCAGGAGACGGTGGCGCTCGACCTGGTCGACCGCTTCGGCCAGCAGGTGTTCGGCACCTCGAGCCGGCTGCTGGGCACCGACCTGACGACCGAGGCCGGCACGTCGCGCGGGCTGACCTTCCGGGTCGAGTGCCGACTGCAGCCGGGGAAATACAGTGCGGTGGTGTCGCTGCCGGACACGTCGGAGGCCGAGCGCGCGCAGGCGCCGTTCGAGATCGCCGGCGTGCGCGGGCCGGTCTTTGCCGGCGTGTGCAGCCTGCCGGCGCACTTCGAGGTTGATCCGGAGCAGGGCGAGGATGCGCCGTCGGAGATGCCGCGCTCCGGCACCGAATAGGCACCGGAAGCTGCACGGCCGCTACAGCAGCGCTTCGTCGATCTCGTAGAAGCCGAGGATCTGGACCGACGCGTCGTTCGCGAGGTCGAACTCGAACGCGGCCGTGTCCGGGACGTGGGCGTAGGGACCGATCAGATCCTCGTTCACGAACACCACGCCGGGCATGAAGGAGAACACCTCCATCAGCGGCACGTCGCTGTCGAACGCGACCACAAGCGGACCCCGGCTGCCGAGCAGCGAGAAGCCGTGATCCTCGTCGGACGCGGTCGCGGCAGCGAGCCGCAGATCAGTCGTGTCGAACGCGCCCGTCTCGAAGAACTTGCCGAGCGCCGACAGGCTGTCGTTGTCGCCGCTGGGCCCCTCGAACAGCAAGTCCGACGGGGCCGGTGCCGCGCCGCTGGCGAGCGCGTCGCGCAGCTCGTTCGCGGCCTCTTCCGGTGACGTCCGGTCATCTTCGGCCGGCTGTTCGGACCCATCGTCCGGCGGCGTCTCGGGCCGTGACGACGGCGCCCGACCGGACTCGAGCAGCTCCTGCACGCGTTCTGCCAGGCCGCTCCCGTCCTCGGAAGTCGACCCGTTGGAGCCGTTGCCGTCGGCGTCTCCCCCCTCGCTGTTCGCCTCGCCCTCGGCGGGCGCTTCGGCGGGCGCCGGGGTCAGTGCCATCGCCACCGGCTGGATCGCCGGCTGCAGCGTGAAGGTCTGCGGCCCGTCGAGCCCGACCAGGACGGAACGCCCGTCCTGCGTCAGCTCAACCGGGGCGCCCGTGACCTCGTCGTCCGTGCCGCTTTCCACCGGCAGGGCGCCGCCATCCACCCGGATGAATCCGGGGGACATCGCCCCGCGCATGTCGAACGCGGCTGCCGCCTGCAGGTCGCCTCCGGGATCGTCCGCGGAAACCGTCGAGAAGCCGCCGCTGCTGTCCGCGGCCGGACGCAACTGGGCCTCCGGGATATCGCCGCCCGGGTCGGTCGCGCTTGCGGCCAGGGCCACGCTGCCGTCGGCGGTGCTGGCATCCGCCGTGTGAGCGGACAGGCTCAGGACCGCGGCGATCGTCGTCATCAGGAAGCTGCTGCTGCTGAACGACGTCTCGCCCACCAGGCCGGACTCGTTGAAGCTGACGGCCCGGCCGGCCGCGTTCACGGGCACGCTGCCGGCTTGGCTGCCCTGGGCGCGGCCGGCGTCGCCGCGGCCGCCGCCACGGTCGTCGTCGCCCGACGGCTTGGCGGCGTGGGTCTCCTCCACCTCCAGCAGGGCGGTGGCCACCAGTGCCGCCAGCAGGGCGCCCGGATGCAGGAACAGCTTGTTGCCGCGGCTGCGCGGCAGGACCAGCGTGTATTCCTCGGCCACATGATCCAGCACGGCGCGCAGGTTGCGGCCGCGGATCGGCCGCGACAGCGCGCTGGCGTCGGCGACGATCTCGCCGTCGATGCGGGCGAAGTGGGCGATCACCTCGTCGGTGGCCGGCTGCACGAAGACGAACCAGGGCTCGCCCTCGTCGGTCAGCCCGCGATCGGTCGCGACCTCACGTCCGGCGCGGCCGAGCGCGTCGACCACCCGATAGAATTCGGCGAGTTCCTGATCGCTCCAGTCGCACCGCTGCGGCCGGACGGGACGCCGGAAATTGAAGATCGCTGCAGACACGCAGCCGCTGCCTCCCGGAATTCGATTGGCCGACCGACCTGTCAGCCGTCGGTGTTCGCAGCCTCGAAGCCTGACGCGTCCCCTGCGCCTGCCCCGTCCGGATCGCCGAACAGGATCGCGTAGGTGACCGGGTCGTAATAGCGCATCAAGCCCTTTACGAACTCCGCCGGCTCCATGCCCAGCGCATACGCCCAGGTCGTATAGCGCTCCGGCGGAACTCGGCCGCGTCCGGTCTCAAGCTGCGACACGAAGGAGTAGTACTCGACGCCGACGAGATCCGCCAGCTCGCGTTGCGACAGGCCCTGCCGCTCGCGCAGGCCGCGCAGCCAGCGCCCCGCCTGCTGGCGGAGGGCCCGAACGTCGTAATTTGTATCCTGCTGCGGGTGCGCGTACACGACAGACCATCCGAGTTTGCAGTTTCGAAGTTACTATACACTAGCCCAAACCCGGCCAAGCCTCAATCGTGGAGTCGGGCCCCTTACTTTTCGATGAATCCGCGCGACATGGCGTCGGTGATCGGGCGGATCAGGTAGTCCAGCACCGTCTGCTCGCCGGTGTTGATCAGCACTTCCGCGGGCATGCCGGCCTGCAGCTTCTGGTTGCCCAGCTTCTGCAGCTCGTCCGGCGGGATCTCGATGCGCGCCTTGTAGAAGCTGCGCTGGCCCTGGCCCTGCTGACCCTGCTGCTCCTGGACGATGCGGTCGGCGGAGACGTTCACCACGTTGCCGATCAGGGTCGGCGTGGTGCGGCCCTTCAGCGCGCTCATCCGGACCTCGGCCGACTGGCCGGCGCTGACGATGTCGATGTCGCGCGGGGCCACCTCCGCCTCGATGATCAGGCGGTCCTGCACCGGGATGATCTGCATGATCTCCTCGCCCGGCCGGATCACGCCGCCGATGGTGTGCACCTTCATGTTCTGCACCACGCCGTCCTGCGGCGCCCGGATGGAAGTGCGCGACAGCTTCAGGCTGGTGACCACCAGGCGCTGGCGCAGTTCGGAAAGCTGGTCCTCGACCTCGCTCAGCGCCTGCGCGACCTTCTCGTTGAACTGCTGGCGAATCTGCTCGATCTGCAGCTGGGCCTCGCTGATGCTGTTCTGCGCCTGTGCGATCGAGGCGGTCGTCGAGCCGATCTCGCCCTCCAGCCGGGCCATCTCGCGCTCCATCTGCAGGATCCGCGTGCGCGGGTAATAGCCCTGCTCGTACAGCTCGCGCAGGCCGGTCAGCTCGTCGCGCAGGATCGTCACCTGGCGCTCCATGCTGCTGCGCTGGGCCTTCAGGCCGGAGATCTTCTCCTCCAGCTGGCTGATCTTCTCTTTCTGGATCGCGATCTGGCCCTGGATCGACCGGCGGCGCTCCTCGAACTGGTTGCGCTCGGTCGCCATCGCCTGCCGGGCCTGCGCCGAGTCCTCGGCCTGCTTGTGCAGTTCCTGCGGGAAGCCGATCGTCGCCGCTCCGGCGCGTTCCGCCTGCAGCCGGGCCTGCCGGGCCAGCGCCGCGTTCAGCTTCTGCCGCACCGCCTCGTAGTTGGCCTGCTCCTCGGTCGGTTCGAGCTCGATCAGCAGATCGTTCTCTTGGACGCGATCGCCCTCCGAGACGGCGATCTTCTCGACCACGCCGCCTTCGGGGTGCTGGACGACCTTGCGGTTGCTCTCCACGGCGACGGTGCCCGGCGCGAGCGCCGCGCTGTCGAGCGGCGCCAGCGCCGCCCAGGTGCCCAGGCCGACGAACGCGAGCAGAATGATCGCCGCACCGATCGCCACCACGCGATACGGGCTGCCCGGCTGGTAGGGGCGCTTGCCGGCCTGCGCATCCGCATCGGCCGGCGCCGACGCGCCGCCGCCGAACGGCAGGATCTGGCCGCCCTTGGACTCCTCGGATGGCTGTTGCTGCGACACCGCTTGCTACCTCTTGTTGATCGGCGTGACGGTGGAGCTCTCGTCGCTCTCGCCTGTCCCGCGCCCGTCCTGGCGGGGGGCCTCCCCCTCGGCGTCCTTGCCGCTCGCAGGCTCGGCGCCGCCGCCCTGGGCCGCGCCCTCCGCCTGCGTCCCCGTCTGCTGCTGACCCTGCGGCGGCGCCGCAGGCGTCTGGCCGGACCCGCCGCCCTGCGCGTTGCCCTGAGCGTTCGACACCACCGAGGGCCGGGTGTAGCGCGACAGCACGTCCTGGCGCGGCCCGAACGCCTTCACCTGGCCGGCCTCCAGCGCCAGCACCTTGTCGGTGCCGGACAGCAGCTGGGGCCGGTGGGTGATGATGACGACGGTCCGCCCCTCGCCGCGCAGTTTGGTGATCGCCTCGGTCAGCGCCTTCTCGCCCTCGGTGTCCAGGTTCGCGTTGGGCTCGTCGAGCAGCACGAAGCGGACGTCGCCGTACAGCGCGCGCGCCAGCGCGACGCGCTGGCGCTGGCCGCCGGACAGCGCCTGGCCGCCAGCGCCGATCTGGGTGTCGTAGCCCTCCGGCAGGCGCAGGATCATGTCGTGCACACCGGCCATCTGCGCGGCCCGCACGACCTCCTGCGAGTCGACCTCGCGGAAGCGCGCGATGTTCTCCGCCACCGTGCCGTCGAACAGCTCCACGTCCTGCGGCAGGTAGCCGATGTAGGGGCCCAGTTCTTCCTTGTCCCACTCGTGCAGGTCCGCGCCGTCCAGCCGCACGGCGCCGTTCGCGGCCGGCCAGACGCCGACCAGCGCGCGCGCCAGCGTCGACTTGCCGGCGCCCGAGGGACCGATCACGCCCAGCGCCTCGCCGGCGGCGAGATCGAAGCTGACGCCCTTGAGCACCGGCGTCCGCGTTCCCGGCGGCGCCACCACGACGCGCTCGGCCGCCAGCTCGCCCTTGGGCGCCGGCAGCGGCATGTTCTGGCCGTCGTCGCCGGTCTGGCCCAGCAGCTCGTTCAGGCGCTGGTAGGCGGTGCGGGCGTTGACGAAGCTGCGCCACTGGCCGACCGCGGCCTCCACCGGCGCCAGCGCGCGGCCCATGATGATCGAGGCGGCGATCATCGTGCCCGGCGTGATCTCCTGGCGCAGCGCCAAGTATGCGCCGGTGCCCAGGATCGACACCTGCAGGAACATGCGGATCGCCTTGGAGCTCGACAGGATCAGCCCGGCCCGGTCGCTGGCCTGCGACTGCAGCGCGATCACGTCGCCGTGCTTCTGCGACCAGCGCGACATCACCCCCGGCAGCATGCCCATCGCCGACACCGCCTCGGCGTTGCGCAGACTGGTGGTGACGAAGGTGTTGGCGCCGACGTTGGCCTTGGACGCCTCGGCCAGCGGCTTGCGGGTGAAGATCTCGTTCGCCAGCGCCAGCGTGAAGATGATCACCGCGCCGATCAGCGCCACCAGTCCCAGCAGCGGGTGGAACATGAACACCACCGCCAGGAACAGCGGCACCCACGGCGCATCGCAGAAGGCGATCAGGCCGGCTCCGGTCATGAACTCGCGCAGCGAGTCCAGATCGCGCAGCGCCTGCGAATGGCCGCCCGAGGGCTGCGAGACGCTGCGCTCGAACACCGAGGAGAACACCTGCGTGTTCAGCTGGCGGTCGAGCTTGCAGCCGATCCGGACCAGAATGCGCGAGCGTACCAGCTCCAGGCAGCCGAAGACGAACAGCATGCCGCCGGCGATGATCGTCAGCATCACCAGCGTCGTCTCATTGCGGCTGCCCAACACGCGGTCGTAGACCTGCAGCATGTACAGCGGCGCGACGAACATCAGCATGTTGATGAAGAAGCTGAAGATCACCGTCGCGACGAACGCGCCGCGCACAGTCGACAGCGCCTCGGACAGCCGCGTCGCGCGGGCCTGCTTGTTGGTCGATGACAATTTCACGAAGCGTTGTTACCCGTTGCTGAGTGCGGATCCGCGCGCACTACGTCTGAGCAGCCCGCACTTTAAGCGGGCGTCGGTTTCACGACAATGAAGGTTTCACGACCCGTCCATCCGGCCGAAGGCCCGCCGGTCGACCGCAGCGAACATGTTCAAGATCAGGCGCAGGCTGTCAACCACGCCGGTGCGCGTCGGCGCCGCGGATCAGTCGTCCAGCGCCCCGTCCGACGCGTCCTGCCCGTCCGCCTCCTCGGGCTCGTCGCCCGGAGCGTCCAGCTGCCACCAGGCGTCCCGGACGTCCTGGTAGTCCTGCGTGGGGTCGTAGTACGACACCGGCAGATCCAGGCCGCGGGCGCTCAGGTCGCCGGTGGCCGACAGCAGCCGGAAGCCCGCCACCACAAGGTCACGGCGGGCGCGCACCCGCTGCACCCGGGCGTTGAACAGTTCGCGCTCGGCGTCCAGCACGTCGAGAACGGTGCGGGCGCCGACGCGCAGTTCCTCCTGGACGCCCTTCAGCGCATCCTCGGCCGCGATGACCTGCTGCTCGATCTCCTGGCGCTCGCCGCGGGCGCTCTGCAGCTCGCCCCAGGCGCTGGTCGCCTGCTGCCTGGCGCGCTTGCGCGCCTCGGCGATCTGGATCCGGCGCTCGCTCGCCTGCTGCTTGGCCTCGCGGACCCGGCTGGTGACCTGGCCCGACTGGTACAGCGGAATCTGCAGGTTGAGCGTGACCTCGGCGCGCTGCAGCTCGCGCTCGGCGGCGCTGCGCTCCTGCTGGTGCAGCATGGCGCCTTCCAGGAACAGCGACGGCAGCAGCTCGCCCTCGACTTGCCGCACGTTCCGGTCGGCCGCGGCGCGCGTGTACTCCGCGGCGACGACCTGCGGGTTGCGGTCCACCGCGGAGGCGACAGCCGCCTCCCGGGTCGCCGGAAGTGCCCGCGCTTCGCCGGGGAACTCG
>ENA-ORDC01001444-ORDC01001444.1-marine-metagenome-genome-assembly--contig:-NODE-1444-length-17560-cov-4.567294_pt1 | contig 17560 bp, 17 predicted proteins | sample MGYA00237783_ERZ508515 | MGnify/ENA primary metagenome ERZ508515 (study PRJEB26186, sample SAMN06268792) | marine metagenome | isolation source: Eden Landing Ponds, San Francisco, CA, USA | place... | reverse complement strand
GGAGAAACTCCCGCAGTTCCTCGAGCTGATCAACGAGGGCTACGACGTCGTCTCCGGGGACCGACTCTACCACGGCGCGGAGGCGATGCCGACTTTGAACCGACTCGGAAACGCCGCCTTCGCGCTGCTCGCGTCCGGACTGATGGGCGAGCGCGTCCACGACACGACGACCGGGATGCGCGCGTACCGGCGGGAGCTCCTCCACGACATCGAGTGGACCGAGAACACGGGGCTCTCGGCGGAACTCCTGATCCGGCCGCTGATGCGCGGCTACGAGATCCGCGAGGAGCCGATTCCCTATGGGGAGCGCGCCGGCGAGACCAAACTCGACCCCTTCGAGGGCGGGGCGGCTATCGCGAAATCGATCGTGAAGGTGTGCCTCGAGGAGCGGTTCGGGTAGGCCCTCTGGCCGTGCGGTTCGGGGAGTCGAGGGAGAAAGGTCGCTCGCGGCCGCTAGCGGATGATGTCCGCGATCCGTCGCGGCTCACCGCTCAGCGAGGGGTTCTCCTCGACGATTTTCAGCACCTCGTGGTCGGTGACGTCCGGATAAGACTTCTCGGTCGCCTCCTCGATGAGCGACTTCTCGAGTCTGAATTCGGTTCCCTGGTAAACGACGTCGACGCCGTTCTCGTCGAACGAAAGCGCAGTCATACGCAGCCGTAATCGATCACGGAGTAAAAACGCATCAGTATCGGTTTTCGATCCGACCGGGAGTATACTGTCGGAGGAAAACCTGGTACCTCGACTCGGCTGTGGGCGAGTCGAGCGAACGTATCAACAGTTTCGTCCGACGGTAGAATTGCCGCTAGCCGTGACTACGGGGCCGACGGATCGAGTGGTTCGAAATCGTCACCTCCGAGCCCGAAACGGGGGCGAGCCGTTACTGCAACCGTCCCTCGTCGTCGACGACCGCGTCAGGATCCAGGTATCCTGACCGTCGAGCGTCACGGACCTCGGAAATTCCTGTCGTTAGGAACAGGGGGAATTATCCGGGGGATAGACGGTCTAGGTACCCAAATCTATGAGGCTACCGACCCTTCGCAGCGACCGAGGAACCGACGAACGCGACCGCGGAACTGAGGACTTCGATCGGCGATGACGTCCGAACACGACTCGAACGCCGATTCCTCAGCAGACAGGAGCCGGCGGGCTGTACTCGGACTGACGGCCGGAGCGGCCCTCGGTGGCCTGACGGGCTGTCTCGGCGGCGGAGCGTCCGCCTCCGAGGGTGGCGACGGCGACACGACCACAGTCCGGTGGGCTGGCACGCAGAACCCGGACACGTCGTGCTGGGACTACGAGGACGCGTCCGACGACTGCGGGCTGGTGTATCCCGTCTTCGAGCTCGAACGGCGGCTCGAGGAGCGCTCCACGGGGCTCGAACTGTCGCTGATCGACAGTAAAGAGCTGTGCAGCGAGCAGTCCTGTATGTCGAAGATGGATTCGGAGGTCATCCACCTCGGCAGCAGTTCCATCGCGAACTCGGCGAAGATCTGGCCCGAAAACGAGATCTGGAGCATCCCGTACACGATCCCGGCGCACAGCCGAGCGGCGATCGGTTACTCGTTCACGCATCCGACCGTCTGGGAGGAGTACTGGGTGCCCTTCGGACGCAAGTACAACGCGATTCCGATCGGATTCGATCCGCCGGGATACCGAGCCCACTTCGTCGGCGTCGGGAACGATCCGGACGAGGCGTTGACGTCGCCGGAGGACTTCGCGGGGCTGAAGATCCGAACCACCCAGAGCGACGTGATTTCCGTCGCCTTCGACGAACTCGGTATGAACCCGACGACGATCTCGTTCGCGGACACGCTTCAGGGGATGCAATCGGGCGTGGTCGACGGGATGGAGATCATCCCGCAGTACGCCGTCTCCGCGCAGATCACGGACGTGACCGCGCAGGCGACGCTGACGCAGTGGGCACCCGGAATCGATCCGGTCTGGTGTCGCGTGGACTTCCTGAAGAGCCTCTCCGAGGAGGAGCGTGAAACGTTCGCGTCGGTGACGGCCGAACTCGCCGAGGAGAGCATCCGCCGCTCGGACGACGTCTACGAGACGTTCCAGGGGCTGAGCCCGGAGGCACCCGTGGAGGGGTCGAACTACTACACGCAGGGCCCCGACGGGGAACCGGTCCGCGTCAACTGGCTGGACGAAGACCAGCTCGCGGCGTGGCGAGAGCCTATCGATCCGGCGTCCAACCGGGACCTCTACCGGGACACGATCGACAGAGTCCACGAGGAGTTCACCGACGGCTTCTACGACCACCTGTACGAGATCGCCCGCGAATCGGGCGTTCCGAGCCGGTCTGCGGACTTCTCGCTCGACGCGTGGTGGGACGACTATCTGGAGCAGATGTGACCTCGTCGGTACCGATGGTTTCGAAACTCCTGCAAACGGCACGTGCCGCGCTGGACCCGGATCGGGAGCCCGAGACGCCGCTCGGACGGATCGAGCGGGATCTCGAACTCTACGTCGCGGGGACACTACTGGTGACGTACGGTCTGCTCATCGGCTTCTCCGTGATCCAGCGGACGCTGACCGGAGAGCAGGCCCTCTGGGCTCAGGAGATCACGATCGGGATGTTCGTCTGGGTCGCGTGGCTCTCCGTGGCCTACGTGATCCGTAACGAGGACCATCTGCGGTTCACGCTCGTCCTATCGCGGCTTTCGAACCGCAGCCGCTACCTCCTCTACTGGATCGAGTGGGTGCTCTGGATCGCCTTCGCCGGCACCGTGTTCGTCTACTCTGTCCCGGTGCTCGGCGACTTCATCCAACGTCGGGCGACGATTACCGGGACGTCGGTCCCGGACGCGGTCACGTACCTGGCCGTCACGGTCGGGTTCGGGTTCGTGCTGCTGCGGGTCGCACAGCAGGCGGTGTCCGTGACGCTGGCATTCCGCCGCGGCGAGGACGTCACGCACTCCGAGGGGGAGGTCGTCGCGGAATGACCGGCACGACCGTTCTCGCGAGCGCGATCGGGTTACCCCCCGGCACGGCGCTCGCGTTGCTCACGCTCGCCGTCGGCGTCCTGTTCGTCCTCTTCCTCGTGCTCGCGCTGGCGGCGCCGCTCGTGCTCTACGTGCTGGTCCGCGACGAACGCGAGCGAGACGCGGCGAACGTCGCGGACCGCGAGGCGGCAGAGCGGGCCGCCCGCCGCGACACCCGCGACCGCTGAGCCGAGCGGGCGGCGAGCGCGCCCAGTCGGCGAGCGCGTCGACCGTGAATACAGGGATCTCCCCGCCGCAACACCCTTGCGTCGGGCGGTCGTGTATCGTCCGTCGCGCTCACTCACCCATGACCGTCTGGCTCCTCGGCGACCAGCTGAACCCGAACGCCGCACCGCTCCAGCACGACGACCACGTCCTCATGATCGAGGCGCACGGCTTCGCCGAGCGCATGCCGTACCACCCGCAGAAGCTCACGCTCGTGTTCTCGGCGATGCGCCACGCTCGCGACGCCCTCCGCGACGCCGGCTACGAGGTGACCTACGTCGAGGCCGAGTCGTTCGGCGAGGGGCTCGACCGCTACTTCGAGGCGAACCCGGGCGACGCGCTCGTGCTCCAGCGTCCCGCGAGCCACCGCGCCGGCGAGCGCCTGCGCGACATGGTCGTCGACCGCGGCGGCGACTGCACGCTCGTCGCCAACGACGGCTTCCTCACCACACCCGACGACTGGGACGAGTGGGTCGCCGACCGAGGGTCGGGCGGGTCGGCGGGCGGCGACGCCGGGACCTACCGACAGGAGCACTGGTACCGCCACGTCCGCCGCGAGACGGGGATCCTGATTGACGGCGGCGATCCCGTAGGCGGCGAGTGGAACTACGACGACGACAACCGCGAGACGCCGCCGGACGGGTGGTCACCCCCCGGGATCCCCGAGTTCGAACCCGACGAGATCACGCGGGAGGTCCACGCGTTCGTCACGGACAGGTACGACGACCACTGGGGGAGCGACGACCTCGAGGCGTTCGTCTGGCCCGTCACGCGCGAGCAGGCGCTGCACGCCCTCGAGCACTTCGTCGAGGTCCGCCTCCCCGAGTTCGGCCCGTATCAGGACGCGATGGTCGAGGGCGAGTGGGCACTGGACCACTCGCTGTTGTCGCCGGCGATCAACCTCGGCCTGTTGCACCCGCGGGAGGTCGTCGAGGCGGCGGTGGACGCGTACCGCGACGGCGACGCTGCTGGGGAGGACGACGGCGATACCGTCGACGACGGCGACCCCGCGGTCCCGCTCAATTCCGTCGAGGGGTTCGTCCGGCAGGTGATCGGCTGGCGGGAGTTCATGCGACACGTCTACCGCGAGTCGATGCCCGGGATGGACGAGGCGAATCAACTCGACCAGACCGAACCGCTTCCCGAGGCGTACTGGACCGGCGAGACGGAGATGACCTGCCTCTCGGAGGCCGTGGGCCACGTCCACGAGCACGGCTACGCCCACCACATCGAGCGGCTGATGGTCCTCTCGAACTTCGCGCTGATCTACGGCGTCGACCCGCACGAGCTGAACCGCTGGTTCCACCTCGGGTTCGTCGACGCGTTCCACTGGGTGACGACGCCGAACGTCGTCGGGATGGGCTCGTTCGCGACGGACGCGCTCTCCTCGAAGCCGTACGCGTCGTCGGCGAACTACGTGAACCGCATGAGCGACTACTGCTCGTCGTGTCCCTACTACCACACCAAGACGACCGGCGAGGGGTCGTGTCCGTTCAACGCGCTCTACTGGGACTTCCTGCGGGACAACGAGGAGGTGCTCCGCGGCACCGGGCGGATGGGACTGATGTACTCCCACGTCGACGACAAGGACGAGGCGGAGTGGGCCGCTATCGAGGATCGGGCGGCCGAGATCCGGGAGATGGGCGAGAACGGGACGCTGTAGGTGGGACCTCAGCGGTCCCCGCCGACGAGCGACAGCACCCGGGCCCGACGGACCGCGTCGAAGTCGCGGAGGCGGTAGACCAACTCCCGCACGCGGGCGGCGTCGCCGCGGCAGAACACCGTCTCCAGACACCACTCCCCCTGATGAACGTGTGAGGTGGTCGTGATCACGTCCTGGTAGTCGTGCTGGACCCCGTGGAGGTCGCGGATCACCTCGTCGTGGACGTAGTCGAACGCGACCACGGCGGCGACCTCGCCGGCGGCCTCCTCCAGACGCGTGTGCCGCTCGACGTACTCGGCCATCGCCTCCCGGAGCGCCCGCGACCGGGAGTCGAACCCCTCGGCCTCGGCGACGGCGTCGAACTCGGCGAGGGCGTCGTCTGGGACGTTCAGGCTCGTTCGCATGGCCCGCAGTCGTCGCCCCCGCCGGTTCGGGGTTTCGGTATTACGGCCGCCCGGATCGGGTCATAACAGGGGTTTTCCTCCGGCGTCGTCGACTGCCGGCCGTGATCCACGACGTCGCATCCGGCCTGCTCGCCGGCTCGCTCGCGCTCGGCGCGCTCCACGGCGCGGAGCCGGGCCACGGGTGGCCCATCGCCGCCGCCTACGCGTTCGACCGCGCGAACGCCTGGCTGGCGGCGCTCGCCGCCGGGCTCGTCATCGGCATCGGCCACCTGATCTCCAGTCTCGCTGTCGTCGGCGTCTTCTTTCTGGTGAAGACGAGGGTCCCGATCGACGGGCTCTCCGAGCCGCTGTCGCTCGCCGGCGTCCAGATCGGCTCGCCGATCGGCGTCGTCGCCGGCGTCCTCCTGCTCCTGCTCGGGATCCGCGAGTACCGCGGCGGCGGACACGGGCACGGTCACTCACACGGGACCGGACACGGCTCCGACCACGCGGAGGGACACGACCACGCGCACGACGACCGCCACCATCGCCACGGCGACGCCGACGGCAACGCGGCGCACGACCACGCCGCCGGCGACGACGAGCCGGGGCGGCTCCACGCGGAGGTCGATCTCGGGTCGACGGGGCGTGCGGGCCACGAGCACGGGAGCGACGACGACCCCGGGACCGGCGTCGTCGCTCGGCTCCGTGCGTCCCTGCCGATCCTCGGTGGCGGGGGGACGGAAGCCGGTCACGCCCACGAACATGGCGATGGTCACGCCCACGGCGACGGTCACACCCATGGTCACGACCTCTCGGCCGACGACGGCCTCTACGGCATCGCCGTCTCGGCGTTCGTGCTCGGGTTCGCCCACGAGGAGGAGTTCGAGATCATCGCCATCTGCGCGGGCTCCAGCCACTGCCTCGGGCTGATGTTCGCGTACGCGGGCACCGTCGTCGCCGTGATCACGGCGCTGACGCTCGCGCTGGTCGCGGGCTACGAGCGCTTCGAGGACCGGATGGAGCGGTACGCCGAGCACTTCCCGACGGTGTCGGCGGTCGTGCTCGTCGCGATGGGGATCGGGTTCGCGCTCGGATTACTGTAGGGTCAGCGCGACGGGCTACCGGAACCGGCCGAGCAGTCGGTAGCGATCGTCGGGGTCGTACGATCGGAACGCCATGCTGTTGGCGAGCACCGAGACGCTGGAGAACGCCATCGCGGCGGCCGCCAGCGCCGGCTGGAGCAGGCCCAGCGAGGCCAGCGGGATCATCGCGGTGTTGTAGCCGAGCGCCCAGAAGAGGTTCTGCTTGATCTTCGAGAGCGTCCCCGCCGAGACGTTGATCGCCTTCACCACGTCGAACGGGTCCGAGCGCATCAGCGTCACGTCCGCGGCCTCGATGGCCACGTCGGTGCCCGAGCCGATGGCGACGCCGACGAACGCCGAGGCCAGGGCAGGGGCGTCGTTCACGCCGTCGCCGACCATCATCGCCCGCGACCCGTCCGACTGGATCGACTCGACGGCGTCGGCCTTGTCCTCCGGGAGGACGCCCGCGCGGACGTTCTCCGGATCGATCCCGACGCTGTCGGCGACCGCGCGGGCGGTGCGCTCGTTGTCGCCGGTGATCATGTGGACGGCGATCCCCCGTTCGTGGAGCGCCTCGACCGCGGCGACCGCCGACTCGCGCACCTCGTCGGCGACCGCGAGCACGCCCAACAGCTCGCCGTCGGCGGCGACGAGCATCGCCGTCTTCCCCTCCGTCTCCAGCTCCCGCATCGTCTCCATCGCCGGCTCGGGGTCGACGTCCTCCTCGCGCAGCAGCTCGGGCTTGCCGACGACGACGGTGCCGTGCTCGGTGCGCGCGCGGATCCCCCTCCCGGAGACGTTCTGGAGCACCTGCAGGTCGCCCGGTTCGACGCCGCGATCGCGGGCGCCGGCGACGACGGCCTCGGCGATCGGGTGCTCGCTGCCGCCCTCGGCGGTCGCGGCCGCCGCGAGCAGGCGCTCGGTGGCGTCGGCGGCGACGCCCCCGTCGCTCCCCTCGGTGTCCTCCGCGACGGGCGCCGCGCCGTCGGCCGCCGCCGAGACGGGAACCGCGTCGGTGAGGGTCATCTCGCCGCGCGTGAGCGTCCCGGTCTTGTCGAACACGACCGTGTCGGTGTCGCGGACGCGCTCCAACACGTCGCCGCCCTCGAAGAGGACGCCGTGCTGGGCGCCGATGCTCGTTCCCACCATCGTCGCCGCCGGCGTCGCCAGCCCCAGCGCGCACGGACAGGCGATGAGGACCGCGGAGGCGAACACCAACACCGCGAACTCGGTGACGCCGACCGCCGCGGGACCGCCGGCGGCGAGCCCCCACAGCGGGAGCCCCGAGACGACGCCGGCGAGCGTCTCGGGCGCGAGGTACCACACCGCTCCCCACAGGAGCGCGTTGGCGATGACCGCGGGGACGAAGTACGCGGAGATACGATCGGCGACGCGCTGGATGTCCGGCTGTCGCGACTGCGCCTCCTTCACCCGCGTGACGATCTGCTGGATCGCCGTCTCCTCGCCCACCTTCGTCGCCTCGATCACGAGGACGCCGTTCTCGTTGACCGTCGATCCGATCACCTCGTCGCCGGGCTCCTTCCCGACGGGGACGGACTCGCCGGTCACCATCGACTCGTCGACGGCGGACTCCCCCTCGCGGACGACGCCGTCGGTCGGGACGCGCTCCCCGGGTCGCACCTTCAGGCGGTCGCCGACGGCGACGTCCTCGAGGGGAACCTCCTCCTCGGTGCCGTCCTCGCGGACGACGGTCGCGGTGTCGGCCTCCAGCTCCAGCAGCGACCGGATCGCCTCGCCGGCCTGCGACTTCGACCGTGCCTCGAGGTAGTTGCCGAACGTGATGAACACGAGGATGAGCGCGGCGGTGTCGAAGTACAGCCCCGCCCGCGGGAGCACCCCCAGCAGGGCGATCACGGAGTAGCCGTACGCCGTGGACGAGCCCAGCGCGATGAGCACGTCCATGTTGGCACGACCGTTGACCACGAGCGCCTTGTAGGAGTTCTCGTAGAACTCCCGACCGAGGAGGACCTGAACTGGCGTCGCGAGCGCGAACGCGGCCCACCCGACGTGGAGGTCCGTTCCGGGGATCGCCTCCGGGAGCACGCCCGGCGCGAACAGTTCGAGCACGAGCATCGCCAGAAGCGGCGTCGACAGCGCCGCGCCGAACAGCGTCAGCCGACGCTGGCGTCGCAGCTCGGCCGCCCGCGCGGCGTCCTTCGCGGACTGTCCGTCGTCGCCGTCCCCGCCGTCCTCGCGGATCGGTTCGTAGCCCGCGGCCTCGACGGCGTCGTCGATCTCCTCGCGCGCCGTCACCGACGGCACGTACGTCACGGTCGCCTCGTCGGTCGCGTAGTTCGCGTCGACCGAGACGACGCCGCGGAGGTCGCGGACGGCGTCCTCGATGGTCGCCGAGCAGTTCGCGCACGTCATGCCGGTGATCCCCACCGTCACGGTCTCGGCGATCGGATCGTAGCCGGCCGACTCGACCGCGTCGAACACCTCGGCCAGCGAGACCCGGTCGGGGTCGTACTCCACGGCCGCCTCGTCGGTGGCGTAGTTCGCCGTCGCCTCCGCGCCGTCGAGGCCCGCCACGGCGTCCTCGATGGTGGCGGCGCAGTTGGCGCAGGTCATGCCGCCGATGTCGATCGTCACGCGTTGCCTGTCACTCATTGCTCCCTAGTACGGGGTCCGTATTCATGCGGTTTGTGCCTTCGAAACCGGTGCTCAGATCGGATGTCTGTCCACCAAACGAAAGCAGAGGGCGGCCGATTTTTTCGATCGGAATCCGATGTGCGCTCCGCGATCGAAACCGGAATGACGGCCCGACTGCTACGCCCGTCCATGACGACGACGATGCGGATCACCGGGATGACCTGCGGCGGCTGTGAGACGAACGTGGTCGAGGCGCTCGAGGGCGTCGACGGCGTCGACGCCGCGACCGCGGACCACGAGTCCGACGAGGCGGTCGTCGAGGGGGACGCCGACCCGCTCGACCTTATCGCCGCGGTACCAGAGCAGTACGAGGTCGCGTCGACGGCGTAGGTCGGCGGCCCGCGGTCCGGTCGCTGCGATCCTCGCCTACCGCCCCATCCCGTAGAACTCCTCGTTGGGGCGCCAATCCGCGAACGTCGCCATGCGGTTGGAGAGGTTGAAGAAGGCGGCGACCATGCCGATGTCCCACACTTCCTCCTCGGAGTACCCGGCCTCGTACAGCAGATCGAGGTCGTCGGTCGCCACCGCGTCCGGTTCCTCCGTCAGTTTCACCGCCACCTCCAGCATCGCCATCCGCTCGTCGCTCACGTCGGCGGTGCGGTGGTTGGACACGAGCTGGTCCGCGAGGTGGGGGTCCTCCGCGTAGATGCGCACGAGCGCGCCGTGGGCGACGTTGCAGTACAGGCAGTTGTTTCGCCCGGAGACGGCGACGACGATCATCTCCACCTCCTCGCGGTCGAGGGTGGTGTCGTCGACGAGGGCGTCGTGGAACGCCATGAACGCCCGGAAGTGGCTGGGTTTGTACGCCAGCGCGGACATGACGTTGGGCGTGAAGCCGGCGCGCTCGGTCTCCTCGTCGAGACGTTCGCGGATGTCCGCGGGGATCTCATCGTAGTCGGGGACGGGGAAGCGTCGCTGCGCGCCGTCGAGTAGCTCCGGTCGGGGGGACTCCTCGCTCATACGGGTGTGACTTCGGCGACCCGGGCTAAAGTGCTAGCCCTCGCCCGCGGCCCTCAGATCGCCGCGCCCTGCACCGCCAGCGCGACCGCACCGGCCATCGCGAACACGCCGAGGACGAACAGCCCCCAGTTCCAGACCGTCGAGTCGGCGCCCGTCAGGTACAGCGACCACGTCCGCGGGTACGGCCACAGGAAGTTGACGCCGGCGGGGGTGATCACGTCGCCGAGGAGGTGCGCGACGACGGAGCCGAACCCCAGCAGGAAGCCGAACGCGACCATCGAGACGCCGCCGGGCACCGCGATCGAGAGGACCGGCTCGACGAGCGAGGCGGCGCCCGCGAAGACGGCACCGACGACGACCGCGAACAGCAGCGAGTGGGTCGGTCCCCGGTGCGGGATCCCGGGAACGCGGTGGTCGACGTCCGGCAGCATCGCGAGGTAGAGGACCGTGCCGACGACCAGCGCGCCGAACACGGGGGAGCCGGTCGAGAGCAGCCAGAACGTGATCGGTGCGAGCGTGAGCAGGGCGACCCCGAGGTGCCCCCGTTTGTACACGGCCGACGGTGGGGCGGCGTCGACCAAGAACGCTCGGGATCGGGCGCGACGGTCCCGGTGGACGATCGCCGGCGGCCGTCGTCGCGAGGTGGCTACCGGTTCCAGGCGGCGTCGTCGGGGTCGATGACGCGCTCGCGGACGTCGTACTCGGCGATGCGGTCGAGGTCCTCCCTGTCCAGCTCCAGTTCCTGCGCCTCGAAGTTCGCGCGGACGTGGTCCCCGGTCGCCTTGGGGATGGGCACGAGCGCCTCCTGTGCGAACGCCCACGCGAGACAGACGGCGGCGGTACTGGTGTCGTGCTTCTCCGCGATCTCAGTGAACAGCGGGTCGTCCAGCGCCTCGCCGCGCCCAAGCGGCGAGTAGCCGACGAGGGAGTGGCCGTGCTCGACGGCGTACTCTCGCAGTTCCGTCTGCGGGAACAGCGGGTGACACTCCACCTGGTGGGCCGCGACCGGTGCGTCGAGGATCGCCCGCGCCTCGTCGAGCAGGTCGGGCGTGAAGTTCGACAGGCCGACGTGATCACACAGTCCTTCCCCGTGCAGTTCGTCCATCGCGCGCAGGGTCTCCTCGGGGTCGTACGCCGAGATCGGCCAGTGGACGTACAGGAGATCGACCGTGTCGAGGCCGAGGCGCTCCAGCGACTCGCGCGCGGTCCGTTTCGCGTCCTCGTACGCGAGGTTGTCGGGGTGGACCTTCGTCGCCACCACCACCTCCTCGCGGGGAACGTCCGCCCGGCGGATCCCCTCGCCGACGGCCGCCTCGTTGTCGTACATCTGTGCGGTGTCGACGTGACGGTAGCCCGTCTCGAGGGCCGTTTTCACCGTCTCGGCGCACTCCTCGAAGTCGTCGTTCGCGGAGGTACCGAGGCCCAGCGCCGGGAGGTCGAGATCGGTCATCGTCCGTGCTGTGCGCGTGGCGACCGAAAGGGTTCGGGAGGCGGAACCTCGCGCGGGTGGCGAGTGTGGGTGGCGAGTGCGGTCCAGCGGACACGTCGCCGTCGGCGTCCGCGTCGGGTCCGTACACCCCTCACACGTTTCTTTCGGTTGGATAACACCCATGATCCCCGCGGGGGATCCGACGGTCGTGACGAACACGCCTCGACGAGTCGCGGCAGCGTCCGGAGCCGGCGCGATGGTCGCCGCACTGGGCGGCATCGCACTCGCGGTCGCGCTGGCGCCGTGGTTCTCGCCGACCGCGAACGCGCTGTCGGACCTGGGGGTCGCCGACCGCGCGGCGGTCGCGACGGCGTTCAACGGGGGACTCCTGATCGGCGGCGGCGCGGCGCTCGCGTACGCGTGGGCGCTGTGGGCGGCCGCCCGGACGCTCGGCGCCCGGGTCGTCGCCGCCGAGTTCGCCGTCGCTGCGCTTCTCATGGCCGGGGTGGGCGCGTTCCCGTCCGGGACCTCGCTTCACTTCCCGGTCGCGCTCGGCTTCTATCTCGCGCTCACGCTGGTGCTGGCGACCGACGGGGCGGTCCGGCGGGCGGCGACGGCGGGACGACTCGCGCTCGCGGCCGCCGGCGTTCACCTCGGGCAGTGGTGGCTCTGGATCGCCGGCGTCAGGCTCGGACCGGGGCTCGCGATCCCGGAACTGGTCGGCGCACTCCTGTTCGCGGCGTGGGTGCTCGCGGGGTCGCCCGTCGCGCCGCTGGCGATGGAGGCCCGAGATCTGACTCGCCCCTCGAAATGAGGCGCGATCGGACGGTCGAACAGGGATCCCCCGGCGCCGACCGTTGCCGGACGGCGCCGCCGCCGGTCGATCAGACGAACCGTTCGTTGAACCGGTTCACGGCGTCGTCGGTGCCGGCCACGACGAGCCTGTCGCCCTCGATCACCTTCGTGTCCGGGCCGACGTTCGTGAGGAGGTCGCCGTTGCGCTCGACGGCGACGATGGTGACGCCGGTTTCGGCGCGCACGTCCGCCCCCGCGAGCGTCCGGCCCTCCAGACGCGGGGCGACCGTCCGGATCAGGTCGACCTGCGTTTCCGGCCGGAGCACCTCCTCGTCGAGCAAGTGCGAGGCGATGAGGCGGCCCGACACCGTCGACAGCGAGAGCACGTAGTCGGCGCCCGCGCGATACAGCTTCGGGACCGAGTCGGCGTCGTTCGCGCGGGCGATCACCTCGGCGTGGGGCGCGACCTGCTTCACCGCCAGCGTGGCGAAGATGGTCGTCGTGTCCGAATCGAGCGCGATCACCACCGCCCGCGCGTCGTCGACGCCCGCCGCCTCCAGCGTCTCGCGGTCGGTCGCGTCGCCGACGATGTCCACGCCCGGCACGTCCTCGTGGTCGATGACGGTCACCTCGTCGCTGGGGCGCACCTCCGCGGCCGCGCTGTGGCCGACCACCCCGTACCCGGCGACGACGACGGAGCCGCGCCGCCGTCGGCGCGTCTCCGAGAGCGTGAGGTCCTTCATCGCCTCCAGCTCGGACTCCGTGCCGACGACGAGCAGGACGATGTGCTCGTCGATGACCCGCTCGGGACGCGGCGGCGACTCGAACTCGCCGTCGTCCCACGCGCCGAGGACGTTCGCCCCGGTTCGGTCGCCGATCGAGGACCCGGCGACGGACTCGCCGACCAGCGGGCTGCCGTGGTGGACGAGCAGCTCGGCGATCTGGAAGTCCTCGCCGATCTCGACACCGTCGCCCAGTTCGTCGGCGACGCTCGCGGTCGCCTTCGAGCCGAGCGTCTCTCCGAGCAGGCGCCGCGGCGACAGCACGCGGTCGGCACCGGCGTAGCGGTGGTAGTCGGCCACGTCCTCGTCCTCGACGAGGCTGACCACGCGAACGTCCGCCGAGCGCTCACGCGCCGAGAGCACGATGCTGGCGTTCGCCTCGTCGTCGGCGTCGGCGACGAGCGCCCGCGCCGACCCGATGTTCGCCCGGTCGAGCGTCGCGACCTTCTCGGGGTCGCCGTGAACGACGGGGTGGTCGGCCGCGAGCTCGACCGCGCGGTCGGCGTCGGGGACGACGACGACGTACGGCTGGTCGCGCGAGCGCAGCTCCCGCACCAGCATCTCCCCCCGCGGGGTGAACGCACAGATGACGACGTGGTCCGTCCGATCGGTCGTCGTCGGGGGCGAGCTCGTCAGCGCCTCGTTCACCAGCGGGACGACGACCGCCGGCAGCGCGAGGAAGATCAGGCCGACCCCCGCCAGCTGCATGACGGTCATCAACAGGAGCATGCCGTCGGAGGTCCACCGGTCGGCGTCCAGTCCGAACCCGGTCGTGGTGAACGTCTCGACGACGACGTACAGCGAGTGGACGTAGTCGACCTGTTCGCCCTCGAACGTCGCGAACCCCCACTGATAGACGAACGCGAGAACCACCATCACGCCGAGCGCACCCAGCAGATACTCTCCCGCGCGCCGGGTCGCCGAGGTCATAGCTGGTCTTCCCGGGCGGGTGGATTAAACGCCACGCACCCGGACCCACGGACGTGACGGACCACGAAGCGACCGACCGCCGCCGCGACGCCGTGCTCGCGCTCGTGGCGACTATCTCCCTCCTCGCCGGCACGAGAGCGCTCGGCGTTCCGGTCGCGCGCCTGTTCGACGCCGACGCGCTCGCGGCGGCGGTCGTGGGGATCGCCGGCGCCGTCGCGCTCGAACTCGCAATGGCCCACGACCCGGAGACGGCACGCCGGCTGTGGGCCGACCGGCGCGTCCGCTGGGGTGGCACCGCCCTCGTCGCCGCCGGCGGTCCCGCGGTCGTCGTCCTCGGGGGGCCGAGGCTCGGGTTGCTCGCCGTGGCGACGCTGCTCGGGGGGCTGTGCGGCTACGTCCTGCTGCTCGCGGCTGTCGTCTCGGGCGCCCTTCCGTCGCCGGAGACGTGGTTCGATCGCGCGTGATCCGGGGACGGACTGATACGCTCCGGCGACGAACGCCGCCCGTGCGCGAAGTCACGCTGGACGCGACCGGGCCGATCCGACTGGACGAGGACGACATGGACGACGAGTACGGCGACATCGCGGTGTGTCGCTGCGGGCTCAGCGAGGAGTTCCCGCTCTGCGACGGCTCACATCGCCGAGCCGAGGGCGAGGAACCGGGCGTCCTGTACACGTACGTCGACGGCGAGCGGCGCGCCGTCGAGGAGGTGCGGCTCGCCGACGGGGACGTGCTCGTTCCCGGCGGCGACGGGGACGGCGGAGAGGGCGTCTCGGACGCGGAGGAAACGGAGTAGCGGTCCTCAGGCGCCGACGGCGGCGCCGACGTACAGCGCGACGACGAGGAAGATCCAGACGGCGTCGACGAAGTGCCAGTACATCGAGGCGGTCGTCACGGAGACGTGCCGGTCGGCCGAGTACTGGCCCGCGAGTGCGCGCACGAACACGATCGCCAACAGGACCGCGCCCATGCTGACGTGGAGCCCGTGGAGCCCGGTGAGACCGTAGAACGCCGAGCCGAACAGCCCGGAGGTGAGCGTGAACTCCTCGTGGATGATGAACTCGTAGTACTCGTACACCTGCCCGCCGATGAACACGATCCCCAGCAGCAGCGTGACCGCGAGCCACCCGAGGAACCGCCCCCGGTCGTCCCGCCGGATGGCGCCGTGCGCGAAGTGCAGCGTCACCGAGGAGACGATGAGTATCGCGGTGTTGATGATGACCAGCGACCCCAGCAGCGTCGGCAGGTCGCTCGCGATCTCCGCCCACGCGTCCTGCGAGCGGATGAAGAAGAAGTACGTGAAGCCGGCGCTGAACGTGGCGATCTCCGACCCGAGGAACGCGAGCATCCCCCACCTGAGCTTGTTGGCGCTGTGTTCGTCGGCGCCGCGCTCCCAGAAGTGGGTGACGAACGCGTGGTACATCCACCCGTAGATGCCGACGAGGAACAGCCCGATGCTCCCGACCAGCACGCCCGGGCCGACCATCGGACCGACGATGTTTCGATCGCCGACGGCCATGAGATACAGCGCCGCGCCGATGTAGATGCCGGCGCCCCCGAGCGCCGTGACGAACGGCCACCACGAGGCCTCCCCGAACCCGCGCGGCCAGTCCTCGACCGCGGGCAAGTGGTGCCCGTCGTCGTGGGCGTCTTCCGTTTCTGTAGCCATGCGCGCCGGTAGCCGACGCGGAGACAAAAATCCTCCCACCTGCGTCGGCCGTCGACGGCCCCACGGCGATCCGATGCCGGGACACGTCCATCCGATGCCGTGACCCGCCGATCCGATGGCGCGTCGACACCCCTCACTCGTGGGTCCGCTCCCGGTAGTTTGTGCGAACGGCCGATACACATACTACGGTAGACGGTAACTATCGGCTGTATGCCGGAGTGCAGGAACTGTAGTTCGTTCGTCACTGAACGGTACGTCCGAGTGTTCGCTCCGGAAGGGATGGACAACGTTCGCGTGTGCCCCTCCTGTGAGGACATGATCCGCGAGGGTGCCGGCGTGCGGGAGGCGCGGTCCAAGCGCGCCTGACTCGACCCGCTCGCTCTCCACCGATCTGCGCGTTTCCGTCCCCGGGGCGTCTTCCGCCCGTCGAGCGCCTCCGCTTTCCGCGTCGGCGTTCGACGTCGCGTCGCCGATCCCGACCGCGAGGACGGCGAGCCTCCGCCGAGTGATCGGTTCCCCGCCCGAACCCCATGACACCGTCACGGCCGCGGCGGTTTCGCAAGCTACTCGGCGCCCCGCCCGCAATCGACGGTGATGGATCGCCACTCACGCCGCCGCCGTGTCGCGAGACGCGCGACCTCGTTCGCGCTCGCGGCGCTGGCGGTGATCGCGAGCGCGGCGCGGGTCGCCGCCCACGCGGGGGGCGTCCGCGGCGCGACCCGCGAGACGGTGACGGTGCCGACGTGGCTGTTTCTCGCCACGGGCGGCGCCGTCGTCGGCGCGTCCTTCCTCCTCGCGTCGGCGGTCACCGACCGAGCGTACATCCGTCGGATCGACGGCTGGGGCCGCGCGCTCCCCGGCGCCGGTCGCGTCGCTCGGCTTCTCGCGAGAGGGGGCGGGATCGCGGCACTCGCGATCACGATCGTCGCCGGCCTGTTCGGCCCGACTACGGCCGCCGACAGCGCGACCGTCCTGATCGTGTGGGTCGGCTGGTGGGCCGTGTTCGTGCTCTCGGCGTACCTCCTCGGCAACGCGTGGCCGACGGTCGACCCGTTCCGTGCGGTCGCCCGCACGCTCCCGTCGCTCGACCGCCCGTACCCCGAGCGGCTCGGGTCGTGGCCCGCGGTCGCCGGCCTGCTCGCGCTCGTGTTCCTGGAGGTCGTGACGCCGATGGCGGACGACCCGCGACTGCTCACCGCGCTCGTGCTCGGCTATCTCGGCATCTCCGTCGCCGGGAGCGTCGTCTTCGGCGTCGACGACTGGTTCGGACACGCGGACCCAGTGTCCCGGCTGCTCGACGCCTACGGTCGAGTCGCCCCCGTCACGCACACCGACGACGGCCTTCGCCTGCGTCTCCCGGGGATGGGTCTCACTGACGCCGCGTGGATCGACGGCCGCGACGACGTCGGCTTCGTCGTCGCCGTCGTGTTCGTCACCACCTACGACGGGTTCGTCGGCACCGGAGCGTGGGCCGACATCGCACGCCCGTTGGTCGGGGCGGGAGTCCCCGCGCTCGCAGTGTATCTCGCGGCGATGCTGGTCGGGTACGGCCTGTTCCTCGCGCTGTATCTGGCCTCGGCTCGCGCGGCCCGGCGGACCGCCGACACGTACCTCGCGCCCGGCGTGCTCGCTCGACGCTTCGCGCCGTCGCTGCTGGCGATCGCCGCCGGCTACCATCTCGCGCACAACCTCGCGACGGCGCTGTCGCTGTCGCCGACGCTCGCGGTCGTACTCTCGTCGCCGCTGTCGCCGCCCGCGAACGTCCCGGCGCTGCTCGTGCCCGACTGGATCGGCGCCGTCGGGATCGCCGCGGTGCTCGCGGGGCACCTGTTGGCCGTCTGGGTGGCACACGCGGTCGCCTACGACCTGTTCCCCGACCGACTCCAGGCGATCCGGAGCCAGTACGGCGTCACCGTCGCGATGGTGGCGTACACGATGGCGAGCCTGTGGATCGTCTCCCGCCCCGGGGGGGCGCC
>ENA-ORDC01001441-ORDC01001441.1-marine-metagenome-genome-assembly--contig:-NODE-1441-length-17582-cov-4.039646_pt1 | contig 17582 bp, 15 predicted proteins | sample MGYA00237783_ERZ508515 | MGnify/ENA primary metagenome ERZ508515 (study PRJEB26186, sample SAMN06268792) | marine metagenome | isolation source: Eden Landing Ponds, San Francisco, CA, USA | place... | reverse complement strand
GAACTGGCCGGGTACGACCACCGCGTCCGACTGGAGAGCGAGAACTCCTTCCCCTCGAACATCGGCTTCGGGTCGTCGGCGTCCGGGTTCGCCGCGGCCGCGATGGCGCTCGCCGAGGCGGCCGGCCTCGACATGACGCGCCCCGAAATCTCGACTATCGCCCGCCGCGGGTCGGCGTCCGCCGCCCGCGCCGTCACGGGCGCGGTCTCGCACCTCTACTCGGGCATGAACGACACCGACTGCCGCTCCGAGCGCATCGAGACCGACCTCGAAGACGACCTGCGCATCGTCGCCGCGCACGTCCCCGCCTACAAGGAGACCGAGCAGGCCCACGCCGAGGCCGCCGACAGTCACATGTTCCAGGCGCGGATGGCCCACATCCACGCCCAGATAGACGACATGCGCGACGCGCTGTACGACGCCGACTTCGACGCCGCCTTCGAACTCGCCGAACACGACTCGCTGTCGCTCGCGGCGACGACGATGACCGGCCCCGCCGGCTGGGTCTACTGGCAACCGCGCACCATCGCCATCTTCAACGCCGTCCGAAAGCTCCGGAACGAGGAAGACGTCCCCGTCTACTTCTCGACCGACACCGGCGCGAGCGTCTACATCAACACGACCGAGGAGCACGTCGACCGCGTCGAAGAGGTCGTCGCCGACTGCGGCGTCGAGACCGACGTGTGGGGCGTCGGCGGCCCCGCCGAGGTACTCGACGAGTCTGAAGCGCTGTTCTGAGCGCGCGGCCGACCGCCGCGCACCGCGCCCGCCGTCACCCTCTTTTCTCTCGCGCCCCAGCGGTCAGTCATGCGTGTCCTGGTTCTCGGTGCCGGGTACGCGGGCCTCACGCTCGCCCGCGACCTCGAACGCCGACTCCCCGCCGACGCCGACCTGACCGTGGTGAACGACTCGCCGCATCACCTCGTCCAACACGAAGTCCACCGCGCGATTCGGCGGCCGGCGGTCGCCGACGCGATTCAGGTCCCTCTCGACGAGGCGCTCGACCGCGCCGAGGTCGTCGTCGACCGCGTGACGGCGGTGGACCGCGACGCGCGGACCGTCGAACTGGCCGCGGGCGACGCCCTCCACTACGACTACTGCGCGGTCTGTCTGGGCGCTGAGACCGCCTACTACGGCATTCCCGGCCTCGAATCGCATTCGGTCCCGCTGAAGCGCGTCGCCGACGCCGAAACCATCCGCAAGCGCTTCTTCGACGACTGCGACGAGGGCGGGACCGTCGTCGTCGGCGGCGCGGGGCTGTCGGGCGTGCAAGTCGCGGGCGAGCTCGCCGCGCTCCGCGACGAGGAGGACGCCCACGCTGATATCGTCCTCGTCGAGCAACTGGACGCCGTCGCGCCGTCGTTCGACGAGTCGTTCCAGCGGGCGGTCCGCGACGAACTCCTCGACAGGGGCGTCGAGATTCGGACCGAGACGACCGTCGAGTCGGTGACGGAGGCGACCGTCCAGACCGACACTGGGAACCTCGACTACGACCTGCTCGTCTGGACCGGCGGCATCGCCGGCGACGAGGCGATGGGCGGCGAGCGGCCCGCCGTCAGGGCGGACCTCCGACTCGACGGGCGGACGTTCGTCGTCGGCGACGCGGCCCGCGCCGTCGACGCCGACGGCGAGCCCGTGCCGGCGAGCGCCTCCGCGGCGCTCCGCGAGGCGAAGACCGTCGCCGGCAACATCGCCGCACAGGTCGAGTTCGAGGCGGACGCCGACGAGAACGAGTTCGCCCCGCGGCCCGACCCCTACCGCTTCGAGGTGCCCGGCTGGATCGTCTCGGTCGGCAACGGCGCGGTCGCGCAGGTCGGCCCGAGCATCTTCCGCGGGAAGGCCGCGAAGGCGATGAAAGCCACGGTCGGGGCGGGACATCTCACCTCCGTCGGGGCGATTTCGCGGGCGGTCGACCTCGTCGACGAGGAACTGCACGCCTGAGGCGTCACCGATAGTCGATACGCCCCGGCCGGCGGTCCGCTCGCGAAAAATGCTATATCCGTTGGCGGAGTATCTCCGTTTATCCGCTACGATACCGGGCACGACCACCGAGACTTCGCGTCCGCGGGCACTCCGCGAGGCGCGACCGCCGAGCGAGACGTTCGATGAACTGGCAGCACACGGCCTACGCCTACCCGATGGTCTTCGCGGCGGTCGTCGCCGCCGTCCTCTCGGCCTACGCGGTCCAGTTCGTCCGCCGCCGGGGGCGAAACCCGATTGTCGTCTCGTTCGCCGTGCTGACGGCCGCCGTCGCCTTCTGGACCGCGACGACGGCGGTCAAACTGCTTCTCGTCGACCCCGACGCGAAACTGCTCGCGTACAAGCTCCTCCACGTCGGCGCGATGACGGCCGCGCCGACGTTCTTCGTCTTCGCCCTCGCGTACACCGGCCGCCGAAAACTGCTCGACCGCTACGTCGTCGCGTCGCTGTACGTCGTCCCGGCGGTGTTCCTCGTCGTCCTCTTTACCAACCCACTGGAACTGGGCTACACCGGCTGGCAGTTGTCGACCGTTGACGGCGTGACGACGGTCTCCGTCACCGACGGCCCGGTGAGCGTGTTCGGCCTCGTCTACGGCTTCGTCCTTCTATTCCTCGGGCTCGGCGTCATCGGCCAGTACGCCCTCGAACTCGACCGCCCCTACCGGACGCAGGCGACGCTCCTCCTCGTCGGGATGGCCGTGCCGTCGGTCGTCGCCGCGCTCGAACTCACCGGCACGCCGCCGCTCGCCGGCGGCGTCAACCTCATCCCCGCCTCGCTCGCGGTTCCCGCGGTGACGTTCGGCATCGCCGTCTACCGCTACAGGCTCCTCGATATCCTCCCGCTCGCCTACGCGACCGCCGGCGCGCACTCGGCCGACGGGCTCGTCGTCCTCGACGCCGACGAAGTCGTCGTCCACGTCAACGACCACGTGCGCCCGCTTTTGGGAACCGGTGGCCCGCTTCTCGGCCGCCCGGCGAGCGAGGCCGTCCCGAACTACGGCGACCTCGCCGGCGACCCCCCGTCGTGCGACGCGCTCGTCGAGGGCGGGCGCTACGTCGAACTGACGCGCATCCCGCTCGACCGAGCGGGCGACCCGCTCGGCTGGGTCGTCTCCGTCCGAGACGTGACGCCGCGGAAACGCTACGAACTCGCCTTGGAGTCGAGAAACGACGAGCTGGAGGTGCTCAACCGAATCGTCCGCCACGACATCAGAAACGACATGCAACTCGTGACGGCGTACATCGACATCGTTCTCGAACACGAACCGCTGTCAGACGAGGCGCGGACCCAGTTGGAGACCGCGCTCCGGCGGGCGCTCAACACCGTGGACCTCACCGACGTGCTCGGACAGCTGATGCGCGCGACGAACGACGACGAGCGCCGCCGCGCCCTCGACGTCGGCGACGCCCTCCACGAGGCCGTCGAAGACGTGCGCGAGGGCTATCCGAACGCGACGTTCGCGGTCGGCGACCTCCCGTCGGCGACGGTGTTCGCCAACGACCTGCTCGACTCCGTGTTCGTGAACGTCCTGAAGAACGCGGTCGTCCACAGCGACCGCGACGAACCGTCGATTGCCATCGCGGCCACCGCGGACGGCGAGCGCGTCACCGTCCGCATCGCCGACGACGGCCCCGGCATCGCCGACGAACAGAAGTCGGTCGTCTTCGGGAAGGGCGCAAAGGGACTCGAAAGCCCCGGCACCGGAACGGGCCTGTACCTCGTCGACACCATCGTCTCGAACTTCGGTGGGACCGTCCGCATCGAAGACAACGAGCCGCGGGGGAGCGTCTTCGTCATCGAACTCCCGCTCGCGACCGTCGAGGCCGCCGACTGAGGCGACCCGTTCGACTTCCGGAACTTCGCCGCCGCTGTCGGCGTCGACCGTAGACGAGGTTTTACCGCCGCCGCGCCAAGAGTGAGCGTGGCACCGTTCGACGCGATTCTCTTCGACCTCGACAACACGCTCTGTACCAACGACCAGAGCGGCGAGACCATCTACGCCGGCGCGTTCGACGCCGCCGGTCTCGACCGCTTCGGCGAGCCGTCGGACCTCTGGGCCGCCCTCGACGGCCCGCCGGACCACGACGACCACGAGGGCTACCTCGCCGACGGCTTCGAGCGCGTCGCGGCGAAACACGACCGCGAGGGCGTCGACGTGCGGGCGCTTGCCCGCGGGTTCGTCGAGACGGTCGACCACTCGGCGGTCTCGTTCAGACCGGGAGCCGAGGCCGCGCTCGCCGCCGCCCGCGACCACGCGTCGGTCGGTCTCGTCACCAACGGCCCCGAGCGTCGGCAATCTATCAAACTCGACGCGCTCGGCATCGCCGACGCGTTCGACGCGGTCGTCTTCGCGGGCGACATGCCGCGTCGAAAGCCCCATTCCGACCCGTTCGAACGGGCGCTCGACGCTCTCGACGCCGAGGCGAACGCGAGCCTCCACGTCGGCGACTCGCTCGAGTTCGACGTGGACGGAGCCCACCGAGCCGGCCTCGACGCCGCGTGGTGCCCGGTCGAAACGGAGGCGGACGGCGCGGGCGGCGCGGACGGCGCGGACGGTCCGGACGCCCCGCGCGCCCCGGACGCCGGGTCGCACGCACCGGCGTACGTCCTCCGGTCGCTGGCCGACTTTCCGGCGATTCTGGACGGCGAGCCGTGACTCGGCTCCCTCGGCGTCGGCGTCGCCATCGACGCCCGGTTCGCGTCCGCTGGACCTTTGTTCGCGTCACCCTTAGAGTGGCTCCATGACCCCCGTCGCGACCGTGCTCGCCCGCGAGTTCCCCGAACGACGCGTCGCGGCGACGGCCCGCGTCCCGAACGGGAACCACAAGCAGACCGCAGTCGCGACGTTCGCCGACGGCGGAGAGGTCGTCGTCCAGACGGCGACCGACGCCGCGGCGCTGGCCCTCGAAGCCGCCCTCTCGCGGGCGGTCCGCGAGCGCACGTCGATTCCGGTCCCCCGCGTCCTCGCGTCGGGCGCGCTCGACGGGTTCGGATACGTCGTCGCCGAGCGCGCCCCGGGCGACGAACTCCACGAGCGGTTCGTCTCGCTCGACGCGACGGCCCAGCGGCGGGTCGCCCGGTCGTTCGGCGTCGGCCTCGGCCAACTCCACGAGCGGTTTTCGTTCGACGGCTACGGTCGGCTCGGTCGGCCGGCCCGCGGGAGACAACGAGCGGACGGGGGCGGCGCGGCCGAGTTCGAGTCGGGACCGGTCCGCGGGTTCGACGCCGTGAGCGCCGACGACAGCGACTGGGGAACGTGGTTCTCCGCCCACGCCCGCGAGGGAATCGCCGCGCTCCCGCCCGCGTTCGACGGGGTCCGAGAGCAGTTGGAGGAAGCCGTCGCGGCCGCCTCGCTTCCCCCGAACCCGCCGGCGCGCCTCTACCCGTGGGACTTCAGACCGGGGAACGCGCTGGTCACCGACGGCCGCGTGACCGCCGTGCTCGACTGGGGACAGCCGATGGCCGCCGCCCCGGGGCTCGCCGTCGCCAAGGTCGAACACCTCGTCGCCGACTGGTACGTCGAAGACGGTGCGCCGCTCCGCCGGGCGTTCCGAGCGGGCTACGAGTCGGTCCGGCCGCTCCCGGCGGTGCCGAGGGCCTATCGGGTCGCCGCAGTCGTCCGCTCGGCCGTCGATTCCGCGGGCGAAGTGACCCGCCCCGGCTACCCAGAACGGACCGGGTCGGCCGCGGTCGACTTCCACCGGGCGCGACTCGACGCGCTGTTGTGACCTCGCGTGGAGTCCCTCGGGGCGTCGCGACCCGTTCGAAGCCGCGCGGTGACTCTCGGTGACACGAACTACTAATTCGGAGTGCGTGGTATGGTCATGCATGGTACGAGAAGACGGCAAGCGAAACTTCGTCCTCGTCGAAGAGGGCGAGGAAACGAGCGTGTTCAGCGGAACGTATCCCCGGCAGGCGGCGCTGAAGGCGGCCCGACGCCTCCACCCCGCCCCCAGCCCCGACGATATCGACGGGAAGGCGACGCTCAGGCTCCGCGAGCGTGGGACCGACCGGGTCCACATCTACGAGGGGTGGGCGTGGACCGAGGCGAAAGACGACGACGCCCCCGAGTGGATGGACGACTACGTCACCCGGGCGAACGTCTCGAAGCAGGGCATCGAGCACCTCGAAGCGTAAGCCGGGGGTTCACGGGTCCGAGGGAACCCGGCGTCGGTCTTCGGTTTTTTTCGGGTCGCGTGTCGCTCGCGCGCGTCTCACGTCGAGCGTCGAGCAGACGGCTCAGTCACCGGCCTGCGCCGCCTCGCCGTGACCGCCGCGGCCCTCGTCGCCGACCGAGTCCGAGCGGTGGAGCCAGTAGAGGACGCCGAACAGGCCGGTGGCGAACACGTTCAACACGAGTTTGTAGTCGGCCTCGATGCTCACCTCGGCGATTTGGACGCTCTCGGGCGACGGAATGACCCCCGCGCCGAGGAAGACGAAGTGGACGACGACGCCCGTCAGGACCGCCGCCACGAATATCATCCCCGAGAGGACGGCCGCGAACGTCGTCCCGTAGTACTCGCGGTAGGCGTCCATGATGGGCGGGACGATGAGGTCGGCGTAGATGTAGCTCAGGACGCTCCCGAACGGCAGGCCGTTCGAAAAGAGGACCGCCCCGAACGGGACGTTCCCGACCGAACAGACGAAGGTGGCGACGCCGATGACCGCCCCGAGGACCGCGGTCCAGAAGACGTACACCGGGAGCCCGAACGTCGGTCCCGAGAACACCGAGGTCCACACCGCCTCGGGGATGAAACCGGCGATGAGGCCGGCGAAGACGAAGCCGATGGCGATTTCGTCCCACAGCATCCCCCACTCCTTCCACTGCTTGTCGGCGAGCGCTTTCCACCCCGACAGCGACGTGGCCTGCTCGCGAACCGTCGTGTTGGCCGCCTCGGGGTCGAAGCTCTCCTTGCACGACTTCGAGCAGAAGTAGAACGTCCGCCCGTCGTGTTCGACGCTGTACTCCGTCTCGTCGGGGTCGACTTCCATCCCGCAGACGGGGTCGCGGACGGTCTCGCTTCCCTCGTCTTGGACGTTCTGTCGAGCCCGTTCGACCACCTCGTCGGGCACGACGTAGACGAGGCCGAACGCCATCAGCCCGATGAGCACGAACCCGCCGAGGATGTCGGCCACGAGGAACTGCCAGCCGAGCAGAATCCAGATGACCGCGCCGATTTCGATGACGAGGTTGGTCGAGGCGAACATGAACGCCCCGAGGGTCGCCGCGGCCGACCCGCCCTTCTTGAACAGGTTCTTCGCGGTGGCGATGGCGCTGTAGGAACACGACGAGGAGACGAAGCCGAAAAGCGAGCCGTAGCCGATTTCGCGCGGGCCGTGGCCCGCCAGTAGCTCCGAGACCTCCTCGCCGGAGGTCCACGCCTCCACGCCGCCGGCGATGGCGAAGCCGACGACGAGCGCCCACCACGTCACCCACGCCATGGCCGCGGTGGTCGAAAGCGCCTCTTGGGCGCTCTCGACGAGGAACGTTTCCAGCGGCTGTGTGGTCGTGAACACGCCGAGTCCGACCGTCGCGAGTGCGATGACCGTGAGTATCGCGTATTCGGTCCGGTCCATGTGGTTGTGTATGAGGGGAGCCGTCCCTAACTCGGTTGTGCCTAGGAGAATCGGCCTTTCGGCGGGGCGCGATTTTGGGTTGTAAAGCCGAGCCAACGGCCGAGTTTAGAACGAAAAGCCGAACGTCGGTGCGACGGCCCCGACGCCCCTCGGAAGGTGAGCGATGCGCGCGGTGGCGGGCGGTTCTCTCGAACCCAGCGGAGTAACTTCACGTGGGGTCTACCCTCGCCTCATGCCCTCACGACGGGTTCTTCACGGGGTGCGCACGAATCGATTCCCTGTTTGACTCGCGGGAGGAGGCCGCCCGACGGCGGCGACCCGTTACATGGAAGCAGTTGGAATGATTTTCTCGGTGGGTTCGAGAAAACACCGATTCGGCCGATATCGACGGCGGAGAGCCGTCTCTCGGCTTTTTAATTTCGGCTTCGAAGAACCTAAATTTCGGATGGGCGCTACAGGATTTGAACCCGTGGCAACTTGGTCCGAAGCCAAGCACTCTGTCCAGACTGAGCTAAGCGCCCTGCATCACTTCGTCTGTCGTGGACTGTTTTAAATGGATTGATTCGAGGCGGCGACTCCGCGCGATTTATACCCGACCTCGGAACAATACGGGGTATGTCTCTCGGAGCGCGGGCGCGCGGGTTCGCCGAACTCACCCGACCGGGAAACGCGGTCGCCGCGGGCGTGCTCACGTTCACTGGGGCGTTCGTCGCCGGGGCGTCCCCGAGCGATGCGCTCGTCGTCGTCGCGGCGGTGCTCGCCACCGTGTTCGCCACGGGCGCGGGCAACGCCGTCAACGACTACTTCGACCGCGACATCGACCGCATCAACCGACCGGACCGACCGATTCCCCGCGGCGCGGTGAGCGCCGCCGAGGCCAAGTGGTTCAGCGTCGCGCTGTTCGGCGGCGCGGTCGTCTCTGCGCTCGTCCTCCCGGTCGTCGCCATCGCCATCGCCGTGGTCAACCTCGTCGCGCTCCTCGCGTACACGGAGCTGTTCAAGGGTCTCCCCGGCGTCGGCAACGTCGTCGTCGCCGCGCTCACCGGCTCGACGTTCCTGTTCGGCGGCGCGGCCATCGGCGAGCCGTTGGGCGCGGCCGTCCTCTGCGTGCTCGCCGCGCTGGCGACGCTGACCCGCGAAATCGTCAAGGACGTCGAAGACATCGGCGGCGACAGAGCCGAGGGGCTTCGGACGCTCCCCATCGTCGTCGGCGAGGCGGTATCGCTGTGGCTCGGTGCGGCCGTCCTCGTGGTCGCCGTCGGCGCGAGCGCGGTGCCGTTCGTCTGGGGGGAGTTCGGACTGGCGTACCTCGGCGTGGTCGTCCCCGCCGACGCGCTCATGCTCGTCGCCGCCGCCCGGTCGTTCAGTGACCCGGCCGCGGCCCAGCGTCGACTCAAACACGGGATGTTCCTGGCGGCGTTCGCGTTCATCCTCGGCCGCGCGGCGGCACCGGCAGGAGGGATTTTATAAGTCGTGGGGTCCGTCAGTTCCCGGGGAACACCCCGACGAGCCGGAAGTGTTCGATCCTCCAATCAAAAAGAATATTACCGGCTCACTGTATGGTCGTACTATCCGATGACCCCCGGCGAGCGGAAGCGTCAGGCGAGTGCATTCCTCGGAGCCGACGACATCGAGCCGAGGTACCTGCATGTATAACCTGGGCGCTGATCTCGACGTCGAGGTCGAACCGGGCACGAACCTCCTCCTCGTCGGACCGCCGTTGACCGGCAAGCGCTCGCTGGCGCTCGATATCCTCGCGGCGGGGACTCGAAACGGCGAGGGGTCAGTCATCGTCACGACCAAAGACGGCGCGGACCGCATCCTCACTGACTTCGGCAAACGACTCGACTACGAGGGCAAACCCGTCGCCGTCGTCGACTGCGTCACGAAACAGCAGGGCGTCGGCGAAGTCCGCGACGACGAGCGAATCCGCTACACGTCATCGCCGGTCGACATGACCGGAATCGGAATCAAGCTCTCGGAGATTCTACAGGAGTACTACCAAGACCGCGGGCTCTCGGAGAACCGCATCATGCTCCACTCGCTTTCGACGCTCCTGATGTACGCCGACCTCCAGACCGTCTTCCGGTTCCTCCACGTGTTCACCGGCCGCATCCAGAGCGTGGGCGGCCTCGGCGTGTTCACCATCGACGCCGACGCCCACGACGACCGGACGATGAACACCATCAAACAGCTCTTCGACGGCATCATCACGACCCACGAGGACGCGCCACCGGACATCCGCATCGCGGACCACTAGACGAGGGGTCGCGCCGTCTGCGACTGTGGGACGACGACCGCAGAGACGGCTGACTAACACGGACGGAGTGGGACGGCGGTCGCGCCGCACAGCCGCCTGACGTTTTTATCCGAAGCCGGCCACGTCGTAGGTATGCCCATCACCAGCGATGACGGTATCCGCGCGCTGTTCGACGCCGAGACCGTCGCGGTCGTCGGCTGTTCGGCCACGCCCGGCAAGCCCGCCCACGACGTCCCGGCGTACATCCAGCGACAGGGCTACCGCGTCGTCCCCGTCAACCCGTTCCACGACGAGATTCTCGGCGAGACGGCGTACGACTCGCTCGCCGACGTGGACGAAGACGTCGACCTCGTGGACGTGTTCCGGCCGTCCGAGGAGGCGGGCGACATCGTCGACGCCGCAATCGAGCGCGCTGACGACCGCGGCGACGTGGAGACCGTCTGGCTCCAACTCGGCATCAGCGACGACGACGCGGCCGCCCGCGCCGAGGAGGCGGGGCTCTCGTTCGTTCAGGACCGGTGCTTCAAGGTCGAGCACTCGCGGCTCGCCTGAGAACTCCCGAACCGACGGTTCGGGTGGGGGCGGTGTCCGACCCGTCTTTCGTTATCCCTCCCACGATTCGAAGTCGCCGTAGACGCCCTTCGAGAGGTATCGCTCCGAGGAGTCGGGGAACACCGTGACCACGGCGTCGTGCGGGAGGTCGAGGTCGCCGGCGGCGGCCCGCTCGGCCACGTCGATTGCGGCCAGCGAGTTGGCGGCGGCGCTCGACGCGACGAGGTGGCCCTCCTCCGCGGCGAGGCGTTGCATCTCGGCGTGGGTGTCACGGTCGCCGATTTGGACGATTTCGTCCACCAGTTCGGGGTCGAACAGCTCGTTGGTCGCGGGGTCGTGCGTGCCGATGCCCTCGGTCTTGTACGACGCCTCCGGCACGTCACGGCCGTGGAGTCGGGCGTAGAGCGACCCCTCGGGTTCGACCGCGGTGACGAACGTGTCCTCGTGGCGCTCGCGGCCGTAGCGCGCCAGCCCCATGAGCGTGCCCGCGGTGCCACAGCCGGCGACGAGCGCGCCGACCTCACCGTCGAGGGCGTCGTACACCTCGGGCGCGGTCGTCTCGTAGTGCGCCTCGGGGTTGAGCGGGTTGGAGAACTGCTGGGGGACGACGGCGTCGTCGAGTTCGTCGGCGAGCTTGTGGGCGCGGTCGATAGCGCCACCCATCCCGTCGTCGGTGGGCGTGTTCACCACGTCGGCCCCGAGCGCGCGCATGAGCGTCTGTTTCTCCACGCTGAACCGCTCGGGGACGACGAACACCGCGCGGATGCCGAGCTGGCCGGCCGCGACGGCCAGCCCGATACCGGTGTTGCCGGCGGTCGGCTCGACGATGGTGCCGCCCGCGGGGAGTTCGCCCGATTCGAGCATCCGTTCGAGCATGTACTTCCCGATGCGGTCCTTGATACTCGCGCCCGGGTTGAACGATTCGAGCTTCGCGTAGACGGGTACCTCGTCGGGCGACGCGTGGACTCTGACGAGCGGCGTCTCGCCGATGGTGTCGAGCACCGAGTCGAGGGGGTCGCGGTGCGTGGTCATACGCGGGCAAAAGTTGCCCCAGACCCTGAACGTTTTCATCCCGGTCGGTCTCTCGTCGACGATTGACCCGCGGAAGGGGCGAATGACACCGGTCGAAAGCGCCGTTTTCGAGACAGACAACCGGGCTGTGGCGGGGGACGCGAGCCCGACAGAAGACGAAGAGAAACGGAGAGGACGGTCGGCTTACGCTTCGTCGGTGGCGTCACTCGACGCGTCGGCGGCAGATGCATCGGCGTCTGCGGTCTCGTCGCCGGCCGCGTCTTCTTCGGCCTCGGAGATGTGCGCCTGCGCGATTGCGGCGTCGATGTCGACGCCCTGTTCCTCCGCGACGGCTTCGAGAATCGCCCGCTGTTCGGCGTTTTCGGCTTCGAGCCGGTCGACGCGCGACTTCGTCTCGTTGACCGTCTCGCGGACCTCGACGACCTGCTCGCGCAGTTCGTTGAGCTTCTTGTACACGTCTTCGGCCATCTCTGCGACCTTCTGGAGCTTCTTCGCGGTTCCTCCGAGTGCCATGTGTCGCCTGTCGGACTCGGGGCTTGTACGACTTCCGGTGCGGCGTCGGCGGCCCCGAAAACGCGAGCGCCGAACCCCGGAAGCGACACGCGAGCACCTCAGCCGAGTTCGTTCGGGTCCACCCGGTCGACGAGGATTCGGAGGCCCACGAGCGCGACGACGCCGACGAAGACCAGCCCCGCGACGGCGGCCTTCGCGCCGACGCCCGCGGTCCCGAGCGCCAGTCGCGCGGCCGTGTTCGCGGGGTTCAGGGGCAGAAGCGACGTGCCGGCGAAGACGAGGAGCACGCCGATGGAGTACAGGAGCTGTGCCACCCGGCGGTCGGGCGAGGTAATCGCCACGGCCGCGCCGAGGGTGACGACGACCGCCGAGAGCCCGGCGACCATGCCGAACAGCCACGGCACGCTCTCGATGGCCGTCCCGTTCAGTTGGAGGAGGAGCATCCACGCGATGGCCTGCACCGGGGCCAGTCCGCCGGCCGCGAGGAGCTTCCCGTCTACGACGGCCGCGAAGCTCACGGGCGCGACCCGGAGGAGTTCGAGCGTCCCGCGGGCGACCTCCTCGGCGAGCGAATCGACCACCAGCGACCCGGAGATGAACACGGGCAGGAACAACAGAAGCGGGACGAGCACCGTGTAGGTAAAGCCGAAGTACGGGCTCGACTCCGTCGCCGGCGGGAGAGAAAGCGGGTCCGTGGCGAGGGACGCGCTCCGCTCCGCGCGCTCGGTGCGCTCCAGTTCGCGGAGCGCGGCCCGGAGGCGGACGACGACCGCCGTCGTCTCCACACCCGTATCGGGCGCGACCGCCGCGACTCGTATCCTGCCGTCCTCGCCCGTGGACGCCTCTAAGACGGCATCGACCTCCCGCCCTTGGAACGCCGTCAGCGCGTCCGACGAGGAGGCGTACGGCCGCCCGCTGAGTCCGTCTTCGGTCCCGACGGCGCGGAGCAGGTCCTCGACGGCTTCCTCGTCGCCCGTGACGGCCACGTCGACCTGATAGCTCGCCGCGCCGGGGTCGTACAGCGAGACGAGCCCGACGACGAGGAACGACGAGAACGCCGCGACGAACAGTTGGATAGCCAGCGCCAGCACGATGGTTTTCTCCTTGCGGAGACTGCCGAGTTCGCGGCGGGCGATGGCGAATCGCGGGTTACCCAAGGGCGCTCACCACCCGGAGGTTGTAGGCGAGGTGAATGGCGATTGCGCCCACGAGCGCGACGCCGTAGGCCGAGCGCCCTCGACTCGCTCCGAAGGCGGTCACGCTGGCGGTCACCGCGTGGAGCGCCAGCGGCGCGAGGAACAGGCCGAGGACGGCGAGGACGCCCACACCGGTTCCGTCGGCGATGCCGACGCCGGAGGGCGCGAAGGCGGTCTGCCCGAGGGTGAGCGACTGTAACCCGGCGAGTTGGGCGATGGCGGTGAACTTCTCGCCGACGAAGAAGCCGAGGCCGGAGAGCCCGCCGAGGACGAGCGACGACCGGAGCGTCCGGGAAAACCGCGCCTTCTCGAAGGCGGCGAGGACGTGGAGGCTCTTTGCCAACTCCTCGACGACCGCGACCGCGACGAGAATCATCGGGACGGTCAGGTCCACCGGGAGGACGAACAGCACGGCGATGGCCAGCAGTTCGGCGATGAAGACGAACGGAATCGACAGCGCCGACAGCGTCGCCACGGAGCGCGCCCGCGAGATGCGGCTGTCGAGCGCGTCGAGGAACTTCAGCGGGACCGACCGCTGGGTGAACATGTCCTCTTCGCGGTAGACGCCGACGCCGAGCAGGAACAACACGACCGCGGCGAGGAGAATCGGCCCGACCGAAAACAGGAACTCGCCGAGCGGAATCGACTCGCCGGCGAGGTCGCGGACGACGAGCGTCAACGGCGAGATGAGCGCGATGGGCGTGACGTTCGTGAAGATGGCCGGGACGAACGTGTACGTCGTCAGGAACACGGACACCGTCACCGTGACGAACGTAAGCTCCTTGAACGAGCGGGCGAACATCGCGCCGACGAACGTCGACGCGAGAAACAGCAGGCCGACGGGGACGACTGCGGCCACCGAGACGACGCCCCCGCCGACCGCCGCCGCGATGGCGACGGTAATCGCGACCGTGCCGAGCAGGTACGGAAGCGTCTTGCCGGCGACGATGTCGCCCGGCGAGATGGGCGCGACGAGGAGCAGTTCGCCGCGGCGGTTGATGCGCTCGTTGAGGACGCTCGACCCGTAGGCCTGAATCACGAAGTTCATCGGCACGAGGAAGGCGAAGGCGAGGACGAGCGAGGCGAACGGGAACGGCGGGCTGATGCTCGCCGGCGACCCGCTGGTGTCGCCGCCGAAGAGCCCCGCTATCCCGCCGAGCGACGGGGCGTCCACGCCGCCGTCGTCGGCCGCCGCGGCGTCGGACGCGCTCGGGCCGCCGCCGGCTGTCCCGTCCGCGCCGTCGTCGGTTCCACCGCCGCCCCCTGTTCCGGCGTCGGTTCCGCCGCCGCCAGCAGTCCCGGTGTCGGTTCCGCCGCCGCCAGCAGTCCCGGCGTCGCCGCCGCCACCGCTCGCGCCGCCGTCGACGCGGCTTCCGGTCGGCACCAGCGCGTCGCGCTCGCGGTACTGGAGGTCCACGACGACGGGGAACGCGGCCGACTGGTTCTCCTCGCGGGCCATCTGTCGCTCGTTGTACGACCGGACCGCGTCGCGGAACGCGCTGTAGGCGGCCCGGCCGGTCTGCGTGTCCGCGACCGAGATGTGCGTCTCGCTGACGACGAGTTCGACGTTCGGGTCCGAGACGGGGCGAGCGTCGAGCGCCGACGACTGGTCGACCGCGTCGTAGTAGGGGCTGTCGCCGGCGATGCCGACGCGGTAGAGGTCGCGGTCGAGCGCGACGCCGCCGACCGCCGCCCCGGCCGCGATGCCGCCGGCGACGAGGACGGCGACCAGGCCAATAACGGCGGTTCGGCGGTCGAGCGTCCCCGCCGAGCGCGACACCTCCCAGCGGGCGATGCGGAGGACGGCCCGGGCGTGTGCGACGAGTCGGGTTCGGCGGTCGGTCACGACTGCTCGTTCCCTCCGGCGACGCGGCGTTCGCGCTCGTCGACGGCGGTGGTCCCGCCAGCGCCTCCGCCGCGCCCGCCCTCGGCTTCGCTCGTCGTCGGTGCTTCCCGAGCGAGTCGGAGGAAGATGTCCTCCAGCGACGCCTCGTCGGTTCGGATGTCGGCGACGCGGCCGCCGGCGGCCTCGGCGCGCTCGCGGAGCGACTCGACGGCCGACATCTCGTCGACGACGGCGACGTGGCGCTCCTCGCCGCCGACCTCGTCGTCCGCGGGCAGGGTCTCCGCGAGCGGGACGGTCGTGAAGACCCGGTAGGTCGTCTCGCCGTGTTCCGCGCGAATCTCGGAGACCGTCCCGCGGGCGATAATCTCCCCGCGGTTCATGATGACCACGCGGTCGCAGATGGACTCGACGTGAAAGAGGTTGTGCGCGCTGAAGACGACGGTCTTGTCCTCGTCGCGGAGTTCGCGGACGAACTCCAAGACGACGTTCGTCGTCAGCGGGTCGAGGCCGCTGGCCGGTTCGTCGTAGATGAGCAGGTCGGGGTCGTTGACGAGCGACCGAGCGATGGCGACCTTGCGCTTCATCCCCTTCGACATGTCGCCGAGTCGGCGGTCGCGGTATTCGAGGTCGAGGCGGTCGAGCACCGCGCCGGTGCGCTCGTCGGCCACGTCGCGAGGCACGTCGTAGAGGTCGGCGAAAAATCGGAGGTACGACCGCGCCGTCATGTCCTCGTACAGCGGCGACTCCTCGGGGAGAAAGCCGAGTTTGCGCCGCATCGCCGGCTCCTCGGGGTCGTATCCGAGCACCGACGCCGACCCGCCGGTCGGTTCGACGAGTCCGGCGAGCATCTTCAGCGTCGTCGTCTTCCCCGCCCCGTTGGGGCCGACGATGCCGAACACCTCGCCCGACTCGACCGAGAAGTCGCTTCCCACGACGGCGGGGAAGTCGCCGTAGGTCTTCCGCAGGTTCTCGACCGTAATCATTGTGAGAGTTTCACGCGGGACAGCATAAAAGCGTTCGCGCGGGGTTTCAGGATTGATAGCCGTCCCCTTCGCGGGGCAACAGTTTCGCCGTCCCGCGGTCGGGGACGAGCGAATGGCCGCGACCGCCGGGAAGCGCCGTTAGTCGTACTCGTAGAAGCCCTTGCCCGTCTTCTTGCCGAGGTCGCCCGCCGCGACCTTGCGCTTGAGCAGGTACGCCGGCTTGTAGCGGTCGCCGAGTTCCTCGAACAGCGTCTCGGAGGCGTCCAGACAGATGTCGAGGCCGATGTGGTCGGCGAGGGTGAGCGGGCCCATCGGGACGTTCGTGCCGAGGGTCATGCCGCGGTCGATGTCCGCCTTGGAGGCGACGCCCTCGTCGTAGGCGCGGATGCCCTCGTTGAGCCACGGCATGAGGATGCGGTTGGTGACGAAGCCGGGCTTGTCGTCGGACTCCCACGTCTCCTTGCCGAGGGCCTCCGAGAACTCGTGGGCGAACGTGACGACCTCGTCGTCGGTCTTCTCGCCGCGGACGACCTCGACGCCCTTCATAATCGGCACGGGGTTCATGAAGTGGAGGCCGACGACGAGTTCGGGGCGCTCGGTCGCGGCCGCGATGGTCGTGATAGAGAGCGTGCTGGTGTTGGTCGCCAGCACGACGCCCTCCGGGACGATGTCGTCGAGGTCGGCGAAGACCTCGCGCTTGACGTCCATGTTCTCGACGGCGGCCTCGACCACGAGGTCGCAGTCCGCGAGGTCCGCGAGCTCGGTCGTCCCCGAGACGCGCCCTTTCGCCGCATCAGCCTCGTCCTCGGTCAGTTTCTCCTTGGAGACGAACCGCGAGAGGCTGTCGTCGATGGCCGACAGGCCGCGTTCGACGTATTCGGGTTCGAGGTCGCGCATGACCACGTCGTAGCCGGCCATCGCGGCCACCTGCGCGATGCCGTTGCCCATCGTTCCCGCGCCGACGACGCCCACCGTGTCGATATCTTCGGTATCGTACATGTCCGGGTCTGCGCGAGGCGGGGAGGTAAAACTTGCCGATTCGTTCGGAATAGTGACAGACTCGTGACTGTCACGGGAAGACTCAAGTCGGGCGCAAGAATGGGGATATGCAACGGTGACTGGGGTGAACGACGCCGGCAGATACGACGAAGACGACGCGGGCGGGGACGGAGGGGAAGCCGTCTCGAACGCGCGCCCGAGCGGCGGTGAGGGCGCAAACCGGGGGAACGGGCCGGACGAGGAACCGAAAGACCCCGATGAGGCGCTGACCCACCTGCTCAGACCGCGGGGCGACCGCGCGAGCGACGGCCTCCCGTCCGAGCGACAGGACCTGAAATACGTCGGCCCGGCGACCGCCGACTGTCTCGCCGAGGCGAACATCGACGCGGCCGCCATCGTCGACGGCGAGGTGTGCTACCGCGACCTCGTCGCCGCGGGGACGAACCCCGGCGTAGCGGCGAAGATTCGTCGCTGGCACTCGCTTTCGTGGTCGTTCAGCTCCGGCGACGACCTCGACCGGCGCTCCTCGCAGGTCCGCGGACTGGGCGACGACGAGCGCGCGTGGGTCGCCGCGAGTTCGGGCGACTGGGACGAGACCGACGGCGCAGACGCCGACGGCGGCGACAGCAACGGCGAGGCCGGC
>ENA-ORDC01001440-ORDC01001440.1-marine-metagenome-genome-assembly--contig:-NODE-1440-length-17584-cov-3.043411_pt1 | contig 17584 bp, 11 predicted proteins | sample MGYA00237783_ERZ508515 | MGnify/ENA primary metagenome ERZ508515 (study PRJEB26186, sample SAMN06268792) | marine metagenome | isolation source: Eden Landing Ponds, San Francisco, CA, USA | place... | reverse complement strand
GGCCTACTACGAGATGATGCCGAAGCCGGGCGGCTCCTACGAGGTTCGGTTGTTCACCTGCGTCGAGTGCGGCCAGAAGTGGCGCGAGTCCTAACCGCGCATCTCGCGAACCCTACTCGATAAAATACGCACAGACTCTGCTCCTCTTTCCTTCCAGAAATAAACGCTGATGAGCAACTGCCGCCTACTGGTTCTGCTCAAAGCTGAAGACGAATAGATGTCTAACCGACGTAACGCGATGGCCCACGAGATATCCGACACTTGGTAGGATGCCGGTGCAGGGTATAGAGAATCAGTACAGTACGGCACCATCTAAAGAGTAGAGAGATTAGGAGCGAGTAGATTCAACCACCGAGGACCCATAATGCACGATCAAGAGTCCTCAAATCAACATTAAAGTCATCCGCAAGCCCCCTACAAACATCAAGATAGTTGATGTATTCTTCAATAGATGGATCGTCTGGATTAGAAGGGATGTACCCTTCTCGAGATAGGACAGCACCAGCGCGAACATCAATAACAGTGTATTGATCTGGGTTCATGAAAAGTAGAAATGCCGAGCCCATTTTTACTCGGACACCCTTTAGATTCGTGAGGAGGCCCAATTTTATTCGAGTAGAAGACGCTTCAACCACCGCCTCAATCACTTCCTCAACATATTCGGGGTCATTCTTCTTAAAGTGGTTGAGTGGGCGGGGAGATTTCCAGCGCACAATCCACACTAGGTCGTCCCATGTCCAAGTCCCATTTTCGAAGGCTGCAGGTAGACGTTTAAGCCGTGTTGGTTCCTCGGACTGATAGCGCTCATCATCGGCAATTTCCATGTATTCATTTGCTTTAGAAAGAATCACGTCACGGTCCAAGTTCATTGGTGTAGCAAGAGACCATCCCCCTCAACTTAGAGCTGGCTCCAGACGGTATTGCAACGGTTAGGATTGCAGTTGATGTCCGCCCCAACTGTGCAAGATACGTGCTCTGTATTCAGCACAATCGAATAAATTTGTACCGAGTCTGGTAGAACTCCGGTGCTAATACAGAGGATTCATTCAGCAGTTGAGCGTCATTCGTCTCACTTGGTGGTGAGACAACCGTTAGTTAGGTATTCGTATTGAGTGATCGGTCTCCATCTTTCTCACTCAACTGACTCCGTAGCTCCTACTCAGTTACTCTCATGAAACCCACTTATTGCCTCAGTAAACGCGTAGATCTTGCGTTGGGATTCACATTAAACGCCGAGACGGGGTTGAGACCGATTCTGGCAATGTGATAGACGATACACCTGAACAATCGACAGACATTACGACATTAGCTACGATCATACAGAATGACCAAAATACTCGCCGTATCTGACTGGCGCTCTCAACCCATTGAGGACCTCTATACCATCCTCGAGACTTTGGACCCGACTCCAGATTTGCTACTTTACGCCGGAGACGACCTCTCTCGGTTCAAACAACCCGATACCGATACTGACCATCTTGCGGAACTCGCTCGCCTCACAAAGTACCAACAATCACTCTACGTCCGAGGAAACGACGACTTCCCACCACCGACCGGTCCCCAGTTCAACACAGAATACACCACAGACCTTCACACGTCGCCATACGCCCACGAGAAATTCGTGTTTATTGGTCAAGAAGGATCGACCCAGGGGCCCGGCCTCATCTCCTATACCGAAAACGACGTCCAGCGACACCTAACCGAACAACTCCTCGCCTGTGAAGACCGAACCCCAATTCTTGTCACCCACACCCCACCCTTCGGCATTCTCGACATCGGTAAGCGGTTCGGACAACAACATATCGGTTCGAAAGCAGTCAGAACATTCATCGACGACCTCCAGCCCCCTCTCACCGTCTGCGGCCATTGCCACCAATTTGGAGGAAGAGCAGAATCCCTTGAGTACGGCATTGTCATCAACATCGCATCACACGACGGCCTAAACGACCCCGGAAGATACGCTCTCATCACCATCGACACTGCGAACGGGTCTTTCGAATACGAATTCTACGACACTCGCCATCTGGTAGGGAGTCGACTGACTGATCTCGTCCAAATTGGAAGGAATCGAGTAGAACATTTCCGTGAATTAGGTATCACCAGCCCCGACGAAATCACTGAGGAACGACGAACTGAGCTTGAAGCCCTCCCTGGGTCATCATCATGGCACGTTGACCGGTGGATAGCCCACCGACAGGCCTTCGACGACGGAGAATTCAGGGTGCTGAACGAGTCTGCCTTCGATATACTTCACGATGCGAACCCACTCCTCTTAGACATAGAAACGGACCTACAGCAAGATCGAATCTGGCTGGTAGGCACCTACAGTTACCAGAAAGAGGTATACCGACAATTCTTCGACCCAGACGACGAAGAATCGCTTCTACAAGACATAGTTGATTATCTCGATGCTCATAGTTCCGAGCCGATCATTTACTACGGTGGGAACTACTTCGACGAGCAATGCCTGAGACAGCGTTTTGAAGAATATGGTCTCCCAGAGGGAATTGACCATCTCAATCGCGCACACGACCTCGGAATAACCGCACAACAGGAATTCTTCGGGCCCTTCAACCGGTACAAATTGGACGTCGTGGCGAATGCACTCGGTTTTGAATATCAAGACCCGACTGTCGATGGATTTGAGGTTGGGGGCAAATATACGAGATACCTCCTCGACGGCGAAGAGCCGGACTGGGATCGACTCAAACAGTACAATACCGACGATATCACCGCGCTTAGGACGATCGTGGATCATGTCAAATCCTAAGCCTGGATATCAACTTGCGAAGAGGGGCTCTGGAGAATTTGTATAAGAGATACGCGCACTGTATTCAGCACGGGGCCTAAAACCCATCATCTCCTGGGGGATATCAGGACGTCGTGAGCAATTTTTTTCGGACACCAACGGGGGTAGTATATGGGGTTTGAATAAGTATCCATTACACCAGCCCATCGATCAATAGAGATTTTGTAAAATTCGGAGCCTCCTAGCGGCGTAACAGGTATTTTTGATGCTGTGTACACATCCCTGGGACAGGAGTTGAACAATGAGGGTTCTATCGTGGAACGTGCAGGGGGCTTTTCCGCCAATGGGGAGCAAGAAACGCATTCGGCGACAGGTCGAATATATAGATGCGAACGCCGAGTGCCCGGATCTAATTATGTTGAACGAGGTGACGACAGTACAACGAGAGTTCTGGCACGAGTTACTTCACGAAATCGGATACAACGAGATCGTCGACACGCTGGATTGGGCCCTAGAGCTTCGTGAGAGTGAGGTGCCTCCCCACCAAGACTATGGCCACGTCAACGGGAATCTCACGGCTGTTCACCGGGATGTGGGTTCGCTAACTCGGAAGAGCCCGAGCATTCGATACGGACCATGGGAGAATTCGGATCTGAAAGATTGGGATACCAACGTCCCGGAGAAGATTCTCAATGCCGAACTCGAGCTGGATGGTCTGACGGTCGATCTCTGGAACATACGGACGGTCCCTGGCAGCATGCATGGAGAAGAGAAAGTCAAAATCCTTGAGAACACGTACAACAGGATTCGGAAGGGTGGCGATTCGCCTTGTATTCTGGCTGGGGACCTCAACGCACCACAGAGAGAGGACGAGGACGGAACTGTGGTACCATGGCGGTACGGTCAGCCCGGAGCCCTGGCCGAACGTTGGCAAGAGGCAGAACTGGGCATCCTTACCGGGCTTGAGGATATCGGTATGGTGGATGCCTTTCGAGAACTACACGGCTACGGCGATCTCGATATTTTGGACGTGAGTCACGCGACGAGAACCGATGACCCGCTATCTGTACCTGCCGCTGAGGTGGAAGGCGTTCGATTTGACCACCTAATCGCCTCCAACGAGCTATCGCCCGAGGCTTGTTGGTACGATCAAGATGGATTTGCTTGTAGCGACCACGCACCGCTGATTGCGGACTTTCGAGTGTAACTTCTCCTCTCCACGCTTCCCTACTCGCAGAATTGGAAGCCGATACGCAATGCCGGATCGATCCAGACTTTCGCACCTCAACCCATCTTATCCAAGGTCTTCCGCCGATCCTCAACCGGCGGATGGGCGTACCGCAACGTCGTCTCCAGGCTCTTGTGACGGAGCTGCTGTTGCGCCTCGGCCAGGTTCCCTTTGCTCGTCATGTACGTGCCGACGCTGTGGCGGATGCTGTACCAGGTGATCTTGCGGTTCTCCTGGTCGATCCCGGCCTCCTCGCAGAGGTTGCCGAGCAGGTAGTTCAGGTTTGCCGAATTGTACGGGTTACCTTGCCGGTTTAGCCAGATCTCGTCCCGGCCGTCGTACCTGGGATCGTTGGCCCGTTGCTCGAGCCACCGCCCGAGCGCTTTGGCAGTCCGATCCTGTACCGCCACCTCCCAGTTCTCGCGATTCTTCGACGACTCCTCCCGCGGGATGTAGAGCGTTGCCTTCTCAACGCGAATCCAGCTGGTTCTGGCTCGTCCAACTTCGATCGGGCGAAGCCCCGCGTCGAGCGTCGCCCAGACCAGTGACGGAATCTTCCAGCTTTGGTTTACCTGCTCCCAGTCGTCGGGCGAGACCTCGCCTTTCGGTTTCCCGAGCTTCTGGGCCAGGTACGCCTTCCACCGGTCGCGCTCCTCGGGCGTGACGTCGCCATAGGCCGGGATCGAGTCGTACTCAAGCACGACCTCGCGCAGTCGGTTCCGCTCCTCGATGGAGAGCTCGTCGGCGTGGTTGTACGTCGTCTGGTTGAACGAGACGTCCGTCTCCCAGGGCTCATCGTCGAATGTCACCGAACGCCACTGGAAGAGCTTCGTGAGCGCGTCGGCCTCCTTCCGCTTGGTCGACCCGGAGAACGGCTCCCCGTTTGGCTTCGTTATCTCGTCTCGGAGGAGTTGGCCGACGTACTCGTCGGCGTGCTCGTGCGTGATTTTGGTCGTGTAGCCACCCGTCCGATCCCAGACTCGCCGATAGAACCTGTCGAGGCGGCTGGCGTAGTTCTCGGCCGTCTTCTCCGCGAGGCCCTGCTCTCGACTCGGGTCCTTGCCGACCGTCTTGAGCCAATTCAGCAGCCCCTCGCGATGGGAATCGTAGTCGACGGCCTGCCGAGGATTGAGATACTCTCTGGACGGCTCGGTTACGTTCTCGAGCCGGTCCGTACTCATCAGAGGTAGGTCCTGGTGAACACTTCGTACGATTCGAGGGGGTCCTCCGGGAAGAGGGCCTCGAGGCGGTCTGGGTTTTGGTCGACGTATCTTTCGAGAATACTGGCAACGAACTGTGATGTCGACATTCCCACCTCATCCGCCGCACGTTCGATCCGCTCGGCCGTATCGGGGTCGCATTTTGCTGCGACGGGGGTTTTTGGCCTGCTCAAAGTAACACCGACACGGACTGCCCCCCTATATAGATTGGGTAAAATCGTGCGTTTGGTTGCCCATGGGGGTATTTGGGGGGATATTGGTCCTAGAAAAGCCATCAAATATGAATATCGGAAGTTTTGGACCAATTCTTGTGCTCGATCTCCACGGTCTCGAGCCACCACCACTCTAAGATCCGGTAGTTGGCAGCCAACGACACAGTTCATCCGGTCAGAAGTGAAGTCCAAGCGGCGATTTTCTGGGGCTACCGTCGTCACCACGTCATCGAATCACCCGGTGCGTCTGCCCTGTGGATGGCCTACGTACAGGCACCCATCGTCGCCATCACTGCAGGTGGTTTCTCTTCGAATTCCCCAAATTCGCAATCACGTATGCCGATTTCGTAGGTGCTCGTCGGTCTGTACCGCAAGTGCTCCGTGATCCCCCTTTGGAGTCGCTACAGACTACGTCGGCACAAACAATCCGCTGTGGCCCCTCCGGCGAAGATCTTGAAAAAAACCGAAATATGCCGGTAACGGCCGGTCACTGTCGAATTTCGGCGGTCTCGGCAATTCCTGATGTGTCACCCTTCACAAATCACCTGGTAACGCCCTTGACCCCATGATTTCTGCCCCCCTCGGGCCGGAGGCCACTGAATGAGTCGATTGTCGGCTGCCTTGGGCGTAACCCCCTGCTCTTCAAATAATCGGTCACCTGGGGGGTACACCAGCTTAGCGGGAGGAGATAAATGTGGAAAGACACAACCACGGGGATGACCCATCCTGATTCTCAATGACCCACCGAATGCGGGTGAATCGAGGGGTGAAAACCCCACGTAGACTGCCCCCGGCAATTTATTCAGCGGCCTCAAGAATGGTGGTGTCCCTACGAATGAGTGGCTCCACCTTCGGACTCCGACAGTCGACCTCGAGGTGCTCCCGCTGCCACGCTTGCCCACCCTTCCCCTTCCAGACTCCGTAGAGCGTCACCTTCGGTAGCTTCAGGACGCCGAACAGCACGGTCAATACGTAGATCGTATCCTGGATCGCTGTCCAGGACGCCTCGACGGAGGAGGGAAAATTACCAGGAAGCTCGACCCGCTGAGCGAGCACACGATGAGATCGGGCACGCTCGACAAAGTCCCGGTCATTGCTGAAGAGGAGGACGTCCTTGCGGTTGTCGTCCTGGTACGCCTCATAGCCTTCGACGATCGCCTCGTCGCCGCGGTCGGTAACCACCTCGTCTGCGTATCGATGGTCCCGCAGTTGGCGGTAGTACGTCTCGCCCAGCCGACCTTCGCGACGGGCACCGGCCGGCTGGTTCCAAAGGGCGTCGAACTCTCTGCCGAACGCCTCTTCGAGAGCGCGGGTGTCCGATTGCTTCTGTTCCCAGTCGAGTTCGTCGCGCACACCTGTGGCGAGTGCGAAGCCATTCACTGCGGAGTCCTGCCCCGGGGCGAGCCCGAGAACGTCGGCGATTCGCCATGGGAGCAGATTAGTGTCGAAGCCCGCCACGACAGGTCGGTGGCCGGCCGTGAGATCCGGGTTACCGTACCGGTCGAGGAAGTCGTCGATCTCGTCCTGGTTGTCAGGGGAGTGGAGCCTACCGGCAAGGAGGGCATTGACGTAGGAGCGGGGTTCAGGAAGTTCGGACGCTACTTGAGACCCATATTCGTTGTTAACCCTGGAGCGTGCATCAGCGTACTCGTCGAGCGACTTCGAGAGTCTAATCGTCGACGAATTAGGGTCTCCAAGTTCGATGGTAAGGAGTTCGCCGACCTCGTCGCTCGGATGGGCGATGGATATCTCGGACGTGTCCGTGTCGTAGAGTGCATTGAGTAGGACCGTGAGGTATCGCCTCGAGAGCTCCATCAGACGTCCTCCGTGAAGTCATAGAGGTGGGTTGCCGTTCGCGGTATCGCCGGGTAGAGGCTCCCATAGTGATCCGGGGAAGAGAGGTAGAAGTAGAAGACGTGGTCGGCGTCGTAGCGCATCCCAGCGGCGAAGGCGATGGCCGACATGAACTTCCGGCCGGGCGTGATGTCGACGGCCACCTCGTCTCCGCGACTACGGACGTCTTCGATTGCATCACGGACGTGGGTTCGAATCCGGTCGAATTCGACTTCGTCCTCGATCGAAGTGAGATGGTACTCGGGTGGTTCTCCACCGTAGGTCTCAACGACTACACGCGTGTGTTCGATGGCCTCCTGGATGGCCGCTTCCACTACAGGGTTCTCGAGGAAGTAGCAGTGACTCGGGAGGTACCCCCGGTCGCAGGCCGCCGTGAACGAATTGACCATCGCCTCGACGTTCGTCGAGGAGGTAGTTACCCAGGTTGCCGACATATGCTCAATACAGAGTCGGTATCGGGTTATTTGTGTGGGTGACTCATTATTCGCAAATTCTGGACGATAAAATCGCGTCAGGTAGATTCAGCAGTGGTCAATGAAAGATATGACTTAGAGAAAACGGTTCTCCAGAACATATCTTGTATGGGAGTGTTGGTGGGCCAGTTAAACCCCAACTTTGTATTACCCCGATTAGAACGAAAATGCTACTGGTCACCACTCACTCTGAGTTCGTCTCACCCAAAACACCAGCAATTGCGACCTCAGCTTCCGTTACGGTCTCAGGAATTACTAACTCGATCTCTTCAGTTAGCTTGTGGTGGAGCCGTCTGATAGTTCCCTTTGTCCCGTACCTTTGTCGACGTCGATGGATAGTACGCAATTGATTTTCGGCCCAGTCGCTCATTTCGTGTTTGCCCAACAGGCCCACAATTTCCTCTGCTTCGGCACTGACCTCTTCGTCAGTCTCGGCGACATTCCGGCAAAGTTGCTCGATGTCGACGATTACGTCACTGACACCAGATTGCCTACTAAGTATGTCATTCTGCCATGTGCTAGGATTCTCTAGTTCTGCCGTGAATGAGGTCAACGCCTCATAATCATCTTCTGGGATAGTATGGCGTGTTCCGTCCGGTGAGGATATCGTTTCGAATACACGGATCTCGTCCGTTTCGAGGCGTGGGAATTGGGTGAAAATAGCCTGGCCACTGATCGTTGTGCTCGTTAACTGCTCCGAATCGAAGATCGTCGTTCGCCACTCTGATTGCCCGCTGCTATGTTCTATATAGGTGAGTGTCGCATACCCGTCCTCCCCCTCAGGTAATGCGAAATATTGCGACTCGGAACGGGCCTCAACTGCGGAAAGCGTCTCCTGAAGTTCCGAAATTTCGACATCGTTCTCCTCACAGAAGGCCTTAACGGCATTGCGGAGATCATCGTACTTAGACCCGATGCCTTCGAGGCGTTCATCGCCAAACTCGGACCCATCTTCATCCAACCGTTCGTACGTAATCAGTGTCTTGTGAATTTGGTCTTCGGCACTGTCTAGAATTGGGGCAGCGTGACCAAACGTGGCTGCGATGTCCTGAATTTTCTCTTCAATTCGCTCTATTAGGCCTAATTGCCTACGTAAATCACCTGTGGGTGCGAAATTATACACCCACAATTCATCATGCCGCGTGGTGATGCGATCAATTCTGCCGATCCGTTGTTCCATCTTCATCGGATTCCAGTGAAGATCGTAATTGACGAGAACTCGAGCATCCTGAAGATTTTGCCCGACGGCGAGTACGTCAGTTGCCAGAAGAATATCGATTTCCTCGTCAGGCCCAACATCAGCATCCTGTGCCTCTGGCGCAAACCGTTCAACGATCCTAGTATCGAATCCCCCGCCCCCGTGGACATATCCTACGGTCGGGTTTCCAGGCTCACGGCCAAGCGTAGCAACGTTTGTGTGGGCCGGGTTCTCCTCCGTAAGCTGCTCAAAGAGGTGGGTTACTGTTGGAACGTATTGACTGAATATGAGGACCTTTTCGCCGGAAAGCTCTCGATTAATTAACGTCTTGAGCCTTTCAGCCTTGGCATCCTTTGTGCGCCCGTCCTCCTCTGTTTGAAGGGCCCTCTGTGCCTCCCGTTTGAGCTCCTCTAGAGTCCGCAGATCCTCATCGATATCCTTGACGATCTCCTCCCTCTTCGATGGGCCGACTCTATCGATGGCTTCCGCGACATCCTCGAAGTCTACGTCTTTTGCGAATCCTTCCTCGAACGTCCCACGAATTTGATCCACAGCATCTCGTCGTGCTTCGGCGTCCTCGAGCTCGCCCGTGGCGATGTGCCGCGTAATTCGTTCGCGATTCATGAGGCGCTCGACGGATACCTCGAACGCGGCGAGGCTGCTTTCGAGCCGCTTGAGTAGATTGATGAGCATCAGAATGCTCGCATTCTGGTACTCAATAATCAACTCTTCCTCCTCATCCCCGTCCGCGTCGTACCTGTCCGAGCTCACGTATGGGATGTTCAATCCGCCATCATCAGCCCCCTCTGGACCGATAACGGCGTCGACAATGTCGCTATACAGTTCGTCAAGTCGAGGGTCGTCCGGAGTTATGAGGCGTGGGACGCGATCAGGGACACTAATGGTTCTACCATTGATCGTGATATCATCGTAATTGTCGAGGATGTATCTGCGATCTCTGGAGATAACGACCTCCCTCAGAATCGACTCGATAAGTTCCTCGAGGGTCGAGAGGCGGCCCCGATCGTCGGCGGAGTGATCTTCCTCACTGGAGAGCCGGTCATACTGACGAAAGATTTCACTCGGCGACATCCCCCTCAATTCGATGTCGAAATCGTCGTCGTCGGCGAATACTTTGATTAGGTTATCGACATCTCTGACTGAATTGTGAATCGGCGTCGCGGTGAGCATCACAAACTTCTTTCCTTGACGTCCGATCGATTGTAACTTATCGTAACGTTGGGTACCGGTGTTGCGGAGAGTGTGAGCCTCGTCGATCAGGACGAGATCAAAGCCACGAAGCCGCTGGATCTCTTTTTCGGAAAGCCGTGAGAGCTTGTTGAAACTAATGAAGGTTTTTTCGGCAGTTGAAGGGAACTCGCCTGTATCGGCATCGAGTAAGTCACGCATCCACATCCGCTTCAACCGCTTTGGAGCGATGACGAGTACTTCGTCACGGGAACTCGTATAATCCTGAACGAGGGGGGCGCCGATGTATGATTTGCCGAGTCCGACACTGTCGGCTAACACCACACCGTTGTACTTTTCGAGTGGGCGACGGGCTGCTCTGAACGCGTCCTGCTGGAACGCTGTGAGCTGCTCTTCGTAATCGCCAGTGATGTCCTGAAGTAGGGTGCCTTCTCTGACGTCTCGGGAAAATTGCTCAACGATAAACCGCTTCGTCGCTTCGTACGGTGAAATCGTCTCCACCTCGGCGACCGATGCTCCCCCCTTGGTCGGGCCCGGAAGGTCATCTCCGAACTGCGATTTCTCGATCTCGGCGGACATCAGGTCCTTATCGAATTCGCTGGCCTCCTCCCAGATCTCATCGAACCACTCGCCGAGATACCGAATAGTGTTGTTGTCCTTCTTTTCGACGTTCAGTTCGACGTTCCCGCGGAGGCCGCTGGCGGAGAGGTTCGAGGAGCCGATAATCGCCTTGCCGAGATCCGGGGAACCCGCCGGGTGTTCGAAGAGATAGAGCTTCGGATGGAATCGACTGTCGTCGTACACCCGCACATCCACCTTATCCTCCTGAATGAGCGCGTAAAGTCGATTGATCCCCTCTTGGGCTTCAGATCGGTCGTACTTTTCTAGATCGGCAGCGAACCCACGTTCTAGTTCATCGATGGTGCGCTGGTCGGTATCGGTTCCGATGAGGATCTCGATACGTTCCGCCCTTCGGAGATTCTCTTTCAGGAGATCGAATCCACCAAGGTAGAAGTAACCCACGGCGATGCGGACGGTTTGGGCTTCGGGGGACAGGGCGTTCGCACGCTCGGCCACGTCGTACTCGCGGTTGTCGAGGACGTCGGAGTAGCCGGACCAGTCTGGGTCACTCATTGCTACCTTCTATGGCGGATATATCCACGCCGTAAATTTCTGCTGCCGTTTCATCAATTTCATTCTGTATTTCCTCCATACTTTCATTCGATTCCCCCTTCTGCACTGCAATTGCTTTTTCAACTAATCCAGTGATTTTCGAGACTTCACATTCTGTAGGGATTGGAATGGGTATGATTCGGACGTCACTTGCTTCGATGCTAATTCTGTTTATTAAGTTTTCAGTCAGGTGAACAACTACCCTAGAATTCAAAATTCCAGTGAGGTATTTGCTTGTGACTATATCATCATCTATTGGTGACATTATTGTGCATTTGTGTTCAATCACTCGATTGTTTGTGTACCTTGCAAATAAATCCCCAAACTTCCCAATAGAGAGGCAAACTCCTTCTGAAAAGTTATAATCCATGTTCCGTAAGTATGCCTTATCGCTATTCCGCAGCTTTCGCAAACTATCCTCACTCCAATTAATATACTCAATATCAGTTTTGAAATATAGGTCGTCTTTAACAAATCCTTTCTCGAGAGGAACCCACACAGCGTCATCATCATCTCCGTCAATCCCGTCTTGTTTTTCTTTGTCTGTTAGAGAATTGGCATCTGCGACTTGATAAGGAGTAATAACACGACTCATCCAACTGAATGCATTTTCATTCTTTTCGAGATATTTAAAATTCGAGTTTCTCTCTTTCACCTTCTCTGCTTCTCGCGTCCCGTCAAGATACGCGAGATATTCCTCATTATCTCCAGTTTGAAGACCAACACCACTCGTTGTTAATAATCCTAGAATCGATACACTACCGGGTTTCAAACCAGAATGGTGCTGCTGCTGAATCCTGTCCAGGTTCTTCTCTATGTTAGTGGAATCTTGAATAACCCCTTCCCACTCGCGGTGGATTTCGGAAACGTCCTTTACGAACTTCTCGTAAAGTCGCAGGTTCACCTCTGTTGGCTCGAAGAAGTTTTGCCGGATCGAGTTCCGAAAGATCCCAATCTGAACCCGGTAGCCACGGGTATCGCCATCATACGATAGTTGTTCAACTTTTTGACCGTTCCCATTGGTAACTTCCGGATCGATAAACGACCTATACTCCGAGATCGACGTGGATGTCGCATCTATGTACTGGAGGCTGTGGCTATCGGGTACATCAGACTGCTTCGAGAACGAGAAGATGGCCGGGTTGACTGTCGCATCGAACGTATCTGGATTCGCCAGTAGCAGATTGTGAAGTCGGTTCGATTGAAGTATCCGCCGCGTTGTCTGCTTGGAACTCAACGTGAGGAACGTATTACTAGTTATATAGGATACGACCCACCTTCGTGAGCGAGTTCCCACGCCCGGATGATGAACTTCTGGTATAAGTCATGGCGCATTCGTGGGATAGTCTTGTAGAAATCGAACTTCTCGTCATAGTGATGGCTAAGTGCCTTAATGTAATCCTGCTTCGACTGGCCCTCGTATGGGGGGTTGCCGATGACGATGTCGAATCCGCCGTCAAGGACCACTTCCGGAATATTCGTCGTCCACGCGAACGTTTCCCCGGCCTCGGCAGCGACATCTGTCATCCAGTCGCCTTGTTCGATGGCCAACTGAGTGTCCAGTTCGTCGGTAAGTTCTTCAAGGCGCTCGGCAAGGCGGTCCTTTTCGTCACCGTGTGCGGTCTGGTAATCGGTCCTGACTTCGTGGATTTCTTTGAGGGTGCTGTCGAGCCCCCCAGTTAGAGTTGCTTGTTGGGCGTCAACGTTCGTCGGATCATGTTCGCCAACCAAGCTGTTCCCAACGAAGAACTTGAACCCGAGGTTGGGCAGTGCAAACTCTTCATTAGAAGCGAGGAACTCTTCGTGATTTACATCGAGGTCCTGCATCAGGTGGAGCCAAACACGGAACTTACACAGTTCGATGCCACCTGCATCGATGTCGACGCCGTAGAGAGTGTCTGCAATAAACTCCTCCTTGAGGTCGAATCGGGTATGGTCATCACCACGGCCATCATCCAATGCCTCCGAGACCGCGACGAGTTCCTCCAACATTGCGATGATGAACGCGCCGCTGCCCACTGCTGGGTCCAGTACGGTCGCAGAGTGAAGGGCAACATCGACGGCCTCGATCTGATCCTTTGAAAGAGACTCGGGTGCGGTGTGGTCACTGACCAGCGATACAGCCTCTTCATGGGTTATGGTAGTTTGCCCCAGCAAGTGCTGCTTGAGGGCGTTCTTCGTCATGTAGGCAGTGATAGGTTTCGGCGTGTAGAACGCGCCCACCTCCGAACGCTCGTCCTCCTGCATAAACATCTCGAAGATACGACCGATGAACTCAGGGTCAACCACGAGCTCCTGCTCGCTCGGATTGGACTCTCGAAGTGATATCTTGTAACGACGAAGGAATCCCTTCGGATCACCGGACTCGTTTTCGTTAGGATCGAGAAGAGCGTCAAAGAATTCCTCATCGATTTGTACTTCTCTCTCGATGTCGAGCCGTTCGAAGAGTCCTCCATTCAAGAACGGAATGCGTCCCAAGAACCCGTAATCCCCTGCTACCGTGTCGGATAGGGCTTCGAAGAATAGGGGTTCAAAGAGATTGTCGTATACGTGCATTTCATCGTTGGCCTTTGCGGCCTCATATTTGTTCTCGACATAATCGACATCGCCATCGAGCCACCCTTTTTCCTCGATAAAGAGCAAGAAGAGTACCCTATTGACTACCGTTCGGGTGTACGCGTTGAGGTTTTCCTCCGGAGACTCTAAACCATGAATCGCGCCTTGCAGCGTATCCCGGAATATCCGACCGAACTCCTCGTAGAAGCTTCGGGTGATCCCCCGGATGGAGAATACGTCCTCGATATCGCCCTCCAAACTTGTCCGACCCTGTCCCGATCCAACTTTCAAATCTTCGAGATAGTCGAAGTAAGCTGGTTCGACACCGAACCGCTTCACAGTGAAGAATTTGAGGTCAAATGTGACCTCCACATCCTCCGAGGAAAATTGTTCCTCGATATAAAGGAATGTGAGGTCGTCGGATACGGGGCTGGTCAGTGGCCCGTCATCAGATTCACGGTAGGCGATGACAGTGAACAACTCGCCAACAGGACTCCCGTGACGTTTCAAATGACGCTTTAAATCGCTAAAGGAGGGTGTCTCCCCTGACGCCTTTAACTCGATATATCGAATAACTCCTCTCCCGTCAGAATCAACGAGATGGGCCTCGTACCAATCATTTCGCCCCTGATTCCGGCTTATGCCTTCAGGAACGGTGACAAACGACGAGTAATTCAGCCCATCTGAATCGAGGAGATAGTCGATCACGTCGCCACCATCATCGATAGTAGCGAGTTGCTCAATCGGAGTTCGGACCGACATATTTCGTTCAATTTCGTTTCTTCCCACCCATATATACTCTTGCCAGTTTCCAAGCCGACCCTGACCCATTGTCATCAACGGCGGATGGCTACGTCATCGTATATACCAGCTCGGCCCGCCAAGCAAATTATTTCGTTGTTGCTCTCAGTGCAGTGGGCATGGTTGAGACCGAGAACCCGGGGACCGAAAGTGTGAGCACCCTAATGAACCAGGTCGACTCAGGCTCCTTCGTCATCCCGTACTTCCAGCGTGGATTCGAGTGGGAACCGTCGATGGTGTCGGAGCTCTTTCAGTCGATCCTCCAGGATTACTACACCGGGTTGCTACTCTTCTGGGATTTGGACGAGGAAAAGGCTAACCAGGAGGAATGGGACCCCGTCTGGGGCGCCTCCATCGATGATACGCCCGATTCCGCCATCTTGGACGGCCAACAGCGCCTCTCGTCGCTCTACTACGCGATCTACAATCCGGCAGAACGATTCCCGTCGCGGAAATCCTACTACGTGTTCTACCTGGACCTGGTCAAGGCACTGAACGAAGATTATGAGGACGCAATCCCCTACCACTACTTCAGCAAGAACCACCAATCGTGGTCGGATCTGAACGACAAGGATGAGTGGATCGATCAGGGAAGGGTCCCGCTCTGCATTCTCTCCGCTTCCGATCCTGAGAATCCAGATAATCGGTACATCAATTCGAGAGAGTTCAACCAGTGGTCGAAGCGATTCCTTGAGGAGAGGGCAGATGACCTCCCACCCGACGTGATCGAATTCCAGGTCCGGGACATGTTCCAGCGGATATTGAACTATAACTTCGTCCAATATCCGTTGAGTTCCGAGCGACCGATCAGGGACATCTGCAACATCTTCGCCAAGGTCAATGCGAGCGGAATGAAGCTCTCGACATTCGATCTAATGAACGCCTTCCTGTACCCGTATGGAGTGAAATTGCGAAAGGATCTCTGGGGAAAGGAGGTCCCAGAGCAGCTGAAGAAGATGGATTCGAACATGGACCTGAACATCGTAAAGATCATCTCGCTCATCAAGCAGAACTACTGTTCCTCGAAGTACCTCTACAACCTGATCCCTGGAGAAGAAACCATCCGGGAGGAACCAGACGGCACGAGATACGAGGATATTCTTGTCGATTCCGGGACGGAGTTCGACGACTTGTGGAGGACTGCCCTCGATCATGCCGAGACAGCTCGCGAAATCACGATGAACACTGGCACGCGTCAATTCGGAGCCATTAGGGAGGAATTCATCCCGTACGGAACGATGCTCCCGGTACTTGCCGCGGTTCTATGGGAGCATGATGGGTCTAGTGATGACATCGAGTTTCGAGAACAACTGAAACGATGGTACTGGGCGGCCGTCTTCTCGAAGGACTATGGCGGCTCGTCAGATACAGTGATGGGCAGTGACTTCCGAGATTGGAAGGAGTGGTTCGAACGTGGCAAGACGATGGAACAGGTCGCAAAGGTCGATGCGGAATTCATCGAGGAACTTGATTTCAAAGACATCGACAAGGGGTCCGGGCGGTATAATGGTGTGATTTGCCTGCTCGCGCTCAACGGACCACGGGATTTCTATCGCCGAAATATCCTGGGGACCGTCGATTTCACGGACCAGCGCATCAATGACCACCACATCTTCCCGAAAAAGGTCGGGGGTATTGAGTCCGAGAAGATGCAGACCTTCGATTCTTACCGAGATTCGATCGCCAATAGAACGTTGATTTTGGACGATACGAACACCAAGATACGAGAGAAGCGACCCTCCGAGTATATCGACGACATGATATCGAAGCACGGGGCGGATGTGGTCAAGGAATTGTTAAAAGAGCACTTCATCTCGGACAAAGCCTTCGAGTACTTGACCGACGACGATTTTGACAATTTCATCGTCGAACGGGAAAAGGAGATAAAGCGTCGAGTGATCGGCATCATCTGAGGATAATATATTAACGCAAGCGCCAGATATCGAGGAGGAGTGAGTGTGAATTCTAACGGTCGATTTCACCGGCTTGTGTTGTTATTCCGAATGCAATCTCGCACTTTGCCTGGACAACATCCGCGAACCGACTCGTCAAGTCGGAGGACATCTTCGATGCTTTAGCCTGCTTTGTAGTGGCTATCCGCGGTGGTGAAGCGCCACAAACCTTTCCGATCGATGCCAACCAGGAGGGGGATAAACTGGTCGGCTGAGACCGTGTAATCGCATATCCATCGACCGTAGACTGGCTAAAATGACCACGGTCACAACGGTGATTTGTGGGGTGCCCAATGAGATCGACCAGTTTTCCACATCCAGCGAAATGGTTTTTTATTTCGACTGGAATGACATTAGAAGACCGATGCCCACGCTCCTCCACACGGCCGACGTCCATCTCGCGGCCGACCACCCGGAGCGTATCGAGGCCCTCGAATCCATCCTCGAGCGCGCCGACAACGAGGACGTCGACCTGCTGACCATCGGTGGCGACTTCTTCGACAGTGAGATCGACGCCGATGAGCTACGCGCGGACCTCAGAGACCGCTTCGCTGGCCTCCCGTTCGAGGTGCTCACCATCCCCGGCAACCATGATGCCGAGGCCTTCGGTGAAGACCTCTTCTTCGGAGAAGACTTCCAAGCGGCCGTCGGTGAACCATTCGAACACCACCACATCGGCGACGACCTGCGGGTGACCTGCCTCCCCTATACCCCTCAGCCGACGGAGGACCTCCTCGTGGCCCTCGCCGAGCGCGTGCCCTTCGAGGGAGCCGAGGCGCTCCTGCTCCACTGTAGTCTCGAGGCGCCCTTCGCCGACACCACGGTCGGCGAGGAGACGACCCAGCGGTATTTCCCGATCGGGAAGGCGACCCTCGCCGAGCTCGGCTTCGACTACTACCTGTCGGGCCACTACCACGCTCCGCATCGGGTCGAACTCCCCGATGGTGCCACCTTCGTCT
>ENA-ORDC01001438-ORDC01001438.1-marine-metagenome-genome-assembly--contig:-NODE-1438-length-17598-cov-3.903887_pt1 | contig 17598 bp, 11 predicted proteins | sample MGYA00237783_ERZ508515 | MGnify/ENA primary metagenome ERZ508515 (study PRJEB26186, sample SAMN06268792) | marine metagenome | isolation source: Eden Landing Ponds, San Francisco, CA, USA | place... | reverse complement strand
GGGGCCTGTCTGGTGAGCGGGTGCGGTTGTGATCTGGTCGTCCATGTCGGCGTCCAGCGACGGACTCGGCGTGTCGGGCTGGACCCCGGCCTGGTCGGCGCGGGCGGCGAGTAGGTCCGCCCAGTAGGCGAGCGTCGTCTGGTAGGCGCTGCCACCGGCGACGGGGTACCACTGCGGTTCGAAGTCCTCGCCTGTGATCCGCGGGCCCATCCGCGTCGTCTCGCAGCGATACTGGTGTGTCGCAGCCGCCTCGATGGACTCGGTGAGGGTGTCCTGTTTCGTTCGGGTACAGAGGACGGGCACGTCGTAGGCGTCGGCGTACTGGCGGAGGCGGGCGAGACTGCGCGCCAGCAGTCGGCGTGTCTGGGCGTCACCGAGTGTGTCGTCGGCCCGATAGAGCGCGTCGACGGCAGGCGCGACGATGAGTCCCGGCTCCGGGTGAGGGTCTTCGTCGTCAGTTCTATTGGCGTCGCGCTGCCGAAACGCGTCGGTGGTCGTCGCTGCTTTGACGTGGGCGTTAACGGCTTCGGGCAGGTCGGCCAGCGCGCTGAAATGCTGGTAGGCCGTAAAGCCACGCGCGACATGGATACGGTTGAGGAGACGGCGACTCGGGGCGATCTGGGCTAACGTCGCCGTCGTCGCGTAGCCCTGTGCGTCGACCCAGAAGGCGGGGCCATCTGCACCGAGCAGGTGGTCACAGACCATTGCGTGGACGATTGGGACGTTACGGTCGGCCTCGATGTCGACCAGCGTCACGCCGGGGTTGAGCGAGGGCAGCAGGCCGTCGACGTGCTGGTCGGGGGCGCCGGCGACGGCTGACCGATTGTGCTCGGCCGGTCGCGTCGGCGTGTCGGAGCGGCGCCGTGGCGCGTCGGTTCCGGTGGTGTCTGGCATACTCGATCGTTGCCGGGGCCACTCGGTAAGGGCTCGCGTGTCGCTTCCGGAGTTCTGGGGAGTGAGTAGTATTGGGGATTCACGGCTGGTTACGTTCGAATGTATGTAATCACTCGACTTCCAGGGTCATTTCCTCAACGGTTGGTGTGGTCATTTGATCTGGACCTGTCGAGCTTCTCAGAAGTAGTCCAAAACCAGCCACGAAGCGTTGTTTTCAGCCGGTAACTGGCTGAATTCGCTGGTAAGTAGGTTTACGGGTATCGGGGCGGCCGGCTGTCGGAAGCGCGTCGCTTCGGTCGTTTGAGATAGGAACTCCTATTCATGAACAGATCGGACTGAACGGATATCTATGCCCCTCCGGCGACGCGTCCTCAGCGCGGTAGTCGCCGCCGCGGTCGTGAGCACAGCTGGTTGCAGTCGGTTTCGCTCCTCAGAGGACGTCCGCATCGAGTTCGTCGAAGTTGTCAACCTCGACAAGTCGAACCACTCTGTCTCGGTTGAGGTAGAGAAAGACGGTGACATTGTTGCCGACGAAACAGTTGAACTCGGGGCCCTCTCTGATGGGGAGTAGGATAGCGCTTTAGTCGAGGGTCTGTGGCTCGACTCCGCGGGTGACTTCGTCGTTCGAGCGCGACGCTCCTCGTCCGACACGTGGCGTGAAGCCGATATTCCCGGTTCTGAGAAGTCCTCCGTCGGCATCGAGATACTGATCGAAGATGACGGCACTCTGGGAATCTTCACTGCGATTTGAACTGATCTCTCCATCGCTCCCCTAATTCTAAGTGAACGGGGTCAAGTCGATGCCTTGCAGGGTCCGACTTCTACAGTGACCGATTGCGGGAAGCTAATTTCAACGGAGAAACCTGAATCAACTACTCACTGCAGGTGCCAATCTACTGCTGAAGATTCTACCAAATCGCATTGGTGTTATCGAAGCTATATCAAATATAGGCGCTATATGCAGCGGAGGGCTGATTACAGATCAAGACGCTACCGATAACCCTTTTTATATCCCAAGGGTGCTTTATCTCTAATCTTTGCCACCCATATCATTCCACTTATAACCTCTGGTTGTTTCGATTATTTCTCCGCTTTCTATTAATAAAGATATAATTTTTTCAAGTTTCTTAGTGCCACCACGATTACTGGATGAATCTAACTTCTTGAAAAGAGAATCTTGATCTATCGGATCATCTGAAAAATAGATGTATTTCCGCACATTATACGGAGCTGTTCCGTATATACTACGTGAAATCGCAATTTGAAGTTCCGTTTTATCAACTTCCTTGATGATTGGTGGCATCGGTGGATAACCCCAGAGAGCTCCTGTTGATGCATTTCTTGATGAGTTGTAGGAGTCTTGATGTCGTGGTACATCTGGGGATGTAATTGCCAGATCGTCGTGATCTATAACTAGTGGATGGTGAATAAAAGAGTCGATCTCGTGTTTTTCACGTAATCGTGATGTGGTTGCTCCCATCCAATACTCGATCTGTTCTCTATGATACCCCTCTGCCAGTAGGTGTTCTACTCGTGTTTTTTGTACTGATTTCGGCAGAATCTCTATTCCCAGCTCATTAGCTGTATCCTTTGTTTTCTGATAGACCGCATCATAGCTCACACCAAAAATAGAATTATCCGAAGCGTTTTGAGTCGAGACATTCCATTGTCGTGCTGCAATTAGCTTACCAGCGATACGAGGATCTAAATTGAAGGTTAGCTGTGTATCTATATCTCTCCAGTTCACTGGAAATGTAATCAATTCGTTGTCAAAGTCAACATCTGATGTGGTCAGTGACACGACCTCGTCAGTCCGCCTTGTATAAAAATACATTATCTCTATAATTGGTCGATATGGAATACCACCAACAACATACTCGTTGATCGACTCTAGAAATGATTGGAATTCTCGATGATTGACTGATTCGCCCATAATGGCTATTTGTATCCAATTGTTTCAATTCTTTGGCTAACAATGCCGATATTGTAGTTCCCTCTCCCCAGATTTCATCTTGAAATCTTTGTAATATATGCGTACTCTATTCACCACACCAGTTGTGGCTAATGTTAGGTAGAACGATGTTCTAAATGGTACCTAACTCTTCTGCACTGAACAGAAGCCATTACATTTCACTCACTGCGTCGGCGATGCCGTTGCCGGGTCGACAAGCGCGTATTCCCGGTCGCGACTCGTCCCCTCCGCTTGGAGCAAGTTGTACTGGGTCATCTTCGAGAGGTAATTCCGGACGGTCCGCTTCGTGCGGGGGTCCTCGACTTCGTCCGTGTAGTAGTCGTGAATCTTCCCGGGTCCGAGCGGGCCGTGTTCGCGGACGATATCGTAGACGACGCGCTGGTGGGGCGTCAGTGAGTCGAGGTTGGTCTGTCGAATCGAGTCGCGGGCGTCACTCGCGGCGTCGAGGAGGAGGTCGTCGCTGATGTGGTCGGCGCCGCGGCGGTCGGCCGTGCTCGCGGCGGTCCGGAGGATGCCGATCGCCAGCCGGGCGTCGCCGGCCGCGGCGTCGGCGATGCGGCGGAGCTGGTCGTCGGTGATAGCCTCGGGGTCGAGCCCGCGGCGGACGCGGGCGGCGAGGATGTCCTGCAGCTGGTCGACGTGGTACTTGTCCATCCGGACGTGCTCGCTCGCCCGGAGGCGACTGACCAGCCGGTCGTCGACGCGATTGATGAGGTCTTCCTCGCTGTTGGCGATGCAGATTAGCCCGAACTGCGGGAGACTGTGCAGGTCGTAGAGCACGTCGGGGTTCTCCAGCTGGTCGGCTTCGTCGAGGATGATGACCGTTCGGGGGCCGTCGTACTGCTGGAGTCGCTCGACGAGTTCGTCGTGGGGCGTGGACTGGCGGTGAATGTCGATAGTCTTGCCGAGCGCGTCGAGGATCTGGTAGAGCGTCCGGAAGCGGGTGTAGTTGCGCCAGCAGTTGACGTACACCGTCTCGATGTCCAGCACCTCCTCGCGTAGCCGTTCGGTGACGAACTTCGAGAGGCAGGTCTTGCCCGCACCGCTGGGCCCGGTCACGAGGGCGGTGTCGGCGGGCTCGCCCTCCGTGATCGGGTCGAGGACGCTTGAGAGGTGGTTCACTTCGGCGTCGCGATGCTCTATCTCCCGCGGGACGAACCCGGCACGCAACACGCGAGCATCGCGGATCATGCTGGTAGGTTGGTTCCGGCTTCGACTACAAAAACGTGTGCGGGCCGTTTCCGGAAACGGAAGATTTCACGATGTCTTGGCCGCGGATCGGCATCGTTGCGTGCGATTTACTCTGATGCGGTTGCCGTTTTCCGGAAACGGGGGCTGGGTGATGGTGGTTTCTGAGACTGAGTGGGTGTTCATATCCGCGTCTAATGACGAACTCAACAGCAGGTGGGGCCGGGCCCTAGTACAAGCCGGTGCGGGCAATCAAAAGATCCTTGTACATTCGTCTGAACGCCAGATCTCAGATAGATAGCCTGGATCTCAGAAGGGCTCGCTTATTTTCGACCAGCGAGTGTTGGTCCGGAAGTGGACAGAGGGATGCAATCCTCTCGAAGAAGTCGGTATGTGATAGTCCTCCCGCGTTGATTACAGAACTCCTTGAATCTCGGGTACCCGTAGTCGTCGGGGTCGTCGAACGGTAGGTTATGTCGATCGTGGCGATCAGACAATAGTTCCTCGTCCCGAGCAAGCCAGTCAGCTGGATCACGGTCAGATTTCTCCTGATTCTCCGGGATCAGCTGGAGGTTCGGGAGTGCATGTCGAGACTCAGCACAGTCAGACCGAACCTCGTCGCTGACATCCGCTAGGGGGTGGTCATCGTCGTCGCTCTCTGCGTCGTAGGTGAGCTTTTCCTGCGGATAGATATGGTCGATCTGGACCGGCTGCGTGTCGCTTTCCGTGTCATCCATCTCCTCGAGCGGGATGACGCCACCGATCCGGTCACTATACAGTCGTGACAGAAATAGATGAAGCTGAGCGCTGTTGCTACGGTAGTCGACATCCGCGAGGAGTGCTCCCAATCGCTGGTAGGTTAGTTCGAACGAATCGTCTTCGCGCTCAATTATGTCGAGCAATTCCGCCGTTGGGAATCGCGGAAAGTGCTCTTTGATCAGGTCTTGTGCGGGCTCCAAGACCTGCTTCGGCCCCTGTTCCAACACATTGTTGCAGACAGTCATGCACAGCCAGCGGTCAAGCTGGGAGACTAGGTCGTCAGGGAGTTCCGGCTCGTCATTCTCGTGATATAGGTAAAAGTAATAACATATAGGGAGTACGGCGGTTTTCGATGTGAGGCATTTGTTACTAAGTCGGAGATCCTCGGTGACGACAGTGAATGCGTCTTCGATAGCGCGCCGGAACGACGAGATCGATTCCATTTCCCCGGTTGCCCAGATCTCCCCTGTTTTCTCCATTGTCTCAGGCGAGAAGTTGCGCCGACGGAACGACGGTTCTTCCTCGGCGAGCGTAAGCAGTGCTCGGATCGTGAACCGCTTGCCGAACCCAAATCCGTAGGTACCGAATTGCTGGCTCAATTCAGAATTGAACTCCTCGATCGCCTCTTTGGGACTATCGATATCGAGCGCATCGACATTGTCCCAGTAGACAGACATCAGCGAGAAGGCGATGTCCTCGTTCCCGAGAGGTTCGCCAGCGTCGTTTCGCCGGACAAAGAGTTCAACAGCGGTCTCGCTGTCCATCCCTGTGACCCGCTCATACTGGAGCCGTGAGTCGTCCGTCAGCGTCGTAGCGAGCCGTTCCAGATTTGTGCGGATGTTTGACTCGACGGTATCGGCTGGCGGATCGTCTACCGTTCGTTCGGACAACACCGTCTCGACGATCCGGTTGATTCCTCCGTTGTCGACCGCACCATCGCTGACAATCGTGTGGAACTCTTCGACAGGCCACCAGTACTCGTCCTCAGATTCGGAGAGGCGACCGTAGCTCTCGTCACGGAAGGTGAACTGGTAGTGAAGGTCCTGTGGGTCGCGTTCGTCAGTTGGATCCGAAAGGAGGTCCAAACACAGCTGCATCGGGGTGTAGGAATCCCACTTCCGGTACATGTGGTTCGTTTTGTGCTTGTAGAACCGTCCAGAAAGACCGATCAGGAGTGCTGTGAGTCGCTGTTGGCCGTCAAGCGCGAACTGAACTGGGGTTTCGATGCGGTCGTCGTCGAGCTTCGCACTCGTGTTGCGAACATACCTGTGGTCGTCTGATGTGTCCCAATCCGATTCAGGGAACTTTGAGCTGTTCGCGTAGTGCCGGATAAACTCGTAGGTCGCCTCCGTCTCTGCGAGGGAGTCACGCTCGACGTGCCAGAGCAAGAGCGATCCAATTGGGAGCCCACGAAGGAGTGAGTCGAAGAGCGTAGAGATCTGCTTGCGGTCCCAACAGAACTCCCGCTGCAACGACGGGATCACGATGGGCGGAGCGGCGGGATCATCGCGGTCTTGAGTTACCAACCGTTCATATAGCGAGAGCGGCGAGTCGCTATCCGGCGCTGTTTCAGGTGATGCAGCTTTTCCGTCAGATCTGAGCACACGGATACGGAACTATCTCCACGATAATAGATATGATTGGTTCTATAATTGTTCAGTAATCCGGGCCGGATGACAAGCATATGAATCCTCACTGAGACCTTTCGCGATCTCGTATCTGTACCGGAGCTGCTCGATACGACCGCGTTGTCTACCGGAGGATGCGTAGCGTTCGGCTCCATTACAATATATTGGGTATAGGGCGCTGCACTTGACGGATTAAACGATGTCTTATGTAACAGACGGCTTCCTAATACCAGATATTGTTACATAAGACTGACCGTAGGAGGCCGGGGTGAGTCGGTGGGTTGATCGTACCGGCAGTAGTTGTTTCCCCGACCTTCCTTCGAACTGCGAGTGTTGATAGAACTCCGGTGAGCGCTCGCGTGGGTTTTGTGTGCGCCCCCGAGGGGTGGGGCGCGTCCTGACGGAGGCGCTCCGTCCAGCGGAGTCGTTATGATGGAGACCACTAAGTCGTCGGTCTCGTTCGACGAGGCCGACACACGAGATGCCGAGATGCATAGTGTGATTGATGAGTGGATCGACGACCTTGTCGGAGCCGTCGACGAGGCGCGGGCCAGCGAGGAATTTCAGGCGTGGCTGGACGTCCAGCAGCGCCTTCACGACTACTCGTATCGAAACACGCTGTTGATCAAACGACAGTGTCCCGAGGCGACGAAGGTCGCCGGCTACCGGACCTGGCAGGAGGAGTTCGACCGGCACGTGAAGGAAGGCGAGTCAGCCATCTGGATCTGGGCGCCGATCATCACGACGCGCTGTCCCGAGTGCGAGAACTCGCCGAGCTATCACGAGCAGACCGGGTGTGAGTACGACGAGACGCCGCCCGAAGAATGGTCGGAGGGGCTGGTCGGGTTCAAGCCCGCGCCAGTGTTCGACGTCTCCCAGACTGAGGGCGAGCCGCTGTCCGAGTTAGAGACAGCGGCGACAGGTGCTGCTGGCGACCTCGTCGGGCAACTGCTCGACGCCGCGGACGCGGTCGGCGTCGGTGCGCGCCTCGTGCCCGACACGGCGTGGACACACGGGGAGGCAGACGGTATCTGCGAGTGGCCCGGTGGCCGGGACGGCCAGCCGGTCGTCGAAGTTCGGGACCGGCCCGAGCGCGCTGCGGTCGCTGGGGTGCTCATCCACGAGTACGCCCATGCGTGCCTGCATTCGGGTACTGTTGCGGAGACTGAGCGGGCCAAGCGTGAGGTTGAGGCCGAGGCTGTCGCGTACATCGTCGGCCGACACTGCGGACTCGACATGAGCGGGTCGGCGTTCTACCTCGCGGCCTGGGATGCGGATTCAGCGGAGACGATCCGTGACCGGCTCAACCGGATCAGTGAGACAGCGACGAAACTCATCGAGTCACTGGAGGAGTCAGGCTCGCCCTCCCCCTCAAATCGGTCACAACTTCTGGGGCGATGATGCGGAACCACAAGGCCGCCGCTGTCGTCGTCTGTCTTCCCAGTCAGTGCTCACGCCATTGGCCTCTGTGTCGGCTGTTGCGAACCGGTCAACGACGTCGTCTGTGTCGCGACTCGTGTGATGGTTTTTGGGATCAAAACCGGGTTTGAGTTTCCGAAAAAGCGACCTCTTTTCCGACTCGGGTCTCTCTTATGAATGAATGTTCCCGGCGAGACGTTATCGCTCGTCTCGCAGTCCTCTCAGGTTCTGTAACAGCGGGTTGTAACACGCAACAGAGTTCTGGTTCGACTTCGTCTCCGACCCCCGGAACAGACGACGACACGCCCGAAGACACACCGACCGAGCGACCTGAGACAGCTACCAGTACCACCGAAGACCGATCCAGCCCGGACGAGCAGTGGTCAGTGGCTGTCGGGGAATTAGGGGCATCGCCGACAATCGTCGACGAACAGGTGATCACTGGCGGGTCCGAAGGACTGTACGCGCTCGACAAGGAAACGGGCGACCAGCAGTGGTCGTACACGTCACAGGTAGGTGTCGTCGGTGCCTCGACAATCGGCGACGGGACGGTCTACGCGCCAGTAATGGGTGGTATAGTCGCTATCGACCTGGATTCAGGGACCGAACGGTGGTCCCTGACGCCGGCCGAAGTGGCTGACGGGTCGCCGGCGGTCGAGGACGGGACGGTATATATCGGTCTCGGAGACACGCTGTATGCGATCGACGCGGCGACCGGCGACACACAGTGGACGGCCAGCCATCGGAACACGATCCACTCCTCGCCGGTCGTCGTCGACGAGACGGTGTATATCGGGGAAAACGACGGCTTCGACGGAACAGTGTACGCACTGGACGCCAACACAGGTGAGGAGCAATGGTCGATCACTCCCAACGGAGCCGTCAAATCATCGCCAGTCGTCGATTCGGACACAGTTTACGTCGGGGACACAGTTGGATTCGATCGGAAAGGATACCTCTATGCGCTGGATGCCCGGACGGGCGACCGACAGTGGACAACCGAACTCGACGCCAGTATCGAATCCCAGTTAGTTCTCGGAACGGACAGCGTCTACGCTACAAGTACGACCGGGATACACGCTTTTGACGCGGAGACAGGCGACGAACAGTGGGCGAAACGAATTGAGCCTTTAGTCGAATCGTCACCCACGTTCGCCGATGGGACTATTTATACCGGCCTCGGAAAGACGCTCCGGGCGCTAGAACCGGAAACGGGAACTGAGATCTGGCGTGTGAAGACGGAACACCCGATCGAAACCCGCCCGACAGTCGCTGCTGATACGATCTGTGTGAGTGTGAACGGCAGAACGATAGCGCTGAGGTAAAAAGAGATAGTACGATCGCTCATCCGTAGCACATTGTTGATTTCATAGCGTTGCTCGAACAGCGTGTTTGAGAGCATCTCGGCCGGGTTTCGAAACAGCTCTCGGCGTAGCTGAAACGCTTTGAGATACTGTGTCAACTTGTCTTTGGAGATCCCTCGATGGGGCGAGAGCCACTGTCGCACCTGCGACGCGTGGCTCTCGCAGGAGTTGACGTGCACCTCATCGTCGGCGTATTCACCGTCGCCGTGGATGTCGTATTCACGGTTGAATTCGTCGTCCTCTTCAAGCGGTTCGTATGCTCGAAAGCCGTCGGTGTAGACAGTGAGCGACTCCTGCTGGCAGTCGGCCAGCAGGAGTCGAATCATCGATTCGTCTGCGGCTTTCGCCGGGATCACGTACCGCTGTCCGGTGCCGCGGTCGGCGATGATGAAAACCGGTGGCTTGTCTCCACTATACTCACATCGGTGCCGGGAATCGCCGCGGTTCCTACGGGCGTCAACCACCCCGACACAGCCCTGGCCCACTGACAGAAGCCGCGGGCGGCCGACTGGCTGCTTCAAAGGAACAGACCGTCCCGTCGAGGTGGCTGTCCTCCGGAATCGCTACGACGGCCGGCGCGGTACCCTGCCGGGAGACTCAACTCAGGTCGAACTTCTCGGCGGCGGTCTGCATGTCCTTGTCGCCGCGGCCACAGAGGTTGACCAACAGCGTGTCGTGGCGGTCCTCGGCGGCGAGCTTCTTCGCCAGCGCGATGGCGTGTGACGGCTCCAGCGCCGGGATGATCCCTTCGGCGCGACTGAGCTCTTTGAACGCTTCGAGGGCCTCCTCGTCAGAGATGGCGTGGTACTCGGCGCGACCGAGTGACTGCAAGGCGGCATGTTCCGGCCCGACTGCCGGATAGTCCAGCCCTGCCGAGACGGAGTGGTTCTCCGTGTCGTCGTCGATGACGTGTGTCTTCATCCCCTGGAAGATTTGAGGGTCGTCCTGCTTGGACTTCGACAGCGGTGCCGAGTGTTCGGACTCGCTTTTCCCGCCCGGTTCGGCCCCGTAGAACATCACGTCGTCGTCTTTGAACGCGTGGAACAGACCGATCGCATTGGAACCACCGCCGACGCAGGCCACGCAGGCGTCCGGGAGCTCGCCATGCAGTTCTTGGATCTGCTCGCGGGCCTCGCGGCCGATGACCGACTGGAACTCCCGAACCATCCGTGGGAACGGGTCGGGCCCGACCGCGCTGCCGACAAGATAATGCGTATCTTCGACGTTGGCGGCGAAGTCCTCGAGCGCCGCGTCGACGGCCTCGGCCAGCCCTTCGTTGCCCCGCTCGACGGGCTCGACCTCGGCGCCGAGCAGTCGCATCCGGAAGACGTTCATCTCTTGGCGCTCCATGTCCTTGCGCCCCATGTAGACCGTCGTCGGCATGTCCAGCAGCGCGCCGACCATCGCCGTCGCGGTGCCGTGCTGGCCGGCGCCGGTCTCGGCGATCAGTCGCTCTTTGCCGGCCTCCTCGGCCAGCAGTCCCTGTCCAAGTGTGTTGTTGAGCTTGTGCGCACCGCCGTGCAGCAGGTCTTCGTGTTTGAAGTAGATATCCGCACCGTACTGCTCGCTGAGCCGTTCGGCGTAGTAGACCGGCGTAGGTCGGCCGCCGAAGTGTTCCAAGAGGTAGTGGAACCGCTCTTGGAACGACTCGGTCGGGACGATCTCTTCGAACGCCGTCGCCAGCTCTGCCAGCGGCTCCTCCAGGGGCTCGGGCACGTGTCGACCGCCGAACTCCGCGAACTCGCCTGTGTCAGACATATCACAGACACTGGACCGCTCCCGCTAAAACGTACTGGTGGTTGAGGAGAGTCACCGGGGTCATCCACGCGCCAGCGATGTTGTTGACGGCCTGCTGGGAGACCTCGGGTGCTCCTTTCAGTTCCAAGTTGAGCTGACGTGTTCTGACCCCCACCAGTTCCGCTGTTAGTGTGGACGAACGGCCCCACCCCCGCCGCCCCCTCCTCTCCGTACTCGTGCCTGCGCGCGCAGCCACGACCGAACTGACGAATTACTCACTCTCCGACACTGACCGGGATCAGATGGCCACACGGGACGGCTCGCCGATCGGACGGGCCCGACATCTCAATGGCGACCAGATCCTGCCCGCAACTTGGACACGTCAGAGTCTGCTGGGTAGATCGCGAACACGACCCCGAACCCGAGGGGGTGTGGTCGTCATCCGTCATGGTGTCTTATATTCGCGTCGCAGATGTCCTGGGACAGGGTTATTCAAGGCCGCTCGTTGGTATATACTGTCGATGGAATTTCATAGCACTCTGCCTACGCTATTGAGTGATTGTGCGTGATGTATCATCAATTCATGTGTCTATTAACATTAATATATGATTGGAACGTGATAAGTTCCCGGCCGCAGACAGTAGAACACCGTGGTCGAACGTCGTCGGTCGCCGGAGTGGATGCAGTTGCCAATAGACGATCGAATACTCGAGTGCCTCTCGTCGTCGGGGCTGATTCTGTCCCCAGCTGTTATTTCGATGAATATCGACAAATCCAGAGGCGAGGTGAATCGTCGGCTATCGACGCTGGCCGAACAGGGCTATGTCGACCGGGTCAAGCGTGGTTATTACGAAATCACAACCATTGGAGAGCGATACTTGCGAGGGGAAAGCGAGGACTCAGTGTGACTTTTGTTCATTTCTAGGCTATCGGCAATTCGCGGCTACCAGCAAATGGCGAGCAGCCATACGGGCACGCTGATAGAGTCCCTGGTCGTGAACGCTCTGGAGTGCCGCAACGGTCCGGATGGGCTGGCTGTTCCCCGCTAGCCGCTTGGAGACGCGACTCCATCCGACGAGGTCCACGACGTACACAATACCAGCATGCTGCTGGTCAATGGCAGCTTGTAACCATTCGAGGACTGTCTCCGGCGACTGAGTCGCATCGAACCAGTCGATGCAGCCCCGCTGAACCGCGTCGATGAACGGCGATGTCGACCGTTGCCTGGCTTCGATTTCTCTGAGCTTGGACTCGTCCTCGTCGGCGAGCCGAATGGAATACTTCGTCAGGGCTCGGCCCCGTCGTCGTGCCGTGGGACAAACGCTACCCAGTCGTAGGCACTCTCGTATTTGACGCTAAGCCTAAATAGCAATCCAATTAAGGAGTGGATTCACGCGCTGTCTATGAACTCCTCGAGTTTGGCGGATTCGCCGGCGTGCCAACTTTTGCGGGGGCGGACCTTGACCGGGACGATGGTTTCGGCGTCGTCGTTCATGGCGTAGGCGTAGCCCGGTTCTTTCGGAATTTGCTGCATGTAGTGGCTGATAGTCTGTGCGTCGTGGAGTTCGGAGATCTTGTCTCCGACAGCGTCGGAGTCCTGGCCAGCGGTAAGGCGGTGGATGATAAGGGTGTCACACTGGGAGAGGATCCGGTTGTCCAGTGCGCCGGGTTGTTGTGTGGCCATGACTAAGGAGAGTCCGGGGCGACGGCCCTGTCGCACCCATTCAACCAAGGGATCAGTACTGGGCTCGGTGTGGCCTGACGGTGCGAACAGGTGCGCTTCGTCGAGGAACAGCCAGACAAGGGGGAAGTTGACCTCGGTATGTTCGCCTTTGATTTTCTTGACTTCCTCCCGGCTGCGGTCGAAGCTCCGCTTGTTGTACATCTTCTTGACGAGGATGCCGGTGAGCATAGTGCGGACGTTCCACGGCAGGGCACCGGCACCGGAGAGGTCAAGGACAACGAATTCGCCGCCTTCGACGATTTCCTCGATCTTAGAACCCGAGGAGCTGAAGATCCCCCAGTTCTTAGCCTTCTCAAGGCGGCGGTGGAGTGCGTCCTTGATGTTGGCGGATTCAGGAGAGGCTTCGACCTTGTCGAGCAGGTCCATGATGCTGTAGTACTGGCCGAAGTCCTCCTCAGCCTCCTCGATGACTTTGGAAAGGAGGCCGGCCTGTGCCTGGGTTTCGTCGATATCGAGCAGGTAGAGCCAATCCTCGACGGAGAGTTCGGACGGGTAGAGTTCGAAGCCCTCGTGGAAGTACTGCTGGATCTCTTCGTACTGCTCTTCGAGTCCGGCAGGGTAGTAGACCTTGACCGGGTACTCCGTCGGGGACAGATCCCAGTCGTTGAGGAGGTCGGTGTCGGGAGTCTGGACCTGGAGACTCCAGTAGATGCCCATCGCGTCGATGACCAACCCGTTCAGGTTCTGCTGGACCTGGGCGGGCAGGGTCATCAGTTCCTCCATCATCACGCCCAAGGTATGGGACTTTCCGGAGCCGCGTTTACCGCAGACGGTGACCATATGCGGCTCGTTGAGATCCAGACGAACCGGTTCACCCAGCTCGTTGTCGCTATCGAACTTACGACCGAGATAGGCGGACAGTTCCTCCCTGTCGCCACCGATAATCATGATTCTTTCCCCATGAGTTCAGCTTTCACACGGATCTTCAGCAGCGACTGCTTTAGTTCCTCGGCAGTCTCCGAGTCGCTGTCCAACCCAGCGATCACCTGTTCGAAGGCGTCATCATCAAGCTCAGTGAACTTGGCATTGATCCCGTCCTCGGCAGCGTCTTCGACCACTTCGATATCGATGTCGCTGTCGTACTTCCTGACCGTGTCCTCGAACTCATCCTCGCTAAACGCCTCCTGTTCAAGGTTCCGCCGTGCCGTCTCCCACTGGTCCCAATACTCGCCGTACTGTTCGTGGTCGAAGTATTCCGGCGAGCTGCTGAGTTCGGATTCACAGTTACCAAGCGCGGTGTCACCGTGGCGGAGCCAACTGGATTCGCCGGGAATCCGGTCACGGAACTCGTCCAGTTCCTCCCGTGCGTCAGCAATTTTGTCCTGCTCGTTACCGATCGCGTCCTCAAGTTCGCCTTTGACATAGTCTAGATCGGTGGTGAGATCTTCCAGATGGTCGTCAGCGTTGTAGGTATCGACTTGGGGGACGATGCTCTTCCGGCTTCGCTGCAGCATGTCGAACAGTCGGTTCAGTTGGATGTCCCCCGCAAGATATCCGTCGAGATCAGCAGCGATATCAGTGTCGTCGATGTTCCGTTCGACCTGGCGTGACTCCCAGAACTCCTCGATGGCTGAGATACACGTGATGCTGAGGTCCTCAGATTGAAGGTCGGGATCGATATCGAACCATTCCACCTTCACCACCAGTTGGTCAAGCTCGTCCTGTTTTTCGAGAACCTCCGCTGCTTGTTCGACTTGGGTGACGAGGTGGTCGAGGTCGTCAAGGATGAGGTAGCGAAGTTCAGCGTCGATCGAGTCGAGCGGGCGAATCGTAGCGGCGTAGGTTGCTATAGCTGTATCTGCAAAGACGCTATTAGCCCCGATTTCACGGAGTGATTCATTCACTCCCTGGTACTCGAACTCCCAGTCAGCATCGACCTCCTCCTGGAGATCATCGAGCTGGGCCGCATCAGCGTTATCCACGCTGTTGTACTTGGCCTTCAACTCCTCAACGGGGTCGCTGTCCGGCTCATCCTGCTTGGTTTGGTCCAAGATCTCGATCTCGATGGCTCGGCTGATTGTTTTCCGGGTTTGCTCGCGCTGCGTTTCGATACGGACGTTTGCAGGGATGATGGTGGTTTCATCCTCGTCTTCGAAGACCCAGCTGTAGTCATCCCAGTACTGGCCGAGGATCAACAACAGGTAGACCATCGCTTTCGCGACGTTTTCGACCTCCGTCGTCCCGAAGATGAGGTCAAGAATCTCGTCGAACTCAAGTCCATCATCATCGAGATTGGATTCGATCTTGTCGAGGACAGCACTGTAACTGCTGAACTCGGGAACGAGAACGAATTTGTCGTCGTCTTGTTTCTGGATGAAAGACTCGTTGTCGGCGAAGGAGCTGACGATGCTCCGGAATTCGTCGCCGTATTCCGGTGTCCGGCTGACTCGTCCAAATGATCGGACGTCGATATGGGGATGGTTGGCGTTGTTGTGGATGAGTTCGCCTTCCCGTTCGAGATATTTGATGCCATAGACGAGGTTGAGGTAGTTCTTCCCGGCGTAGGAATCGTTGAACCCGAGTTTGGTTCGTGGGTAGTCGTGAGCGATGTTGGTGAAGTTGCCATTGACCGTTCCGATGATGGAGAAACTGAGTTCTTCGGCCGTCCTCGCACTGATATCACTGTGGATGTCTTCCCCTGCCAGATCGGCGAGAGACAGCTTCAGGAACATCACGTACGCCTGGTACTCATCGAACCGGGGGAACTTGTCCTGAACTGCTTTGATCAGATCATAGTAGTCGCTGTCATCGTCGACGTGGGCCTCGATTTCCTGATTGAGGCTTTCCTGAATCTCGCCGGTGATGTTCGATGCACGACCGTTCCGTTCGGTGACGTAGAACCGTGCCGGGAACTCATCCTCGGTATCCCTGCCAAGCCGGATGACTATTTGGAGGGCATCATCATCTACCTCGGCTTGGAGCCGTTCTGGAAGGGACTCAGGAGCCAGTGAGAGATAGACCTTGGATGTATAGTTGATGTCGCCGTCGGTATCGAAGACGAGGTACTGGTCGTTCCGATTTTCAAAGGACGTGTCTGGGAAGCACTGTTCCTGCATCGTTTCCCAGTGCTGGAGCAGGTTTGTGTCTTCGAGGTCAAGGTCGTCGACTGCTTCACCGACTTGGTCAGCGAGGGAGAGTTCACCCTCGCCGGCAGCGGTACCGGTGAGTTCGTTCGGGTTGAATTCGAGGTGGTCGTCTTCCTGTGCAAAGTAGTCTGGACCGCTGGCCGCACGTGCGATCAGATCAGCCGCTTCGCTGGTATCGATCTGAAGCTCGATCGTGTCGGCAATCGAGGTGATCTCGTCGGCGGTGAAGTAGACTGGACGTTCTTCGCGTTGGAGAATCCCGACTTTCGCGATCTGGCAGAGGACGCGGCGTTCGATCCCGGTAGCATCATTGTAGTCCGTTTCGATGGTGGTTTCGATGCTGCCTTCGCCGGGGAGTTCGTCAAGGTTGACGCGTTCGACCTGACCGCGGAGCTGTTCGCGGACATCGTCACCGTGTTGGTAGAGGAAGTCGAGATTGATGCGGCCGTCGTCCTCCCAATGGTCGAGAAACGCGATAAGGATGCGTTTGTAGTCGCGGAAGGCGCGGACGACAGTTTCGCCTTGGGTCTCGTCCTCGAACTTTTGCACGATGCTGAGGGCGAAATTGAGGGCGTCGTCGGTGAACGGGTAGACGTAGCCGTCGTCGCCGAGGTCAGTGGTGGTGAGTGTGTCGTACCAGTCTTGGGTGTCACCGTCACGGTCGGCGAGTAGGGGGATGACGTAGAGGCGGTAGAGTTTGGCAAAGAGTTCCTTGGTTTCGTCTTCGGAGAGGTCGATATTGTAGCTGACACTTTCCGTGATCCGGTCGATAAGGTCGCGTTCCGCGCTGAACCGGTCCTTGAGTTCGTCGAGAGATAGCGTGTTAGCGAAGAGGATGTAGGGCGGTGTATCAAGGTCGTCGAATCCGGAGACGGCATTCCGGATCATTTTCTGGATGATGGCTTTGAGGCGGTAGGTGCCGCCGGGATCAACGCCTTGCCGGAACAATTGCTCGAATTCGTCGATGTAGAGGGCCGGGTAGCGACCTTCCCGGTCTAGATAGTAGGTTGTGAACCAGGTGATCGGTTTATGCGCGTCACCGGCGGTTAGGGATTTGGTGACGCGGGCGATATCTTCCAAAGAGTCCGGGTCTTCGAACCGGTCAATAAGGTCGTCACGTTGACTCGGTGGGAGCGTGTTATCGAGGTCCTCAATTGTGAGGTTAATCTTCCGGTCGTTGAAGATTGCCTTGAGGTCTTCGCGGGCGACGTTGTCGCTCTGGGTGACCAGTGCTTCGAAGATGGCGTGCAAGAAGTCGGTAGGGGTGTCGTTTTGCTCCAGACTGATGCTGATGCAGTCAACCGGTGTGTCGCCGTAGTGGAGCTGGTTGAACTCGCGGCCGCCGAAGGATTGGTCGGCTTGGCACAGGGCGGCGATGTTCTCCATCATCACTGTTTTGCCGGAACCGTAGGCCCCGTGCAGAATGACGCCAGGACTTTCCTGAGTTGCTAGTCCGTCGTGAACACCTTGTAAGATGTCTGCCCGTTTGTCGGTAAGGATGAAGTGGGTACCCTCATCGAGAAATGCTTCGAAGGCGGGAAGGTCTTTTTCAGCGGCTAATCGTTCGCACTCGCGTCGGACGCGTTTGATAGTTTGCCGGTCGAGGATGTTGACGATATCCTCTTTGGCTTCCTGGACTGTCATGTGTTGATCCGGTATTTGATGAGGTTGCGTTTCAGGTCGTTGATTTGTTCGACGATGTATATTCGCTTATCAAGCACGCTGTGTTCCGTGATCCGGGCAGGGTTCGACATTAGGACAATTTTGTTGCCGCTGCCGTCGTCGCGGTCTCTGGGACGAAGAAATT
>ENA-ORDC01001435-ORDC01001435.1-marine-metagenome-genome-assembly--contig:-NODE-1435-length-17640-cov-3.734499_pt1 | contig 17640 bp, 17 predicted proteins | sample MGYA00237783_ERZ508515 | MGnify/ENA primary metagenome ERZ508515 (study PRJEB26186, sample SAMN06268792) | marine metagenome | isolation source: Eden Landing Ponds, San Francisco, CA, USA | place... | reverse complement strand
GGGTTCGGGGCGATGCGCCTCTGTGGCGAGGATATCATCGGCGCCCCGGACGACGAGGAGAACGCCCGGCAGGTGGTGCGCCGCGCGCTCGAGCTTGGTGTCGATTTCATCGACACGGCCGACTCGTACGGGCCGGGGACGAGCGAACGCCTGCTGCGCGAGGCGGGCGCACCCGAGGAGGCGTTCGTCGCGACGAAGGCCGGCCTGCTGCGCGAGGCCGGGGGTGACTGGCTCCCCCACGGCGACCCCGACTACATCCGCAACCAGGTGCTCGTCTCCCGCGACCGGCTCGGCGTCGAGAGCATCGACCTGTATCAGCTCCACACGCCCGACCCGGACACCCCGTTCGAGGAGAGCGTCACGGCGTTCGCGGAGCTGAAAGACGAGGGGTTCGTCGACCACGTCGGCCTCTCGAACGTCAGCGTCGACCAGCTGGAGACGGCTCGCGACATCGTCGATATCGCGACGGTCCAGAATCACTACAACGTCCGGACGCGCGATACCGACCGCGTAGACGGTGACGGACGGCGCGTCCTCGACGCCTGCGAGGAGTACGGGATCGGCTTCATCCCCTACTTCCCGCTCGCGGCCGGCGACCTCTCCGCGGTCGAGGGCATCGACGACATCGCCGCCGCACACGATGCGACGGTCCACCAGGTCGCGCTGGCGTGGCTCCTGCACCGCGCGGACGTCATGCTCCCGATCCCGGGCACGTCGAGCGTCGAGCATCTGGAGGCGAACGTCGCAGCCGCCGACATCGACCTGTCGGACGACGAACTCGCGACCCTGAACGCGAATACTAGGTAGCCGACAGGCTCGGCGACACGCCGACAGCCCCGCAAAACTGTCTTTTTGCCTGACTTATAAGACAGGAGGCCGACAGTACGGACACGTATGTATAAACCCGAGGTGCATCGGACGGTCGACCGGGTGCAGCTGCTCGAGAAGCTGGACTTCGACCTGACGATAACGGACGCGGCGTACACCTCGGACCACTCGACCGAGGGAGAGCTTCGCGTGTTCCGAAAGGCCGACGAGCAGGCGGTCGAGGACCGCGAACATCCGCCGACGCACGTAACGGAGCCGATAGCGAAACACGTCCGCGACGCGCTCGATGTCGGGGGACAGAGCTCGGCGTTCCCGGGAACGCGGCTGTTCGTCGGGCTGGCCCGGGAGACGCCCGTGAAACAGGAGGAGGGCGGCTTCCAGGACGACTACGTCACCGAGGCGATGCGCGTCGACGGCGTCCCGGAGAACGGCGTCGTCGAGTTCGACACCGACTGGGAGCTTCAGGAGGCGCGCCGCTCGGTCGCGGAGGGAATCAGCAAGGTCGACGAGGAGCCGTACGAGATCGCCGACCTGCCAGCGGACCATCTCCCCATCATCGTCCGGGCGGAGATCCGCCGGGACGCGCGACGGATCGAACAGGTGCTCCAGATGGCCGACCACGACGACATGCGCGGGCACGCACGGTTCGAAGGGCTCGCGGCGCTCCTGATCGAAGTGGAGCACCGCGACACGACCGCCACCGACCGATCGATGCGGGTAGACGGCTTCCGGATGGAGATGTCACGGACGTTCCCGCAGGCGGAGTTCTACCCCCAGCAGGGGTCGACGTACGACCCCGAGAGCAAGCGCGTCGAGTGGGGCGCGAGTCGGATCAAGCCGGGCGAGGCGGCCACGTTCGCCGTCGTCGGCCCAATCGGCGAGCTGCTCGACATCGACCGGATCGACGCGGACCTCCGAGCGAAGCTCCCCGGACAGACGCTCTCGGGGATGACCGTCGCCGGCGTCTTCGACGAGAGCGGTGAGCCCGTCGACGACGAGACGGCACCTCCGGTGACCGGCTCGCCCGATCGCATCGACGAGACCATCCGCATCACCGCGGACGTGGAGCTCGATCCGAGCGCACTCCGCGGCGAGGCACAGGAGGTGTCGAACGCGACGGTGAGCGTGGGTATCCCGCCGGCGGAGCTGTTCGATCGGGTGGTCGATATCTGCGACCGCAACGGCATCCACATCACCGACCGACAGGCGCCCGGTGAGGCGACGCCGGTGACCGGCCGCAGCGGCGTGTTCGAGATCTCCGGCGAACAGATGGGCGAACTCGACGTGCGCCGCGAGTACGGCGACGAGGGTGTGGTTTACGCCTCGATGGAAATCGAGGGGCGGTTCGCCGGCGAGACCGAAGAACAGCAGGTGTCCGCCTTCGACGAAAGTGAGGACCGGCTCGTCCGCCGCACGGAGGGGCTCGACGAGCAGGGGCAGTCGACGATCGCCATCACGGCCCGGTCGGCCTCCTCGGAGCTGAACTCGCGGTTCATCTCGACCATCGAGGACTCCTTCGGGGGTGGCGTCTGATGTCCGAACGACAGGAGATACGGGAGTTCCTCGCCTGCGACAACCACGGCGACCGCGGCGTCGACAGCGTCTGTGGCGAGTGCGGCACGGCCGTCTGTGACGACTGTTCCACCTCGGTCACGGACCTGACGCTCGACCACTACGAGCGGGAGGGCTTCGGTCGCATCCTCGGTGCCGTCCTGGTACTGATCGGCGGCCTGCTCCTCGTAGACCAGATTCCCCGGCAGTTCTGGCTGGCGCTCGTCGACCTCGCGGGGCAGCCGCTGTACATCCAAGGCGGGCTGAAACAGGGGTTGATACTGCTCGGTATCGGCCTGCTCGGAACCGTGTGGATCCGGACGACAGACGAGGGGTTCGGCGTCACGAACCGGCGGGCGATCCTGCGGAAGCGGAACGCTCGAACCGTCTGCGAGGACTGCTACGGCCCGAAACGGACCCAGCGGGCGATCCTCGCCGCCTTCTGGCTCCTCGGCGCCGGCATCGCAGTCTACGGGCTGTATCAGTCGTTCAGCGGGCTCAACTTCGGCCCGCTGCGGACCGCCGGGCTCGGCGCGGGGCTGTGGGTACTGCGCTACGAGCTCGCGACGGCTGTCGTCGCGCTCATCGAGTGAGCGTCGGACGCGCGGCCGACGCGGACTTTTGAGGCCGCAGCGTCGAGAGTCAGTAATGGCCGAGCCACTGTACGTTGGAACCGACTGGGCGGGCGGCTCGTGGCTCGCGGTCGCGTTCGCCGGGGAGACGTTCGAGGAAGCGCGCGTGTTCGACGGCATCGGCGACCTCTGGTACCACTACGAGGAGTCGGCGCGGCTCGTGCTCGCGGACGTCCCCATCGGGCTCCTCGAGGAGGGTGAGGAGGGACGCGAAGTCGAGCAGCTCGCACGCAACGTGCTCGGGTCGCGGGCCGCGTCGGTGTTCACCCCGCCGGTGCGGGAGGCGACCCGGAAGCGCCGGTACCCCGCCGCGAAGCGGGTGAACGAGCGGAAGACCGGGCGGGGGCTCTCGAAGCAGGCGTTCGCCATCAGCGAGGCCATCGCCGCCGTCGACGAGCTGTTACAGGAACTCCCGGAGGCGCGGGGGACGGTTCGGGAGGCACACCCGGAGCTGTGTTTCCGCGCGTTCGCCGGCGAGCCGCTCGAACACTCGAAGAAGGTGGCGGCCGGCTACGGGGAGCGAATGCGCGCGCTCGCGGAGTTCGACCGGGACGCCCCCGTCGTCGTTCAGGAGACGGCAGAGGCGACCGCGGGCCACGAGGTGGCCGTCGACGACGTGCTCGACGCGGCCGTGCTGGCGTACACCGCGCGGCCGGGACCGGGGACGCTGCGGACGCTCCCGCCGGAGCCGCCGACCGACCCGACGGGAGTCCCGATGGAGATGGTGTACCGGGCCGAGGCGCCGCTCGCGGAGTGAGCCGCGACTCGAAGCTTTAGGCTCGGCGCCGCCGTACGGCCGGCGTGGCGCTCCCGGAGAACTCCCTCGACTGTTCGTGTGGTCGGACGGTGTCGCCCGAGGCGGCCCGGCGGACCGAGACGTTCGGCGACCTCGACCCGACGAAGTGGCAGACGCTCTGCTGTCCGGAGTGTGGTCGCCGACTGAAAACCGTCTACGTCGGCGAGTAGCGCCGCTCGCGAGCGTGAGAACAGCAGAAGACGGTCGGAGCGACCGTCCGTCGTACTGCGATGCTCCGACCGAACCGAAAGAACGACCGGGCGGAGAGTGTAGGTCGGTTACGGACCTTACAGGCGCGTGACGTTCGTCGCGCGCGGACCCTTCTCGGCCTGTTCGATGTCGAACTCGACCTCCTGGCCCTCCTCGAGGTCCGGGCCGCCGACGTCTTCCATGTGGAAGAACACGTCCTCGTCCTCGTCCTCAGTCTCGATGAATCCGTAACCGCCCGTGTCGTTGAAGAAGTCAACCTTGCCTGTCGCCATTGCAAGTAGAGGGAGCCGGGGGCAACAGATAAGGGTGTGGGTTCGGCCCGACGCGTGTGCCACAGTCGCACGGAGCAGACGAGCACAGGCCTTCGGAGGCTGGTTTTCTTCCGATACGCGGTCGGAGTCGTCACCATGCTCCGACGCGTTCGCGAGACGGCACCCGCCGGACTCGTCCCGCTGGCGTGGCTGTTCGCCAGCGCCGCCCATCTCGAACTGCTCGCCGCTCGGTCCGTGCTGATCGGCCACCTCGTCATGACGGCACTGCTCGCCGCGTTCGCCGCGCTGTCGTACCGCGAGATGCGGTCCCACCCCGTTCTGCGCGCGTGGCTCGCGGTCATCGTTCTCGGCGTCGGCGTTACGTCGTTGGGGACGTACGGCATCGCGAGCGGCCGCGACGTGTTCGCGATGCTCGCCGTCGGGGGGTGGATGGCGCTGCCCGGGATCGCGCTCGGCTACACCGGCCACGTCCTGCCCGCCGACGAGCACGCGCGGCTGTACGGGGTCGGCGCGGCGCTGTGTGGCTTCGGCGTCGCCCTCCTTTTCGTCGACGCGGTCGTTCCCGCACTCGTCGCCGCCGCCGTCGGTCAGACCCTCGGCATCCTCGTTGCGACGGTCGAGTACTGACCCCGTTCGGACGCCACACTGTTTCCGAGACCACGCACGCGACCGCGTGCACCGGCTCGAGTATCGGCACGGTTCGGCAGGTTCGGTGCTGTGAGCTCCACGGAGCGCCGCGGGACGGTATCGGATATACACCAATCGAAACCACAGAATGGTTTTCTATGGTTTTCAGCGGAGGACTTATCCGTGTAGCCCTCGTTGGACGTAGTGATGACAGCGGATCAACCCCGGCTTCCGTGGGCCAACATGTTCGATCCCGAGCAGGTGACGGAAGCGAGCGAAGAGGTCGCGGACCGCCAACGACAGCTGTTCGAACAGTGGATGTCCATGGCGAACCCCACGGGCCCGAGCGACAGTCTGACTGACCTCGGCGCGCTGTGTACCACGACCGCGACGTTCAAGAGCCGGGTGCAGAGCGGCGGACGACTCTCGATCCCCGACGCGGAACGGGAGGCCCTCGACATCGAGGAGGGAGACATCGTTCAGACGATCGTCGTCCCCGTCAACCGCAACCGCGACGACTGACCGACAACGAACACCAGCGATACACACTACATACAATGGCAGAAACACAGATTTCCAGCGTCTTCGAGATGCAGCGCACGATGATCGAGCAGAACCGCAAGGCCGTCGATCAGTTCATCGACGTCCAGCGAGCCGCATCGGAGAGCTTCGTCGAGGGGCTCGAGGGGCTCAAGCGGATGCAGGAGCAGAACGTCGAGCTGACCCAGGACGCGGTCCACGCGTACTTCGACACGCTCGAGCAGCTGTCGGGCGACGCCGACTTCGACGAGGCCCGCGAGCTCGTCGACGACAACTTCGGCACCCTCGAGGAGGCACACGCCGACGCGTGGGCCGGCGTTCTCGAGTCCGTCGAGGACGGTCAGGACTCCGTCGAAGAGTACACCGAGACGTACGGCGACCTCGTCGACTCCTCGTTCGACAGCTTCCTCGACGCCCACGAGGCCGTCGAGGAGGACCTCGACGAGGCCGAGGCCATCGACATCGGCGTCGACGACGCGTAACGTCGACCCACACCCCCGAGCCACCGACCGCTACCCCCTGACGACCGGGAGTTCCCGTCGTCCGGCCGGTTCTCACCGTTTTTCGAGCGTCCCTCCCCGACCGCCAGCTGTCTCGCCGGCGCCGGTACGTATACAATCATTCGTTAGGAACTGTCTCGCATGGTGGACCGGACCGACCCCGAGGCGGCAGGGGAACAGTGGACGGAGATGCTGTCGCAGATGAACGAACAGTTCGCGACCGCCATCGAGGCGAACCGTCGCGCACAGGAGGAATTCATCGAATCGTGGGCCGACGCGATGGAGTCGGCGGCTGACGGGGAGTACGTCTCCGACGCCATGGAAGGATACAGCCGGGCGTACTCCGTCTGGATGGAGGCGGCGGAGGACGCGATGGAGGAGGCCACCGACGCCGCGGACGGAGACACCTCCCCATCCGACTTCCGTGACCTCTGGCTCGACGCCGCGAACGAGGCGTTCAAGGAGGTGATGTCGACGGACGCGTTCGCCGCGGCGACCGGCAAGACCGTCAACAGCGCCGCCGAGCTACGAAAGGCGTCCGACGAGGCGAAACAGGCGTCCCTTCACGAGCTCGGATTCGCCGCGGAGCGAGACATCCGTGAGGTCGGCGAACGGCTCGTCGAGCTCGAGCGCCGACAGCACGAGGTCGAACGCAAGCTTGACCGGGTCCTCGAACATCTCGGTGAGGACTGATGTCGAACCCGTACAGCGGTCTGTTCGAGCGGCAGCAGCAGGCGTGGACCGGCGCAGCCGAGATGGTCGAAACGCTCGGCAGCGTCCCCGAGGCGAACGAGGAGGTGGCGAACGTCGAGGTGGGACAGACGGCGAGCGAATCCGTCTACGAGGAGAACAAGCTCGAACTGCACCACTACGAGCCCCGCACGGAGGAGCAGCACGACGTGCCGTTGCTGATCGTCTACGCGCTCGTCAATCGGCCGTACATCCTCGACCTGCAGCCGGACCGCTCGGTCGTCCGGACCTTCCTCGACAACGGCTTCGACGTGTACATGATCGACTGGGACGAGCCGTCGCTGCTCGACCACTCGCTCGGCTTTCAGGACTACGTCGACCGCTATCTCGACAACTGCGTCGACGTCGTGCGCGACCGCTCCGGGCGCGACGATATCAACGTACTCGGCTACTGCATGGGCGGCACGATGAGCACCATGTACGCGTCGCTGTACCCCGAAAAGGTCAGGAACCTCGGCCTGATGGCAGCCGCGCTGTGTTTCAACGAGGACGGCGGCATCTTCGGTCGATGGGTCGGCGACGACACCATCGACGTCGAGCTCCTTGCAGAGACGTTCGGAACGGTTCCCTCGGAGCTGATCGACGCCGGGTTCGGGATGGGAGAGCCGGTCGCGAACAACCTCACGAAATATCTCCGATTCTTCGACAACCTCGAGGACGAGGACTTCGTCCGTAACTTCGCCCGGATGGAGCGGTGGCTCGACGAGAGCATCGACGTCGCCGGGGAGGCGTTCGTCGATTTCGTCACGGACACGTACCGCGAGCAGAAGCTGTACAACAACGAACAGTACATCGCCGGAAAACACGCCGACATCGAGAACCTCGAGATGCCGATCGCACAGGTCGTCGCGACGTACGACCACATCGTCCCGCCGGTTGCCTCGACTGCGTTCAACGACGTCGTTCCCAGCGACGACGTCACCGTGTTCGAACAGAAGTCCGGCCACATCGGCCTCTCCGTCTCCTCGCGTGCGCTCGAGGAGCTGTGGCCAAACGTCTGTGATTGGTTCGCCGAACGGTCGCAGGTGGATGGCGACGACGTCGATGGCGACGAGTCTGCGGAGGCGGACAGTGAGCAGAGCGACCTCGAAACCGTCGACGGTATCGGGCCGACCTACGCCGAGCGACTGCGCGCGGCCGGCATCGAGTCGGTCGCGGCGCTCGCCGACGCAGACCCGGCGACCGTCGCCACCGACGCCGAGGTTCCCGTCGCACGGCTCGAAGACTGGGTGGTGCAAGCACGCGAGCGCAGGAACTGACGCGCCGCTGTCGTTCGAACGTCGTCCGGGGAGAATCGGGATGCCGCCTCCCCGATTTGAACAGAGGAAGACGGTCGCCTCACTTCGTTCGGCGCTGCGACTTCCAGGCTCAAATCGGCTCGGCGTCGTTTCTGCGACTCCTCGCTATCGCTCGGAGTCTTAGAATATGCCGCCTCCCCGATTTGAACGGGGGACAGCTCGATCTTCAGTCGAGTGCTCTCCCAGTCTGAGCTAAGGCGGCTCGCACTCCGAGGGAAGGCGATACGAGAAAAAAGGGTTTCGAAAGACGGCCCGACGACGCACGCCTGCGGCAGTGGGTCCGGACGGAGTTGAACCATCGACCTCTTCCTTGTAAGGGAAGCGTCATACCACTAGACCACGGACCCGCGTCCGGTACGAGTCGGTCCGTCGGAATAGCCCTTACGTTCCGCCGTGCTCGGTCACGGCGGCGTCGGTGCCGAACCGGTCGAAAAGCCGAACTGCGCCCGAGCGGCAGTTCGGTCAGAGCACGCCCAGCATGACCGTCATCGTGGTCCCCATGATGGCGAATCCGGCGAGCATCGCGACCATGGTGTAGCCGATGATGTCGCGTGCACGGAGATCAGTGAGTGCGAGCAGCGGGATAGCCCAGAACGGCTGAATCATGTTCGTGAGCTGGTCGCCCATCATCTCGATGAGCACCGCGGTCCGGAGCGGCATTCCGAGTTGCTGGGTCGTGTCGAGCAGGATCGGCCCCTGCGCGACCCACTGGCCGCCCCCGGAGGGGACGAAGACGTTCATGATTCCGGCGCTGACCATGCCGATGACGGGCCACGTCAGCGGCGTGGCGAAGCTAGCGAAGAAGTTCGAGATGACGGTCGCGAGCGCGGTCCCGGTCAGCAGTCCGGAGATGCCCGCGTAGAACGGGAACTGGAAGATGATGCCCGCGATGTTCTCCGCCGACTCCTCCATCTGCGAGACGATGCGGGCCGGCGTTCGCCACAGTAGGATCGCGAAGAAGAGGAAGAAGGCGTTGATGCTGTTGAGCGTCAACGAGGCGACACCGCCGCCGCTGAGGACCCACGCATCGATGAAGTAGTACGCGGGGAACCCGAGGATGAGCACCGTCAGCAGTGTCGATTCGTTGAGCCGGTCGGCCACCGTCCGACGATCGGCCGCGACGCCCCCGTCGGCTTCGACGTCTTCGGCCTCCACCGTGCCCTCGTCGACCGACTCGGCGATTCCAGTCGGGTCCGTATCACCCTTGTCCGGCATCATGTTCCGGTACGCCTCCTCCGGGAGCTGTGACACCTCGCCGTCGCCCCTCGGGTGCAGCAACCCGAGCACCGGCGGGATGACTACGAGCATCAGGGCGACGGTCACGAGGTTCACCGCGCTGCCGATGGTTGCGGAGATGGGCAGCCCGTTCGGCGTGTACTGCAGGAACGACTCGGGGAGACTCCCCGGTGACGCCATCAGGAGTGCCGAGGAACTCGTCAGCCCCGAGTGCCAAATCATCAGTCCCGTGTAGCCAGCTGCGGCCAACAGCGGGTAGTGTAGCTTGACGCCATGCTCGCGGGCCTGATAGCCGACCTGTCTGGACATCACCGCGCCGGCGATGAGACCGATCCCCCACGAGATGAGCGCGCCGGCCATCGCCACGAGGGAGACGAACGCCGTCGCGTGGAACCGGCCTTCGGGGACGAGCCGTCCGAGCCCGCTGCTCGGCTCGTCCGTCGGAACCGGATACGAGGCGATTTCGCGAAGGAACCGAGTCACGGTCGGTGATTTCGCGATCGCGTCGCCGGTCATCAGGATGACGGCGAACTGCGCCATGAACGTCAGGAACACCCAGAGCCCGTCGGACCACGCTTCCAGCGCTGCCACCGGTCCCGCGCCGACGCCGAGCGCGCCGGCGAACGCGAGTATCGTCAGCAGGATCGCGAACACGTACGGGTCGGGGATATACTCCATCGCGAAGTCCGCGAACCGCTCTCCCAGACTCCGAACGGCACCGATCACGGTCGACCATCCCCGTTGGGGCGAGCGCGGGCACCGTCCGAGTCGTGTTTGGCGATCAGTTCGACAGCCCCGTCGTCGTGCGCGTCAGCCGTCGACGGGACGCGACGTGTCGGCCGTCGGGTATCTGATACACCCATGGTCCGTGCGGGCCGTGTGAGTGGTTCACATTATAAGTTGTGACGCACACGGCTGACCGGGGCCGCGGAGCGACCCGTCACCGACTGTCGAAAGCGACAATCGGCCCGTGGGGCGATATGAGTCACGCGCCGCCGCGCTCCGGGTCGAGGACGTCCCGCAGCGAGTCGCCGAACAGGCTCAGCGAGACGACGGCGACGACGAGCGCGAGCGCGGGAAACGTCGATATCCACCACGTCGTCAGCAGATCACCGGAGACGCCACCGCGTGTCCCGGCCGCGACGAGCGACCCCCACGAGTGGACGCTCGCGACGCCGTAGCCGAGATACGACAGCGCAGCCTCCGCGAGCACGAGCAGCGCAATCTGCTGGGCCGCGCTCGCGACGACGGTGTCGGCCACGTTCGGCAGCAGATGGTGGCGGAGCACCCAGAGCCGCGAGGCACCGGCGCTCACCGCGGCCGTGACGTACGACGCCTCGCGCCGGGAGCGCACCGACTCGCGGACGGCGCGTGCGACCCCGGTCCAGCCGAGGGTGCCGAAGACGGCGACGAGCAGTAACATATCGCCGGCGCCGCGCGCGAGGACGAACGCGAGGATAACGTAGGCAACGAACGGCGGAACGATGGCAACTGCGTCCGCGGCGCCGACCAGCACGTCGTCCGCGAGACCGCCGACGAAGCCGGCGACCGCGCCGACCGCGACCCCGAGGGGGACGACGAGCGCGGCCGTGACGACAGTGATCTGTAACGCGACCCGACCTCCAGCGAGCAGCAGCGTCGCCACGTCGTTCCCCTCCGCAGTCGTTCCGAGCGGGAACCGCCACGTGCCGTGACAGGCGCCGTCGGTGACCGGGCCGACGCAGGAGAACGACACGGCCTCGGGCGTCGTGAAACCGACCGGGGGCTGGTAGCTCGCGGCCGGGCGGACGACTGGATCCGGTGGGGTGAAGAGCGGCCCGACCGCGCCGACGAGAGCGAAGAGGGCGACGCCGGTGAGCGCGAGCAGCCCGACCGGGTCGCCGCGGAGCCGCCTCCAGTAGAGCCGCAAGCGGTCGCGGTCGGCGACGAGCGGCGTGGCGAGGCGGACGAGGACGACGGTCGCGTACAGCGACGCCCAGTCGAGCCCGGAGAGGTCCTCGAGCGGACGGAGCGCGTCGAGCCACGACTGCCCGGTAAACGCGTACAGCAGGCCTGCCGTCAGCCCGGCGAGTGCAGCGAGGAAGCCGACGGTTCGACCACGGAGGCGAAGCCGGGAGTCGGCTGGCGTATCGCCGAGGGCTGCAGCGGGGTCGGCAGCGTCGGGGACCATGACAACGGGGGACAGGGGAAACTCCGGCGGTAGCGTATAGAAACCACCGGTGTCAGCGACCTGAACGGTTAAGTGGCGACACGCGTCACGGGCGCACATGCAGGTCGGTCGGACCGGTGAGTCACCGTGATGCCGGCAGGTCGGTCGGACCGGTGGTGGCCGTGACGCCGGCGGCCGGCTTCCTCCTCCGCCGCGGCGCGTGGGCAGCGGCGACGCTGTTCGCGGCGCTGACGGCGACGTTCGCGCTCGTGGCGCTGACCCCGGATCCGAACGTCGCCGCTGTGCAGTTCGGCGCCGCGGTCGGCGGTGAGGACCCGGAGAAAGCCGGGAGCGCATACCGGGCCGCGCGGAACCTCGACGACCCCGTCGTCTCACGGTTCAGCTCCTTTCTCGTCGGGGCAGTGACGCTCGATTTGGGGCAGTCGCTGACGAACGGGGAGCCGGTGTTGGCGATCCTCCGGGAGCGAGCCGCTGTCTCGCTCGGCTACGTCGTCCCCGCGACGGTGCTCTCGGTCGGAGGCGGTGTCCTCGTCGGCACGGCGACGGCGCTTCGCGACGGCTCGCTCGGCGGCCGGTTCGCGGGGGCGGCCGCGTATCTCGGTCTCGGCGTTCCGAACTTCTGGCTCGCCGCGCTCGGAGCCGTGTACCTCGCGGGGCCGGGCGGGATCCGGAGCACGTTCGACCCGGAGGCGCCGTGGCTCGCGACGCCGAACCTCCAGCTGTTCGCCGTCGCGACGGCCGTCGTCTCGACGACGATGCTGGCCGCACAGCTCCGCTACGTCCGCGCGGAGATGGACGGCTACGCCGACGCGCCGTTCGTCCGCCTCGTCCGTGCGAAAGGGGGTGACGACCGGCGCGTCGCGCGTCACGTCCTCCGAAACGCTGCGCTGCCGCTCGTCTCGCTGTTCGTCACCGAACTGCTCGCGACGCTGTTCGTCGCCGCGGTCGTCGTCGAGACGGTGCTGGGCATCCCCGGTATCGGAGCGGGACTGCTCGCCGCCATCGACGCCCGTGACCTCCCGGTCGTGATGGGCGTGACCCTGTTCGTCGTCGCCGTCGGCGTGGCTGCGCGGTTCACGCAGGACCTGCTCCGCGCGACTCTCGACCCCAGGGGGTGAGCGGGGCCGAGGCTGGCCGAACATCCAACCCCACGGCTCGAGCGGAACGCTTAGCCGGCGCGAACGCGTTAGACGGGTATGGACCGCCGGTACCTCGTTTCGGTCGGGGTCGGGGTCGTGGCCCTGCTCCTCGTCGGCCTGTTCGCGGGCGCGCTCGACCCGGTGCTCACGACTGGCGGGTTCCAGCCCGACGAGCAGTGGGACCCGTCCGGCGAGGCGACGCCCGACGACGAGTACCCGTACACGACTGTGACCGTCCTCGACGACGAGACGAACGAGACGCTCGGCACCGTCCGGGTCGCCGTCGCCGAGACGTACCGACAGAAGTACACCGGCCTCTCGAAGACCGAGTCGCTTCCCGAGGACGCGGGAATGCTGTTCCCGTACGACTCCGAGGGCTCGCACACCTACGTCATGCGCGGGATGGATTTCGGCATCGACATCGTCTACGTCGGCGCGAACGGGACGATAACCGAGATCCACCACGCGCCCGAGCCGCCGGAGGGCGAGGACGGCGAGTCGTACCGCTATCCGGGAACGGGACAGTACGTCCTCGAGGTGAGCTACGAGTGGACGACGCGACACGACGTGAGCGAGGGCGACACGGTTCGGATCGAGGAGTGGTAGGAGACGACCCGTTGCGGGGGGAATCCACGTCTTACGGTACCATACCTCCCTATCAGTTCGGTTACTGAACTGCCGTTCAGCGAAGCCTTTTGCGGCTAACCACCGTACATCACCGTAATGGGAGCAACGGCCATCGAAGACGACGACGACCCGTTCGAGAAGCAACGGGAGAACGCCGAAAACCCGATGCGCAGGCTCTTCGCCGAGTACGGCGCGAAGCACAAGTTCGCGTTCTCCGTCGGGCTCTTCTCGAGCATCACCGCCCGCGTGTTGGACCTCCTCCCCATCGTCCTGCTGTCGCTCGCTATCGACACGATATTCGGCGAACAGGAGTTCTCGCTTCTGTTCGTGCCGGACGCATGGCTCCCCGCGACGCGGACGGGGCAGCTCTGGCTCTCCGTTGGACTCATCGCGGCGGCCTTCTTCGGCGGGGCGGCGTTCCACTGGACGCGGAACTGGGGCTGGAACTCCTTCGCCCAGCATATCCAGCACAACGTCCGGACGGACACGTACGACAAGATGCAGCGGCTCAACATGGACTTCTTCGCCGACAAGCAGACCGGCGAGATGATGTCCATCCTGTCGAACGACGTGAACCGGCTGGAACGGTTCCTCAACGACGGGATGAACTCCGCGTTCCGGCTCGGCGTGATGGTGATCGGCATCGCCGGCATCCTGCTGTTCTGGAACTGGCAGCTCGCGATCATCACGCTCGGTGTCGTCCCGCTCATCGGCTACTTCACGTACAAGTTCATCCAGACGATCCAGCCGAAGTACGCCGACGTTCGCTCGTCGGTCGGCCAGGTGAACTCCCGGCTGGAGAACAACCTCGGCGGCATTCAGGTCATCAAGACGTCGAACACGGAGAACTACGAGTCCGACCGCGTCGACGACGTCTCACAGGACTACTTCGACGCGAACTGGGACGCTATCGGCACCCGCATCAAGTTCTTCCCGGGACTGCGCGTGCTCGCCGGCGTCGGCTTCGTCGCCACGTTCCTCGTCGGCGGGCTGTGGGTCATCTCCGGACCGCCGGGGCCGTTCACCAGCTCGCTGTCGGTCGGTGAGTTCACCGGCTTCGTCCTCTTCACCCAGCGGTTCATCTGGCCGATGGCGCAGTTCGGGCAGATCATCAACATGTACCAGCGTGCCCACGCCTCCGCGGCGCGCATCTTCGGGCTGATGGACGAGCCCTCGCGCATCGCCGAGGACCCGAACGCGGAGGAGCTCGTCGTCGACGACGGCGAAGTAGTGTACGACGACGTGACGTTCGGCTACGACGAGGAACCAATCATCGAGGACGTGAGCTTCGAGGTGGACGGCGGCGAGACGCTCGCGCTCGTCGGTCCCACGGGAGCGGGGAAATCGACCGTTCTGAAGCTCCTGCTCCGGATGTACGACGTCGACGAGGGGGCCATCTCCATCGACGGGCAGGACCTCCGGAACGTGACGATACCGAGCCTCCGCCAGCAGATCGGCTACGTGAGCCAGGACACGTTCATGTTCTACGGGACGGTGACGGAGAACATCGCCTACGGCACGTTCAACGCCGACCACGATGACGTGGTCGCGGCCGCGAAAGCCGCGGAGGCACACGAGTTCATCACGAACCTCCCGGACGGCTACGACACCGAGGTCGGCGAGCGGGGCGTGAAGCTGTCGGGCGGCCAGCGCCAGCGCATCTCCATCGCTCGGGCCATCCTGAAGGACCCCGAGATACTCGTGCTCGACGAGGCGACCTCGGACGTGGACACGGAAACGGAGATGCTCATCCAGCGGTCGCTCGACCGGCTCACGGCCGACCGCACCACGTTCGCCATCGCCCACCGGCTCTCCACGATCAAGGACGCCGACAAGATCGTCGTCCTCGAGGACGGCCGTATCGTCGAGCGCGGCACCCACGAGGAGCTCATCACCGAGGACGGCCTCTACGCACACCTGTGGGGCGTACAGGCGGGCGAGATCGACGAACTCCCCGAGGAGTTCATCGAGCGAGCCCAGCAGCGCGACGCCCAGCGCGTCGAGAGCGACGACGACTGAGCCGTCCGACGCCCCCCGACGACGACCCCCGGCAAGGAATCGGAATCCTACACGGAAAAAGCGGGAATTTAAGACGGTTTCGCCCCGTCGTGGGGCTATGAGCGTCGAGCTACCGTTCGCCCCGGTAGACACCATCATCCGTCGCAACGCCGACGAGCTGCGCGTCAGCTCCGGCGCCGCCGAGGAACTGGCCGAGCGCATCCAACAGCGCGGCGCGGCACTCGCGAGCGAGGCGGCCGAGCACGCGACCGCCAAGGGACGGAAGACCCTGATGGCGGAGGACTTCGGCGTCGAACCGGGCGGGTCGGAGGAGCTCGAACTCCCGGTCGCCCCCGTCGACCGCATCGCGCGACTCGACATCGACGACCGGTATCGGGTCTCGATGGACGCGCGGGTCGCGCTGGCGCGAACGCTGGAGTCGTTCGCCGACACGGTGGCGGCCGCCGCCGCGGCGCTAGCGCGACACGCGGACCGGCGCACGGTGAAGCGAGCCGACATCGAGATGTACTTCCAGCTTCGACCGTACTACGACTGATGAGGTTCGGCTACCGCGAGGCGTGTCTCCGTCACGATACCGGCGCCCGCCACCCGGAGACTGCCGACCGGCTCCGAGCCATCAAACGCGGACTCGCGAAGGAACACGGCGTCGTCTACGAGGAGGGACGCCTCGCGACCGTCGAGGAAGTGACCGCCGTCCACGACGACGCGTACGTCGAGGAGGTGGAGTCGTTCTGTGACGACGGCGGCGGGACGTGGGACGCCGACACCGTCGCCGTCGAGGCGACGTGGGAGGCGGCGCTCGCGGCGGCGGGACTGTCCGTCCGGGCGGCGACGGCCGCGCTCGACGGCGCGGACGGCCGGGAGACCCCGTTCGCCATCGGCCGCCCACCCGGCCACCACGCGGAGTACGACGACGCGATGGGCTTCTGCTTCTTCAACAACGTCGCGGTCGCCGCGGCCGCGGCCCTGGAGCGTGACAACGTCGACCGCGTCGCCGTCTTCGACTGGGACGTCCACCACGGCAACGGGACGCAGGACATCTTCTACGACGACGACAGCGTCTTCTACGCCTCCGTCCACGAGCGGGGGCTGTTCCCCGGCACCGGAAACCTCCGGGAGACGGGGACCGGGGCGGGACAGGGGACGACGCTCAACGTCCCGTATCCCGGCGGCTGCGGCGACCCGGAGTATCTCGCGGCGGTCGACGAGACGGTGGCGCCGGCGGTTCGCCGCTACGACGCCGACCTCCTGCTCGTCTCCGCAGGGTTCGACGCCCACCGGAAAGACCCGATCTCCCGGCAGCGGGTCTCGACGGAGGGGTACGGCTTCCTCGCCCGGCGGATGCGCGAACTCGCGGACGCCTGCGACGCGCCACTCGCGTTCGTACTCGAAGGCGGGTACGGACTCGAGGCGCTCGCCGAGTCAGTCCGGAAGCTCAACGCCGTCTTCGACGGCTACACGCCTGCACCCATCGAGGGCGAGCCGAACGACCGCGCGGCGAACGTCATCGAGGACGTCCGCGAGGTCCACGATCTCTGAGCCGCGGGGCGTCACACTCGCGGGTCGAAGTAGTCTGCCAGCGCGGTCCCGAACTCCTCGGCCAACACCGCGATCTCCGCACCGGCGAGCGTCTCGTACCCCGATTCGAGCGCGCGCTCGACGGCCGGGCCGAGCGCGACCGAGAATAGCTCACCCTCGACGGCTTCCGCCGGCGTCCGGTACGCTCGGGGGCGCTCGACGACGTACCGGTCCCCGTCGAGATACGGGCCCGTCACCGACTCGTCGTCCGCGTACGCCTCGTAGAAGCCGGTCGCGTGCTCGCGAACCCCGACCGGCGGCCCCTCGTGGCGCTCGATGGCCGGGAGTTCACCGACCGCACACTCGACGAACAGGACGGCAGTGTCGTCGGCGAACCGGGCAGTCCGCAGCGGTTCGAACCCCCTGCGGTCGAGTTCGCCGGCCAGCCCCGCGAGCGACTTGTCGAGCTGCGGGTAGAGCTGGTCGTCGACGAGGTCGGGAGCGTCGAACACGATCGCGACGGGGACCGTACCGCGGCGCTCGATGTGCGCCCGCACGGCGTCGGCGTCCAGCGGTTCTGGCGATCTCGGCTCGAACAACCCCTCACTCGGCGCGTCGAGGAACGCCCGTGCGTAGTGCTGGAGGCGAGCAACGTTCTCGGCCGCGCAGACCGCGGCGACGTTCCGGTCCGCGTCGGTGGGATCGACCACCACAAGCGGGTCGTCGTGGTCGGTGCTCCCGTGGGCTTCGGGATCGAACGCGACGGGCGGGTGCCAGTCGGCCGCCGATTCGAGGAGGGCCTCGAATCCGCCGGCTTCGAGGACGAGCAGTTCGGCGAGGTAGCCCGAGAACCCCCGCGTTCTGAGGTCGCTGCCGTAGGCGCCGATCCCCTTGAGAAACTGCTTGAACACGCGGACCTCGCTTGCG
>ENA-ORDC01001432-ORDC01001432.1-marine-metagenome-genome-assembly--contig:-NODE-1432-length-17674-cov-2.959141_pt1 | contig 17674 bp, 19 predicted proteins | sample MGYA00237783_ERZ508515 | MGnify/ENA primary metagenome ERZ508515 (study PRJEB26186, sample SAMN06268792) | marine metagenome | isolation source: Eden Landing Ponds, San Francisco, CA, USA | place... | reverse complement strand
TGTGCCGCGATTCCACGCACGCCGAATCGCGACTGGGCGATCTCCGTGGCGATTCTGCCGTCCTGTCACCTCGTTTCCTGCCGAATAACGACATCGTAACTGGCGAGTAAACAGGTCGTAACTAAGACCAGAGAGAATGTCGACGTGATATGACAGATACGACCGTTCGTTGGGGAGGACTCCTGAGTGCGATCTCCGGGGGCCTGTTCGTGCCGTATGCCCTCTTCAAGGGACGCATCTCGTCCATCATCACCGAAGAGGGGTGGCAGCTGTTCGGGCTATCCCCGGAACTGTCGGCGCAACTGTTTCACGATTTCGAGGCTGTCCCGCTGGGACTCATGATGGTCGGACTGGTGGCCCTCCGCGCCCGTATCGGCGCCCGGAAGTGGCCCGCTGACGTGGGTGTCTCTGTCGCACTCGTCGGGTTCGGGCTGACGGTTCTCACCCACATGGGCGAGCACCTGCTCGCGTCGTGGACGGTGCCCGCCCTGACCGGCGGGGCGAACTGGTTCCTCTGGGGGTACTATCTGAGCTGGCTCGTGCTGTACGCTGGGATCGCCCTCTATGGGACGTCTCTCATGCAGATGGACGAGGTCCCCAGGTGGCTCCCGTGGCTGTTCGCGGTGGTGTTTCCCTCCGTGGTGGCTATCGGCCTCGCGGTGGTGGCGCTCGGCGTGTTCACGGTCGCGGGGACGTTTCGGTCGGTGCAAGGGCTCGTGTGGGTGGTCGTCGGGTGCTGGCTCTGGATAGGGGTGAGGGGCGCGCCCGCTTCGCGCTCCAGGGCGAGGCGGCGCTGCCCGCCGGAAGCGCCGCGCTGACGCCGGAGAGCCTGCTACAGCGGGCCGCCGACCTGTCGCTGTCGCTGCAGCTGTCCGGGGCCGACGTGGTGCGCGGCGACACGCCGCTGGCGACCGGCGCGGCCGCACGGCTGGAGCTGCGCGCGGATGCCGACGACGGCGCGCTGCTGCTGCGCCTAGCCGAACCACTGGAGGTGTCCGCCGAGACGATCGCGGCCGACGCGCTCGCGCCGTTCGGCCTGCCGCCGGAGGCGGTGGCGCTGCTGAGCGGGGCGCGGCGCCTGACCGTCTCGCCCTGGACCGGCGGCGGCGAGATCGTCGAGCTGAGCCCGGGCGACGACGGCTGGCGCTGGACCGGACAGGCCACCGCGCAGCTGGCGCTGGCCGAGGGCGGGATCCGGCTGCAAAGCAGCGCCGGCGGCACGCTGGGGCCGGATTTTGCGGTGCAGCGGCTGCAGGCCGAGCGGCTGGAACTGACCGCCCAGGGCCTGAGCTACGGCCCGCACCGCGCCGAGCGCGCCAGCTTCACCGGCACCGCGGAAGCCAAGCCGGACGGCCTCAGCATCGACGGCACACTGCAGGCCGACGGCCTGCGGGTCGCGGCCGGGCCGCAAGCGCTCTCCGGCGTGTCGCTGCGCGCGCCGCTGGCGCTGCGCCACACCCCGGCCGGCACCCGCGTGACCCTGTCCGAGCCGGGCCGGATCGTCGTCCCCGAGCTGCCGCCGACGCCGCCAGTGACGATCGATACGCCGGTGCGCCTCGACCTGCAGGCGCTGGAGGCCACCGCCGTCGGGGGGCAGCTCCAGGCCTCCGCGCGTCTCGACCCCGGCCGCCTGAGCGGCACCGTCCGGCGCGAGGGCGATGATCCCGCTCCGATCTCCGCCGAGACGGGCCCGGTCGACCTGGCGCTCGACCTCACCGGCACGCCCAACGTGCGCGCCAGCTTCTCCGGCGGCCGCATCGTGGTGCACTGGGTGCCGGCGCAGGCCAGCGACGTCGCGCTGACGCTCGACACCGGCGGCGACGGCCCGCTCGCCACGCTCACCGCGGGTCGGGTCGAGCACCTGGGCCGACCCAGCTTCGCGGCGCCGGCGCGCATTGAGGCCAAGCTCACCCGGTCGCCGGAGGGCCTGCTGCGCGCCGACGGCCGGATCGCCGTCATCGGCGCCCCGTTCGAGGTGGAGCTGCTGGCGGTCCACAGCCCGAGCGCCGGCAGCGGTTCGGTGAGCCTGAACCGGACCGTCGTCGACTTCGAACCCGGCCGGCTGCAGCCGGGCGACCTGAGCCCGCTGCTCGCCGAGCAGGTCGAGCGGGCCCAGGGCACCGTGGAGCTGAGCGGCCACATCGGCTGGAGTTCCGACGGTCTGGAGAGCAGCGGCACGCTGGAGCTGGTGGACCTCGACCTGACCACGCCGTATGCGACGCTGGAGGGCCTGCAGGGCCCGATCGGCTTCGACCGGCTGGTGCGCCCGCGCACCGACGGGCTGCAGACGATCTGGGCGGAGCGCGCCGTCGCCGGCCTGCCGCTGACCGAGGTCACCGTGCGCTTCGAACTGGACTGGCCGATCGCGGGACCGCAGATCCGGCTCGACCTCGCCGAGGGACGGATCGCCGGCGGCCGCGTTTTCGTCGCCGCCGAGCACTTGGCCCCGCTGGCCGAGCGCAACCAAATGACGGTGCGCGTCGAAGCCCTGTCGCTGGCGCAACTGGTGCAGGAACTGGAGGTCGAAGGCGTGACCGCGGAGGGCACGCTGGAGGGCCAGGTCCCGGTGGCGCTGGGACCCGAGGGCCTGAGCATCGACCAGGGCCGGTTGGACGCGGTCGAGACCGGCTCGATCAAGGTGCAGCTGGGCCAGACCAGCGACGCGCTGGCCAGCCAGGGCGAGCAGGTCGCCCTGATGGTCCGGGCGCTGAAGGACTTCCAGTACGACGAGCTGTCGCTGACCTTGCGCCGTCCGGCCGACGGCAGCCCGGAACTCGGCATCACCATGCAGGGCAACAACCCGGACGTGCTGGACGGCTACCCGTTCCGCTTCAACATCACCCTGACCGGCGATCTGGAGCCGATTCTCACCGCCCTGCAGGAGGGCCGCCGCCTGACCTCCGAGCTGCTCGACCGGGCGCTGGAGGCGCAGCAGGTGCAGTGAGCCGCCGGCTGCGAACCGCTCGCGGCCGCCGGCGCTTGCGCGCGCGGCGGCGTTGGCCCAGTCTGGCGACAAACAAGGAGGTCCGCCGTTGACGCGTCCCTGGCCGTCCGCATCCCTGCCCGCGCTCGCCGCCGCGCTGCTGCTCGCCGCCTGCCAGCCCAGCGTCAAGGTGGAGGCGCCGGACAAGCCGATCACCATCAACCTCAACGTCAAGCTGGACGCCGAGGTGCGGGTGAAGCTGGAAAAGCAGGCCGAAGAGGACATCCAGAAGAACCCGGACATCTTCTAGCGGGCCGACGCACGCTGCATCGCGTCCAGCGACAGCGTCGCATCGTCCGCCCCGTCGCGCACCGACCGCCCGAGAGGTTCCGTCATGCCGCCGCGCCGCCGCGCCATCGCCCTGCTCGCCGCCCTCTGCTTCGCCGTCGCCGCCCTGCCCGGGCTCGCGCAGGCGCAGAACCTGGACCAGTACCGCGCCGAGGGCGTGATCGCCGAGCGCTTCGACGGCTACGTCGAGGTCCGCGTCGACAACCCGCCGGCGGACGCCGCCCAGGTGGTGGACGAGGTCAACGCCAAGCGCCGCGAGGTCTACCAGCAGCGCGCCAAGCAGCAGGACGTGGCGCCGGAAGCGGTGGGCAAGGTCTACGCCGAGCAGATCCTGCAGAAGGCGCCGGCCGGCACCTATTTCCGGCAGCCGAACGGCAGCTACGTCCGCAAGTAGCGGCGCTGCGTCCCACGCGCCCGGCCCACGGCTGGCCCACGCGCCGGGCCCATGCCGTCAGCCTTGGGACGTCCGCCGCCTGGGGCCCGCTTGCCGCCGTCCGGGCGCTCTGCTAGCACCCGCCTCTGCCACCGGATCGCGATCCGCTCCCGCCCGCCGGGAGTCGCTTGAGGAGACCCGCGCGCAATGGCCGCCCTGCCGACCTCCGTCGACGCCACCCAGCAGCTTCTCTCGGACGGCCGCTACGTCGCCGACCGCAGCCTGTCGACGGTGCTCTACCTGTCACTCAACCTCGGCCGGCCGCTGTTCCTGGAGGGCGAGGCCGGCACCGGCAAGACCGAGATCGCCAAGGTGCTCGCGAACACGCTCGACCGCTCGCTGGTGCGCCTGCAGTGCTACGAGGGCCTCGACGTCGCCTCGGCGGTCTACGAGTGGAACTACGCCCGGCAGATGGTGGAGATCCGCCTCTCCGAGGCCGCCGGCGACCGCGACCGCGAGCAGCTGTCCAGCGACATCTTCTCCGAGCAGTTCCTGATCGAGCGGCCGATCCTGAAGGCCCTGCGGCCGGACGTGAACGGCCCGCCGGTGCTGCTGATCGACGAGCTCGACCGCACCGACGAGCCGTTCGAGGCGTTCCTGCTGGAGGTGCTGTCGGACTACCAGGTGACGATCCCCGAGCTGGGCACCGTGAAGGCGCCGAAGCCGCCGGTGGTGATCATCACCTCGAACCGCACCCGCGAGATCCATGACGCGCTGAAGCGGCGCTGCTACTACCACTGGGTCGACTACCCGAGCTACGAGCGCGAGCTGGAGATCCTGCGGGTCAAGGCGCCGAACGCGCCCGCCGAGCTGTCGCAGCAGGTGGTCGCGTTCGTGCAGAAGCTGCGCGAGATGGACCTGTTCAAGGTGCCCGGCGTCGCCGAGACGCTGGACTGGGCCGACGCTCTAACTCAGCTCGACAAGGTCGCCCTGGAGCCCGACGCGATCGACGATACGCTGGGCGTGCTGCTGAAGTACCAGGACGACATCGCCAAGATCGAAGGCAGCGAAGCGCGCCGCGTCCTGGACCAGGTCAAGCAGGAGCTGCACACCGAGGCGGCGCGGCGGCAGGGCTAAGGAGCGCTGGCGATCCGCGAGGGTGCTTCGACACGTCGCCCTGCGGCCCGACTTCATCCTGAGTAGGTCGGCGCAGCCGCCCGTGTCGAACGATCCACGGCCGATGGTCCAGGGCCCGGGTGCGCGGAGCCGCCGCCGTCGTCCTTCGACACGCGGCCCTTCGACGGGCTCAGGGCCGCTACTCAGGATGAAGCTGTGCGGGCATCGCCGACGTGCCGAATTCTGGGACAGCCTCTGAGCAGGGTCACCGGCCCGCCTCGAAGGATGTACCGACCGCGGACGACCATGAGCACGAGGAGCGATCCGCCCGCATGAGCGACCAGCCCACCGCACAGCACAGCGACGGCCGTCTGGTCGAGAACCTGACGCTGTTCGCGCGCACCCTGCGCGCCGCCGGACTGCCGGTCGGTCCGGGACGGATCCTGGAGGCGCTGCGGGCGGTCGAGGCGGTCGGCATCGAGCGTCGCGACGACCTGTACTGGGCGCTGCACGCGGTGTTCGTGAACCGCAAGGACCAGCAGCCGCTGTTCGACCAGGCCTTCCACGTGTTCTGGCGCAACCCGCGGATCCTCGACCGGGTGATGCAGATGCTGCTGCCGGAGCTGCGCACCCAGGGCGACGATAAGCAGCAGCGCGAGGAGCTGCGCCGCCGCCTGGCCGAGGCGATGAAGCAGGAGATGCCGGGCGCCGACAGCGAGGAGCCGGAGCAGGAGGAGCACGAGCTCGACGCCGCCCTCACTTGGTCGCAGCAGGATGTGGCGCAGACCAAGGACTTCGAGCAGATGTCGACGCAGGAGCTGGAGCGCGCCAAGCAGGCGATCAAGGCGCTGCAGCTGCCGATCGACCTGGTGCGGACCCGGCGCTTCCGCGCCGCCCGCACGCCGGGACGCGCCGACATGCGGCGCACCATGCGCGCCGCCCTGCGCTCGGGCTCCGGCGACATCCCGATCAAGTGGCGCCGGCAGCAGAAGCGCCCGCCGCCGCTGGTGCTGATCTGCGACATATCGGGATCGATGGCGCGCTACTCGCGGATGGTGCTGCACTTCATGCACCAGGTCACCAACGACCGCGACCGGGTGCACAGCTTCGTGTTCGGCACGCGGCTGACCAACATCACCCACTACCTGCGCCACAAGGACGTCGACCAGGCGCTGGAGAAGGTCGGCCAGACGGTCACCGACTGGGAGGGCGGCACCCGGATCGGCGCCTGCCTGCACGACTTCAACCGGCTGTGGGCGCGGCGCGTGCTGGGCCAGGGCGCGGTGGTGCTGCTGATCACCGACGGGCTGGACCGCGACAACGCCGACGGGCTGACCAGCGAGGTCGAGCGGCTGCACAAGTCCTGCCGCCGGCTGATCTGGCTGAACCCGCTCTTGCGGTACGAGGGCTACGCGCCAAAATCTCTAGGCGCGCAGGCGATCCTGCCGCACGTCGACGAGTTCCGGCCGGTGCACAACCTGGAAAGCCTGTCGGACCTTGCCGAGGCATTGAGCCGGCCGCTGGGACGCCGGCGGGAAGGAGTGGGCGAATGGCTGGAGATGATCGCGTGAGCCGCGGCGCGCCGATCCCCGACGGCGACGAGCTGGCGACCGCCCTGAGCTGGCTGGACCAGGGCCGGCAGGTGGCGCGCGCCACGGTGATCTCCACCTGGGGGTCGTCGCCCCGCCCGGTGGGCAGCCAGATGGTCGTCGACGCCGACAACAACATGGTCGGCTCGGTGTCCGGTGGCTGCATCGAGGGCGCCGTGGTGCACGAGGCCAAGCAGGCAATGCAGAGCGGCAAGCCGAAGACGCTGGAGTTCGGCGTCAGCGACGAGCAGGCCTGGGAGGTCGGCCTGGCGTGCGGCGGCACCGTGCACGTCTACGTGGAGCCGCTGGAATGAAGCGCGCGGTGCTGAAGCAGCTGCAGGACGCCCGGGCGCACAAGCGCCCGGTGGCGCTGGTCACCGAGCTGGAGACCGGCGAGGAGGCGCTGTACGACGACGGCGAGGTGATCGCCGGCGAGCTGATGCTCTCCGCGCCGCTGCTGCACGCGGTCGAGGACGCGATCCGGCAGGACCGCTCCGGCCGGCTACCGGAGCCCGACCAGGGGCTGCTGGTCGAGGTGTTCAATCCGCCGCTGCGGCTGGTCGTCGTCGGCGCGGTGCACATCGCTCAGAAGCTGGCGCCGATGGCGCGCATCGCCGGCTACGAGGTGACCATCGTCGACCCGCGCCGGGCCTTCGCCACCGACAGCCGGTTCCCCGACGTGGACCTGAACCACGACTGGCCGGACGACGCCCTGCAGGCGCTGGCGATCGACCGCCGCACCGCCGTGGTCACCCTGACCCACGATCCCAAGCTGGACGACCCGGCGCTGATGCAGGCGCTGGACAGCGACTGCTTCTACATCGGCGCGCTGGGCTCCACGCGCACCCACGCCAAGCGCCTGGAACGCCTGAGCGAGGCCGGCTACGCCGACGACCAGCTCGACCGCATCTACGGCCCGCTGGGGCTGCCGCTGGGCGGCCGCTCGCCGGCGGAGATCGCGGTCGCCGCGCTGGCGCAAATGACCCAGGTGCTGCACGGCGCCCCGCCGCTGGAGAAGCGCACTCCGGCGGCGGCCACCGCATGATCTTCGGCGATCTGCCGGTCGCCGAGGCGGCGGGCGCGGTGCTGGCGCACAGCCAGCAGGTCGGCGACCGCCACTGGAAGAAGGGCACCCGCCTGACCCAGAGCGACGTGGCGACGCTGCAGGCCGCCGGCGTGGAGACCGTGGTCGCGGCGCGCCTGGACGCCGAGGACTTGGACGAGAACGCCGGCGCCGAGCGCGTCGCCCGAGCCTGCGCCGGCGACGGCATCGATCTGGGCCCCGCCGCCACCGGCCGCGTCAACCTGTTCGCCGCCGCCGACGGCCTGGCGGTCTACGACCGCGAGCGCCTGCACGCCGTCAACACGGTCGACGAAGCGATCACCATCGCCGCGGTCGGGCCCTACGACCGGGTCGAGACCGGCCAGTTGATCGCCACCGTCAAGATCATCCCGCTCGGCCTGCCGGCCGCCCGGTGCGACGACGCGGCCCGGCGCGCACGCCCCGGCGGCGCGCCGCTGATCGGCGTGGCGCCGTTCCAGCCGCGCCGGGCCGGGCTGCTGCAGACGCTGCTGCCGGGCACCCGCGACAAGGTGGTGGAGAAGACCACGACGGCGATCCGCGAGCGCATGCAGGGCCTGCGCGGCACGCTGCACGCCAGCACCTTCGCTGCCAGGGAGATCGCCCGCCAAGTCGACAAGCGCCGCCACCGCGTTGGCCAGGTGCGCAGTCTGAGCTGCGCCGGCGCCGAATACGTGCGCCTAGCCCGCGGCGAGCTGGACTTCTCGCTGTTCACCAAGCTGATGCCCTGGGACCACGCCCCGGGCACGCTGATCTACACCGAGGCCGGCGGCCACGTCCGGCTGCTCGACGGGGCGCCCTACCGCCCGACCGCGCGCCACGGCAGCGGCCTCCTGATGGCCCCCGACGCCGCCAGCTGGCGGGCCTTGTACGACACACTGTTCGGCGACGCGTAGCACGTCTTACGCACCGCCGTGGACCACCTCATCCTGTCAGCTCACCTCCCACTCGATGGGAGCCCGAACGGCGGGCGCCGTTCGGGAGGGGATGACGCGGCCGCGCCAGGGACACGCCAGGGCGGGCCTCCTCCAGGTCCGACTGAGACCTCTGAGAGGCTCCAAAGCGCGCCTGTCCTTCATCCTGAGCAGCGGCCCTGAGCTTGTCGAAGGGCCGCGTGTCGAAGGACGCTGCTGCCTCTCCGGCGCGCGAGTCTAAGACGGCCGGCCCGGCCGAACCCCCTTCGACACGGCCGGCTGACGCCGGCCGGCTCAGGATGAAGGCCGGTGCGGGCCCGACGCGTTCGACGATGTTGAGCGTGGTCAGGGGCTTAACGCGCGTCCTTGATGCCGAGGAGCGGCTCCGGGGCCGCTCCTCGACACATCGGAGGCCCGGATCCCCGCTATTCCTTGTAGAACTTGAACGGGTTGAAGGCCTGCATCACCGGCATGACTTCGAGCCGGTTGATGTTGACGTGGCGCGGCATGGTAGCGGCCCAGAAGATCGTCTCGGCCACGTCCTCGGCGCGCAGCGGTTGGATGCCCTGGTAGGGCTTCTTGGCCTTCTCGGTGTCGCCCTTGAAGCGGACCTCGGAGAACTCCGTGTGTGCCAGGCCCGGCTCAATGCTGGTGACGCGCACGTTGTGGCCGATCAGGTCGGCGCGCAGGTTCAGCGAAAACTGGTGTACGTAGGCCTTCGTGGCGCCGTAGACGTTGCCGCCGGGGTAGGGGTAGCTGCCGGCGACCGAGCCCAGGTTGAAGATGTGGCCGCGGTCGCGCTCGCACATGCCCGGCAGCAGCGCCCGGGCGCAGTAGGTTAGCCCCTTGATGTTGGTGTCGATCATCGTGTCCCAGTCGTCCCAGACCGCGCTCTGCGCCGGCTCCAGGCCGAGCGCGAGGCCGGCGTTGTTGACCAGGACATCGACCTTGGCGAACTCCGCCGGCAGGTCGTCCACCATCTTCTCCACCGCGGCGCTGTCGCGCACGTCGAGTTTGACGGTGTGGACGCGCTCGTTCCCGAGCGACTTCGCCATCTCATCCAGGCGCTCCTGCCGGCGTCCGGTCAGAATGACCTTGCTGCCGGCCTCGTGAAAGCGCTTGACCATCGCCGCGCCGAAGCCGGCGGTGGCGCCGGTGATCAGCACGGTCAGGTTCTTGGGATCGACTTTATCGGTTTCGATCGACATCGAAGGTTCCTCCCTTAAGGATTTGTTCTATCGGAAAGATACGGATGGCGGCCGGCCTCACCGGTCGTGCCGCTTGGCGTCTTGCCAGAGCGATTCCAGCTCGTCGAGGTCGCAGCCGTCGGCGCTCAGGCCGCGTTCGGCCAGCGCATCCTCGATGCGGCGGAAGCGCCGCTCGAACTTGGCGTTGGTCTCCCGCAAGGCCTCCTCGGGGTCGATGCCGAGCTTGCGGGCGAGGTTGGCGACGGTGAACAGCAGATCGCCGAGCTCGTCGCGCACCCGCGCGTCCGGCGCGTCCCGCTCGAGCTCACGTTTCAGCTCGTCGATCTCCTCGTCGATCTTGGCGAACACCGGCCCTGCATCCGGCCAGTCGAAGCCGACCCGGGCGGCGCGCTTCTGCAGCTTCGCCGCGCGCATCAGCGCCGGCAGGCCCAGCGCCAACCCATCCAGGGCGCTCGGCGTGCGGCCCTCCGCGGCGGCCTTCGCGGCGCGCTCGGCCTCCTTCTGCTGCTCCCAGTTCAGCGTCTGCGCGTCGGCGCTGGCGACGACCTCCTCGCCGAACACGTGCGGGTGCCGGCGGATCATCTTGTCGGCGACCCGCAGCGCCACCGTGTCGAAGTCGAACTGGCGGTCCTCGGCGGCCATCTGCGCGTGGTAGACCACCTGCAGCAGCAGGTCGCCGAGCTCGTCGCACAGCTCGCCCATATCGGCGTTGCGGATTGCCTCGGCGACCTCGTAGGCCTCCTCGATCGTGTAGGGCGCGATCGTCTCGAAGCGCTGCTCGACGTCCCAGGGGCAGCCGCGCTCGGGATCGCGCAGGCAGGCCATCACCGCCAGCAGACGGTCGATGCCCCGCGCGTGCCGGGGCGCCGGCTGGCGGTTGCCGTCCGGCGAATCGAGGGGCGGGGTGTCGGGGGTCGCGGCGCCGTCGCTCATGACGCGGCGGAGCCTACACCGGCCGGCGGCGCCCGGCCAAGCATGCGTCGCCCGGGCCGGCCCGGCGTAGTCAGAAGAGGCCGGCGCCTATGCGCCGGGGCAGGACCGTCACGTGCGGCCCGCGCGGTTTGCTGGCACGGGAGGTTCGACCGCCATGTTCGCCACTCTGGGCGCCTTGTGGGTCGCCGCCCATGCCGCCGGTCTCGGCGACACCTATCTCACCGCCGAACTGGCGATCGCGGGGCTCGCCGCGGTCGTGCCGGCCGTGCTATGGACGCCCCGCTTCTACCGGCGACTCGCGGCCGCGGGGCGGGTCCGGCCCGAACCGGACTAGGCCACGCGCCGACCCGGTCGCGCCGTTGCCGGTCGCAAGGGGGGTACGGGGCAGGGAGGTCGCTGCATGTCGCCTGCGCTGGCGCTCGGCGTCGGGCTGATCGCGCTCGTGCTGGGGGGCGAACTGCTGGTGCGCGGCGCCGTCGCCGCGGCGCGCCGGCTCGACGTGTCGCCGCTGCTGATCGGCGTGACGCTGGTCGGCTTCGGGACCTCCACGCCGGAGCTGCTGACCAGCGTGCAGGCCGCCCTCGACGGCGCGCCGGGCATCGCCGTCGGCAACGTGGTAGGCTCCAACATCGCCAACATTCTGCTGATCGTCGGCTGCGCCGCACTGGTGCGCCCGATCGCGGTCGACTTCCGGGCGGTGCGCCGCGACGCTGGGGCGATGCTGCTCGCTGCGATTGTCGCGGTCGCCGTTCTGCTCGGCCTCGGCGGCGTCGGCCGGGGTGTCGGGGCGGTCTTCGTGCTGGCGCTGATCGGCTACGTGATCTGGACCTACCGCGCCGAGAAGCGGCGGCCGCAGCCGTCGGCCGAGCTGCACGCCGCCGAGGCGAACACGGTGCAGGGGCCGCAGGTGGGGCTTCCGGCGGCGCTGGCGCTGGCGGTCGGCGGCTTGGCGCTGACCCTGCTGGGCGCCGGCTGGCTGGTTGACGGGGCGATCTGGCTGGCGCGCGCTTTCGGCATCTCGGAATCGGTGATCGGCCTGACCGTGGTCGCCGTCGGCACCTCGCTGCCGGAGCTCACCGCCGGCATTGTCGCCGCGATCCGCGGCCACAGCGATGTCGCGCTGGGCAACGTGCTGGGCAGCAACATCTACAACGTGCTGGGCATCCTCGGCGTGACCGGAATGGTGATGCCGCTGGGCACGCCGGTGGACCTGACGCTGGTCGACCTCGCAGTGATGCTGGGCGCCACCGTGCTGCTGCTGCCGGTCGCGCTTAGCGGGCACCGGATCTCGCGCGCCGAGGGGAGCGTCTTCGTGGCGCTCTACGCCGGCTACATCGGCTACCTGACGCTCTGACCGTCGGTGCCTAGAGCGCGAGCGTCATCAGCTCGCGGCCGTTGGCGCGCTCCGGTCTATGGACCGCACCCGGTCGTCTACAAGCTTGGCCCACGACGACAGGCTGCACGGTCCAAGGGGGACGACCGCGCCACGAGCGGCTCGGATGCAGGCGGGCCAGGCGTGAGCGGCCTGACATCAGTAACGCGCATAATACATATTATGGCAAAAATGGAAGGCGTCTAAGCCGTTGAAATCGCAGCCATTGCAGATCCAACGGACCGCGACCCACCGCGTTCCCCGCGCGTCAGACGCGGTTTGAACCGTCGCGGCCAAGCCAGGCACGCGCCGACGCGATCACCGGTTCCATGTTGGCCACGCGATCAGCCGGCAGCACGTCCGGATCGAACCAGCCGGCTTCGTCGACGTCGTCGGCCGCCACCGGCTCGCCGCTCAGCCAGTCGACCAGCACGGCGACCAGCAGATAGTGATGCGCCGGCGGCTCGCCGGCCCCGATCACGTCGACCGCGTCGATCGCCCGGCGCGCCGCACCTTGCACCCCGGTCTCCTCGGCCAGCTCGCGCTCGGCGGCGCGCAGCAGCGATTCGCCGGGCTCGACCTTGCCGCCGGGAAAGCCCCACAGGCCGGCGTTCGGCGGATTGTGGCGTCGCACCAGCAGCACGCGGCCGTCGTACCAGGTCACGGCGATCACCGCCGCGACCGGCCACGGTGTCCCGGCGCCGCTCACGCCGCCCGCTCGGCTGCCCGCGGCAGCGCGGCCTCCAGGGCGTCGAGCCACCGCCGCACCCGGCGCCGGTTGACGCCGAAGTCGTAGTAGCCGACCCGCGCGCGGCTGTAGATCGCCAGGCCGGCGCCGCCGTCGACGGCCTCGAAGGCCACCGTGATCACGTCGCGGAAGCGCAGCCAGCGCGTGGTCTGTTCGAACTCCGCCTGCGAGGCCTCCTTGTCCAGATGGACCAGATGCGTGCGCGGCTCGCCCGACGCGATCTTGACCACCGCCTCGCGCAGCCGCTCGACCGACACGTCGAACACCGGCGTCTGAAAGTCGGCGTCACGCCGCGCCCAGTGCGCCGGCACCGCGAGCGCGTCGTTCGGCTTGCGGGACACCGGAATTTGCTGAAAATCCAGGAGCATGGCCTATTCCGCTGCGGGCTGGCCGGGGGCCTCGGCGGCGGCCCGGGCGTCGAGTTGGATCACCATGCCGTCGTGGCCCGGCTCCACGCCGTCCGGACAGCGCGCGGCCAGTTCGTTGTAGTCCAGCATGTGGTTCATGTGCGTCAGCACGGCGCGGCGCGGCGCCACCCGGCGGATCCAGTCCATCGTGCGGTCGAAGTGCGCGTGGCTCGGGTGCGGCTCGTAGCGCAGGCAGTCGACGATCCAGAGGTCGACGCCGGCCAGCGCCGCAAAGCCGTCCGCACAGATCTCCGCCGCGTCCGGCGAATAGCCCAGCGGACCGATCCGGTAGCCCAGCGTGGTGATCGCGCCGTGGCGCTGCTCGAACGTCGTGATCGGCAGCCCCAGCAGCTCGAAGGTCGCACCGATCTCGATCGTGCGGTCGCGCAGCATCGCGTCATACGCCGCGCCGGACGGACGCGACGACGCGAAGGCATAGCCGAACCGCCGCCGCAGCGCCGCCATCGTCGCGGCGTCGCCGTAGGCGTCGATCGGGCGGCTACGGCGGTACACGATCGGCCGCAGATCGTCGATGCCGTGGCAATGGTCGGCGTGGCTGTGCGTGAACAAAACGGCATCGATCATGTCGACCCCGGCGTCCAGCAGCTGCGCCCGCAGATCGGGCGAGGTGTCGACCAGCAGCGTGCCGGCGGCCGTCTGCACCAGGATCGACGGGCGGCGCCGGGCGTTGCGCGGCTCGGCCGGGTCGCAGTCGCCCCAGACTCCGCCGACCAGAGGCACGCCGCCGGAGCCGCCGCAGCCGAGCACGGTCACCTGCATCGTGCGCGTCCGTCCCCTGCCCGGTCTTCGCGTCCTAGCCGCCGTCCGGCCGCTGCGCGCGGTCGAACAGACGGAAGAAGTTGTCGCTGGTGCGCTGCTCCAGCTCGGCGCGCTCGAGGCCGAGCGTATCGCACAGGCTGTCCGCGGTGTAGGACACGTATGACGGCTCGTTCGGCCGGCCGCGCTTGGGCTGCGGCGCCAGGTACGGCGCGTCCGTCTCGACCAGCAGCTTGTCTGCCGGCGTCAGGCGCGCCACCTCGCGCACCTCCTCGGCCTTCTTGAAGGTCGCGATGCCCGACATCGAGATGTAGAAGCCCATCTCCAGCGCCGCCTCCGCCAGCGCCCGGCCGGAGGAGAAGCAGTGCATGACGCAGTCATACGCCCCGTCGGCATAGCCCTCCCGCAGGATCCGGGCGATGTCCGCGTCGGCCTCGCGGGCGTGCACGATCAGCGGCAGGCCGGTCTCGCGCGCGGCGACGATGTGGGTGCGGAAGCTCTCCGCCTGCGCCTGCCGCGGCGAGTTGTCGTAGTGATAGTCCAGGCCGCTCTCGCCGATGCCGACGACCCGCGGGTGCTGCGCCAGCTCGATCAGCTTGTCCGGCGCCGACTGGCCCTCGGGGCCCGCCTCGTGCGGGTGCACCCCGACGGAACACCAGACGTCGTCGTAGGTCTCGGCGATCTCGCGCACCCGGTCCCAGGTGGACAGCGTGGTCGAGATCGTCACCATGGTGCCGACGCCGGCCCGCCGGGCCCGCCCGACCACTTCATCGAGATCCTGGTGCTCGGCGATCATGTCCAGATGGCAGTGCGAGTCGACCAGCATCAGGCGTCTCCGGTTTCCGTCTGCGTCTCCGGCTCGACGTAGCGCGGGAACACGCCCTGCGGTTTGTCGATCGCACGCCCCGACGCCAGCCGCTGCGACAGCGCCGCGAAGTCGCGCGCGTCGGCGGGCTGGGCCAACTGGTCCAGCAACCGCTCGGTGGCGTTGGGCATGAACGGCTGGGTCAGCAGCGCGAGCTGACGCACCACTTCGGCCAGCACGTAAAGCACCGTGGCCATACGCGCCGGATCGGTCTTGCGCAGCACCCAGGGCGCCTGCTCGTCGACGTAGCGGTTGGCCTGCCCGATCACCGCCCAGAGCGCGTCCAGCGCCCGCTGGAAGCCCTGCACCGAGAGTTCGCTGCGCACGTGCGGCAGCAGCGAGTCGGCGGCCGCCAGCATCGCCTCGTCGGACGGCATCAGCTCGCCCGGTGCCGGGATCTCGCCCTCGCAGTTCTTGTAGATCATCGACAGCACGCGCTGCGCCAGGTTGCCGAAGTCATTGGCGAGGTCGTTGTTCATCCGGCTGACCATCGCCCGGTGCGAGAAGTCGCCGTCGTTGCCGAACGGCACCTCGCGCAGCAGGAAGTAGCGCACCTGGTCCAGTCCGTAGTGGTCGACGATGTCATACGGGTCGATCACGTTGCCGACCGACTTGGAGATCTTCTGCCCCTCCTTGGTCCACCAGCCGTGCGCGAACACGCGCTTGGGCGGCGTGATCCCGGCGGCCAGCAAGAAGGCCGGCCAGTAGATCGCGTGGAAGCGCAGGATGTCCTTGCCCACCATGTGCAGGTCTGCCGGCCAGAAGTCCCGGAATTCCTGCGCGTTTTCATCGGGATAGCCGACGGCGGTGATGTAGTTCGTCAGGGCGTCCAGCCAGACGTACATGATGTGGTCCGGGTCGTCCGGGACCTGGATGCCCCACTTGAAGGTGGTGCGCGAGATCGACAGGTCGCGCAGCCCGCCCTTCACGAACGAGATCACCTCGTTGCGCCGCGAGTCCGGCGCGATGAAGTCCGGGTTGTCGCGGTAGAACGCCAGCAGCCGGTCCTGCCAGGCGGACAGGCGGAAGAAGTAGCTGGGCTCCTCCACCCAGTCGACCTCGGCGCCCGACGGGGCGATCTTCTTGCCGTTCGGCCCGTCGGTCAGCTCGTCCTCGCCGTAGAACGCCTCGTCGCGCACCGCGTACCAGCCGGCGTAGCTGCCGAGGTAGATGTCGCCGGCCTCCTTCAGCTTGTACCAGAGCGCCTGCGAGGCCTCGACGTGGCGCGGCTCGGTGGTGCGGATGAAGTCGTCGTTGGAGAACTGCCAAGCCGCCGACAGATCGCGAAAGGTCTGCGAGACCTTGTCGGTGAAGGCCTGCGGATCCATGCCGGCGGCGCGCGCCGAGCGCTCCACCTTCTGGCCGTGCTCGTCGGTGCCGGTCAGGAACTTCACCTTGCGCCCGTCGAGCCGCATGAAGCGCGCCAGCACGTCGCACGACAACGTGGTGTAGACGTGTCCGATGTGCGGCGCGTCGTTCACGTAGTAGATCGGCGTCGTAATGTAATACGGTGCTTTTTCCGGATGTTTCGCACCGGACATGCGCGTCTCCTCACGGTCGGCTCGGGCGCATCGAAGCGCGCGGCGGCTTGCGGCGTCTGGCTCGGACGGAGCGCCCGCGGTCAGGATTTAGGAGACGACCGCCTGCAGGTCCAGGAACGCCGTCAGCGTCACCTGCTTGCGATCGAAATTGCTGCGCTCGGCCCGACCGAACAAGCGGCTCGTCTTTTCCCACAGCCCAAGCCATTGTTCAAGATCGGCCCGGGCCGCGAGATCCGCCATCGCCCGGCCCTCGCCCGCCACCACGTCGGCCGGGGTTTCGCCGCGGGCGCGGCAGCGGATCAGGCGGGCCAGCCACCAGGACAGCAGCTCGCCGCCCAGGCGGAAGGCGGTGGGATCGTTGCCCGCCGCCAGCTTGTCGGCGAAGGCGTGCATCTTGCCGGTGTCGAGCCGCGGCAGGCCGGTCAGGAGCGCCACCAGCTGGCCGTACAGCTGCAGCCCGCCGGCGGCGTGCAGTTGCAGCGCGCGGCCCACGCTGCCCTCGGACAGCTGCGCCAGGGTGCGCGCATCCTGCTCCTCCAGCTCCGGGGCGTGGCGCTGCAGCAGCTGCAGCACCGTGGCCTCGTCGAGCGCCGGAACCTGCAGCTGCGCGCAGCGGCTGCGGATCGTCGGCAGCAGCCGCGCGGGGGCGTGGCTGACCAGCAGGATCAGGGCGTTGCGCGGCGGCTCCTCCAGCACCTTGAGCAGCGCGTTGGCCGCATTGCTGTTCATGTCCTCGGCCGGGTCGACGATCACCACGCGCCATTCGCTGCTAGCCGCCGTCATGAAGCAGAAGTGCACCGCCTTGCGCACGTGCTCGACCAGGATCTCGGCGCTGGGCTTCAGGCTGGCCTGCTCGCGGATCATGAACGGCGTCAGCGCGAACAGGTCGGGATGGCTGCCGGCGGCGACCTGCCGCGCGACGGGATGCTCGGGATCCAGCTCCAGGCCTGTCGGCGCATCGCCGAACAGGCCGGTCTCGCCGCCGCCGGCCAGGACCACCTTGGCGAAGCGGTAGGCCAGCGTCGCCTTGCCGATGCCGCGCGGGCCGGTCAGCAGCCAGGCGTGCGGCAGCCGGCCGGACTGCCAGGCGCGCGCCAGCACCTGCTCGGCGTCGTCGTGCGCCAACAGGTCGCGCGCCGTGCGCGGATGCGCGATCTTCGGCTCCGCGTCGGCGTCCTTGGTCTTCTTGCTGCCCTTTGCGCTCGCCATCACGTCCCGATGTGCAGCCGGCGGCGCACCGTGTCCAGCACGTCCGCCGCCACGCAGTCCACATCCCGATCCGCGTCGACCACCGCGCAGCGGTCCGGTTCCCCCGCCGCGATCGTTTGGAAGCCGCGGCGCAGCCGCTGGTGAAACGTCAGGTGCATGGTCTCGTAGCGGTCGGCGTGGCCGCCACGCTGGCCCATGCGAGCCAGGCCGGTCTCGGCCGGCACGTCCAGAATCAGCGTCAGGTCGGGTCGCGTGTCGGCGACCACCATG
>ENA-ORDC01001431-ORDC01001431.1-marine-metagenome-genome-assembly--contig:-NODE-1431-length-17688-cov-5.828971_pt1 | contig 17688 bp, 16 predicted proteins | sample MGYA00237783_ERZ508515 | MGnify/ENA primary metagenome ERZ508515 (study PRJEB26186, sample SAMN06268792) | marine metagenome | isolation source: Eden Landing Ponds, San Francisco, CA, USA | place... | reverse complement strand
GCGGGAGGGCGTCGACGTCGACGACATCGGCGTCGGTCGGCGCCCCCTCGACGGCGGTCGCGCCGAGGAGCCAGTCGTACAGGAGGCCGCCGTCGACCGCGAGCGCGTACGCGCCGTCATCGACCCCGTCGCTCGAGAGCCCGACGGTGCGTTCGCCCGAGAGGAGCGGCGGCTGCCCGGTCAGGAGGATCGACCCGGTCGCTCGAACCCGGTCACCCGTGGTCGCGCCGCGTTCGAGGAGCGAGGCGAGCGACCTGGGATGAACGCGGACGGGGCCGTCAACCGGGACCCCGTCGGCTGCAGCGAGTCGGACGGTGTCGCTCGTGGTCGGGTCGCCGTCCGGTCCGCCGCTCGGCTCGGTCCCGGTCGCGTCCGTCGCCGACGGATCCCCTCCCCGAGACTCGGTCAGGGAGGTTCCGAGACAGCCGGCCGCGGCGGTCGATCCGAGGCCGCCGAGAACGGCGAGGAGGGATCTGCGTCGTGTGGGGGCCATATCGAACGTGTCTCTGGTCCGCCTGAATGTGTTTTGTGGAGAACGCGACGGCCGACGTGGCGAACGTCTGGTGGAGGTCCGTCCGGGGACCATCCCGCTCGCAACTGTCTGCTCCGCGAATACGGCCTTCGGAGCCACTGGGTGGTCGAACGCATCCGATCGAGTCCGGACCCGCGCCGACCGACGTGCGGGTGTTCTGGCGCGTCAGGAGCCGCCGAGGACGGCGCAACCCTCGCACCCGAGAATCGAACTCGATATTCAGCGGCGAAGGATTATGACCGCCCGCCCGACTCCCTTCAATCGAATGGAGTCCGACGCGCTCGTGTGTTTCCAGCAGACCCGCCGGGGAACCGGCGAACGGTGGTACAAGATGTACCGCGTCGGCGTCGACTCCCCGGACGACTTCGTCGACCGAATGGGAGAGTACGTGCGTCGAACGCACTTCGACGGCCCGGTCACGGCGCCCCACTGGTTCGACACGGCCGGCGGCCCCGAGAAGAAGTGTCGCCTCGCGGAACTGGGCGAGACGCTCGTCCCGTTCTCGACGCCCGACGTGTTCGTTGTCACCCACAAGGGGGTCAGACCGCTGCTGGTCGTGCCGATGGCGATCGAGATCGTGCCTGTCCTCGCGGGGGGACTCCGAACCCGGGAGTACGCCGCGAGCGACTGCGACACCGACGGCTCGGATCCGACGCTGGCTCCGGCGTCGGATGCGACGCCGAAACGCGTCCTCGACGCCGACGCGTTCGAGCCGCCGTTGTCCGGCGAGGCGGCCGATGGCGGTCGGATCGAGTGGTTCCACCTGTTCGCGCTGCAGGCCGCCTATCGACTGGCGGTCGGTCCGCGGACCGGCGTCGTCGACACGGACGGCGAGCACCCGACGATGCGCGTCCGCGACGGCGACGGCGTGCTGTGTCTGGATCTGCTCGACACCGGCGCGCTCAAGCGCATCGACCGCGACCTGCTGTTCCTCGACTACGCGCCCCCCGAGGACGCCGAGCGCTCGCTGGAGGAGTCGCTCACGGTCGCACTGCGGGACACCGCCCGGCTCCGGTGGCGATACGCCAGTCACCTCTGGCACGCGCGCCACGGCGAGACGGACGAGTGGTTCGCCGCGATCGCGCGCAACGAGACCGAGCCGGAGTACGGCGACGAGGTGGCGGCCACGCGCGGAGCGTTCCTCGAGGCGCTGGCCGACGAGTTCGGCGCGTCGCTGACGCCGTTCTCGACCGGCGTCGCGGGCGCGGCGCTCCGCTATGAGACGAGCACGCGCGCGGACACCTTCTCGCTTGCCGAGAGCCCGTCGTTCACCCACGACTCGGCCGCCGATGTCATGAGCCGGGTCGATCCGGGGTACGTCCCCGAGAAACGAAAGAAACGGTTCTGACCGAAGGGGATCTCCCCGGTCCCTCGGCGAGCGACCGACCACGTCAGCGCCCGCAGAGACGGTCCTGTCGCACGGCCGGTTCCCCGTCCGGTATCCTTTTCGAGCGCGCGGCCGGTGTGTCGTATATGGCATACACGCTGGACCACGTGATGATGCGGGTCGAGGACGAGGAGGAGTCCCTCGACTGGTACACCGAACACCTCGACTACGAGGTCAAGGGGGAGATGGAGGGTGGCGACTTCACGAACTACTACCTCGGGCCGGAGGACGTCCACGAGGACGGCGCCCTGCTGGAGCTCACCTACAACCACGGCGACCACACCTACGAGATGGGCGACGCGTGGGGCCACATCGCCGTCCGCGTCGAGGACGTGGAGGAGGCCTACTACGAGTTGATGGACGAGGGCGTCGAGGACTATCGCCCGCCCGAGGAGAACCCGGGCTACGCGTTCGTGAAGGACCCCGACGGGCACGAGATCGAGATCGTCGAGCGCGACCACGGCGCCCGCTGGTCGATCGACCACACGATGATCCGCGTCGAGGACGCCACCGAGGCGCTCGGCTACTGGACGCGCACGTTCGAGTACGAACACACGGGGCGCTGGGAGGCCGACTCGTTCGCGAACTACTTCATGAAGCCCGAGGACGCCGCCGAGGAGGCGATGGCGATCGAGCTCACCTACAACTACGACGGCCGCGAGTACACGATGGGCGATGCATGGGGTCACGTGTGCGTGCGCGCGGACGACCTGGTGGACGACTGGGAGACCCTGATGACGCGCGAGACCGAGGACTACCGTGACCCCGAGTCGTGCGACTACGCCTACGGGTTCACGAAGGACCCCGACGGGCACGAGATCGAGTTGCTGGAGCGGTAGAACCCGGGTATCGGCCGCCGCGGTCGGGCGTCGTCGCTCGCCTCCGAACCAATTAAGTCAGATTGCTGACCTTCGTATGACGTGAACGAGAAGCGGCTCGTCGTCGCGCTGTTCGGCCTCGCGGTCGCGGTCGTCATCGGGACGCTCGCGTACCGGTTCATCGCGGCGTTCACCGTCTCGGTGTTCCTCTACTACTCGACGCGTCGGTATCACCGGTTCCTGGCGCGGTTCCGGCTCCCGCCCCGAGTGCGTGCGGGAGTCGTCCTCGCGTCGCTGGCGATCCCGCTGGTGCTGCTCATCAGCTACGCGGGCGTCCTGCTCGTCGTCGAGGCGCGACAGTTCGTCACCGACACCGCGTTGGTGAGCGCGGCGTCGTCGAACATCGCGTGGTTCGCCGCGCTCGAGCGTATTCCCGAGTTCACGGTACAGGGGGTCTACGAGGCGTACCGGTCCGGCGACCTGGAGCCGTTCGTCGAGTTCGCGACCGAGAACGCCACGTTCCTCACGACGGTCGTCTCGGAGTTCGTGCTCAACCTCTTCGTCGTCACCATCGTCACCTACTACCTCCTCGTCGACGGCGACCGCATCAGCGACTGGCTGCTCCGGTTCGACGACGACGCGATCATCCGCGAGTACCTCGAGGCCGTCGACCGCGAGCTGGAGGCGGTACTGTTCGGCAACCTCCTGAACGTCGTCGCCATCTCGCTCATCGCGATCGCGACGTTCAGCGCCTACAACGCGATCGTCCCCGCGGGCGTCCGCGTGCCGTACCCCGCACTGGCGGGCGCGCTCACCGGGATCGCGAGCTTGGTTCCGATCGTCGGGATGAAGATCGTGTACCTCCCGGTGACCGCGGCGATGGCGATCCCGCCGCTGCTCGACGGCGCGTTCGCGGAGCTCGGATACGTCCTCGCGTTCCTCCTCGTCGCGGTCGTCGTCGTCGACACGGTCCCCGACCTCGTGCTTCGGCCGCTGTTGAGCGGCGACGAGACTCACGTCGGCCTGCTGATGCTCGCGTACACGCTCGGGCCGGTCGTGCTCGGCTTCTACGGGCTGTTCTTCGCGCCGATCGTGCTCGTGATCGGGCTCACGTTCGCCAACACCGCCCTGCCGCGGTTGCTCGGGGGCGACGCCGCCCAGACGACGCTCTCGGGGCCCGAAGACGCCGAGGGCGACCGCGAGCGGGACGACGATACGGAGCCCCGTGTCGACGAAGGAGCCGGCACGGATGCCGACGACGGTGCCGGCGTCGATCCAGACCCGCCCGGGTAGCCGGCACGACTGGGGGCGGGGCGGGCACGGGGAACCGAAGAACAAGACACTTGCCACGCTCGCGTGCAGTTCCGAGGGATGGTCCCCTCCACACCCACCAGACGACGAACCCTTCTCGGCGCCGCCGGGGCGCTCGCGACGCTTGCGGGCTGCGGCGCGAGCGACGGCGGCGGCGACCGCGAGACGCCGACCGAGCCTCCACGCGAACCGTTCGACCCCGAGTCGGTGCCTCCACACCGACGCCTCCGGGGGGCGAACGACGGGCCGCTGGTGTGGCTGTCCGACGAGACGCAAACCGGGACGAACGAGGAGCCGAGGCGTCGTCGGCCGACGTTCCTCACGTCCCGCGATCAGGTCGACCGCCTCCGGTTCGCCGACGTTCGGGGCGTCGAGGCCGCTCGAACGTTCCTCGAGGAAACGACGTTCGGCTCGGAGACGATCTTCCTCGAACGGGTTCCCGTTCGGCGCTGCTACGAGCTTCAGCTGTGCGACGTGTCGTGGTCGGCGACGGAAGTCGACACGCAGTTCGGCCGGGTGCTTCGTGACGCCGACGTCGCCTGCGAGCACGACGCTCGCGACTCGACGGCGTGGCTCGTTCGCATCCCCGAGGCGCTCGACGCCGACCGGATCACGAGCTACAGTTCGGGTGTGGGCGGGAGTTCGTGTGGCGAGCGGCGTCGCCCGCCCGAGCGCGAGCAGCCGATCACCGCCGACGCGGTTCCGGCGCCGAACGCGACCGCGGAGGGCGACGATGCGTGAGACGTCCGGGCGGACGCGGCGGACAGTCCTCGCGGGCGCGGGTGCGGCCGTCGCGGCGTCGATCGCCGGCTGTTCCGGTCTCCCGTTCGGGGCCGACGAGGCGACGATCACGGGTCGACAGCTCTCGGGAGTCCTCGAGGAGTCGCCGCCGTCGATCCCCGATCGCGTCCCGATCGGGATCGACGCGTCGTATCTCGACGCGGTCGCGAGCGAACTGGAGTCGGCGCTGGCGTCGGTTCCGACGCCGTTCGACGCCACGGAGGTCCCGAACGGCGCGATCCGCGCCCGACTCAACCGACAGTCGGAGACCGCTCGCGCGACGCTCGCCGGTGCGGGCGAGGAGCCGACACGCTGGGAACGAGCCGGCAGCCTCCGCCGTGCGCGTCGGGAGACGGGGTTCGTGGTCGGCGGTTGGGCGGCGATCGACGACGACCGGACGATAGCTGACGTCCGTGCGGCCGGGGAGGCGATTCGCGACGACCTCGACTCGTTCCGTCGCCGGTGGGCGTACCTCGGTGCGGACGCCATCGAGGCGGTCGTCGTCAACGCCGCGATCGCGGGCCTCGTTCGGTCGTGTATCGGTGGCCTGAACCGCGTGCTGTCGGCCCGTGAGCGGGAGTCGGCGACGGCGCTCGACGTCGCCGAGGCCGACGAGCGGTTGGCGTCCGCCCGCGGGGCACTCCGGGACGCGACCCACCTCCTCGACCGCCTTCGCGCACGCGACGGGGTCCGGGACCGTCGGGACGCGCTCGCGGCGGCGGCCGACGCGCTCGTCGACCGCGTGGCCGAGGGCCGCGCCGCGACGGGACTCGATACGGGCGCGTTCACCGCCGAAGCCGACCGGGAAGCGACGCCCGCCGAGCGGGCGCTGCGCGACCTCCGCGACGACATCCGCCGCGGCGACGTCCAGGGGACGCGGGACACCGGCGCGTTCCCGCAGGCGATCGTCGAGGCTCACAACGCGCTCGCGATGATCGGCGCCGTCGAGACGCTCCGGGCGCGGATCGACGCCGGGGAGGCGATCGATCCCGCGTCGGCCGAGGACGTCGACACGATCCGTACTCGCGCCCGGGAGGCGCTCGCCACGGTCCACGCCGAGGGATCGTCTCCCCGACTCGACCGGCTGCAGACCCACCGCCTCGCGGCCGTGCTGCGGTACGTCGACGACGAACTGTCGCACTTCGATGCCGACGACGAGGTCGCGCTCTCGCGGCTGAACCGGGAGCTGCGCGATTACGTCCGGATCGAGGCGGTCGCACGGTCGGTCGACGACGCCAGCGCCGCGGTGGCGCGGGCATTGGAACGCGAGTGACCCCGCGGCTACAGCCCTCGTGACCCCCTCCGGATCGCCTTCAGGACGACCAGCCGAGTCCTCACCGTGACGCCGACCGGTGCGATACTGACCGCCCCACCTCGACCACCTTCGCGGAGTGTCCGTGGGCCCCCGAAGCAGAATGGGGTGCGCGCGAGGCGAACTCGACCTTGATTCGCCGCAGCGGCGTGGTGACGACTCACACGATCGCCCACAAAGTACTTAGGGCTGGTTCGGACGAGCGGGCCGCTACCCCCCGAAATCGGGTGTGTGAGGGGTTAACGCGCTCCCGCGGTTACCACAAGACATTTATAAGGTCCGATGCTGGTTACGCTCGTACCCCTACCCATGGTGACAGCAGGTAGTACCCCTCGCCGAGTCCGCGTCGCGGGCGTTCTGACGTAGGCCGGGCGAACGGTGTTGTCGCCGCTTGCGGTGCGACTCAGACAAACCATGACAGAAAACAACAACAAGATCCGCGCCCTGTTCCTGACGGCGCTGATGGTGTTCTCCGTCTTCGCGGGCACCGTCGCGTTCACCGGGACAGCGGCTGCGGCTTCGTCACCTACCGGCTCGGTTTCTCCGGCTTCTGTTGACGAAGGTACCACGAATACCCACACGGTAACGCTCGAGGCAACAAGTGTCAACACCAGCGGCAACGGGAACCAGATCTTCTCGGTTAAGCTGCCTAGCGTGCTGGACACCTCCAGCAGCCAGGTCACGAACACCGTTGTCAACGCCGGGAACGTCACGTTCGGCTCGACCAACGTCGACTCGACCAACGACGTTGTCAACGTCACGCTGCAGGACAGCAGTGGCGTCAACAGCGACACGGTCAATGTCACGTTCGACATTACCAGCGTCGCCGCACCCCTCGTCAGCTCTGACACGAATGGTCAGGCTCAGTTCGGTGTCGACGAGAACGCTAACGGCTCCTTCGGTGGCGCCAACGACGTCAGCTACAACAACATCGAGCAGCTGACGATCACCGATTCCGGCGACAAGAGCACGTTCAGCGATGGCGGCATCGTCTTCCAGGGCCAGACCCTGACGTGGGACGCGGTGAACAACGACAACAACGTCGCGTCGAACTACACGCTCTACGAGCGTGTTGACGGGACGACCGGCTCGCCCGTCCGTCAGCTGAACTACAACAGCACTACGGGTACCATCAAGATCCGGACTGCGGGTCTGAGCGTCGGTACGACCTACTTCATCTCGAACGACGGACAGCACCCCACCAACGACGCGGACACGACGTTCACCGTCCGCGAGATGGACTTCTCTGCGGAGTTCGCCGATGACTCCGTCGACAACGACGGTACGACGAACGTCGACATCGAGTTCGACTCCACCAACCGTCAGGAGGACTTCAACGTCACCGTGACGTCCGACGACCTCTCCGACGAGGACCTCGTCGCCATCTTCGACGACAACTTCGGCGCGTTCGACGCCGACGTTGACGACGACGGCGAGTCCGACGACGACGGTGTCGAGATCAAGGTCGCCGGCGGCACCAAGACTGCCGGGGCCAACTTCTCGGACATCGACGGCGGCGAGTACAACTTCACCTTCGAAGTCACGGACACGACCGCCGAGGCCACCGACTCGATCAACGTGAACGACATCGGTGCCGGCTCGACGTCCTTCGCTGACAGCAACGTCGAGGTCGCGCAGGGCGACGTCGCCGAGATCACCGTCGAACTGAGCGGTGCCGCGACGAGCGGTACCCTCATCGTCGGCGACAGCGAGGAGGACGGCTACCAGGCGAACATCTCCGTCACTGACGGCGGGAACGGTGACACTGACGGCGAAGTCACCGTCCTGTTCAACACCTACACCGCGGGTAACTCCACCTACGGTGCGATCGCCACGGCCGACGACAGCGACGACTCCGTGACGGTCAACGGCAACGAGAGCGTCCCGGCCATCCTCGCGACCGGCGAGTACACGATCTACACGAGCTCGTCCGACAACACCACCACGCTGGATTCGCCGGACGACATCGGCACGCTGTTCATCGAGGAGCGTTCCACGGACAGCATGCAGCTGTGGACCGCGCCCGGCGGCATCGACCTCGACGCTGACGAGGAGGACGGCGTCGAAGAGAGCGACATCATGACGCTCATCGAGGACGGTGACGTCACGCAGGACGACACCATCACCTCGGGCGACTTCGTCATCCACCAGGTCAGCGCGAGCGGCCTGGAGGGTGTGATTGACTCCCGGAACAGCTTCCTCAACGCTCTCACAAACGACAGCGTCAAGCTGTCGATCGAGCAGACGAACCCTGTCCAGAACCGTGACCCCAAGACGGTCAACGTCACCAACTCGCTGAGTGCCATCACTCTGGTCGAGGGTGACGGTGCCTACTACGTCGCTGTCAACACCGGTGCCTCCGACAGTGCGCTCGACATCGAGCGTGGCGGAACCGACGTGAGCGGCAGCGGGAACGGTCTCGCTGACGGCGACGAGTTCGAGGCGAACTTCACGGTCGCTGACGACCGCCTCCTCGACTCCACCGACAGCGAAGACGAAGAGTCGGTCACCGCGACCTTCTCGGTCGAGTCGGCCGACACCGAGTTCGACAGCGACCCTGTCGAGGTCCAGGCCGCCGCTGACCAGGTCGTCGCTGGGACGACCAACTACGCGCCCGGGACGGAGCTGACGGTCCGCGTCCGCTCCAAGGACGGGACGCAGCCGCGGTTCTTCAACACGAAGACCGTGGACGTGCAGGCGGACGGCACGTTCAACGCGTCGTTCAACTTCACGAACCAGGCTGCGGACGACACCTTCACGGCGTCCGTCCGTAGAAGCGGCAACCAGGTCGCGTCGGTTGACGGCATCGTCGTCGAGGCTGGCTCCACGCCGACCGCAACGGCCACCGAGGCCGACAGCGGAACGGCAACGGCCACCGCGACGGCAACGGCCACCGCTACCGCGACGGCCACCGCCACCGCGACGGCCACCGAGGCTGACGAAGGCGGCGACATGACGACGGAGTCGGCCGAGACTACGTCCACGTCGACGCCCGGCTTCGGCGCCGTGCTCGCAGTCATCGCCCTCATCGGCGCTGCGCTGCTGGCAGTCCGCCGCGACAACTAACGACCACGACTGACCGGTCGTACCCGGTCACGTCCGCTTCCGCGGACCCATTCTTTCGACGCGCTCACACCGGCCAGCGACGGCGCCGTCGGTCGCGTCGTCTCGGTGCCTGACACACACGAGACGACAAGGGCTTTACCCGACAGCGCCGATCCACGAACGAATGGCGAGCATCTACACCGACCTGCTCGGGTGGGTGGTGATCGCGACGTTCCTCGCCGGCGCGGGTGTCGGGTACCTCCGCCGCCGTCGCGTCGGCGGCGACGCGGGCGCGCTGGCGACCCTCCGGGGACGCCTCGACGCGTTCGATACGGCCCCCGAGCGGACGCTCGCGACCGCAGGATGGGTGCTGTTCGCCGGCTTCTGGCTGGCGTTGTTCCCGCACTTCGCGTTCACACAGAAGAGCTACGTCGAGGGCGTGCTCTCGCTGCTTGCGGTCCCTGCCTGTCTGTACGCGGGGTGGCTGCTGTGGAACGGCCGGGACTCGCTGTTGGTGCTCTCACGGGCGGTCGCCGCGATGGGGATCGTCTACTTCCCGTTCGAGTCGATCGAGCCGCTCAAGCGCGGGCTGGTCCTCGTCGTCACCGGACAGACCGGCTGGGCGATGGCGCAGTTCGGCTACGAGCCCGCGCTGGTCGAGGGGCCGATCCTCGGCTACCGGAACGCCTACCGGTTCGTCACCCCCGACGGCCACGGGCTGCTGTTCGAGATCGTCCTCGCGTGCACCGGACTGGGGAGCATGGCCATCTTCGCGGGGCTCATCGCCGCGGTGCGTGCTCCCCTCGGCCGGAAGCTCCGCGCGCTGGCCGTCTCGATCCCGATCATCTGGGGGCTGAACGTCGCCCGAACCGCGTTCATCGGGATCACCTTCGGCAACCAGTACCTCCAGCTGTTCGTCGACGAGGTGTTGTTCCTGTTCGGCTCCTCGGACCCGTACATGGTGTCCTTCTTCCTCTCGGACCGGGTCATCTCGCAGGTGCTCGCGGTCCTCGCGCTCGTGGGCGTCACCTACCTCGTCGTTCGCGAGCTACCCGAGCTCGTCACCGTGATCGAGGACGTGCTGTACATGGTCACCAAGGAGGAGTACGACCTGCTGGAGTCGTTGGATCTGCCGCGGGAGCCGGTTCGGACGGACGGGGGGCGCAGTGACGCCGACGAACTGTAACCGCAGTCACAACCATCGGTGGTGGCTCCCTTTCTTTTCACCCCGACCCGGGCAACACGTCCCGCGGACACCCGGCCAACTCCGCGAGCGCCTCCGCCTCCAGGTGGTGTAACTCGCCCGGAACCACGAGCATGTGCAGCGGGTCGCCGAAGTCGCGCTCGGCCAGCGCCGCGAGCGTGTCGGCGGCGACGACCGGCTCCGGACTCCCGGCCCGCGCGACCGCCACCCCGACGGCCTCCTCGTCCCAGTCGCGCGCCAGCGCCGCGGCGGCGTGGTCGGCGGTCATGTACTCGTCGGCGTCGCCCGCTGCCGGCCCCGCGGGGGAAGAGCCGGCGACCTTGATATCCAGATACACCAGCGAATGCAACCCCCGCTCACGGTTCGCCTCGATCCCGTCGATCACGCTCCGCGGCGTCCCGTCGGCGCCGTGAGCGTACTCGAAGGGCAGGGTCACGGCCTTGCCGAAGCGGTAGTTCTGCAGCCCCGTCAGCGACGAGGCGGCCGACTGGGCCGTGATCCCGTGGATCACGCGCGTGTCGATGCCGCGCTCCGCCGCCCGAACTCTGAGGTCGACGTGCGTCGTGGAGATCATCGTGTCGCCGGCGGTGCAGAAGGCGACGTCCCCGTCGGCGGCCGCATCGAGGATCGGTTCCGGGTCCCGCTCGACGCCCGCGCGGTCGCGAACCTCGATGTCGACGCCGTGGTGGCGCTCCAGGTCGTCGACGGTGGTGCCCGCGAGCCGGCTGGTGTAGAACTCCGCGAACACGTGGTCGGCCGCCCGCAGCGCCTCGCGGCCCTCGACGGTGACCGAGCGCTCGTCCCACAGACCGAGGCCGATGAACGTGAGCATGCCGGGCAGACGTCCGCCCGGCGCTTCCCGGTTTCGCTCCGCCTCGGATCACAGCTGCCCCGGCGACGAGGATCAGCACGAACGGGTTCCGGACCGCCTTGCGGTTCCACCGTTTGAAATCCACCCACGTATCCCCGACGAACGCGTTTCCGAAGCGCGCCTCCGGGCGTGTCGAGGTCCCCGTCGCATCGCCGTCGGCCTCGGGCGAACTTACGATGCGGCCCCCGTGTCGTCGCGGTCGAGTTCTTCGCCGGTGATCGCCAGGAACACGTCGTCGAGCGTCGGCGCGCGGATGTTGAACCCGGTCACCGTCACCCCAGCGTCCCGAAGCGCGACCAGCAGGTCCGTCCCGTGCTGGCGGGCCGTCTCGGCGGTGACGCTGATCCCCTCGTCGGTCTCCGTGACGGCCGCGTCGGCGAACGGCTCGAACTCCCGCGCGATCCGTGCGGCCCGCCCTCGGGCGCCAGCCCCGTCCTCCAACTCCACGTCGAGGACCTCCCCGCCGACCTCGCGCTTCAACTCGGCGGGGCCCCCCTCGGCGACGATCTCCCCGTCGAGGATGACCGCGAGGCGGTCGCACAGCTGGTCGGCCTCTTCGAGGTACTGCGTGGTCAGGAAGATAGTCGTCCCGAGGTCGTTGATCCGCCGGAAGTACTCCCACAGGCGGTTGCGGGCCTTCGGGTCGAGCCCCGTGGTCGGCTCATCTAGGAAGACTAGCGGCGGCTGGTGGACGAGCGCGGTCGCGGCGTCGAGTCGCTTCTTCATCCCGCCGGAGAACTCCTCGGCCCGCTTGTCCGCCACGTCCGCGAGGTCGACGAGATCGAGCAGTTCGGCGATACGCTCGGCTCGCTCCTCCCGCGGCACCCCGTAGGCCTCGCAGGCGAACCGGATGTTCTCCTCGGCCGTGAGTTCCGGGTCGATGCTGGTTTCCTGGGCCATGTAGCCGATCGACTCCCGGACCTTTCGGGACTCCGCCCGGACGTCGAAGCCGTTGACCCGCACCTCGCCGCCGGCCGGGGACAACAGCGTGGCGAACACCTTGATCGTCGTCGTCTTCCCGGCCCCGTTGGGGCCGAGAAACCCGAAGAACTCCCCCTCGGGGACGGCCATCTCGATGCCGCGAACCGCTTCGGTTCCGTCGGCGTAGACGAGTTCGAGCCCGTCGACGTCGAGGTCGGCGGCGCCCCCGGGATCGCGAGTCCGATCCCCCTCCGTCCGCGACCGCGCGGTCGCCTCCTCCGATTCCGGTTGTGACACAGGATCAGTACCGGAGCGAACGCAATATACTCCCGACTTCGAGGTTCCGTTGTTATTACAGAGTTCGAAGTCAGAGCTCGTGCTCGATCGCCCAGTGGTGGAGGTGTGCGAACACGGGAAACAGCGACTCGGCCTTCCCGGTGGGCGTGTACTCCACGCGGGGCGGCACCTCGTCGTACGCCTCGCGATCGAGCAATCCCGCCTCGGTCAACTCGCGAAGTCGCGTCGACAGCGTGTTCGGCGCGATGTCGAGTTCGGCTTCAAGATCACTGAATCGGAGCGACCCCTCGGCGAACGCGAACGCGCTCAACACCGCCATGGTGTGGGCCTTGCCGAGGAGGTCGAGGAGCGCTGCGACCGTCCGATTAATACGGTCCTGTTCTTCGGGAGCGAACGACTCGCGGAGCGCGGCCGCTTGCTCGCGGGACAGTCCCGCGCTCAGATCGGGGACGCTCGGTCGATCATCCGGTTCGGTCACGGACAACCGATCGTAGCTTCTGAATTTGTATCTTTGGATGGGTGGCGATCTGAAGCCCAATACTTCGAATATTCGAAGTCACAAGTATATGTCGTCGGGATGAGTGCCTCCGAGTATGCGTATCGCGGTATTCGGCGCGACCGGGCGGACGGGTCGTCCGCTTCTCGATCAGGCGCTCGACCGCGGACACGAGGTCGTCGCCCTCGTGCGGGATCCAGCGGGCCTCCCGTCGGTGGTCCGAGACAACGACAGAGTCGAAGTGATCGAAGGCGACGCCTACGGTGGCGACGGCGTCGACCGCACCATTGGCGGCGACGGCGATCCCGTCGATGTCGTCGTCAGCGTCCTCGGGCAAACCTCGGAGGGACCGGACGACCTCCTGACGGAAGCGGGACGGCACGTGCTCGCGGCGATGGACGCCCACGGCGTCGAGCGACTCGTGACGCTCGTCGGCGCGGGCGTGCGCGAGGAGGGCGAGTCCGTGAGCCTCGGCGGGAAGGTGATGGGGGCGATGCTGAAGCTGCTCGCGCGGTCGGTGCTGGAGGACGCCCGCGACCACGTCGAGACGGTGGGGGCCAGCGACACACGGTGGACGGTCGTCCGCGCCCCGCGGCTCACCGAGGGAACTCACACGGGGGCGTTCCGACACGGGACGGACTTCGCGCTCGGCGTGCGCGACGCCGCAGCACGGGCGAACGTCGCCGAGTTCCTCCTCGACTGTCTCGAAGACGACCTGTACGTCCACGAGCTGCCGAAGATCGCGGACGAATGATGGGGAGTACCCACACTCCTCCCAGATCTCTTTCGATACTGATCCGGGGCGGACTTGCGATCGCGCTCGCCGTCCTCGTAAACGTGGCACTCGTGTTCGGGGTAAACGCGCTCGATGTCGCCCCGGGTTCCGGGCGTTGACTGTCCCACCGGTCGCGTTCTTGTCGGCGCTCGGAGATGGAGGGGCGACGGCCAGCTACTGGCTCCTCGGTCGGTACGCCGGGACGCCGACCGGCCGTTCGTTCGGGTAGCCGCCGCCGTGTTGGTCCTCTCGTTCATCCCCGACATCGCGTTGCTCGCGGTCGATCCGACCGCGACTCCCCTCGCCGTCGTCGTCCTCATGGCGATGCACGCGGCTGTTGCCGCCGCGTCGGTCGGCCTGCTCGTCTACTGGAGGACCGGCCGATGACCGGGACGATACTCGTCACCGGGGCAACCGGAACCGTGGGCCGGCACGTGACCGCTGCGCTGGCCGACCGCGATGCCGTCGTCAGGGTCGGCGTTCGGGATCCCGAGGCTGTTCCGGACGCGTTCGCGGGCGCCGGCGAGGTGGTCGCGTTCGACTTCACGAAACCCGAGACGTGGGGGCCCGCGCTGGCGGACGCGAACGGCGCCTTTCCCGTCCGGCCGCCGACCGTAGATGCCTCGGTGGTCGGCGCGTTCGCCGAGGCCGCGGGTCGCGTCGGCGTCGGCCGCGTCGCGGACACCCTCGAGGAGCTCGTCGGCGCTGCTGTCGGGCGTGAGTGATGTCGCCGACGACGGCACGGCGTCGGTGAGGACGCGCCACAGCGCGCGCTTCGCCGTGCGCTGGTCACAGACGTCGACGTACTGCGCGTTGAGACCGTCGGTCTGGGAAACGAGCGAGCGCGCAGCCGCCGTCTTCCCGGTGCCGCTGGGGCCGACAAGGTGGGCGTTCTTCGGGTAGCCTGCGCGGCACGCGCTCGCGACTGACGCGGGCTGTTCGAGTTCGTCACGCCGCCGCTGGGGGATGTCCGGGACGTGCGTGATGTCCCAGACGCGCTTGTCCTGAGACATACCGAGAGGGCACCTGTTACTTGCCCGTGATAACGACAGGGTACAAAAGGTGAGCCGAGCGTGTCCGAAGCCGATGAAAGCCTCTCACTTTGAGGACAATTTCGTGTCGGAAAATACTTACATCACCGATGGATATGAGGATCCAAACATATAACAGTACAATGGCTATCTCAGTATCCAGCTATCTTAATAAATATGACATATTTGGGAAATCTATTCCAGGTACCATACTGGTTATTGGAACGTATTTTCTTTTACCCACTAAAATATCGATTCCATTATCGGACACACAGACACAATTCGACCTGATTTTACGAATAATATCTGCTTTTGTTCTTGGACTTCTCATTGGTGAGGGTATTCACACCCTCTCCAGAGTAGTCGAGCAAACATTTAGTTTCATAGGAAATATCTCCGTCAAGACTGCTCGAATATTTGAATATAGAATTAGTATAGTTTCTGACAAGGCAAAAGAAAAGCGAGTGAAGTCCGAGATGAGGTCTGGAACGGGTACTGAGGATAGCGAGCCACCACTCTCGCTACAACTTATCAGGTATATTCAGATCACAGGGCTTCGATTAATAGAAATAGTGTTTAGTTCCCCGATAGCAGTTGGAAGCTGGCTTTTCCACAATATATACCCAATATTCCAGAGTCATCGGACGCTGTTCATATTCTGGGTGCGATCGAATTTTTCAGACGACCAACCGCCTTGGGACATCGGGAGAGATCGAATCCTCGCTCGAGAGTTTGATGGTACATTTAACAGATCTTTCGAAACAGATCTTAACAAAGAAAATGGTGTGCCTCCTCGAATCTATGAACTGGTAAGCAGTAGTGTCTCACAGAAGGAATCAATCATATCTCAACGGTTTCAAGATTTATATTCGTTTTCTCGTAGTATGTGGGTCGTTATATTCATTCTGCTAATCTGGCTTAGTTTAGGTTTTTTAGTCGGAGGTGGTAACTTGGAGCCGTGGATTATAGCTAATGATACATTTAAAAGTATAGATATTTTTATAGTGACTATTATGTCCGCATTACAGATATTATTTATGTATGGAACTGGAAGATATAAAAAGATTTACGTGTTATATTTGGTAGCAGACTTTGCTACAATCGACGATATTGATGAGCTGGATATAACTTTTTCATAGATGGCTCATGGGTTGGAAGAACGTCGTTTGGTAAGCATTTTGGTAATTGCCTGAATTTATGACCATACGCTACTTCTGAAGGATATGGCATCATTGGTCTTGGAGGACAGAGAGAGTGCATTGACCGAGGTTTTGGAGGAGATTCTATACCAAAGCTCGGACCACCTCCTTGAGATCGAGATCCAAAAATTAACATTTCTAATTGAAGCAACTGCTGTTGAAAAGTACGGTGGGCGACTGACCTGCGCCCAATTCAAGCCATTAATGTCAGGTCCATTTTCGGAGGACATTGACCAGACACTACATGAGCTGAAAGAGTGTAGAGATGTTATTAGTAAGACAAAAAGACGCCGAGAGAAACCAGAAAAAGGATACAAAAAATTGCATCCATCCGGGATTGCTGCTGGTAAGTCAAAGTTCATATCGGATTCTCTTGCTCTATTTCAGGATTCGAGCGTTGATGATCTGATCAAATACAGTAAGGAGAACTATATGTATAGAGAGACTCCTGGTGGTGAGAAAATTTCATTCGTAAAGTACCACCAAGCGCTTAAACAGAATGAAGCAGATCCGCTAACCGGATATTGGCGCGAAGATAATGATGCTACCGACCAGCCAAAGTGGATTATTCCTCTTGATTGTGGGCCAGAGGCATTATAATCTTACATAAGTCTCACACCACCATCACGAGACGACGCCGCGCTGACTGCAGTCGCGTTCGTGCGGGATCTCCTCGACGGCCTCGGTGACCGCGCCACACTCACAACACTGGACGTCGCCTGTCGGCTCGCCCCGCCGGAGGCCGTCGTTCCCGACCGACGTGTCGCTCGTGACCAGATGGAAGTGCGTGTCCGGATCGCTGAACGAATCCATATGCGTGCTCATAGGCCGGTCGCCTCGGCGACCTCCTCGCGATCACGCTGGCCGAAGCTCCCGTGCAGGTCACCCTCGACCCAGACGCCCTGGACAGGCTCGTGCCCGACCGGTTCCCACTCTCCGTCCTCCTTGCGCTCCTTGAGGAGATCCCACGCGCCGTCTGGCCGGTGCTTGATTCGCGTCCGCCGGCGCGTGCCGTCCGCCTCGTGGCGCGCGCGGAGGACGAAGTGATCGACGCCGGCCTCGCGTGCAGTTTCGATCGCCTCGTCGCGAGCGTCGCGCGTCGCCTGCAGGTGAACGACCGCCTTCCCACCGGTCGCGGACTCTAGCTGCGCTTCCGACCAAGACGTCGCCGCGATCGAGTGGGACTTGCCGAGTGCCGTCGGCGCGTCGACGACGGCCGTATCCTCGTTTCGCATCACCTGGGTGATAGTACTGAACAGGCGATCGCGCGCCTCGCGCGTCGTCGGCCACTTGAGGCCGCGCTGCTTCGCGGCGCGTCGACGATCGTCGTGGTCGAGCGCGTCCAGCTGCGCGAGGGGGAGCGCCGACTGCGGCATCGCGACACCCGAACCCGTGCTTGAGGGCGACTTGTCATCGTCGACGTCCTTCGTTCCGACCGTGTCCATCGCGTTGCTATCGCCCATCGCCGCCATGAGGAGGTCCTCGCTGCTGGCGGGCTCGGGCTCGTCGTCGTCATTGGGCCCGGGGTCGTTCGGGCTCCCGACGACGGCCTCGAAGGCCTCCGCGAGCCCCACGTCGGGCAGGTCCCGCTCGGGCTCCGGCGGCGAGAGCGCGTCGAGGTCGTTCATCGGCGCGCCGTCGGCGAGGTACTCGGCGTCGACGTCGACGACGACCTCGGACTCGGCGTCGTCCGCGTCGTCGGCTCCGGC